>Ga0074044_10004911_pt1 | contig 10995 bp, 9 predicted proteins | sample BogForMeECP23OM1_FD_94443 | JGI IMG/M metagenome (GOLD analysis project Ga0074044, IMG submission 94443) | Bog forest soil microbial communities from Calvert Island, British Columbia, Canada - Bog Forest MetaG ECP23OM1 | ecosystem: Environmental > Terrestrial > Soil > Wetlands ...
CCGTTCACCAGCACCACGTGTTCTCTCCGCACCACGTCGTAGTCCACGGAGAACTTGTACTCGCCCTTCTCCGCCTTCGAAGTTTCGGCGTAAAGGACTTCATTTCCATATTCCGGCTGGCGAACCTGTTTCAGCGGCAAGTCTCCACCTTTAGAAGTAACCTTCACATCCTGGAAGCCATCGGAGTGGGCCAGCGGAATCCAAACGCGCACGCGTTCGCCCGGGCTGACATTTTTCACCGTGAAGGCGTAGTGGAAATTGAAGTGCCGTTCTTTCTGCGCAGGGGCCAATCGAGAAAGAGCGAAAGACGACAACACAAGCAGCAAAAGCACAGACCGACGCGGCATGACGCATCCTTTCGACTAGTGATCGTTTAATAAGCGTTGACTGCTGACGAGCAGGGAAACGGCCGACGGACGTTTTAGGCAGGACTATCGTCAAGTAAAACCACGGCCGGAGAGTCGAGGCGTACACCGCATAGTTTTGCAGTCTGCCTGTTGCACCCGCAGATTGTCAAATTCGCCAGCCAGCGACACATTGAAGTTCCATGACGGGCACTCGGTGCCACGGAGTTGCCTCACCCGACCGCTGCCCGTTATCCTTCAGGCCATGCCCAGCACGCTAGTCGAATGCGTCCCCAATTTTTCCGAAGGCCGCGACCCGGCCAAAGTCGATGCCATCGTCGAAGCCATGAAGATTCCCGGCGTCTATCTCCTCGACCGCGAGATGGATTCCGACCACAACCGCTGCGTAATTACTCTGGTCGGCGAGCGCGAGGCCATTCAGGAAGCCGCCATTCGCGGAGTAGGCAAGGCCGCCGAGCTGATCGATCTCACCAAGCACCAAGGCGCCCACCCGCGCATGGGCGCTGCCGATGTCGTGCCCTTTATCCCGATTGACGGCGTCACCATCGAAGACTGCGTAGCCATGGCGCGCCACGTCGGAGCCGAGATCGCGAAACGCTTCCAGATCCCGGTCTATCTTTATGAAGCCGCCGCCACCACGCTCGAACGCCAGAACCTGGAGAATGTTCGCCGCGGTCAGTTCGAAGGCATCCGCGCCGACATTGCGACCAATCCCGCGCGCAAGCCCGATTTCGGAGAGCCCCGAGTGCATCCCACGGCAGGTGCCACCGTCGTCGGCGCGCGCAAGTTCCTGATCGCCTATAACGTCTTCCTCAATACGCCCGACGTCGACATCGCGAAGAAAGTGGCGAAGGCGGTGCGCTTTTCGAATGGCGGCCTGCGCTTCGTGAAGGGCGCCGGATTCCTGGTGCGCGGCCTGGCCCAGGTTTCGATGAACCTGACCGACTTCGAGCAAACTCCCATCCACCGCGTCTTCGAATACGTGAAACGGGAAGCCGCGCGCTACGGCGTGGTCCCGGTTTCCAGTGAGATCGTAGGCCTGATTCCAAAGCGGGCATTGGAGCAAGCCGCGGAATGGTTTCTGCAAGTAGAGAATTTCGATTCCTCGTTAATCCTCGAAAACCGGCTGACCGCCGTGATGGGCGGCAAGGTGGCCATAGGCGGACTGCGCGCCGGAGTCGAGCCCTTCATCGAACAACTGGCCGCTCCCACCGCGACTCCCGGAGGAGGCAGCGCCGCCGCCGCCAGCGGCGCCATGGCCGCCGGACTGGCTAGCATGGTCGCGTCCATGTCGCGGGGCAAGAAAGCGTATCTGCAATACGAGGCTCAGCTCAGCGCAGCCATCGCAAGACTCGGCCCGCTTCGCGAAGAACTCAAGCACTCGATCGACGCTGACGCCGAGTCCTACAACCTGGTTATGAAGGCCTACAAGTCAGCCAAATCTCCCGACGGCGGCGCGTCCGATGGCGATGCCGCCATCAGTTCCGCTCTGAAGCAGGCGACCAGCATCCCTCTAGGAGTCGCGGAAAAAGTCGTCGAGGTGGCCGAGATTGCCACCAGTCTGAAGCCGATCACCAACCCGAACATGAAATCCGATCTGACGACCGCGATCGCGCTGGCCAGAGCCGCCCTGGAAGGCGCGCTCGCGAATGTGGAAATAAACCTGGATTCATTAAAGGACGAAGCATTTGTTAGCCAGACGCGTAAGCGCGCGGCGGCACTGAAGGGCTAGGAATGCCCATCCCGCTTCGTGCCGGCGACACCGTGACATTACGCGGGGAAGGGCGAGGAAACCTTCCTCGGTGTAAGCGGTCACCACCGTCGAGAATGTCGTGATTCGACCGTACGAAGACGGCTCTGCGGCCCGCCCCGGCCACCGTGTCGAGTGTCTGGCGAATAACTCCCTTTCGTTCAATACTTTGAGAGCGAACTAGCAACCAGCACTTGAAGACTTCTGCCAAGCGATTGATTTCCTGGCAGGCGCCAGTGAGGACCTAGTCCAGCGCTGACGGCAAGTCCCGTCACCGTGCATTGATTTCAATAATCTGATTTCAGTAAGAAGAAGAAAAATTGGCGAGTTCAGCGGTCTCACCCCGAGCCGTCCGTTTTCCGCGCAAGCTCCGGCGCGTCCGCCGTTCCAAGATCATAGCCAGGGACGCACCTTAGTTACGGTCCTGCGTTGCGAATTAGGGATTAGAATTAGGATCACAGCAGGTTATAGTCTGCCAAAGATCCTCGACGCGCAGTTTGCGTCTTGCATCTAAACTGGGCAGACGCCATTCTGAGGACTTCGTTTTGAGGAATTTTATGAAGAAATTTTGCTTTGCGGTTTTGCTTCTTTGCGCAACGGCGGGCTACGCCATGCCGATCGCGTCGTCGGCCCGTTCCATGGTGCCGGCTGAAATCCAGCAACTGATCGGCGTCGACTACCGCGCGCTCAAGGATTCACCCACCGCGCAGGCGCTCAAACAACAAGTGATGCCCGACAACATCAAGGAATTCGAGAGCGCGCTGAAAGGCATCGGCATCGACATCGACAACGATCTCGACCAGCTCAATTTCGCCTCCTTCCGGACCGAGAAGAAGGGCATTGAAACCATCGGTGTGGCGCAGGGCTCGTTCTCCGCCAAAAAGGTTCTCAAGAAATTGAAACTTAAGAAGATCACCGCCGTGAAGTACGGTACCGCCAGCATTTACCCGATGGATAACGGCCTGGTGATGACCTTCACTGACGACAATACACTGGCCTTCGGGACTCAGGCCTCGCTGCACAGCGCGATCGATACCCGCGACGGCAAGCGCGCGTCGATCGACTCCAATTCGGTGATGAGCGACCAGATGTCGGCCGTCGATGGTGCGACCGTGTGGAGCATCCTCGACCAGAAGGGAACCCAGGCCATCATGTTCTCGGCATTGGGTGATGCCGCGAAGATTGCCGACTACGACACGCTCAAAAAGCGCATACTGGCTTCTCGCTATACCATGAGCTTCTCGAGCGGGGTGAATTTCGATCTAAGCGTTCTGACCGCCGATTCGATGACGGCGGCAACGCTTTCTTCCATCGTCAAAGCCGGCATGCTTTATAAGAAAATGGGTGCCAGCCCCGTCGAAAAGATCGCCATTGACGCTACCACCGTCGATTCCGACAGCTCGAACGTGCTGCTGCACTTCAAGAGCGACGACCAGAAGTTCCAGTCGTTGATGCACTCGCCGCTGTTCGCGGCCGTCTCTCATTGAGGCACAACAAGACGAGGTAGAACAAGACAACGTCCCGAATGAGGGTTCTGGTCACAGGGGGAGCGGGCTACATCGGCAGCGTGGTGGCTGACGAGCTATTGCAGGCAGGGCACCAGGTTGTCGTCTTCGATAACCTGAGTCGCGGACATCGCCAGGCAGTGCCGAAAAACGCTGAGTTGGTAGTCGGCGATCTGGCCGATCGCGCTTCGCTTGACCAGTTGCTTCGCTCTCGTGAGATTGATGCCGTCATGCATTTTGCGGCGCTGATCGAAGCGGGCGAGTCGATGAAGGCTCCCGAAGACTTCTTCCGAAATAACACCGCCAATGCGTTGACCCTTATCGAAGCGATGCTCGCGGCTGGGGTAAAGCGTCTCGTTTTCTCTTCAACCGCCGCGCTCTTCGGCAATCCCGAGCGCACTCCGATCGAGGAAGACGATCCTGTCCATCCGACCAATGCCTACGGCGAATCGAAGCTGCTGGTGGAACGAATGCTGTCCTGGTTCCATCAGATTCACGGCCTGCGCTATGCCAGCCTGCGCTATTTCAATGCAGCCGGCGCGTCCCGCCCCGACCGAGGGGAAGCCCATCAACCGGAGACGCATCTCATCCCCCGGATTCTTGGGGTCGCTCTTGGCCGCGCCCAACACGTGAACATTTTCGGCGCCGACTACCCCACGCCCGACGGCACCTGTGTCCGCGATTACGTCCACGTCAGCGATCTGGCTAGCGCGCACCTGCTGGCGCTCGGTGGGTTGGAAAATCACAGCGCACTGATTTATAACCTGGGCAGCGGACAGGGCTTTAGTGTTCGCCAGGTGGTCGAGGTGGCGCGGGCAGTCACCGGACATCGGATTCCCGTGGTCGAATCTCCGCGCCGGGCAGGCGATCCAGCGGTGTTAGTTGCCGGCTCCAATAAAATTCGGCGCGAACTCGGCTGGCAGCCAAGATTCCCCGACCTGAAGACTATTGTGGAGAGCGCGTGGCAGTGGCATCGCACACATCCTGACGGATACCTGGACTGAGTCCTGCTTAGCCGGTGCGGAAATTACGATTCGTAAAATCGAAAATATTGATCCATAGAAGTACCGAAGTTTATTGACTGCCCGAAGTCGGTCAACCTAGAATAGCAGCTATGGTGGGACAGAATCTTTCCGCGATGTGTTGCGCTTGTTGTTGTTGCGCATGCGTGTGCACTGGCGCGGGGAGGCTGCCGACCTAAGGAATTAGTTTAAATAAACGGCACTCATAACCCACTGCCAGATGAATCTGGCGGTGGGTTTTTGTTTTTGGGGACAAACAGGTGGGGGACAACAGGCGATGACAATCACAGCAACAGAAACCAAGGCACAAAGAGTTGAGCGTCTTAAGCGCTCCAAGAATCCATGGGAAGGCTTGGAAGAGATTCGCCGCTTCGCGCGCGAGGGATTCGCCTCCATCCCACCGGAGTGGCTGGGAACCTACTTTCGCTGGTGGGGCGTCTACACCCAGGGCGACGGAGCCGGTGTCACCGGCGGCCAGAATGGCGAAGGCCGGGCGCTGCAATGCTTCATGGTAAGAATCCGGATCCCCAACGGTCTTCTCAGTTCCGAACAACTGCGGACCATAGCCGATCTCACCCGCTACGCTCACGGAATTGCCGACATCACGGTGCGCCAGAACATTCAGTTGCACTGGGTGACGATCGAGGCGCTTCCAGACTTGCTAGAAGCACTCGGGCGAGTGGGATTGAATACGACCAGTGCCTGTGGCGACGTCACGCGCAATGTCACCGGCTGTCCCGTCGCCGGCGTGGATGCGGACGAGATTTGCGATGCTTCGCCCTTAGCGCTCGAAGCGTCGCGCATGCTGGCGGGAAATGCGGACTTTTACAACCTGCCCCGCAAATTCAAGATCTCGATCGCCGGATGCCGCGTGTGGTGCCCGTATCCGGAGATCAACGATGTGGGTTTGACGGCGACGACTCGCGTCCTGAGTGGGACGCCCGAAGTGGGATTCTCCCTGCGAGTTGCGGGCGGACTCTCCACCGAACCTTACCTGGGAGCGCGCTTGAACGCGTTCGTCCGCTGGCATCAGGTGCTCCCCACCATAAGAGGGATTGCCGAATTGTTTCGCGACTCGGACGTACTGCGCGAGCATCGCGAACGAGCGCGGCTGAAATTTCTTTTTCTGCGGCACGGGTGGACGGCGGAAAAGTTTCTCGAGGAACTGCAGCAGCGCATCGGATTTGAATTCGATCCGGCGGTTGACGAATCACCGCCGGCGGATGTGTATCGCGACCACGTGGGGATACATCCGCAGAAACAGTCGGGTTACTGCTACGTGGGAGCCGCGGTGCTCCGCGGGCGAATTACCGCCGATCAAATGTACGCCGCCGCCGATCTGGCCGATCGCTTCGCATCCGGCGAACTGCGCGCGACCAACATGCAGAACTTGCTCATCGTCAACGTTCCCCAGCACGTTGCCGAAGACTTGGCCAAGGAACTGGATGCGATTGGATTGCGAGTGGGAGGTTCGTCGTTCTATCGCGGCACCATCGCCTGCAGCGGCACGGAGTTCTGCAAGCTGGCAATCACGGAGACGAAGACCTTTTCCCGCTGGCTGGTGGAAGAACTGGAAGAACGCCTGCCCGGCTTCGATCAGCATTTGAAGCTGCACGTCACCGGATGCCCTAACAGTTGCGGACAGCACTGGATAGCCGACATTGGCATCGACGGCAAAAAGATGAAACTCGATGGACGTCTGGTCGATGCCTATTACTTCTGCGTTGGCGGAGCGCTCGGTCTGCATCAGGCGACCGCGCGGCCCGTGGGATACCGATGCCCGGCGACGGAGGTTCCCGACGCGATCGAGAGATTGCTGCACCAATATCTCACCACGCGCGAGGCAGGTGAAAACTTGCGCAGGTTCTTTGCAAGGCACAGTGACACGGAGTTGCGCGAATTTCTTGCGGGCGAACCGGTGGACGCAGTCACGCGCGATGCGCCGCCGGTGGGGGTTGGACGCTTGGCACAATCCGCGGGAGGCGACGGTGACTAGCCTGTTCCCAATGTTTATGAAGCTGACGGGGAAGCAATGCCTGGTCGTGGGCGCGGGAAAAGTCGGCGAGCCCAAGATCGGCGGGCTCATCGATACGGGTGTACGCCTCCACGTGATTGCGATTGAGGCTAGCAGCCAGGTCCGTGAATGGGCCGACGCAGGGCAGATCGACCTGGAGCTACGCGCTTTCACGGCGTGCGATCTCGACGGCAAGTTTCTGGCCGTCGCGGCAACGGCTTCCGGGACTCTGAACGAACTCATCTATCGCGAGGCGCAGCGCCGCGGAGTGCTCTGCAACGTGGTGGATGTTCCGGAGTATTGCGATTTCTTTTACCCGGCGGTGGTGCGGCGCGGCGATCTGCAGATTGCGATTTCAACCGCGGGGCAGAGTCCGTCGCTGGCGCAGAAACTTCGACAGCAACTGGAGCGGCAGTTCGGTCCCGGATACGCGGAGTGGGTTGAACAACTCGGCGAGACCAGACGTCTCATTCTGGCTGGCGATCTCGATCGGGAGACCAAGTGGGAGTTACTGCACTCGCTGGCGAGCCGGGAAGCGTTCGAAGCGGCGCTGGCCAAAGTTCCCGAGTTGAGCACGACGAGGTAAGCACGAAGAAGTTGAGCACACGCAAGGAGAGGGAGCATGAAAGGCAAGGTTTATCTGGTGGGCGCAGGGCCGGGCGATCCGGAGTTGCTGACCGTGAAGGCGCTTCGCTTGCTGCGAACGGCCGACGCGGTTTTACACGACGACCTGGTCGCGCCCGAGATACTGAAACTGATTCCGTCAACCGCCCAAGTTCACAACGTGGGAAAGCGCTGCGGGAAAAAGAAAATCCTGCAAGGCGAGATCAATTTTCTGATGATCGAGTTGGCGGCTTTGGGGCTGAGCGTGGTCCGGCTGAAGAGTGGCGATCCGCTGATCTTTGGGCGCGCCGGGGAAGAGATCGAATCCCTGCGGGCAAACCACATTCCTTTCGAGATCGTTCCCGGCGTGACTTCGGCTCTGGGCGCGGCGGCGGCGGCCCAGATCCCGCTGACACATCGTCGCGCGTCGTCGGCGCTGGTGCTGATAACCGCCCATCGCGCTCCTAAGAAAGACGGTATCGAAAAAGATGCCACGGATAGGGATTGGAGCAAGTTTGTCGCGAGTGGAGCGACGTTGGTGATTTATATGCCCGGGCAAAACTACTCGGAAATCGCCAGAAGGCTGACTGCGGCTGGGCTTGCCGCTGAGACTCCGTGCGCAGTGATCTCCCGCGCATCCACCAAATTTCAGCGAACGCATCGCACGACTTTGCTTGATCTGCATCGCGCGCCGCAGCTTGCATCGCCAACGCTGCTGATCGCCGGTGAGGTTGTGGGTCTGGCCGATCCGGCCGCCGCAGTGGAGTTTGGAATGCCACACCTGTCGACGGGAAAGGACTCTTTGCTTCCCGCGTCATCTTTCGAAACGTTTCTCTCGCAGGCGCCGCGTCGGCGAGATGAGGAGCCGATGGCATGAAAAACAAGATCGCAGGACTGCAGTTGTCGGCGGAAAGTTGGAGTCCGCAGCAGGTGCTGGCTTGGGCGTTTGAGACCTTCGGCAATGATGTCGCGATCTCCTCCGCGTTTGGGGCCGAAGGCATGGTGCTGATTGACATGGCCTCGCGAGTGCGCAAGGATTTCCGCCTCTTCACGATTGATACCGAATTCCTGTTTCCCGAGACTTACAACCTGATCGACAGAATCGAGCGAAAGTATGAAATCAAAATTGAGAGAGTGTTTTCGTTGCTTTCGCCGGAAGAACAGGATCGGGTTCACGGTACCGCGCTCTGGGCGCGTGACCCCGACCAATGCTGCAACCTGAGAAAGGTCGAACCGCTGCGCCGCAAGCTGAGCGAATTGGCGGCCTGGATCACGAGCATTCGCCGCGACCAGACTTCATTTCGCAAAAACGCCCACAAACTCGAGTGGGACGAGAAATTCAGCCTGGTGAAGGTAAATCCGATCGCCGACTGGAGCTCGCAACAAGTTTGGCGCTATCTCCACGAACACAGCGTGCCCTACAACTCACTTCATGATCAGAATTATCCAAGCATCGGTTGCACGTATTGCACGCGGGCCGTCCGTCCGGGAGAAGATCCCAGAGCTGGACGCTGGCCGGGCACAGCCAAGACCGAGTGCGGACTGCACGTCATTGAGATTCAGCCGGCAATGCAGTCGCATGAAACAGAGGCGTAAGAGCTCCCGCGGAACCAATGGCTGCGACGTCTTTCAGATATGAGAATGCAACTCGACTGCCATCTGCCCTGGCGGCAAACGGCCAGCCAAATTGTGTTTTGAGCCCCTTAACGGCACGATTCAAGTTCGTGCCCCCGGGCAGCATTACGCTTGACGTAACGCGTAACTGTCGCTATTCTGAATCATGATCGTCGGCTACCGGAACAAGCGGACCAGGGACTTCGCCGCCGGTAAGCGGGTCAAGGCACTTTCTGGAATTGAACGGGCCGCCCGCCTGAAGCTGGACCGCTTAGAGGCCGCTGTCGTGCTTAGGGATCTCGGCGTTTTACCCGGCAACCGTTTTGAAGCGCTGAAAGGGGACCGAAAGGGCCAATACAGCGTCCGTATCAATGACCAGTGGCGGATTTGTTTTGAATGGCCGGAAGAAACTCCGGGCCCATCGAACGTGGAGATTGTCGATTACCATTAGGAGAAACATCATGGCACTTGCCGCTATTCACCCGGGCGAACATCTGGCCGAAGAACTGAAGGAACTGGGTATGAGCGCCGCAGAGTTGGCGCGGCAGCTCGATGTTCCGACCAACCGCGTGACTGAAATCCTGAATGGAAGGCGCGCCATCACCGGCGACACGGCGTTGCGCCTTGCCCACTTCTTCGGTACCACGGCCGAGTTCTGGCTTAATCTGCAAGGCCTCTTTGAGATACGCGTGGCGCAGAAGAAGGCTGGGAAATCCATCAGGGGGCTGCCGACCCTGAAGCGTCTCGAACAAGCGCGCGCATAGAATACTCACGAAGCCAAAACTCTAAGAACGAACTTTAGGAGATTTCCGAAAGGCGAAAGGACTGCCACGGTGATGAGCGACTCAAAGGCTGGCTACAACCGCTTCCTCTTGTTGGTCGCGGGATTGGGCGGATTGCTGTACGGCGTGGACGTCGGCATCATTGCGGGGGCTTTGCCATATCTGGAGGCCACCTCCGGATTGAACGCAGGCCAGCTTTCCATTGTCGTCGCCGCCGTACTTCTGGGCAGCGTGATCTCAACCCTGTTTGCGGGCGCGCTGGCCGACTGGATGGGTCGCAAGCCTCTAATGATTCTTAGCGGATTGCTGTTTGTATGCAGCATTCCCATGATCGCACTATCGCATGGCTATGAGTCCCTGGTTATCGGACGCCTCTTGCAAGGCATCAGCGCTGGGCTGATCGGTGTGGTGGTCCCGTTGTATCTGGCGGAGTGCTTGTCGGCGACCAACCGCGGCAAGGGGACGGGTATTTTCCAATGGCTGCTGACGCTGGGTATCGTGACCGCGGCCTTTGTCGGGATGTACTTCAGTTTTCGCGTTCAAGAAGTGGCGAAGCTGGGCGATCCGGCGCGACTCTTTGCCTTCAAAGACACGGCCTGGCGCAGCATCTTCTGGGTTTCTCTGCCTCCTGGCATCTTGTTCGTAATCGGCGGTTTCATGGTGTCGGAGTCGCCTCGCTGGCTGTTTCTGCGTGGCCGACGGGATGCCGCCTACGCCGCGCTTCTGCGCTCGCGCACCGAGCCGCAAGCGGATGTTGAGATCGCGGAGATGGAGCAAGTCGCGACGGCCGAGAAAGCGAAAAGCTCCACCGGCGCCAACGTCAAAGAGTCGCTCTTGCGCCGGAAATATGTCATTCCGTTTCTACTGGCCTGCATCATTCTCGCTTGCAACCAGGCCACTGGGATCAATTCCATCATCGGCTATAACACGAACATCCTGATGCAGAGCGGGCTTTCCGATCTTCAGGCACATTGGGGCTACGTTATTTTTACCATCATTAATTTTCTGGTGACCATCGGGAGCGTGCTGCTGGTGGACCGCAAGGGACGCAAGTTCCTGCTGACGCTGGGAACGGCTGGGATTATTGTGTCGCTGGTTTGCACCGGGTTGCTCTTCCGGCGGACGGAAAGCCTGCGTGTGGATTCTAGAGGCGCGGTGCAGTCCATGGTCACGGCAGACCAGAAGATCGCACTCACCTATGACCAGAAACTGGCTGAGACGCTGCTGATCCCGGCTGGGAACGCCGCGCGGAGCATCGGTAGCGGCCCCACGTCTTTGGTCGTCATCTATTCGTACGGGGATTTCCGCGCCGCGACCAAGGCCGCGCGTTCCGACGACAC
>Ga0074044_10004914_pt1 | contig 10994 bp, 8 predicted proteins | sample BogForMeECP23OM1_FD_94443 | JGI IMG/M metagenome (GOLD analysis project Ga0074044, IMG submission 94443) | Bog forest soil microbial communities from Calvert Island, British Columbia, Canada - Bog Forest MetaG ECP23OM1 | ecosystem: Environmental > Terrestrial > Soil > Wetlands ...
GTTGCTCGCCATTTCCACGAAACCAAAGCCGCGCGAACGGCCCGTGTCGCGGTCGGTCATGATGCTGACCCGGTCGACCTGGCCGAAGGCTTCGAAAGCCTGGCGTAATTCTTCTTCTGCGGTGTTGAAGCTGAGATTTCCTACGAAAATATTCTTCACGCGTCTGCCCCTGCATTGAGCTGTCGAAGTGCAAGCTCAGTTCGGCGGACTTGGCAGGTCGGACGGCCGTTCCTGAAAATCGAAACCGGGAGCTGGCGAACAGTCAATGGCGGCGAGCAGTATAGCAGGTTCAGACTGCGGCGATTGTGAAAAAGCCCAGATGCGGCTCGGGTCGTGGGACCAGCTAACAATCGTCGACCTTCCAGTAGCCTTCGGAGTGAAATCCCATTTGCAGCAAACGGTTTTTTGGATCGTGCTTCTTGCCGCAGCCGGGACAGGTGAGGTAGCGGCTCCAGGCCGTGCCCTGGTGGTCATAGTTTTCGGCCACGGCGAAGGTCGTGCCACAACTGCAGGGGACGAGAAGCATACGCAGAGGCGGTTTGCTCTTTGCGGTCGGGGTCGATTTACGCCGGGATTTCACGATTCTTCATTCTTCTATTCTTATTCTTCTACGGTGGCGTAGGAACTCTTCTTGCGTTTGTTCGACTGTAGAACTTTCTTGCGGAGACGCAGCGACTTGGGAGTGATCTCCACGAACTCATCGTCGGCGATGAATTCGATGGCCTGCTCCAGATTCAGCGAGCGGAACGGGACCAGACGGATGGCCTCGTCGGCGGTGGAAGCGCGCATGTTCGTGAGCTTCTTTTCGCGGACGGCATTCACGTCGAGGTCGTTATCTTTCGCGTTCTCGCCGACGATCATGCCCTCGTAGAGGTCGATTCCTGGTCCGACGAAAAGCTCACCACGTTCCTGCAGGCCCCATAACGCGTAGGCGGTCGAAACGCCAGCGCGGTCGGCGATGAGCGCGCCGGTGAGGCGGTGGGGAATCTCGCCTTGCCATTCCGTGTAGCCATCGAAGAGGGAATTCATGACGATGGTGCCGCGGGTGTCGGTGAGCAACTGGCTGCGCAGGCCGATCAATCCACGGCTGGGGACGCGGAACTCGATGCGCACGCGGCCGTAGCCATGATTGTGCATGTTGGTGGTTTCACCTTTGCGCGATCCGAGTTGCTCCATCACTACGCCGACGAATTCTTCGGGAACATCGATGGTTAGGTGCTCGACCGGTTCCATCAGCTTACCGTCGATGCGCTTGGTGACGATCTCCGGCTTGCCGACCATGAGTTCGTATCCCTCGCGCCGCATCATCTCGATCAAGATCGAAAGCTGGAGCTCGCCGCGGCCGAGCACTTTGAACGCATCGGTTGTGCCCGTCTCTTCGACGCGCAACGAAACGTTAGTGAGAAGTTCTTTGGCCAGGCGCTCGCGCAGGTTGCGCGACGTCACATAGGTGCCATCTTTTCCCGCGAAAGGGGAGTTGTTGACCGTGAAGAGAATCGCAATGGTGGGCTCGTCGATGGCGATGTGGGGCAGGGGCGCGGGATTCTCGACGTCAGTGATGGTCTCGCCGATCGTGATGCCTTCAACCCCCGCGACCGCGATGATGTCGCCTAATTCTGTTTCTGTGATATCGGTGCGCTTCAGGCCGGAGAACGAAAAGAGTTTCGTGATCTTGGTTTTGTGCAGCGTGCCATCGAGCCTGGCGATAGCGACGTCTTCGCCGGTATGCATGGTTCCGTTGAATACCCGCGCGATGGCGAGACGCCCGAGATAGTCGCTGTAATCGAGATTGGCGACCAGGATTTGCAGCGGGCCGGCGGGATCTCCCTTGGGAAGAGGAATCGTATTTACGATGGCGTCGAACAGCGGCCGCAGGTCTTCGCCGCCGCCTTTGATGTCGGTGGAAGCGGTGCCGATTTTCGCGTTGGTGTAGAGCACAGGGAAATCGAGCTGGTCTTCGCCGGCGTCGAGATCGATAAAGAGATCGTAGATTTCGTTGAGAACTTCCTGCGGACGCGCGTCGGCGCGATCGATCTTGTTGATGACGACGATCGGCGGCAGTTTCGCTTCGAGCGCCTTGCCGAGCACGTAGCGCGTCTGGGGCAGCGGGCCTTCGCTGGCATCGACGAGCAGCATGACGCCGTCGACCATTTTCAGGGCGCGTTCGACTTCGCCTCCGAAGTCGCTGTGGCCGGGCGTGTCGACGATGTTGATTTTCACATCGTGATAGAAAATCGCGGTGTTCTTGGCCAGAATCGTGATCCCGCGCTCGCGTTCGAGTTCGTTCGAATCCATCACGCGCTCGACGTGATGCTCGTTGGCGCGGAATGTGCCGCTCTGTTGCAGCATGGCGTCGACCAGCGTGGTTTTGCCGTGGTCGACGTGCGCGATGATGGCGATGTTGCGAATGCCTGAACTCAAAAGCGGATTCCTCAATTCGTTCGGGATGATAAGGACTGTGGAGACGTTTCGAGTTTCGTCGCCTTCTACTACTTTACTATGCGCGGGGCGAAATCCGCGTGCGGGAACGGATTTCCGGGGCCGAGCGGGAGTCCAACCTGGGAGGGAAACGGAAAACGGACTTCACCCGATCAATGCTGCTTCTTTCGGTAAGGGCTTGCCCGCGAGGCGTGCCTCGACCTGCCGCACGGTTCTGTGTGCCGCGGCGATGGCTTCGTTGGTGGTCGATTCCGGTCCCTGCGAGTCGGTATTCGCGAAGAAGATGCGGTCCATGGGTTGGCGAACGAGCGGCTGCACGCGAGTGAAAAGGCCCGGCGTGGTCATGTACATGGGATGGCCGCGGCGGTAAAGGTGTACTTCGATGGGGTCGACGTTGAGGTTGGGCATGAGCTTCTGAAAATCGGTGAGGACATTTCGCGCAACCTCGCGGGCACCGTCTTCGCTCAGCAAGGAACTGCGCTCTGCTTCCCTCATTGGGGTGTAGCAGCTCAGAATGTTGTACTTCTGTTTGTAGCCGGATTTCTTGCGGATGACCCAGTCCGCCACAATGATGTCGGTAAACGTGCTGCCGGGGCAATAGGTGTCGTAACCGCTGTTGAAGACCGGGCCGTCGAAGATCAGGTTGACGACACAGTACGGGATGTAGCGAATCTGATGCATGGCTTCGCTTTGTTTGGCAGGAAGGCCTTCGACGATTCGCCGCGTGATGAACTTCGGCGTCGCCATGATCACCGTCTTTGCGCTGACGGTTTTCAATTCGCTGTTTGACATGTAAGTCACCTGAACTTCCTCCTTGCCGGGGACGACGGCGACTATGGTGGCGCCAGTCTGCATGCGATCGCCGTATTTCGGCTGCAGAATCTCGACCAGCCTTTTCGAAATTGCACCCAGCCCTCCCGGCCAGGTGTACCGATTGTCGACTGTGCTCTGCTCTACGACTTCCTGGAGTTCGGCGATCGCGATTGCGGCTGCGGTCTCGTCGGAGGTCGCGCCCCAGTTCGATGGGCCGTAGGTGTCCCACCATTGTTTAATTTCTTGCGAGTAGAGCTTCATGAAAGTCGAGAAGGGAATGTTGAACAGCTCAGGGCCGCGCTTTTCAACGTCGATGGCCATCATTTCTTTTTTGAACTTCTTGAAGTTATCGCGCGTGATCGGCGGATACGGGAGTTTGCTCAGGCCGTCGCCCCAAGTGTCGGGGACGAACTCTCCATTGATGATGCTGCCGTCGGGACATTTGACCGGCAAGGGGTCGAGTCCAATTTCTTTGGCGAAGGTCAAGCCTTCGGATTTGGACCACACGAAGGCGGAGCCTGTGCCGTAAGTGCTGCGGTACCCGCTACCACGAACTTAATGAAGTCTCTGCGATTCGCGCTCACTTGGCTGCCTCCTCCGATGTTTGCAGCAAACCAATTCCGGATTCCGCTGCGGCTTCCCCTGTACCCTCGGAACGAATGCGCAGGCGATACCAGAAGACAATCGTGATCAACGAGAAAATAAAGATGATAGTTGATACCGCATTAATTTCAGGCGTGATGCCGCGGCGCAGGCGTCCCCAGATTTCCAGCGGCAGCGTGTTGTCGCGGCCGATCAGAAAGAAGCTGACCGCGATCTCGTCCATGGAAAGCGTGAAGATCAGCAGTGCGGCTCCGATGATCGAGAGCTTCAGATTAGGGATCGTCACTCGCCAGAAAGTCTGCCAGTAATTCGCGCCGAGATCGAGGGAAGCTTCTTCCTGGGCGCGATCGAATTTTTGCAGTCCTGCGAAAACTTCGGTGGTCGCGACGGAGATCAGAGCGGTTCCGTGGCCGAGGATGATGGTCAGTATGCTGGTATTGACGCTCGCTATCTTAAACGTCATGGCCAGCGAAAGACCCGTGATGGTGCCGGGCAAAATCAGCGGTAACAGCACGAGTCGGCGGAACAGAGCTTTGCCGGGAAACTGCGCGCGATCGAGCGCCAGCGCAGCCGGGATGCCGAAAGTCAGCGAGATCGCCATCGCGGCAAAGGCCACTTCGAGGCTGTTCAGAACTGAATCCCAGATAGGCCCGTCGGCGAATAAGATGCGATACCAGTTGAGCGTGAGGTGATGCGGAGGAAAGCCACCGACGCCCTGTCCGTTAAACGAATAAAGGATGAGGATGACGATCGGAAGGTAGAGGAACGCGAACACCATAGTGGCGTGAAGAAGCAACCAGCGCGAGCGCGGCAGATTGGAGGCGGCGCCGATCATGGTTAAGAGAAGCTCCATTTCTTTTCCAGTCGCTCGGAAAGAAATAAGAGGCTGACTACCAGCAGCAGCATGCAGAGCGAGATCGCGGCGCCAAGCGGCCAGTTGTAAGCCGCGCCAAACAGGCTGACCACGATATTGGAAATCATGATGCCGCTTGGTCCGCCGAGCAGGAGCGGCGCGAGAAAGTCTCCCAGACTTAGCACGAAGGCGAAGGTCGCGCCCGCGAGCACGCCGGAAATCGACAGTGGAAAGATCACTTTCCAGAAAGTCTGCGGCGGAGTCGCGCCGAGATCCTGTGAGGCCTCGACCAAATTGCGCGGGATGTGCTCCAGCGCTGCGTAGATCGGCAGGAAGGTGAACGGAGTGTAGATGTGCGTAAGGGTGAGAACCACGGCAAACGGGCTGTAGAGAAAAAAGTCGAGCGGATGGCTGGTCAGGTGCACATATTGCAGCAGCGTGTTGAGCACGCCCTCGGATCCGAGAATCGTCTTCCACGCGTAAGCGCGGACAAGATAGCTGACCCACAGGGGAATGATTACTAGTTGGTAGAGCAAGTCTTTGCGTTTGCTCGCGTAGAACGAGAGAAAATAGGCCAAGGGATAACCCAGCAGCAGCGAAAACAGCGTGACCCGAGCCGCGATCCACATCGAGCGCAGCAGGGTTTGCCAGTAGACGGGCTTCTGCAACAACTCGCGGTAGTTTTCGAAATTCCAGGAACGCACGATCACCTGCGCGGGCGAGACCGACCAGAAGCTGTAACAGAACATCAGCAGATAGGGCACGAGCAGAAAGACGGCGACCCACAGCAACGGCGGCACGGTCACGATCGTTTTGTAGGCGCGGGAGAACATCAGATCCTTTCGGGAGATTCGCGCACCGGGATCGCGTCGTCGGCGGAGAACTCGAGTTCGACTTCACTCTCGTTTTTCAACGCGTTCTCGCCCGCCGTTCGAACCACCAGAACTAGGCCGTCGGCGCATGCGACTCGAATCAGTTCGGTTGCTCCGTGAAAGGCCTGGTGAACGATCCTCCCGCGAACTCGTACAGACCTCGGCGATGCACCGGCATTCGCCAGTCGGATATGTTCTGGCCGCAAGGAGAAAAGAGCCGGACCTTCGGATAGCGAACTGGACCACGAGAGCGATCCGCACTGCGCCACGCTGTTTCTAATATTGCCTTTCAGCAGGTTGGTGTGCCCGATGAATTGCGCGACATAGGCCGTATCGGGCTGGCTGTAGATTTCTCGCGGCGTTGCTACCTGCTCCAACTCGCCGGAGCGCAGGAGGGCGATCCGGTCGGACATGACCATCGCTTCTTCCTGATCGTGGGTGACGAAGACGAAGGCGATTCCGACTTCGCGTTGGAGCGATTTCAGTTCAACCTGCATCTGCCGGCGTAGATTGGCGTCCAGAGCTGAGAGCGGTTCGTCGAGTAACAGCAGGCGAGGCCGGTTCACGAGCGCGCGGGCCAGGGCGACGCGTTGTTGCTGACCGCCGCTGATCTTCGAGGGTTTCGACTTGGCGAACGCGGTCATCTTTACTTTGTCGAGCGCTTCCGCTACCCGTTGCGCGACCTCCGCTTCGGGCCGCTTCGCCACGCGCAATCCGTAACCCACATTCTGTTCGACGGTGAGATGGGGGAACAGGGCATAGTGCTGAAAGACGGTGTTCACGCGGCGCCGGTACGGAGGTTGTTGATCGAGTCTTTCCGCACCCATCCACAGTTCGCCTGAAGTCGCGCTTTCGAAGCCGGCGATGATCCGCAGCAGCGTCGTTTTTCCGGAGCCGCTTTCCCCGAGAATGGTGAGAAACTCACCCTCCGCAATTTCCAGCGAGATGTTGCGCAGCACGACGTTGCGTCCGAAGGTTTTCGCGACATTGCGAATGCTCAGCAGGGTCGGCTTCGCGGTGGACCGGTTCGCGGCTACGGCGCTCGATGAGGTGACGGTTGAGGTCATGGACCGATCGTTCGTTTTGGTTCCCGCTGTTTCGTTTTACTTCTTCCCGGCCTATTGCGCGGCCTTCACATCGTTCCAGATTTCGTTGTACTTGGCGCGGCGCGGCACATTCTGCCAGAAATAGATATGCTTCTGGTAGCTGTCGACGTCGTCCAAGTGCAGGGATTTCACTTCGTCGGGAGTCATGAAATGGCCCGCCTGGGGATTGGCCGGAACGTAGTGAGTCTTGTCACTCACCAGCTTCTGCGTTTTGGCTTCGATCATGAACTCCAGGAATTTGTAGGCCAGTTCTTTGTTTTCACTTCCAGCGGTGATCATCAAATGATCGATCCAGCCGGTGGTGTTTTCCTTCGGAATCGTTTCTCCGACCGGGAAATTTGCGTTCCGCAAATCCACGGTGTTCAGCGGCCAGCCCATGGCAATGGCGATCTCGTGATTCTCAAACAGATTCGTCAACTCGCCGTCAGTCGACCACATTTTGCGGATGTTCGGTTTCAGTTCCAGCAGCTTTTTCTTGACCGCTTCCAGTTGCTCGTCGCTCAAGTTGTAGAGCTGGGACGGGTCGGGCTTGTCGAAGCCGAGAATCTGTGCGGCCATGTAGACGGTCGATAGGTCGTCCCATACGGAAACTTTGCCTTTATATTTCGGATCCCAAAAAACATTCCAGGAGTCCGGCGGCCGCGGAAAGACAGAGGTGTCGTAGATGATCGGGTTCGGGCCCCACGTGAACGGAACGCCATACACCTGGCCCTTCACGCGCACCAGGGGAAGAGAAGTAAGCTGCCGGGAAAGCTGATCGTAGCTTGGAATCTTGGAGAGATCGAGCGGCGCGGCCAGATCGGCGGTCGCGATCGCGGTCGCAACGTCGCTTGAGGGTGAAATCACATCGTAATTGCCGGCGCTGCCGCCGTGCAGTTTCGCTACGAGTTCATCGCTTGATCCCATGTATGAAGCGGAGACCTTGCAGTGATTCTGTTCCTCGAACTGCTGAACGAACGAGGGGTCGGCATAACCTTCCCAGACCAGAAGATTGAGCGTCGGTGTTTTCTTGGCGCAGGATGCTAGTGACAGGAATAGCGCCAACAGGGGCAAGAGGCGCAGTGTGTGTCGGTTTGTCATTTTTGCCTCCGGTTTCATTTCCGTCACAGCATCGGTGGTTCGGGTTCTCTTCACCGCAGCGGCTAAAGCCGTTCGGGAAAACAGCCGCTTATCGCAGCGCTGAAGCGCTGCGCCACCCAAAGACTGATCTTCACGCCAAAAACTAACCTCCACCCCAAAAACTGACCTTCTGCAAAAACTAAGCGTTAGCCCAAAACTAACCTTCAGCAAAAATGCGCTCAGAACTTCCATTAAGCAAAAATGTACCTAGAACGTTGGCGGAGTATTTACCCACAACACCCAGGTCTCCCCGCGGCCGGGATTTCTCCAGCGATGGGGAGTCGCGCTTTCGAAATAGAAACTGTCGCCCGGCCTCAAGCGATACTCGTTGCTCTCGACCATGATGGCCAACTCCCCGCGCAGCACGTAAATGAATTCTTCGCCTTCGTGCGTGTACGGATCGCCGCTGCCGGCATCGGGCGCGATGCGGAACAGATGTGGTTCCATGATTGTGTTGCCCCACGCCAGCAACTCCATGCGCACACCGGTTCCGGCTTCAAGCACCTTGCGCTCGCCGGGGCGCACCTGGCGGCTGCTGGCGCCTCCAGCATCGAAAAAATCCAGAATGTTGGTCTTGTAAAAGCGGGCCAGCTTGCGCAATGTGCCGACCGATCCGCTCATCTGCGAACGTTCCAGCGCGCTGAGAAATCCCACCGAAATGCCGACGGCCTGCGCTACCTGGGCGAGCGAGAGTTTTCGGCGGGCACGCAACTGCCGCAGGTGAGCCCCAATGGCTCCGGCGCCGCCATCGGCGGCGGGAGCAACTTTCCCTTCACGCTTGAGCAATTGCACGATGGCCGCGGCGTTGAGGCCGCGGACCTTGCGCAGAAAACGCGCGCGCTTGAGCAACTTCACATCTTCGGCGGAGTACAAGCGGTACTTGCTCTCGGTACGCAGCGGCCGCGCCAGCCCCAGACTCTCCCATGAACGGATAACGGAAGGCGAGACGCCGATCTTTTTCGCCACGTCTCCGATCTTCAAATAAGGTTCCGAGCTGGTTGGCTTCATTGCAGGCATGCCGATAAGAAATTTCTATAGGAGAGACGCGCTTTTTTGTCCTTGACAGCCGCGGTATCGCTTCTCTAACCTTGCGGGATTATAGCAAGGTTGTGGCTGGACACAAGCAGTCGCTTTCAAGAAAAATCCCCGAGAAGTGCCTGGAGGTTCCATGCCCTCACTGCGAGCCCGCTGGACCATGACGTGTCTGGGAACGGTTTGCGTTGCCTTCGCGATCTCCGTATTCTCTCCGACTTTGCTTTCCGCGCAGGGCGCCAGCGGGCGCATCGTGGGCCGCGTGGCCGACCCTACCGGCGCCGTGCTTGCGACCGTGAAGATCACGCTGATCAACGAAGCGACGGGCATCAGCCGCAACGTGAATAGCAATGACAGCGGCGACTTCAGCTTCGTCGAGGTCGTTCCCGGCACTTACACCGTCCAGTTTGAACTCACGGGCTTCAAGAAGAACCTGCAAAAAGGAGTGATCGTCGAGGTCAACCAGGTGGTGACGCTGAACTCCACGCTGCAGGTCGGCGCATCGCAGGAAACCGTCGATGTCACTTCGGAAGCTCCTCAAGTGGATACCACCAGCACGCAGCTGGGAGCGGTGATTAACGACCGCTCGGTGAACGAACTGCCGCTGAATACGCGCGACACCTACCAGTTCCTGCAGCTTCAGCCCGGTGTGCAGTCACAGTTGGGATCGAGTGGCAGCTTGTTCTTTGGCTCGGACGATCCGGGTTCGGTTTCGGTCAACGGCGGCCGCACCCGCGCCAATAATTTCAGTGTCAACGGCGGGGATGCCAACGATCAGTTCGTCAACACTCCGACCATCCAGCCCACTCCCGACGCTGTTGAGGAGTTCCGCGTGATCACCAACACGTTTGACGCCGAATACGGCCGCAACTCCGGCTCGGTGGTCAACGTCGTTACCAAGTCGGGCACCAACCAGTTTCACGGCGATATCTACGAGTACTTCCGCAACACCATACTCGATGCCAAGGGGTATCCCGATCCCTCAACCCCGCAGCTGAATCAGAATCAGTTTGGTGGGACCTTCGGCGGTCCGATCAAGAAGGACCGAACATTCTTTTTTGTGTCCTATGAAGGACGCCGTATCCGCGCTGGCCAGACCGGAGCGTTGGTAGCGGTCCCGACGGCTGCGGAGAGGCCCTCCGCGACCAATCCTCTTGCGGGCGGGGATTTCTCCGGGACCGGAGGTTTTAATTCTGTTTTGAACCCCAACACTGTGAGCGGAACGCCGGCTGCGTACGGCATCACAAGCCCTTTTGTGGCTCAGGTTCTCGATGGGCGGGCGAATCAGCAGACTACTTGCGATGCAGCTTTGGGATTGCCGTCAGGCGGACTTTTCAACCTATTTAACACCGCCCCGGATTTGACCTCGGGAACGCCAACGCTTGACTGGCAGGCCCCAGCAACTGGTCCCGGGGCTGGCAGCGCGAGCGTGTTTCCCAACGGCCAGATTCCGACTGCCTGCATGGATCCCGTTGCAGCCAATCTAATGCAGCAGTTTGTACCTGCGGCTAACGTCGGTTCCACCGGATACGAGGCCGTTCCGGTGGGGACGGATAATGCGAACCAGGTTACTGTTCGCTTCGACCATAGAATCAACGATCATCAAAACTTCACCGCCTACTACTACTTCAATGATGGCACTCAGCTTCAGCCCTACAATACCTTCGAGGAATCGGGCGCCAACGTCCCGGGTTTTGGAAACTACAACAATCTTCGCTTCCAGCAGTGGAACCTTAGCCACACCTGGACGATCAGTAACGCGCTTGTCAACGAAGCGCATTTCACTTACATGCGCGAGGGAGAACTCGGCTTCCTGAAGCCGCAAACAACCGGTGCCGTGACCTCCTCGTGCACTGGCAACGCAACTTCGGTTTGCTTCAACGGCACGTCCGATTCGTCCGCCATTAACAGCCTCCTGGCTAGCTCGAACACGCCCACGGGCAAGGGCGGCATCACCCCAGGATTGCCATCAAGCCTGACCGGTGTTCCCTACGTCACCATCGGAGGCGGCGCCGAGTTTGGCAACAACTGGGAGGGTTTTCTCCCACAGGTGGGCAACAGCTTTCAGTGGACCGATGGCCTTACCTGGGTGAAGGGGAGCCACACTTTCAAGTTCGGCGCTGAGGTCCGGCGCGCCCGCTTCGACCAGTACTATTA
>Ga0074044_10004915_pt1 | contig 10994 bp, 8 predicted proteins | sample BogForMeECP23OM1_FD_94443 | JGI IMG/M metagenome (GOLD analysis project Ga0074044, IMG submission 94443) | Bog forest soil microbial communities from Calvert Island, British Columbia, Canada - Bog Forest MetaG ECP23OM1 | ecosystem: Environmental > Terrestrial > Soil > Wetlands ...
GCCCAAGCCGTAATTCCGCCAGTCAGGTTATAGACTTTCTTGAATCCCGAGCGGCGCAGGAAGTTCACGGCCTTGGCGCTGCGTCCGCCCATTTTGCAGTGGGCGATGATCTCGCGGCTGGAGTCGAGTTCGTTCACGCGTTTGGGCAGATCGCCGACGGGAATGAGATATCCCTTCAGGTTACAAATCTGGTATTCGTGCGGCTCCCGCACATCGAGGATGAAGATATCGGCCTTCGCGTCCATCTTCTTTTTCAGTTCCTCGACCGAGATAGACGGAATGTCGTTGCCAGCCGGTTCCTCCTGGCCGCGGATGCCGCAGAATTCCTCGTAGTCAATGAGCTTTGTAATCGTCGGATTCTTCCCGCACACCGGACAGTCAGGATTCTTACGCAGCTTCAGTTCGCGGAACTTCATGGCGAGCGAATCGACTAGCAGCAAGCGGCCGGCGAGGGACTCGCCCACGCCCAGAATGAGTTTGATCGTCTCGGTCGCCTGAATCACACCGACCAGACCAGGAAGAATGCCAAGCACTCCGCCTTCCGCGCACGACGGAACGAGCCCAGGAGGTGGTGGCTCGGGATAGAGGCAGCGATAGCAGGGCCCGTCCTCGGTTGCGAACACGCTTGCCTGGCCTTCAAAACGGAAGATGGAGCCGTAGACGTTGGGCTTTCCGGTGAGCACGCAGGCATCGTTGACGAGATAGCGCGTGGGGAAATTGTCGGTGCCGTCGGCGACGATGTCGAACTCGCGGAATAGATCGAGGGCGTTGGCGCTGGTGAGCTTCATCTCAAACGTTCGCAGGTTCAGGAACGGATTGATTGCCTTCAACTTCTCTGCGGCCGAGTCGAGTTTCTTGCGGCCGACATCGTTGGTTGTGTGAATGATCTGGCGCTGCAAGTTCGTATAGTCGACGACGTCGAAGTCCACGATGCCGAGCGTGCCCACACCCGCAGCGGTGAGATAGAGCGACAGCGGCGAACCCAGTCCGCCCGCGCCGATGCAGAGCACTTTCGCCGCCTTCAGCTTCTGCTGGCCCTGCATGCCCACTTCGGGCATGATCAAATGGCGCGAGTAGCGCAGGATTTCATCGTTGCTTAGAACGGCTTCGGGTTTGGCTTCGGAAACGATGGGCATGGGTCCTCTTCAAGATTTGAATCGTTGACGGCGAGCTACAGGCAACAGCGGCGCGAAAGGCGGGACATTCGACGACATCGCGGTCCGTCATGGGGCGGTCTATCACTTGTAGGTCCGGCGGTCATTCTGCCACTTCCGCCTGCGATCGACGGCACTATGGAAATGGTATCACCGTCGCTCAGAACGGTAGCCTCTTTCTGCAGGTAGCGCATGTCTTCGTCATTGACATAGACATTGACAAAGGCGCGGAGTTTGCCATCGTCACTGTATAGGTGACGTTTCAGGTCGGGATGCTGGGCGACCAAGCCGGCGAGCGCGTCACCCACGGTTTTTGCAGGCACGCTGACGGCCGCCTGCTTCCCTGTGTATTGACGAAGTGGAGATGGAATCTGAATACGGGGCATATATCACTATAAAGATGCGGTGAAATCAACCTGAGATTCAGGAAAGCCGAAGGTCCCGGTCCAAAAAGCATCTGTGCGGAACGGCGCCTTCTGCGGTCTGCAGGCCCACCTGGCGCAGCTATACTGTTCGCGATGAAGTCGGTCATCGTTGGTACCGCCGGACATATCGATCACGGCAAGACTTCGCTCGTCAAAGCGCTGACCGGTATCGATGCCGATCGCCTGCAAGAGGAGAAGCGGCGCGGCATCACGATTGACATCGGATTCGCCCACCTCGAATTGCCCGCCCCAAACGGCGAAACGCTGCGACTGGGCTTTGTGGACGTTCCCGGCCACGAGCGTTTCGTGCGCAATATGCTGGCAGGAGCCGGCGGAATTGACCTCGTCGTCTTGGTGATTGCCGCCGATGAAGGCATCAAGCCGCAGACGCGCGAGCACTTCGATATCTGCCGCTTGCTGGCAGTGCGCCGGGGGCTCACGGTTCTAACGAAGTCTGATGCGGTAGATGCCGAAACGCTCGAAGTGGCGCGTCTTGAAGTCGCGGACTTCCTGCGCGGCTCGTTTCTCGATTCTTCGCGTTCGGCGATCGTGGCTTCGAGTTCGCTGACCGGCGTTGGTCTTGACGAGGTAAAGACAGCGCTTGCGAAAATCGCGTCTGAGGTGTCTGCCAAAGATTCAACGGCTATCGCGCGCCTGCCCGTCGACCGCGTATTCACGATGAAGGGTTTTGGAACCGTGGTCACCGGAACGCTGGTTTCGGGAACCATCCGGAAAGAAGAAGAGCTAGAAGTTTTCCCGTCCGGACAGCGTGTGCGCATCCGCGGAGTGCAGGTTCACGGGTCGGCGGCCGAAGCGGCAATTGCAGGGCAGCGCACGGCGCTGAATGTGGCTGGAGTTTCGACCGAGGAGCTAGCGCGCGGGATGACGCTCGCGCCCGCAGACACATTTCACTCCGCATCCCGGATCGACGCACGACTTTCCCTGCTCAGCACTGCAAAGCCCCTAAAAGATGCGTCGCGTGTGCATTTTCACGCCTACACCATGGAAACGATCGCAGAAGTGAGACTCTATGGACCAAAATCCTTGAGTCCCGGCCAGGATGCCTTTGCCCAGCTGAGACTAGCCGAGGCAATGCTTGTGCTGCCCGGAGACCGTTTCGTAATCCGCCAGTTTTCACCGGTCACGACCATCGGAGGCGGAGTGGTAGCAGACACGTCGATTCCGCCGCGTCGGCGCCGCGCAGAGGACGTTACTGCATTCCTAAATACATTGCTCACAGGTTCTCCCGAACAGGTGTTGCGAGCCCGAGTGGCAAGGGCCGGCATCAAAGGGTTGTCTCTCAGCGATTCGCAGGCCCAGATGAGCCTACGGCGTACCCAAATCGAACAGCTCGCCGAGCGTGCACCCATAGTGCGATGTGGCGAGTTCCATATTTCAAGTGTGGCGTTTGCCCAAGCGCGCACCGCGATGATTGATACCGTCAGACAATTTCACGACTTGAATCCTCTGGTCGCAGGAATGAGTAAGGAGGAGCTGCGCGACCGACTGAAGGTCGGTTCCGAGGTATTTTCCGGCGCCCTGGGCAATGCAATCGAAGAAAAGCAGTTGGCGATCACCGGCGAACTCGTTCACCTGTCCGGCCGCGGCATAGTCATGAAAGACGACGAAGCGGAATCGAAGAAGGCAATCGAAGAGGCGTTCGTCCTGGCCGGATTGAAAGTGCCCTCGCTGCGGGAAGTGCTGGCTGGCCTGAAAGTAGATAAGCTGCGCGCGCAAAAACTCGTGACTCTGTTGCTTCGTGACAAAGTGCTTGTGAAGATTTCGGAGGACTTGGTCTTTCACCAGAACTCACTTATGGAGCTTCGCCAGAGAGTTGCGGCGCTCAAGAGCACGACGTCCAGGATCGACGTTGCGCGCTTCAAGGATATGACCGGAGTAACTCGCAAATATGCGATTCCGCTGCTGGAGTATCTCGATCGCGAACGTGTTACCAGAAGAGTGGGCGACGAGCGAGTAATTCTCTGATTTGCAGATGAGAATCCGAGATCAGTTTGCGAAGGAGCAGCGCGCGCGGCATGGCGGCGAAACAGGAATGAAGACAGTTCGCATCATTGGCGCGGGGCTGGCGGGGTCGGAGGCGGCGTGGCAGTGTGCCCGGCGCGGAATCGCGATCCAGCTCGTGGAAATGCGTCCCGGGCGGACGACGCCAGCGCATCAGACGGGGGACTTCGCGGAATTAGTATGCTCGAATTCGTTGAAGTCGGACAGCGAGAACACTGCTCCGTGGTTGTTGAAAGAAGAGATGCGGCGGGCGGGATCTTTACTCCTGAAGGTCGCGCGCGCCGAGGCGGTTCCCGCGGGACACGCACTGGCGGTTGATCGCGCGGAGTTTTCGAAGAAAGTAACCGAGGTGATTTCTCAAGAGGCGCTGATCAGCGTTCGGCGCGAAGAAGCAACCCATATCGACGAAGGCCAGATCACGGTGATCGCAACTGGTCCGTTAACTTCGGATGCGCTGATTTCGGACATTGTGCGTCTGAGTTCGCCCTCAGACACAAAGGACAATTCTGGCCCCGCAGAGCCGCAGCCGGCAGCGCCCACGCCCCATAACTTGTATTTCTACGATTCGATCAGTCCCATCGTCGAGGCCGACACCATCGACATGAATAAGGTGTACATGGCAGCGCGCTACGACAAGGGCTCGGCTGACTACATCAACTGTCCGATGTCGAAAGAAGAATACGACGCGTTTTACGATGCGCTTGTCGCCGCGCAGTCGGTGGAAGAGAAAGATTGGGAGAAACTGAACTACTTCGAGGGCTGCCTGCCTATCGAAGAAATTGCCCGGCGGGGCCGCGACACCTTGCGCTTCGGCCCCATGAAACCCGTCGGCCTCATCGATCCTCGCACCGGCCGAAGGCCCTATGCGGTCGTGCAATTACGGCAGGAAAATCTGCGCGCCGATTCCTACAATCTGGTTGGCTTCCAAAATCATCTCAGGTTCGGAGACCAAGCTCGCGTGCTCAGCCTGATTCCGGGCCTCGAGCACGCGCATTTTCTGCGCTACGGGCAGATTCATCGCAACACATACATCAATGGGCCGGCTCTGCTAACTCCCACTCTGCAGATGAAGGCGCATCCGCTGGTGCTGTTTGCGGGGCAAGTTTGCGGCGTGGAGGGGTACGTCGAATCCATCGCCACGGGCCTGATGGCGGGCGTGCATGCCGCCGCGTTGGCAGGTGGAGTCGAGCCGGTCCCGCCGCCGCGGGCCAGTGCCTTCGGCTCTCTTCTCCACTACATCACACAGGCCGACGCCCGCAACTTCCAGCCCGCCAACATCACGTTCGACCTCTTGCCAGCGCTCGAGAAGCGAGTACGCGATCGCAAGGAGCGCCATCGGTTGCAGTGCGAGCTGGCTCTGAGAGAGTTCCAGGGCTGGCTAGCAAACGCCGCACTTCAATTCGCGGCCACCGGCAAGTAAGTGACGCGGCGGTCGCCGCGCACAATTCTCCGGAACAAACGCTTCCTTGTTTTTCACATCGACTGTCGCCTGGTGGCTGGCCACTCGTTGACGCCGCGACTCTGAACACGATACCTTGGCGGCATTAGCTCGAGGTAAATCTTTGCCTGTCTCCGCTGTCGATTGCGTTCAGCCCGCGCTCCAGCATACTCGCGACCAGCTTTTTCGTCCGTTTCGGCTGGGCCAGTGGTCGCGTTTGGCGCTGGTTGGATTCCTCGCCGCCGAACTGCACACTAGCGGATGCAATTTTAATGGCTTTAATTTTCCCGTCTCTCGTCCGCGCAGGGGTAATGAATTTACATCAACGCTCGCGCCTTTCCCGCATTTCGACCCTGCGCGTATCGCCCAGTTCGCTGCATTGTTTGCTGCCATCTTCGCGGTTGCGGTTGTCTTGTTTTTCATTTTCCTTTACCTCAACAGCGTCTTCCGCTTCATCCTCTTCGACTCGGTTCTTAAGAAGAGCTGTTCGATCAGTGAAGGCTGGTCGCGATGGCATCGTGCCGGCCGGCGATATTTCCTCTGGCAGATCGTTCTTGTAATCGCGGAAGGGCTCTTCCTGGGCGTATTACTTGGCGTGCCGTTGGCGTTGGCCGCGGCGCTGGGATGGTTCAGGAATGCAAATGAACACATCGCCCGTAGTGTGCTGGGAGTGATCTTCCTGATCGGCCTATTTCTCGTGTTCCTGTTGCTTGCGGCGGCTGTCCAGCTTCTGGCGAAGGACTTTCTTGTACCGATCATGGCGCTCGAAGATGTCGATTTCGCCGATGGCTGGAGCCGATTGATGGCGCTGATGCGCCCCGAGCCAGGCAAGTACGCGATTTACCTATTGCTGAAGATTGTGCTCGCCATCGCGGCCGCGATCGTATTTGGGATATTGACGCTGATCCCGATATTCGCTCTTGTCGTGCCCGCAGCTCTTGCCCTGTTCGCAGGTTACAAGGCCGGATTGGGATGGAACGTCGCCACTGTTAGCCTGGCCATTATCCTCGGAGGCATGCTGATGGCGGTCCTTGTGTATCTCGTCGCCCTGATCAGCGTCCCGGCAACCGTCTTCTTCCCCGCGTTCTCAATCTACTTTTTCGCATCGCGATATCCAAGGCTGGATGCGTTGCTGAATCCGCCCCCTCCGGTTCCAGAACTGCCTCCGGTAATCGAGTCTCCGCCGCCTGAATCCCCGCCGTTGCCCCCATCGCCGGAACCCATTGGCTAGCAGTTAGTTTCGCGAACCGGCGGCCTTGTGGGCGCGCGACCAGCTGAATCTTCGCCCTACGATGCACTTTACGATCAGGTGATCGCTGGAGTTCGTCACGTCCACGCCGGCCCCGAGGTTGAACTCCCAGTCGGGAGACAAGTTCAGGTCGATCGTAGGAAATATCTGCTGCGACTGGTCATTGATCGGATCGAAGTTCGATACCGGCCCTAGAGACCCATAATATTCCAACCCGCCTGTGACCTTCTTGGTGAAATCAAAACTGATTTTCACATTCGGCGAGAATTCCCATCCTCTGCCGGTATTCAAGCCGTGAAGCGATCGGTCGAAAGCCGGGTTGAAATCGAGATACCAGCGGCCGATTTTCTTGTCGATAATGGGCCGGAGCTCATAATCCCAGCTGTCCTCGGCAAACTTGCGCCGCTGGTAGCCTATCTCCTGTGAAACGCTGAGACCGACCGGCAAATGCCAGGATTCGGGCGCGGCGATGCGCGGACGAATGTGGTCGCCAACCCACTGCCATCCCCCATCCGGCTGAATGCTTGAGAACACATAGAAGCCGGTTTCAAACCAATTGGTCCATCCCTGCGTGATTTCAAGCGTCTCGTGTTGGGCGTGGTTCGATGGCAAGACTCCGTTGACCACGCGCTTTTGGCCGTCGACGGTAAAGTTGGAATGAATCTCCACCATGGTCGTGTTGGCCGGGACTGCGTCGGAGGAATAAACCTGAATTTCGTAGTTGTCCTGCGAATATGCATGGGAGCAGAAGGCTGTTGCCAGCGCGAGAACCAATAGCAACAGATAGAGGTTCAAAATCCCAACCCTACTTTTCTTTCCTTGCATTTCCGTCTAGCGCTCAGGTTTCCGACCCAACATAGCAGACCCGTCCGACCAGGTAGTCGCTGGGCTTCAGCCCCTGCTCTACCGCTATGACCTCTATGGGCGATGTGGGGCTGTGGGGGCGCAGAATGAGGTGATTGCCTGCAACCTCTACATACCTGATGGCGCATGACTCACTTTTCCTCACCGCGTAGATGTTGCTCTCGCCCTTTCGGTATGGCACCAACGAGTTGTAGTGGCGATCAAGCAAAACAGTCGCGCCCGGTTGCATGCGCGGATACATGCCCGTGGCCTCTTGCGGCCCCGCTTTTATGATGACGAATCGGTCCCAGGTGGCGCGGCTACTATCAACGATTTCAAGTTTTATACGCTTCAGGAAGCTCCTTCTGAACTTCACGATCTCCTTGACGTGCATGCTAATGATCTGAGCCTGTGTGGCGGCAATCTCAGGCTCCGTCACTGCCACGTTGTCGAATTCGCCTTCGCCAGGGGGCAGGATCGAAGAGCGTTTGTTGACTTCCACAGGATCAATTAGGTCCAGTACTGAAAGGTGCTGAACGGTCAATACTTTATCCATCCCCGCCAGACTAAGTGCGCGTTTGCGATTCAGAAAATTGGAGATGTGGGCCTGCCGGAAGCCGGTCTGCTCCGCCAGGTGCAAGCCCGTTAGGCTCCCTGCGTCGATTCGCTCCCAGAGTGTCCTTCTAAGGTTTTCCTGAAGAGTCCGGAATTTCATGGGGCCGAGTATACCACGAGCTATAGCACGGTGCTATTGTTTGCTTAACCACAACATCCCCAAGGAAATATAGTCCTTGACTTACATATGGTCGCGCAATACGATTTGGTGGTTATATGTTTCATAATGCACTTATACTGCAAGAAAGGTACAAATCGTCATGATAGAACTATCATCAAATGGCAAAGAGGAGAAGGGCTTCGTCGAGTTCCGCCGCAAGGTGCGCTTGGCGGAGGTTCTTTCAGCATCGATGTTGCGATTGTTGCAGGATCTTCGGTTTACCGGACGCTTGAGTGTGATCCTTCAGAATGGGCAAGTACTCAAGTCCGGGTATGAGGAAGGGTACTTCCGGAAGATGGAACCCGATGAAAGCACTAAGCTGCAATAGCAACGCGATCACAACCAAATAACCATACAGGTCATCGTAAGAGAAACGAGCCCTGGGCCGGACGATCGGCACCAGGGCTTTTTTAGCTTTGTATCATTCATTTTCGACGAGGCAATCATGAATTTCATAGACAAAATCGAATGTACGGACAAACAAATGGAATTGAAATATTGCGAGCGCTGCGGTGGGTTGTTTCTCCGTTTGCTTGGAGCAAGCCTCGTATATTGTGGGGCTTGCATGGCGCACGCGGCTGAACTGTTATCAACAATCGGACGGCCCGGCAGGACTCGGAGTTGCAAGCGGCGAAGGCTGAGAACTCCGCGGCTTCATTGGGGCAAGATTGAACCAGACGCCCGGATTGACAGCCTGCAGGGATCAGCTGCCACTGGAGTGCGACCATGAATCTGCCGACTTTGGTCGCCCAAACCTGGAATCTCATGGGCCAGACGGACCCGGCGCCGCCGGTATTGTTTGGCCCCACGGAAATCGATCTTTGGCCCTACCGTTCCCGCACCACCGCGCTGCTGCGCCGTTATGCTCGAATTTCGGTCGAGGTCGGTCGGCTGCCGTCGCTGCTGGGCGGCGAAATCTTTCGCGCAAGACTCACATCGTATTCGATGAAGAGCTATGAAGACGCTGTGATTTTTGTGACGGATATGGAGCACTCACTCGACTTATTGAGCTGGTTCGAAAGAAGGATACTTGCAATGAGCGCGCTTGAGGGATATACGGTGCCTGAGGTATCAAGGCTCCTCCGCTATCCTCAGAGAACGGTCGAGCGGCAGTTACAAGCTGCGTTGGATGACCTATCCCGTATCCTACTCAAACGCGGCATGCTAAAAGAACTTTCTAATTCATGGGACTAATAAGTTGGGGGGGGGTAAAAACTTGTCAAGAGGGCAAGGAGCGCTAAAACGGCGTAAGTTGTTCAAACTATGGCAATAATAAATGTGGCGAATGTGGCGGGGTACCCCCCCTAAATTTGATATCCTAAACTTAAGAGTAGAAAAAAAGGGAATTTCGGGGCGCGCACAGGGGCCGGCAAGGACCGGCATCCTGCATCGCGCCCCGTTTGCATCTGCTGGCGAGGCTGCAACCGGCCTATCCGAAGCCAGCCGAGCGCCAAATCCACCCTAATGGGACGAAGAAGACGTAAAATCGAAGCGGGAATTGCGCAAAGGCGAGTTGGCAGAACGAGAATCGCACGAAGGGGACTGAGGATCGAGTTCAGAAGACCGGAACACAGCATGGACGTAACATGGGTCACCGAACGAATTGCGCTGGGAGGCGGGATCTGGCACGCGCGGAACATGGAGGAATTGGCGAAGGCCGGCGTCACTCACATTCTGAACATGCAGATCGAATTCGATGACCGACCGCTGGCGGAGCCATTCGGCATCCAGGTGCTGTGGAATCCGACCGACGACAACTTCCTGCCCAAGCCTCCGGAGCTTTTGAAGCGGGGCGTCGACTTTGCGCTGGAAGCGCTGGACGATCCGGGCGCGCGGCTTTATGTTCACTGCGCGGCGGGCGTGCATCGGGCTCCGATGATGACGCTGGCGGTGCTGTGCGCCAAGGATTGGAAGATCGATCCGGCGATGCATTTGATTGAGAGCAAGAGGCCGGTGGTGGATTTTGCGGACGTGTATGTGGAGAGCGTGCGGCACTTTCTGGAAACGCGATTCGAAGAGGCGGGACAGAGTTCAGGACGGGACGACTGATCGGGCCCGAGGAAGGTTAGTCCTCGGGGCGTCAAAAAGCTCAAACCACAGAGGGCACAGAGGTCACGGAGGATTCCGGGGCGATTGAAAAGAGCTTTGGATCGAAGATGCGAAACGGGCCGCTCGGCAGAGCGGCTTTTCTTATTGGCTCGGATGCGAGCCGGTGCAGTGACGAGGAGAAGATAAGACATGCGCAGAGCGTGTTTCAAGAATGCGGTACAGGCCGTAGAGCGGTTGTTTCACAAGGGCGGGACAGAGTGGATACCGTTCCTGCTGACGATGATGATCGCGATGGGCGTGCCGGGAATGCTCCATGCGCAGGGGCCGGCGCTGACGACGATCAGCGGACCGGTGTATCGGGCGGACGGCACACCGGCGTCGGGGATGGCTTTGATCTCGTGGCCGTCATTTCAGACGGCAGCGGGAGGCACAGTAACTGCGGGCAATCAGAGCGCAACGATTGGCGCGGGTGGCGCGTTCACGGCGCAATTGGTTCCTAACGCGGGAGCGAGCCCGGCTGGGACGTTGTATGTCGTAGTGTTTCAACTGGACGACGGGACGGTGCGAACGGAGTACTGGTCGGTACCAACGACGTCTCCGGCGACGATCGCGGCGGTGCGGACGACTCCGGGGACGGGACTTGGGAACAGCGTGGTGACGCAGCAGTATGTAGACGCTGCCGTGGCAAACCGCGCGCTGGACTCGACGGTAGTCCATCTGGCAGGAAGCGAGACGATCACGGGCACAAAGCAATTTGGCGTGCCGCCGTCGCTGCCGCAGCCGGTGGCGAGCGGCGATGCCGCGAATAAGGGCTATGTGGACGCTGCCGTTCAAAACGTGGGCACGGGGGCATACGTCATGAAGGCCGGGGATACGATGACCGGACCGTTGACGCTGCCGGGCGAGCCGGGGCGAATGCGGCTCGCTGAAGATCGCATTACGGCGCTGGAACACAACGACATCAAGCGGAATGTGTACGACCGGATCGTAACCGCGGCCATTGCGTTTACGGTGAGCGCACTTATCGCGCTGCACGACC
>Ga0074044_10004916_pt1 | contig 10993 bp, 10 predicted proteins | sample BogForMeECP23OM1_FD_94443 | JGI IMG/M metagenome (GOLD analysis project Ga0074044, IMG submission 94443) | Bog forest soil microbial communities from Calvert Island, British Columbia, Canada - Bog Forest MetaG ECP23OM1 | ecosystem: Environmental > Terrestrial > Soil > Wetlands ...
ATGGAGATGTGGAAAACAAAACCCGTTTCCCACATCTCCACACCCCCGACGGCGACTACGGACAAAGGTCAAAAGAGGCGTTACACTAACATTCCACTTGGTACAAAACATCGGTCAGGTCAGCACAGCAGGAATTTCTCAATCGGCCTTACAACCGGTCGAACGATCAGGTAGTGGAGGCTCTGCGATCAATACTCAAGAAAGCTGGCAGGCTCACACCTAGATTAATCCGCGGCCATCCAAATGCACTTTGCCCAGAAGGCTATAGGAGGCGTTTCGGTTCCCTCACACGAGCTTATGAACTCGCTGGTTATGAATCGCCACACAAGGGGATAGTTTCCCACAAGAAACAGATCCGCAAACTTCGCAAAGACCTGATGGAGAGTCTGGTTAAGTTGTTCCCTGGCGATGTCTTAATTCAAACGCGCGGCCCAAAGCCAAATCGCCGCAACTGTCTTCGCCTCAGAAATGGCACCAGGGTGACCGTTCGAACGTGTCGTCGTAAGAAAACAAAGTACAAAGAACCAACTTGGGTATTGCCTCCTTCGTGCGAAAAGCGGCTTATCACGCTTCTAATTTGCGTGAACCCGGAGAATACAGCGCCGGACCTTATGTATGTTTTGCCCCCCATTGCTAATCGCTGCCCAGTTTCCTTCTCGGAAGACCATTCATGGTTAAGAAATGGAGTGCGGATCGAGGATTTGAGTGCATTTTGCAGAGCTGTGCAAGAAATCGCACGGCGCGGGATGCGACCCCTCTTGGGTGGAAGGAAGCCAAAAGGCTGGATGTCCGAAGACTCACATGCTGCCATGGTCGCCGCTCTCCGCATGCGGCGGGCTGCAATAAATATCCCGTCAGGATAGTGCCATCGGGTGTCGAGGTTGCTGAACTAGTTATAGATTGCATGGGATGACCGTCACCACCCGAGACGCTGGTAGGCGCTTGAGGAACTCGTCAGTGTTTCCGGCGATAAATCGCCGGAGGGAGTGTGCATGGTTGCGAACGATGCGCTCAGCCAGAAAACCTCAATTTGGCGTGCACTGGTCAGCCGATTACGGTCCAAAACGGTCCAATTCAGACAGGCTCGCCGGGAGTTGCCTCACAATTTCGCGGCTGGGAGATGAAACCTTGGTGCACCTTGAGCCATCCGACGCTACTTGAGCCACTCGAAGCCGCGCAATGGGTTCATCAATGAGCAATCAGACTCGGCGCTGACCGTGGTAGGAGTTGCTGAGACCAAATGATGAAATTCATTTGTGTCCTGAATGATCTTGCGCCCGAATTTGACGGCGAGCGTGGGTGTCATGTCCCTCGCGTTCTCCGAGGTCCAAACCGTCTTGATGTCGGGATCCGCTTTGAACGTCTTGAACCGGGGGTCGGAGTCTCTAATCGCCGCAATAACGAATGCAGTCTGCCCGTCGATCATGACTTTCCGGTTGAATTCCTCAGTAGTATCTTTATCCGAGAATCCCCCAAAGCCCGCGTCCCGGGCGGCATGGAACTGAACTTGCCTTACGTGAACATGGCCTTTGCACGCATACCACACCGTTATGCTTGTGATGACATCGTCTGTCGCCCCAGGAGGTCGTTCCAATTCCTTTCCTCCACCCTGTCTGAAACGTATGTAGGCACCGTTCAAGGCCTTCGGTAAGCTGCGAATTCTTTCTACGAGCGGATGCACTGTTTCGTCTTTCAGATGCGTGAGTGTCAATTCCTTCACGGAGAACAAGGGGCGCAACGTGGACGGATCGAGTATCGCAACCGAGCCGGTTATCGTAAACGCGGCCTTTGAGTCAATGGGGTAGATTTTTATCTCCGTATCTGAAGCCCCCTTTATGGGGTTCCACTCTCGCTTATCCGCGCAAACAACAAGGCCCGCCGCCGTGGGTACGAAAGCTACTAGGGAACCGTGACTAGCAATACCAACTGTCCCGAGGGTAGGGACGCTTCCCACGAACAGCGTCAGACCCGCCAACTCATAGCGCCAGGACCTTCTCATGAGTACCAGATTAGCCCGCCAGATTACATGTGTATAGATCACAAAGTAAGGCGCTTTGGACATTCTTAATTAACGATTAGACTCTGTTCTCGTGAGGTGATAATCATGACCAGCCCCACGGTCACGCGAATAAAGAATTTCGAGTTAATTTACTCACCCGATGCCAGCAAACCCGTGAGGGTGGGAGACAAGGAATGGGAGCAGCGGTTCATTTCGAGGAAGGCGGTGACAGTTATGCGGAAATTAAAGATATTCCTTCCGTTGTGGGTCGCCCTGAGTGTACTCGCCGGTTACGCTCTTTTGGCGATGGCCGACGCAGAAGCGCAGGGCATCGCTGAGGAAACCCGCCCTCCCGCTCCCCTGATTAATCGAGGCGTGGCCACAACTCCAGTCCCTGCCAATGGTATTACCTACACGACCGGGATGAATTGGAGAGAGCAGAGCCCGTCAAGTTCGCTGACGGGTGGCGTTTCGGCAAGTCCAACGTTAAGCCCGTGCCCGGTTGGGGTTGACACGACTTCCAATGCCGGGTACATGGTGCTTATCACGGATGCCACCAATGGCAACGAGGCGGTCTCGGTAACTGGGGGAACCTGCACTTCTGGAGCTACGTCAGGAACGATCACCTTTATCCCGTACTTCTCTCATACCAGTGGCCATTACAGCATCAGGTCAGCATCGAGCGGGATTCAGGAAACCATCAACGCGGCTTGCGGCACAACCGGCGTGGCTGGGACTTCCTACTGGCGGAACTCCCAGTGTCATGTAGTCATTCCCGCAAATGGAACCTGTACTGCCTGTTATGGAAACGATGCAGTGTGGAACAACTACACTATCTACGGGACGGTCTACGTCCACTCCAACGAGATCGACATTGACGCTTTCGGGGCTTTATTCCTATGTGATCCTTACAATTCCTCACCGACCGCAGCGAACATGACCCTTCGCGGGCCTTGCTTTCAGGTGGGAGCACTGGGAGTCGCGTCCACTCGATTCACGTCCAATAGCATCCGGGGCGCATCCTTTCGATCGCCGAGTAACCTAACAAGCATTCCGGCCTTCGAGGGCGTGCAGATCGCCAGCACAGCCTGCGCTTATAATTCTGGCCTCGGCACTTATGTTGAAACCATCGCAACGACAACTCCTGCGGGGTTCCGTCCTGGTGATCTGGTAACAGTGCAGTTCACAGACAACTCTGCATACTGGGGAGACGCGCTTGTACTAACCGCGAGCGGCTCGATTTTCACAGCCCGGAAGCAATGCGGGAGCAGTATTACGTCCGTTTCATCTCCTGGCGTGGTTGCCCTTGCCTACAGCGCCATTCTCGACAACGGGCAAGGAACTCACTTTGAGAATATCCAGCAAGATTTCGACAGCGAAGCGGGAGCATTTAACAACTTTTTCGACATCTGGAACGATGAAAACGCGACCATCACCCACTTCAACAACAACGCCATCCGGCCAAACACCAATTACAACTGGTCTGGATACGAAATCTATTCTGGCGGCAATCCTATTTCCTCCACAGATTCACAGTGGGCACCTGTTATCACCGTTCGTGATTCCACGATGACAAACGCGAATTGTGCCAACATCCGCAACTCGAACGGCTTCTATCTTGAGAACACGGTTTGCCAAGGTCAGCAGCTGGTCGAATTTGATGTTTCAAACGAAACCGGGAATTATCAAGGCGCTACAATTCGCAATGTGTATTCCGAAGGTGCTGGTGGTGCAAACCCGCCATGTAGTCCATCGTGCCCCAAAGGGGCGACAACTCCTTTTCCCGGCCTTGGATACGCAGGGCTGATCGCGGGGAGGGACAGTGGAACTTTCAAGGTCGAAGGCAACGGAGGATTGGCTTCGGCATTCCCAACTGGCGGTAAGGGAACTTCCGAGTACTCGTACTTTGTGGTTGTAAACGATACGACAGCCAATACATCCACGGCCCCACTGCAGATTCTTAATTGGGCATCGACCGGACACGACACGATCCCTGTTTCATGGCCAAGAGTTGGGAACGGTACGGACACGATCACCTATGACTTGATCCGAACTACCACACCAACTTTTGCGAACCTGCTTCCTTATCCTTACCTCGGAGGCTGTACCGGGGGGTCGCTAGGCGCATGTGGTTATGTTGTACAGGGACTGTCGCAGTCAGTCGCCTGTGGAAACACCCTAACTTGTCGCTATACTGACCACGGAGCCACAATCCCTTCTGCCCACTCGGGCACGGCGGCAAATTATCCAGCTCTTGGAAACTACAACGGGATGTTGAATTTCTGGCCGGGTTCGCCGGTTTCTGCCGTTTCTGGCATCATCCTTGACAGCCCAGAACAAAACGGTGTCGGGCTCGGCCTCGGGGGATCCGCCCTTGAACTTGTCCTAAGCTGCGGAAACATTAACAGTTGGAATGCAACCTCAGCTGGGGGATGGACGGAATGCTTGAACAGCGCGGTCAATCAAGACATCGCTAATCAGTCCGCGACGATCTTGACCGATGGCCCCTATGGTGGCGGGAACACGAACGTGAAAGGGAGGCTGCTATTTGAGACGATGCCGCAAGCTACGATAGCTCCACATGACTTTGTCACCTTAGTTGATTCGGCTCCCGCTTTGAGTATGGCGACCCCCGGCAACCGTGCACGCGCAAGTATCTACGACGTGGCCATTGGCACGGACGCCGCGACTACTCCCAACGCTGCGCAGCTAATGTTCCGCGCACCAGTTTCAATTACCAACTACATCGCTAGCACTGGCTCGACGGGCACGGGATGGGGAGAGCGGCTCACATCAAAACTGAAGACGTTCAGCGTACCCACGCAGTTCAATTCATCGGTGGCAATCACTGGTCATATCAATCAGAATGCTAACGGGAACTGGGCCGGAACCTGCACGATGTCGGCGAGCACGAGTTGTACGATCACGTTGGCTGGAGCCTACACTAGGACGCCGGGGTGCGTGGTCACTGTGCAATCCACAACCGTTATAGCTGGGGGATGCACCGTGTCCGGCACGACGGTGACGGTTACGGCTGCGTCGTCAAACTCTTTAACGTGGGCGGCGATGCTATTCGGGAATCCTAACTGAGCAGACTTCACATTCTGCTTGTGCTCTATTACTTGTGGGACGGTTCGGCATCGAGCAGGGCAAGTGGACAAAGCCGTTGAAATAATCTTTCCAGAAGGTTCTTAACGCGACACTCTCTGCTTCCGCAATATGGGCAATTTCGCACAGCAAAACGCATGGTCGACCGCCTTCCCTCTACCATCCATATTCCAGCTCGAATTCCATGCTGGAAGTTTATCCAAGCAAATCTTCACTTTGGTGAACTGGACCAGTAGGAACTGCCAGGCCACGAGACTCTGGTAGACTGCTGAGATCATTTCAGATCTTGAAGGTTTTCTGGTCGAAAGGAGGTCACGTGGCGTTTGCGCTTCGATCCGAGCCGCCTCGACCTGATTTAGCGACGGCTAATGAAACAGAGCTGATCGAACTCTCCGTGGTTATGCCTTGTCTGAACGAGTCCGAAACGCTGGAATCGTGTATCCGAAAAGCGCAGCATGCCCTCATAGAAGCAGGTATTGCGGGAGAGATCATCGTTGCTGACAACGGCAGTAGCGATGGTTCGATCGAGATTGCGCAGCGGCTCGATGTTCAAGTGGTAAAGGTGCAAGACAAGGGATATGGCAGCGCGCTAATGGGCGGGATCGCGGCTGCCCGCGGCAAATTCATCATCATGGGAGATGCCGACGACAGTTACGACTTCGGGCACATCGCGAGCTTCGTCGAAGAGTTGCGCCGGGGTTCGGACCTGGTGATGGGCAACCGCTTCCTCGGCGGCATTCGGGATGGCGCTATGCCTCCGCTACACCGATACCTTGGGAATCCCGTTCTTAGCGGTGTGGGGAAGTTGCTGTTTCGAAGCAGAGTGGGGGATTTTCACTGCGGTCTTCGGGCTTTCCGCAAAGATGCATACGAGCGAATGGGATTGCGTACGACGGGTATGGAGTTTGCCTCCGAAATGGTCGTGAAGGCAACTCTGTTCAAGATGCTAATCGCCGAGGTGCCTACAACGCTGTCTCCAGACGGGCGTAGCCGCCCCCCACATCTGCGCACTTGGCGCGATGGGTGGCGCCATTTGCGCTTTTTACTCCTTTACAGTCCGCGCTGGTTGTTTCTATACCCGGGAGTTGGACTGATGCTGTTGGGTACGATGCTCGGTGCGTGGTTGCTGCCAGCTCCCCGCACTGTGGCGGACATCACCCTAGATGTTCACACGCTTCTCTACGCTGCAGTGTTCGTGTTGCTTGGATTCCAAGCCATCGCCTTTGGCGTGTTCAGCAAGATCTTTGCCATCTCCGAGGGCTTGCTCCCCCCCGACGCGACTCTGGATAAAGCGTTCCGATACATCACGCTTGAGGTCGGATTAGTTGTTGGCGTGCTGTTCGTTCTGGTGGGTCTAGGTGTTTCAGTCTATGCTGTGGGCTCCTGGCACTCGCGGCACTTCGGCGCACTCGACTATGCGCAGACCATGCGCTTGGTCATTCCGGCGTCGTTGTTCCTTACGCTCGGCGTGCAGACGGTATTCGCGAGTTTCTTTTTAAGCGTACTCGGGCTGCGGCGTCGATGAGAGCAAGGCGACGCTAAATCGGCTCTCTCCGTGGGCAGTTAAAATTGAGAGTTGAGTTAGGGGCTGGTGGCAACTTGAGAAGACAAACCTCAGTTCGCGAGCGCCGGTCGATGAATCAGAAACCAGAGAGCTTTGCGTAGCAGTATCCGGGAGAGCATCTTTTGGGCGTCGCGGAAACTCTGCATGATCGGCTCGTAATCGATCGACGAGTTAGGGTCTTATCTACATGGTTCGCGCGGCTCGCACCAATGCACGCCCGCATACTCGACATAGGATGCGGAGATGGTCTGCTGTCCGCAACCATTTGCTCCAAGAGGCCTGATTTGGACATCCGAGGACTTGACGTCCTGCCTAGGAACCGCACCCATATCCCCATGGAAATTTTCGATGGCTCTACAATTCCATTCGGGGACGAAAGTTTTGATGCGGTTCTTTTCTCAGACGTTTTACATCATACGGACGACCCAGCAGCATTGCAGCGCGAGGCTTGGCGCGTGACAAGACAATGGGTGTTGATCAAGGACCATTACCGAAAAGGGCTGGCGGCAGCTGAGCGCTTGCGGTTCATGGATTGGGTGGGCAATGCTCGGTTCGGTGTCGCCCTTCCTTACCGCTATTGGACCGAAAGCCAGTGGCAAGAGGTTTGGAAGGAAATTGGTTTGGAACCTGAGGAATTGATAACGCGCTTGAGACTCTACCCGCTGCCTGCGAACTGGGTCTTTGGAGCGCAGCTTCATTTCATGGCTCGTTTGAAGAAAACGGGTTAACGAGTAGACCGAAAGCCCCAAACGAGGTGTGATGAAACAGAACGAAAGTGTAATGGGTGCGCGCCACCGTTTACAAATGTTCTTTCGGTGCTTGGCAGTTAGTCTCGCCGTTGCAGAAGCCTATGTGGCGCGCAACACAATCAACCCTGATTCGAGGTCCTATCTGGATTTGGCCCGTGCGTACCTCCGTCAAGATTGGGCGATGACGATCAACGCCTATTGGAGTCCCTTATATGCATGGCTGTTGGCTCTCACGCTGGGCTCAATCAAACCTTCACTGCGCTGGGAGTACCCGGTTATCCACGCGATGAACGTGATCCTTTTCCTTGGATGCCTAGCGGCATTTGAGTTTTTCTGGTCGGGACTGCTCAATAGACTGGAAAGCAGGTTTGTTCCGCGCGAATCGGAACCTCTTAGTCCTCGTACACTTTGGATACTGGGCTATTCCTTGTTTATCTGGATGACGATTGGCAGTTTGCTTACTGTGATCAATCCGGATTTGTGTGTTGCGGCTATCACTTGGTTGATTGCTGGCATCCTGATACGGCTTCGTACAATGTCGAATGACGCATGGCTTTGGCGCATTGGGTTCGGAATGGCACTGGGGATTGGTTATTTAGCCAAAGCAGTGATGTTTCCGGCAGGCATCGTTTTCGTGGTGTCGTCTATGAAAGCCTGGCGCGAAAGGAGAAGTTGGCTGCGAACCGGAGTCTCAGTGCTTGTGTTTCTGTGCGTAGCCGCTCCGCAGATCGTATTACTCTCACATGCTAAAGAACGCCTCACATTCTCCGAGAGCGGCAAGCTAAACTATGCATGGTTCAACTACGATCTTCCGATACACAATTGGCAAGGAACTGAGCCAGGAAGTGGTGTGCCCTTGCATCCGACGCGCAAGTTACATGATGGTCCCGCCGTGTTTGAGTTCAACGGTCCGTTACGCGCCAGCTATCCTCCGTGGCAAGATCCTTCCTATTGGGACGATGGAATTCAACCGAGATTCGATATTCGGAAGGTCGCTAGCCACACGGAACAGCGGGTCAGGTCGATTCTCGGGATGCTCACCTATCCGAAATATTGGATCATCGGCATGGTATTGATTCTGCTAGGGGCAAATCCTCGTGCTACCGCGAACGGGTTAGCGTCGTATTGGTATTTGATTTTGCCGGGCGCCGCTTTGCTTGGAATGTACGCACTAACCTTTGTCACGTATCGATACCTGCCACCATGGCTCATGCTACTGTGGGCGGCAGTGCTGTTTGGCGTGCGGATGCGGAGCCAGCTTGCCGAGTCTGCTTTCTATCGCAGGCTGCCGGATTTCGTTGCAATTGTCTTAATCTCGGCTGTTGCCTATGGAACGTATGGACAGTTCCACCATGGGCGCGATGACGATGCCACTCCTGAATACGCCACGGCAGAGGGTCTACAGAAAATCGGTTTGGAGCCGGGTGCGAAAGTCGGAGCGATCGGATTCGACAGCGATGCGCACTGGGCGTATCTTGCTCGGTTCTCTGTGGTCGCCGAGATCAATTCGAACGAGGAATGCGCGTTCTGGTCTGCTTCACCGTCGGTTCAGAGTGACGTTTTGAATGCCTTCGCGAGAGCCGGGGCGATCGCGATCGTGGCAAATGCTGGAGGAGCAATCACGAGCACCAGTGGGACCTCTGCCCTAACCTTAATGAACTGCGCACGGCCGGACAATGGCTGGCATCGGCTCGACGGCAGTCCCAATCTTGTGTACCTCCTGAAGTAAAGGAAAAACGCGCGTCCGGTGGTACTCGCGGCGAGCGGACGGGACGTTGCCCACGAGCAAAATGATCTGTGGCGATCCCTGTTTTAGTCCACACAATGGTAGTACTTCCGTACAATGGTAGTACTTCCGTTCGTCCGTCTTCCGGACGCCTACATAATGCGCATACTCATCACCGGTGGGTCGGGGTTCATTGGACGATGTGCGCCCGCCTCGCCGCCTTGCCGTGGTCTATTAAATCAAGTATAAGAATGATCTCAAATCTATTTGTCGGGCCACGTCCCCCCGCGGTTGAGAGTTGACCGAAGACTCCATTAACGAGTTCTGTTTCCTTCCATTCCGTTGCCACAATTGTGGCCACGGAATAGGTTTCCCCTCTCGTCGCCAGACGCTTTCCGAACAGTGTCTACTGCCTTTTTTCCTCGTGCGGCCTGTGCGCTGCGCTGCATGTTTCCACCGAAGTTACAGGCTGATTTTTACAATACTAAACGAACGGCCACAAGACCAAGAACGCCAATAGCGCACACGTGAGCGGAACGAAGGGGTATTGCTGTACGCCAAAATCGCATCTCCCTCGGGCTCCTCACACATGGCTGCCACGTTGAGGTCAATAGGAGAAGATTTGGGCACTGCATCCAGTTTGAAGACTGAAAGATGCTTAACCCCGACCTCCGAGATTTCTTGGCACGCATTTGAAATCGGAATCGTCTCGGCATGTAACGCCAGCCCCCATCTCCATTTCCTTTTGTCTGGAAATTCGGGCCGTACTCGATAAAATCGGCCTTCGAGATCGAGCATTCCACTTCGGTCTACTCCGGGATTCTTAGGCTGTCCGACCTGAGGGCGGAGGCACCGAATTCAAACTATCCTATGTTCATCGTCGCCTCCGAGGACAGGCGAAGGAAGGTGTTTGACGAACTGAGGCGGCCGACCTTTTCTGGGCCCTGCTTGCGTCTGAACGAGGTGATCAGGTTTTTGGGGTACGACAAGCTCCGTGAGATTGACGAGTCATCCAAGAATGCCAAGGACTTCGACACGAACACCATGTTGGCACTGGCAAACGCACGTTTAAAGCCGCAGCAATTCTCTTTCACATCATTGCGTCTTATTCGTCTTTTCGCCCCCACATATGTGGGCCGCTACTGCGCCGCCATCTGGCCGAGGCCCACACCGCCCGCACCCGAGACACTGGCAGGCGCTCGCGAGACTCGCCAGCGTTTTCCGAGAATGCCTGATAGATCGCCGGAGGGAGTGTGCATGGTTGCGAACGATGCGCTCAGCCAGAAAACCTCAATTTGGCGTGCACTGGTCAGCCGATTACGGTCCAAAACGGTCCAATTCAGACAGGCTCGCCGGAGTTGCCTCACAATTCTCTCGGACAGGTTCCAATTCAGAAAACGGACGGGGCCGCGGGCATGGCTTCAGCCATGCCATTGCCACACAACGGTAATCGCGGCAGTCTCTCAGCTTTTCTTGCGCCACGCGGAAGGGGTGCGCGGTAACTGCTGTTATCAATGTTTAGACAGTTACCGCTTCGTTCAGTTCTGCAGGGCGAAGAGCCCAGCAAAATGAAACCCCGCCCAAGCAGAGCTTGAACGGGGCGTCCGGATGAGAGCTAAGCGCCATTCATTCCGCCTACGGCTGATAAATCTGCACGTAGTCGTAGACGGTGCCTCCGGTGGCGCTGGACGAACCACCAAAACAGAACAGGCGCCCTTTGTATACGGCTCCTTCTGCGTCGGCGACGCTTTGTGGCATGGAAGCGAGACTCTTCCATACGTTCGTCTTGACGCTGAAGGATTCCGCCACGTTCACCGGGGAGCCGCCGCTGTTCGCACCGCCCACCA
>Ga0074044_10004917_pt1 | contig 10993 bp, 14 predicted proteins | sample BogForMeECP23OM1_FD_94443 | JGI IMG/M metagenome (GOLD analysis project Ga0074044, IMG submission 94443) | Bog forest soil microbial communities from Calvert Island, British Columbia, Canada - Bog Forest MetaG ECP23OM1 | ecosystem: Environmental > Terrestrial > Soil > Wetlands ...
CCAAAATCACCGCCGCCGCCCTCGCCCAAAACACGCTCCGTAGTGAAGACCTTCGAGCCTAACCCATTGATTCAAAACACCGCCAATCCGCGATTCTGGCCCAATCCGCGAAGACGGGTTAGGAAACCACCATAACCATATCATCCTTCATGCAAAAATCTCGCGACCCGAGGCCGCGGCCCCAATAAGGTAATTTGTTAAAGCGCCATCATAACCAGTTGCGAGCAGAGCGAAAATCGTGGCGAGCGTGGCAAAGCAATCCATTCCGTGAGGCAGCGGCGGCTCGCGGCCTGCGCGGTTATTTCCGCTGTTCAGAACCAAATCGCCATGTCGGGCGTCGTTGATCTCGTTCCGGCATGCCGGTCGTCGATGCCGCCAGGCGCGGATTCTGCCCGACGGACGCCCGTCGAGCGCGGTTTTGACGCTCGGGCGGGAACTTCCCACGCTTGCAATTCCTCCCTGTGTTATCTCCCTGATACCGCGAATTGTCTCCCTGATAACTGTTATTGTCCCGCTCCGTTCTTGAGCAGCTTTTCTCGCAAGCTACTGAAACCAATTGCCTTCTCGCCGCGGCAGGCAACCGGATAGGACGCGATTCTCCCTGTTTTTTGCCTGTAACAGGGAGAATCGCCCTGTTAACAGGGAGCGCGGCCGCCGCAAAACGGCGCTCCAGGCGTCCGCTGGCTCCGATTTTTGCCCCATGTTCTGAAACGGCGCGGCGAATTTCGGAATCTCGGCGAGACCCGGACCCGTCGAGGCGTGGCCCCTCGCCTCACGCCTGCGTCTGCACGCCCGCCTGCTCGACCCGGATCGCGGTCTCGACCTTGTCCTCGGCGGACCCGTGCGCGCTCCTGACGAAGGCGCCGTCCTGGCCATCGAAGCCGACGACGACCCGCACGTAGCGCTGATTGGCGCAGATTGAGATCGTCGGGTCGAAGCCGACCCAGCCGAGGCGCGGAATATGCGCCTCGGCCCAGGCGCGCCCGCTTCCCCGCCGGCCGGGCAGAAGCAGCACTCCGTCCTGTGCTGGTCGCCGTGCCTGAAACGGAAAGGGTTCGTGGTCCCGCCCGATCCTCGTCAGATGGACTTCACCTCGCCGCCGTCCATACGGAGCGTCGAGCCAGTCATCCAGCGGGCGCCGGGCGACACCAGGAAGGCCATCAGCTCGGCGATCTCCTCTGGCTCGCCGTAACGGGCGATGCCCGCTTCCTTGGGGAAATTGGCCGTCGCCTCCTCGACCGTCATGTGGTGCAGCGGCGCCCAGTGCTGGAGATAGGAACGTCGGCGGCCCGTCATCACCGGGCCGGGCAGGACGCTGTTGACCTGCACGCCATCGGTGATGCCGCGATCCGAGAACGCCTTCGCCAGCGCGACAATGGCGGCATTGATCGTGCCCACGGCCGCGTAAGGCGCTTTCGGAAACAGGGCCGAGTTGCCCGAGATCAGGACCACGGAGCCCTTGGCCGCCTTCAAGGCCGGCCATGCGGCGATCGTCAGCCGCCGTGCGCCGTGCAGCTTCAGCGCCAAGCCCCCCTCCCACTGCGCGTCGGTCATTTCGAAGAGGTCGATCTGAGGCACCGCACCCGCGATGTTGAGCAACGCGTCGATGCGACCGAATGCCGCCAAGGCCTGATCGACCACGGCCTGGGCGGCTGCTGGCTGGGCCAGGTCGATATCGATGACCAGCGCTTCGGCGCCGGCGGCCTTCACCGCCTCCGCCGTCTGTTCCAGATGGGTGCGGTTCCGCGCGACGAGGACGAGCGCGGAGAAGTCGCGCGCGAGGCGGATGGCCGTCGACCGACCGATACCTTGGCTGGCGCCCGTGACTATCGTGACTGACTTCGACATGTGATGTCTCCCATGATTTCGAAGTGGGGGTCAGCCGGGAAGGAATTCGCGAATGGCCGCCGCGATCTCCGCGGCATGTGTCTCCAGCGCGAAATGTCCGGTATCGAAGAAGCGCACGACCGCGTCCGGCATGTCGCGCTTGAACGCCTCGGCGCCCGCCGGCAGGAAGAATGGATCGTTCTTGCCCCAGGCCGCCAGGAATGGCGGCTTGTGGGTCCGGAAATACCGCTGGAAGGTCGGATAGAGCGCGACGTTGGTCTTGTAGTCGCCGAACAGGTCGAGTTGCATTTCGGCCACGCGGGGCCGCGAGAGGTAAAAATTGTCGAGCGAATAGCCGTCCGGGGAGACCCTCGTCGTGTCGGGTACGCCCTGCGTGTACTGCCAGATCGTGGTCTCGGGCGTCAGGAAGGCGCGCAGCGCTTCGCGATTGGCCGGCGATGAAATCCTCCCAATAGGCTCGGATCGGGTTCCAGCCTTCGCTCAGCCCCTCCTCGTAGGCGTTTCCGTTCTGGGAGATGATCGCGGTGATCCGGTCCGGATGCCTGACGGCGAGCCGGAACCCGGTCGGCGCGCCGTAATCGAACGCGTAGAGGGCATAGCGACCGAAGCCGACGATCTCCGTGAAGCGGTCGATCGTGTCTGCGATCCGCTCGAAGGTGTGCTCGCGACCCGGCATATTGGAGTTTCCGAAGCCCGGCAGATCGGGAGCCACCATGTGGAAGCGGTCGGCCAGGAGCGGGATCAGGTCGCGGAACATATGGCCGGCGGTCGGGAAGCCGTGCAGCAGCAGCAACTTCGGGGCGCCCGGCGCGCCCGCCTCGCGGTAGAAGACGTTGCGGCCGTCCACATTGGCGGTCCGATAGTTGATGGCAGTCATGGCGCTTTTCCTTTGTGACGCGGTTGGCGCGGTTGCGAGAGACGCTTTGCCGGGTCGGCCAGCTTCCGGGGGCAGCGTTCAGCCCTTGGCGGCCTGATCGATCGCCTCGCGGATGATGTCCAGGACGACAGAGGGCGCGGTCAGCAGCGCCGTGTGATCGACAGGATGCGACCGCAGCCGAGCCTTCATCCGCTCGGCCATGAAGCGCTGATTTTCGATGACGATCATGCGGTCCTGCTCGGCTGCCAGGTACCAGGTCGGCCGGTCCTTCCACAGAGGCCGCCCCACCGCGACGGTGATGCAGGCGGGCGAGATCGGCCGCTGGACCGCCGCCAGCACCGCCAGCTCCTCCGTGGAGGCGTTTTGCGCGAAGGCGGCGGCGAAGGCCGCCTCGGGCAGATAGATCCACCCGTGCGCGTCCGGCGCGAGCTTGGGCGCCTGCGGATGCGGTTCGCCGCGGTAGAACACATCCGCGACCGTCTCGCCCTCGTCCGGAGCGAGCGCGGACACGTAGACGAGCGCCTTCACCTTGTCGCTGCGCGTCGCCGCGATGACGGCGCCGGCATAGGCGTGGCCGGCCAGGACGACCGGCTCGGTTACGCGCTCGAGCGTTCGATCGAGCGCCGCCACGTCGTCGCGGAACGAGGTCAGCGGCAGCGGCGCCGCCGCCGCCTTGACCCCATCCGCCGCCAACGGCGCGATGATCTTCGCCCAGCTCGATCCGTCGGCCCAGGCGCCGTGGACGAGCACCACGCTCACATCATGCGAGGGCATCGCTACTCTCCTTTTAACAGGACCCTCGGGCCCGCAACCTCTCTTCGCTAAAGACCTCGAGACGGTTACTTGTTCCTCAGCCTGCGGACGGGCCCGGACGGGAACGCCTCAAACGGCGTCTGAGGTGGCGAGCGAACGCGTCCCGGCCTGATATCGGCCTTCACCCGCTATCGCTGTCCGCCCGATGCAGTGACTGGCGCGGGCTCGCCCGCGATCGGAAGCAATATTGGCGCGAGTTTCGGCCCCGGCACATTTGGGGCGGGTAGCAATGGCCCGTCCAGCGGTAACTTCCACAGCCCTGGCGTTCAATCTTCGGGCAGCAGCCCGGGCAATTCTGGCGGGATAAATGAAGAGTTCCGGAGAATCAATGGTCCCGGCAACAACCAACCAAGGATCATGTCGGGGGGCTTCCACTTCCGCCGTTAGGCTGACTCGACTCGCGCTTGACGCCGCGAGCAGGCGTTGGCTTAGTTTTCGAATCTGAGCCATAAGGTCGTGTTTTTTTAGAGTTGCGCCAATGTTGGAACGTCCAAAACCCCACCGGACTTGCCTTGGAATCCTGTTCGTCTTGATCGGCGCGACGGCGCCAGCGTGGGCGAGGGACGTCGCGTGGCCGGAGGCGGTTGCTCAGCTGGCGCATGAACGATCGCTTGCCCAGACGTGTACGGCATCGCTCAAAGCGCACGGCGACGCGGAGCAGATTTCGCGCGGCGAATTTGCCTACGGCGAGGCCAAGGCAAGCTTCGACGCGGTGATCGCGGGCCTGATCACGGCGCTCGACCAGGGCGAGGCGCCCAAAGCGCTCCCTGACCTCGAGGCCGATCTGGAACATGGCGATGCGGGCCTGCGGAAATTCTGTGAGACCGTCTCCGATCTCCTTCCGGCCGAGGCCGGACAGAGGGGGATAATCGACGATATCGTGAAGGCCGTGGTGGCGATCGACGCTTTGAAAGATGGCGTCGCAGCGCTCTACAATAACCATCGCGCGGACAGCGCTCTGACGAGAGCGACCATCAAGACACAGTTGGAGGCCGCGAGATGGCCCGACTTCGAGCAAATTGGCGCTGCCAGATAACGCGCCTGCCGCTGCTCTTTGCGACGTTCGCGCTGCTCGTCCTTTGTGGGTTCCGCGCCCATGCGCAGGCGCTTTACGCGACCCCGACTCTCGTCGTCGATCCCGATATGCACACCGGTCAGATCCCGTTCGGCGCCGCCGCCTTTGACCAGGCTGGCGATATTTTGGTCACCGGGTCTGCCGACAAGACCGTGAGACTCTGGTCCGCCTCAGACGGCAAGCTCAAGCATACGATTTACCTGCCCGCGGGGCCGGACGACAACGGAGCCGTAAGCGCTGTCGCTGTGAGTCCGGACGGCAAAATCGTAGCCGCCGGAGGCGTCGGCTGGGACAATCCGCGAGGCTCGAACCTGTACCTTCTTGATCCGAACACGGGCAGAATGATCAAGCGGCTCGGGTCGCCAAACTGGATTCAAGGCCTCGCCTTTTCCGCTGATGGACGCTATCTCGCCGCCGTGGGCTCGTTCCGCGGCGTGATCGTTTTTGACCGCAGACATGATTGGGCGGAGGCGTACCGCGACCTTTCCTACGGCCAGCGGAGCCACGGCGTCGCGTTCAGGAAGGATGGATGGCTCGCCACGACGTCGTCGGATGGAAAGGTCTGGCTTTACGATCCCGACTTCAAGCGCATCGCGAACCCGGATCCTCTGAGCGGCGCCGAGCCGCTTCGGGTCGCATTCAGCCCGGATGGCAAGACGGTCGCGGTCGGATATTACGATCGCCCTGCCGTAGATCTTTTGGATGGCAAAACCCTGGCCCACAATAGAGGGCCGAACCTCGAGGGCCTCTCCGGCGGCAGCTTGAGCGAAGTTGCGTGGTCTTCTGACGGCCAGACTTTATTCGCCGGCGGCATGTATGAAGACGGCTCTGGCGACGTCCCGATTCTGACATGGGACGCGGCCGGTCTTGGCGCGCGTCGCGCAATAGCGGCGCCGTGTTCCGAGAGCGACAACACGACGACGAATATCGTGCCGCTGTCGGACAGTCGGCTTTTCGTGACAAAGGCCAATCCTTGCATAGTCATGCTCAAAGAGGACGGCTCAGATGGCTGGAAGCCCCGCGCGCCGAACGCGGATTTTCGAGCTCAATGGGACACGTTTTCGGTATCGACGAACGGCGCGATCGTAGATTTTGGCTTCGGTGTCGGTGGAACAATGCCGCTTCGCTTTGATCTAAACGCTGGAAGCCTTTCCGCGCTGAAGGTGCCCGATGGCAGCACCCGCCCGCGACGGTCGGATGCGTTGAACCTCAAAATCGAGCAGTGGAGGAACCAAGAGTCCCCGATCTTCAATGGCAAAAAGATTTCCCTCAAGGCGGGCGAGTGGTCGCGCAGCTATGCGATCCGGCCCGATTCACTGGGCTACGTCCTCGGGACCGAATGGAGCCTTCGCGCCTTTGACGCGGATGGCAAGGAGGTCTGGCGGACCGTTACGCCGGGCGTCGCTTGGGCCGTCAACATATCAGGCGATGGGAGGCTTGCCGTCGCCGCGCTGGGCGACGGCACGATCCGCTGGTACCGTATGGACGACGGACATTTGTTGCTGAGCCTGAAGGTGCTGAGCGACAGGAAGAACTGGGTGGCGTGGACTCCGGAGGGATTTTACGATGCGACGCAAGGCGCGCTGGGGGTCTTAAAATGGGAGGTCAATCGCGGCTACGACGCGGCGGCCGAAGTCGTGCCTGTGTCCTCGATCCCGAAGTTGAGGCGCCGACGTTCTTCCCTTGGTCCTGCAGCAGTTGGAGACTTTGCGCGCCTTGGGCATCGCCGATCTGGCGGCCGCGCGTCTCGATGTCAAACTCGCCACGAAAGCGGACGAGGCCCCCGGCCCGCGCCTGTATATTCTGACCATCGGCATCGACGATTACGGCGACAAAGCCGCCAGCCTGCATTTGAAATTTGCGACCAGGGACGCCGAGGAACTGGCGAATGCGCTCGTTGCAACACAGGGGGACACGTCGAAGGGCGGAGGGCTCTACGCAAAGGTCATCCCACAATATTTGCACGATGAGACTGCAAACAGGGAGGGAATTTTCGGCGCGATCGACTCGATAGAACAGAATATGGCCAAGGATGAGCCGGGGCAGGATTTGGCGGTCATATTGTTTGCGGGCCACGGAGCAATTGTCGACGGTCGTTTCTATCTTCTGCCCCATGGCGTCAACGCCAGCACGATAAGCAGCATCAAGGCTTCTGGGATTTGGGCGAATGAATTTCAAAGCGAACTGGCTGGCCTTGCGCAATATGGCCATGTCCTGGTGCTGATTGACGCTTGCCATTCGGGCGCGGTGACCGGCGATGGCGCGACGCTAGCCTCGAACGCCGAGCTCTTGCGTCAGACGATTGCAACAGAGAACGTATCGGTGCTGACTTCGTCCAGCGCCGACGAGGTGTCCTTTGAGGACGCGAAGTATGACAGACACGGGGCGTTCACCAAAGTATTGCTTGATGCCTTGGGCGCGGATGCAAAGGATCATCTTTCAGGTCTTGTCTCAACAACGGCGCTGACGCACTATGTGTCTACTCACGTTCCACAATTGACTAACGACAAGCAGCACCCTCGCCCAGCGATCCTGTTCGACAGCGATATCCTATTAGTTGGGCAATAGATATGCGTTCTAGCGAATCTCGTCATTCAGCTCTTATTGCCGTCGCGGGGACCAGCGATGGCACAATCCGCTGGCATCGCGCCGACGACGGCCGTGAGCAGCTCGCGTTGCACTGCTCGAGAGCCAGAAGGGCGCGCCGGGCAAGCCGAGCCTCTACGCCGACGTCAGCGTTCAGTACCTGCCGAACGATCAGGCCGGTCACACCGAAATACTCGACGCGCTCGATCGCATGGCGCAAAGCAATGTGCTCGCGAACACAACCGACTGGGTGCTTTGGACCCCGGAAGGATTCTATGAGGCGACGCCGGGCGCCGAGGACGTGCTGAAATGGGTCACCAATCGCGGTCCCGACAGAGCGAAGATTCCGGGGCGCTTGATCAGCATGAAGTCGGCGTCGATCTCACTCCACGCGATGCCGCCGGCGGTCGAGATTGCGCGCGCGATCGGCGCCGGCGCGACCAGGCGAAGCTCGCAACGCTTGATCCGGCGGGCCAGCGCCCCCGCGCCCTCGGGCAGAGGCCCGGCTTCGCGCAGAAGCGCGACCGCGACCGGGGCGAGACCCGCGTTCTTGCGCAACAGCGTCGAAACGGACTGGCCGGGCTTGCGCGCCAGTCGGGCGGCGAGCGCCGCCTCGGCGACGTCCGGCTTGAAGTCGATTACGAGCGTCGCAGACCTTCGGCCGCGATTGTCTCGCGCAGAGGCGCCGACAGCGCATAAATCGCGCCGCCCTCGAGGCCCGCCTGCGTCACGACCGCTTCGCCCCGCACGCGCATGGCCGCGCAGCTCATCGCGACGTTCTTCAGCGGCGCGCCGGCGAAGTCTTCGCGGATTCTCGCTGACCATTCGACGACGAAGCCGCAATTGGCGGGCTTCAGCGGCGCGACCTCGATTCCGGCGGCCTGCAGTGCTTCGACCCAGCCGCCGTCCCAGCCAAGCCGCGGCCAGGACGCGCCGCCGAGCGCCAACACTGCGGCGCCCGGCTTGACGCTCTCTTCGCCCGAGAGGCCGGCGAAGCGCAGCGCGCCGTTCTCGCCGAAGAAGCCGACGAAGCGCGACCGGGATTTCAGCTCGACGCCGAGTTCGCCGAGGCGCATATTCCGCGCCTCGGCTGGGTCGCCTTCGACCCGACGATCTCAATCTGCGCCGATCAGCGCTACGTGCGGGTCGTCGTCGGCTTCGACGGCCAGGATGGCGCCTTCGTCAGGAGCGCGCACGGGTCGGCCGAGGACAAGGTCGAGACCGCGATCCGGGTCGAGCAGGCCGGCCTGCAGACGCAGGCGTCGGCGAGATGATCGACAAGCAGTTCTACCTCATTCCCTATGACTTCGACGCCAGGACGCCGAACGCGAGCACGACCAGCGCGCTCTCGGCGAACGAGTTCGCGAAAAAGGTGAAGGCTCTCGCCGAGCGGGGAAAGGTCCTGCTTCTGCTCGACGCCTGCCATTCCGGCGCGGTCGGCGCGGGTGCGCCATTGTAACCCGTTGCGAACGCAGCGAACATCATTGCAAGAGCAGCAAAGCAATCCATTCCGCAGGCAGTGGTGGCTCGCGTCCTGCGCAGTTATTTCCGCTATTCAGAAAAAATGCCTTGCCAGGTGGTGTTAATGTCGTTCGGCCATGCCGGTCGTCGATGCGACAGGGGCGGATTCTGCCTAATGGACGCGCGTCGAGCGCGGTTTTGGGCGGTCGCGCGGGAACTTCCCGTTCTCGCAATTCCTCCACCCGTTATCTCCCTGATACCGCGAATTATCTCCCTGATACCCGCGAAAAATCTCCCTGTTATTATCCTGTTCCGTCGCTGAGTGCTTTTTCTCTCAACATACTGAAATCAAACGCCGTCTGGCGGGTCAACAACGTGCTGCAATGCATGATGGTGCAGCGCGCCGTCGAAATCCGCAACCAGCCGCTGCAGACGCTGCATTGGCCTGACGCATTGCCACTCGTTCTCGCCGAGCTCGAAACCGCACTCGCGCTCGGGATCGCGGATGTCGCGGCGGCCCGTCTCTACGTCCAAAAAGCCACCGGCAGCGCGAAGCCCCCGGGCGGAATGCTGCACGTGCTGCCGAACCTGCGGTTTTCCTTCGCGGATGCGCATGTGAGACAGTCGAGCGGCGTCGCCGGGGAGATGATCGATTGGGAGGCGCCGACGGGCGGCTATCTGTTGCAGGCCTCATTCGCCACCGGCGCCGCGGCCGGGCGCGCGGCGGCGCGGTGGACGGACGCGGGCCGACAGGTCATTGAGGTTTGACGGAAGCGACGCCGAACGCCGGATCGCTGCGGTAGGGCTCGACGCATAGCTCCTCCCTCGCGCGGTCGCTTTCCGACGCGCCGTAGGGTACCGGAGTCGAAGGCTGGGCGAACGGCAGGATCGACAGAACCCGGACATGCTCAACCCGCCGGCCACCGATTCGGGAACGCAGCGCGTTCGCCGCATCGCGCGCGTCCTCGGCCGCATAGTCGAGATGCAGGCCGCCCGCCTTGTCGCCGAAATGGTCGATGCCGATGGCAAGTGCCCCAGCATCACGCGACCGGGGTCAGGCGCAGCTGCCCTTCGCGGACCACGTCGCCTGGGACGGGGTCCGCGCCGCCAATGCCGGGTTCACTGCTGGGCTCGAGCGGCCGATCTGCGGCCCGCGCCATCGAGGCGCTCAGCACGCCGCCGGCGACGGCGGCAGTCGAAAGAATATCCCGTCGCGAGAATTCGCCCATTGCTTCCTCCCTTGCGGCGGCGGCGCGCCGGCGGTGCCGCCGCTCCCGCCCCCTGCGCTTGCGCTATACCGCGACTCATTTAGTAGCCGAAATCGCTTGACGGGACGCTGGCGACATGGTTCGCGACGGATTTCTTTCGGCCACCGACCGTCAAGCTCTGATCGGGATTGCGCGAGACGGGCTTGAGGAGCATCGGGCAGGCCGCCGAGCGAACGCCATTGTCCTTCTCGACCAGGACTGGAGCTGCGGGCGCGTCGCGGCGGCTTTGTTGCGACGACACCGTTCGCAAACTGGGATCGAGCCTTTGAGCGAGGCGGGATCGAAGGGCTGAAGACCTTCGGCCACGACGGCAGTTGCGGCCGCCTCAGCGGTGAGCAGGAAATCGCTTTGAGCGATTGGATCAGCGCCCGTTGTCCCCAGAGCGCCCGGAGGATCGGAGCTTGGTTGAAGCGGACATTTTATGCCAGCACCGACCGACGGCGCGGACCTTTCCCTCTTTCTTCAGATCGAGCAAGGTCTGCCAGTACGTCTCGATCGACGTGCCGTCCTCTGGCGGCCAGTGCATCTGATAGAGATCAATCCGCTCAACCTTAAGTCGGCGCAACGAACCCTCGATCTCGCGGCGAACGCTCGCTGGGGCGCCCACTCGCCCTGGCAAGGCGTTGCGGTCCGTGGGGTCGGGAATCAGCCCGCATTTGGTAAAGATATATGGACACTCGCCTTGTGGAATGGCGGCAAGGGCAGCGGCGACGACCTCCTCCGAATGCCCGAGGCCATAGATTGCGGCTGTGTCGATCCAGTTGACCCCGCGCGCCACGGCGTGACGGATCGCGGCCACGGAGTCCCCGTCGTCCTGGCTGCCCCAGCCGATCGCCCAATCGCCGCCAACCACCCAGGACCCGAAGCCCACGCGCGTAATTTGCATGTCGGTCGTCCCGAGCTGCCGAACCGGAAGTGCGCCTTTACTGACCATGGCCTTTCCTTTACCTTCTTGTTTGTAGATCGACGGCTGTCGTAGCGGATTGCGAAAGTAAGCTGCTGTATTCCACTGTCGAAAGCGCTGGAGAATCGAGTCTCCTACTTTCGAACCTCAACTTCGCTTAG
>Ga0074044_10004918_pt1 | contig 10990 bp, 9 predicted proteins | sample BogForMeECP23OM1_FD_94443 | JGI IMG/M metagenome (GOLD analysis project Ga0074044, IMG submission 94443) | Bog forest soil microbial communities from Calvert Island, British Columbia, Canada - Bog Forest MetaG ECP23OM1 | ecosystem: Environmental > Terrestrial > Soil > Wetlands ...
CAGGCCCAAATCATTGGTCTTTTCGGAGCGCTTTTCCTCGCTTTTGGAGCCGAAAAGCGAGAGATTCGCTGTGTTTTCGCATTAACAGGGAAAAAACCGGCTCAGCTCGCCGGATGCGTTCGGCGCGCCCTGCGCAAAAGACGGGCTTCCCGGCTTGGCTGCGGATCAGGGCGGCCGGTCTTGCTGCCGTGTCGGCCTCGCGACGCCGTTCGCAACGACTTCGCTTCCGCTTGGGGGTGACGCCGCGACGGCGAGGCCTCGGCGCCGCCGATTCGAGCCAGAAGCAACACGCTTTAAAGGGTCTTCTCGTAAATCCTGAAGGTGCGGGTGTGGCGCGCCGGCAAGGTGCGGACGCCGTTGATCGCTTCGGTGTTGGTCTCGAGCATCCAGCTGTATTCGATCTCCTCGACCCCGCCCGCGCGCGCGTCTTCGATCGTCTTGGCGACGAGAGCGCTCACCGCCAACGCGCCGATCTTCGTGTTGCGCCATTTTCTTGCAACGCCGGTCATCGGCGCGCGGGTCATCTTCGTGCCGCGACCGTGGATCCGCCACAGAAACCGTGCGAACCCGAACGGAAGCAGCTTCCCGTGCAGCCCCCGCAGCGCTTCGTTGGCGTCGGGAATGTGCACGGCGACGGCGACGTCTTCCCCCTTGTAGGACGCAATCCGGATCCAGCGCGGCTTGCACGCCGGCAGCATGAGACGGGCGATGAATTTCGCCTCCTCCTCGCCAACAGGCGTCGCCCATTCGTTGTCGGACCACGCGTCGTTGTAGAGCGCCAGAACACGCGGAAAATCCCGATTCCAGTTTATCAATGACAAACGGTGGAAGTCGAATTGCGGGCCGGCGCCTCTTTGGATAACCCGGCCAACGCGCGCTGGGGGCTTCGCCTCGGCCACGCGACAGACGTAGGCGACCAGATCCATCGCCTTCCGGTAGCCGAGCCTTTCAACATGCGCAGCGTAGTGGGGCGGCGAATGGTTGGTTCGAACGACGTGGGGCTGGTCGAAACCATGGACCAGCAGGCCGGATTCGTGATTGATGGTGAGGCTGAACGGCCCGCGCGCCAGCCGCATGTCCCTTTCCCTCAGAAACCGTTCGGCCTCAGCAAACAAAGCCGCGAAGACCGCGTGATCGTCGATCGCGTCGAGGAAGCCGAAAAAGCCGCAGGCGTCGCCGAACTTCTTCTCATGCGCCGCCTCGATCGTCGCCACGATCCGGCCGACCGGCTCTCCGTTTCTGAACGCCACGATGGGCTGGACGACGTTCTCGCGCAGGAAAGGCCCCCGCCGCCGGTCGAAGATCATCCGGATCTCTTCGTGAACCGGCTCGACCCAGCGCGGATTTGTCGATTGCGCGCGGCGGCCCGCCGCGATGAAGGCCGAGATCCCCGCCCGGTCGTTGACAGGAACAACCTCCAGCTCGTTCATGCGCTTAGACCCGTAACCGGGCAAATTGCCCGCTAGTCGCGCTCGGTAACCGGAAAGACGGGCATCCTTCCGGACGCCCTATCGCATAGCGTCGACGCGGTCCGCGACCTCGGCGGCCGCGGCAACCAAGCCCTCCGTAAATTCCCTGTTCTCGTTCCAACGGCCGAATTAATTCCCTGCTAAGCGCGAAAAATTTCCCTGCTCTTCCGCTTAAACAGCGGCACGCCAGTTTGCCCCGTTCACCCACGCAGGGTCGCCAAGGACGTTTCGCGGCTCAACGCCGCATATTCCTGCGCAACCGCCTGCACCGAGCCCGCGATGTCCTCCGCGTCGTGTTCGCTGCTGAGAAAGAACCTGAGCCGCGCGAGACCGTCGGGAACCGCCGGGGCGATGATCGGCTGGACGTTTACGTTCCGCTGAGCGAGCCGCTGGCTGAGCGCAGCGGCCCGGATCGAGTCTCCCGTCATGACTGGAATGATTGCCTCGCCGACGCTGGTCCCCAGGTCCAACTCCGCCTGCCGACAAGCCGAGGCGAATTGATGCGCCCGCTCATGCAAGCGCGCCGACCTCTCAGGCTCGCGGTGGACGATCCCGAGGGCGGCGAGGGCGGCGGCTGCGACCGGCGGCGGCATTCCCACGCTATAGACGAATCCGCCCGCCGCATGCTTCAGAAAGTCGACCAATGCCGCGTCGCCGGCGATAAAGCCGCCGCAGGCGGCGAGCGTCTTTGACAGGGTGCCCATCCATATGTCGATGCGTCGCGGATCGACGCCGAAATGCTCGAACACGCCCTGACCCCGCGGACCCAGGACGCCCAATCCATGGGCGTCGTCGATCATCAGCCAGGCTTGATGGCGCCCCTTCAATTCGACGAGAGCCGGCAGGTCGCAGACGTCGCCGTCCATGCTGTAGAGCCCTTCCGCGACGATCAGCGCCCGCTCGTAGCGGCCTCGTATGGATTGCAGCATCGAATCGAGCGCCGACAGGTCGTTGTGCGAGAAGGAGCGCCTGTCTGCGGCCGACAATTGGGCGCCCATGACGATGCTGTTATGGGCGAGCGCGTCGTGGACGACGAGGTCGCGCGGACCGAGGAGGGCGCTGATCGTCGACACGTTGGCCGCGTGTCCGCTGACATAGGTCAGGCATGCGTCCTGGCCGTAATGGTCGGCGAGCGCGGCTTCGAGGGCGCGATGAATCGGTCGTTCGCCGGCGACGAGCCTGCTCGCGCCGGCGGAGACGCCGTAACGATCGATCGCCGCCTGCGCGGCGGCGCGAACCTCGGGATGGCGATTGAGGCCGAGATAATCGTAGGAGGAAAAATTGATCATGCGCCGGCCGTCGATGACGGTCGACGCGCCGGCGTCGGCTTCGTGAATCAGAAAGTAGGGATCCCTCAGACCCAGTGCGGAGGCGGCAGATCGCAGAAGCCGCAGTTCGCCGTAACCGGGCAGATTGCTGAAATCGAGCCAGGCGGAGAAGTCGGCGTCTCGCCTCGCCTTTCCTTCGTCGGCGTCGGTTTGGCCCGTGGACGCGCGGGCGCGCGCCTGGACAAGACGATCAAGGAGTCGCCGATCCGCTTCGGTCAGACCGCGCCGCTCCTGCTCCATCGATGCCAGTCTCCTCTTGTCCACCACGCCCCCGTCAGAAGGACGGCCGGGCGGCCCTTAGGCCAAACCGCGTTCGCTGTCCACTTTCGGCGCAGGCGCCTCGCGCACATTGTTCATGCAGGGACCGCGCCAACGGGCGGGAGAGAAGCAGCCGGTCGGCGCTTGGCTACCGGATTGACGCGCTGATAAGAGACCGAGGCAGCTTAGCCTGAGACTGCAGCGATGGCGTTGGTCTCCACTGTCGACAATCCCGTTCCTCCGGGCGCGGTCGAGCAAGACGTTTACGCGGCCGACGGAGTGCGACTGCGCGTCGTTCGTTGGGCGCAGTCGTCGAATGCGCGCGGAACGGTCGCCGTTCTCGGCGGCCGGGGAGAATTCATTGAGAAATACTTCGAAGTTGTGGCCGATCTGCTCTCTCGCGGCTTCACGGTGGCGAGCATGGACTGGCGCGGCCAGGGCGGCTCGGAACGCCCGCTTCGGAATCCCCGCAAGGGCCATGTCGACGATTTCTCCCACTTCGGGCGCGATCTCGATGCGTTGGTCGCCTCGGTCCTCAAGCCGTATTGCCCGTCCCCCTGGTTCGGTCTCTGTCACTCCATGGGGGCGGCGATTCTCCTGATGGTCGACGAGGCGGGCGGCTGCCCTTTCGAGCGGCTCGTGTTGACCTCCCCCATGATCGCCCTGAAGGGGATCGATCATCGGGGCCCGCTGCGCTTCCTATTGGAGGCGCTCGACGCCGTCGGCATGGGCGCAGCGTTCATTCCCGGCGAAGGGTCCGGCAACTCGTGGTCCGCCCCCTTCGAGGGGAACGTGTTCACGACCGACCCGGTTCGCTTCGCCCGCATCGCGAAACTGGTCGAGGCCGCTCCCCAACTTTGTCTCGGCGGCCCAACCGTCGGCTGGGCGCATGCCGCCTTTCGCCTCATGAAGCGTTTCGACGAACCGAATTTTCCCCGGCGGATCCGGACTCCGACCCTCATCATCGCATCCGGAGCCGATCGGGTGACCGATGCCGCCGCCGCTGAGAGCTTCGCCGCAAGACTGGGAGTCGGCCGAATCATCGTCGTCGAAGGCGCGGAGCACGAAATCCTGATCGAACGCGACGTCTTCCGGCGCCAGTTCTGGGCGGCGTTCGACAAGTTCGTGCCCGGGTCCGAGGCTTTGGGCGCTCGCGAACCGGCGGCGACCTGATTGATGGCGACCCGACAGGATGGCCCGTTGCAACGGATTGATCGACACGAACGTGGCGCGATCGCCATTATCGCGGCCTTTCTCGTCGGGAGGCTCGCCTTCGCCTATGCGCTCGGTCCAGGGATCGACGAGAGCTATACGCTCGCCATCGCGCGGACCCTGAATCTCTCCTATTTCGACCATCCCCCCCTGCACCAGTGGATCGTCCACTTCGCCGCCCGCGCGCTCGGCGAAGGCTTTGGCGCGCGACTGCCGTTCATCGCCCTTTTCGCCGCGACGGGTTGGATGCTCTATCGCCTGACGCTCGACCTGTTCGGCGCGCGTGCGGGGGTCATCGCGGTCTTCGCCCTCAACGTCACCCCTTTCTTCTTCGCCTCCGCGGGAACGTGGATCGTCCCCGACGGTCCCCTCTTGTTCGGCCTCGCCGCCGCCGCCTGGGCGCTGGCAAGGCTGTTCTTCGCCAAACCTGCCGGCCGGCTGGCGATCTGGCTTCTCTGGCTCGCGGCGGGCGCAGGATTCGGCGTCGCAGGGCTTTCGAAATACAGCGCGACGCTCAGCGTCGCCGGACTGGCGGCGTTCGTTAGCCTAGCGCCGGGGCGCGGTCGCTGGCTGAGCGATCCGGCGCCGTACGTTGCAGCCGCGCTTGCGCTCGCGATGGTGACCCCGGTTTTCGTGTGGAACGCCGAGCATGGCTGGGCCTCTTTCGTCTTCCAGGGGGCCCGCGGGTCTCCGGGGCCGGGCCTGAAGCCGACCCAGTTCCTGATCATGGCCTTGGGCGAAATCGCCTATCTGTTGCCTTGGATCTTCGCGATCCTGGTCCGCGGGTTGGCGGAGGCGTGGCGCGAACGACAGGACGAGCGGAAATTCTTCCTTTTCTGCCTTGCGCTGCCGCCGATCGTCCTGTTCACCCTGACGCCGCTGTGGGGCGCTCGGGGCCTGCCGCAATGGACGATGCCGGGCTGGTTCTTCGCCTACCCTTTGCTGGGCGCCTGGCTCGATGAACGCGCGAAGTCCGATAACGCGCTGCGCAGGTGGGCGCTCGTCTCCTGTGGAACCCTCGCAGCCGCAGCGGGCATTTTCGCTCTCCAGGCCGCGACGGGCTTTCCCTTGCGATTGCTGCCGGTGAAGCCGGGCGTCGCCGATCCGACGCTGGAGGCCTTCGCTTGGCGCGGCTTGCGATCCGCGCCGCTGCTTACCCCGCTGCCCCCGTTTGTGCTGTCGACGCACTGGTCGGACGCGGGAAAGATCGCGCTCGCGCTCGGGCCCGACGCGCCCGTGTTCGTCATTTCCGACGACCCCCGCGGCTGGGCCTACGTCGCGGACGGAGGGCGGCTTCTCGGACGCGACGGCGTTCTCGTGGCGCGCCCGCGGGACGTCTCGTCGGCGCGCGCGGCCGTGGCGCTCAGTTTCAAGGAGATCGGAGACACCCGGTTTTGCACGCTGACCCGCAATGGCGCTCCTGCAGTCGAGCTTGCGCTCATTCCGGTCCACGGCTTGACGCGCAGGCTTCCCCTCCCTTATCCGGGCGCGCCCGGCGGATAGATTTTCCCGCGCAAGAGAAAAGTACAGTGTATTCAGACGCAGCGCCGGCGAAATCGCGGCCGACCCTATCGGTCGTCGTTCCGACTTACCGCGAATCCCCCAACATCCCCGTGCTGTTCGAACGCATGAAAGCCGCGCTGGAGGGCCTGCCATGGGAGATGATCGTCGTCGATGACGATTCGCCCGACGGCACGTCGGAGGTCGCCTTCGCGCTTGCGGCGTCGGACTGCCGCCTGCGGTGCCTCAGGCGCGTCAACCGCACGGGCCTCGCCGGCGCCGTCATCGAGGGCTGGATGTCCTCGAGCTCGGACCTCGTCGCCGTCATCGACGGCGATCTCCAGCATGATGAACGGATCCTTCCGAAAATGTACGGTCTGCTCGAAACCGGTTCATTCGACCTGGCGATCGGCACACGCGTCGGCGATGTTGTGGGCCTGTCGCCCGGGCGGCGGAAGCTCAGCGATCTCGGCAAATGGTTCTTTCACCGGATCGCCGGCGCGCCGGTGACGGATCCGATGAGCGGCTTCTTCATGATCCGTCGAGACCTCGTTTCGCAGCTCGCGCCGCGCCTGTCGCCGGATGGCTTCAAGATCCTGGTGGACGTGATCCTCACGGCCGGCGGGAGCCTGAAGATCGTCGAAGCGCCTTACAAATTCCGCAAGCGGCTTGCAGGAGAATCGAAGCTGACCCCGTTGGTCGGCCTCGATTTCCTCGGGCTCGTTGCTCATCATGCGAGCGGGGGCGTCCTTCCGAACCGGTTCGTCCTGTTCGCCCTCATCGGAGCGATCGGCCTCGTCGTTCACATCCTTGCGCTGTCGGCGTTTCGCGCCCTGCTCGGGACGTCGGATTTCCAGTCCGGCCAGGTCGTCGCGACCCTCGTCGCCATGGCGAGCAACTTCGCCCTCAACAACGAGATCACCTATCGAACGCACCGCTATCGGGGGCTCGGCATGATCGGCGGCTTCGCGGCTTTCGCGCTCGGATGCAGTGTCGGCGCTCTCGCCAACATCGACGTCGCGTCTTGGGTCTACAGGTCGAACCAGATCTGGTGGGCGGCCGGCCTGTCGGGCGCCGTGCTGAGCGTCGTGTGGAACTACGCCGTCAGCACAAACCTCATCTGGCGTCCCCGCCGCCGCAACTCGGGGCGCGGGCGGCTCAAGACGGTCTCGCCATGATCGCCGACGCTCTCGACGCTTTCGCCGAGATCTTTTCGCCGCCCTTCCGGCGCGTGATGTGGAAGTCGCTCGGCCTGACGACTGCGATTCTCGTCCTCGCGGGCGTCGGGCTGGATCGTTTGGCGCTCTCCTTCGTCCATGTCGGGCCTGCGTGGCTGAGCGTGGTTCTGTCCGTCGTCCTCGCGCTCGGCCTCGTCATCAGCATGATCTTCCTTGCCCCGCCGACGGCGTCGCTGGTCGCGAGCTTCTATCTCGACGACGTTGCGGCGCTGGTCGAGCGAACGATCGACCCTCGTGGGCCGCCGGGACGGCCGCTCCCGCTGGCGCCGTCGATCGCGATGGGCATCCGCTTCGCGGTCCTTTCGGTTCTCGTCAACGTGATCGTCCTTGCGTTGACGATCTTCACCGGCGTCGGCCTTGTGTCGTTCTTCGTCCTCAACGGGTATCTTCTCGGGCGCGAATATTTCGAGCTCTCGGCGATGCGCCACGTCTCGCCCGCAGATGCTCGATTTCTTTTTCAACGGCACTTGCCGATGGTCTTTATCGCCGGCGCCATCGTCTCCGGCTTCATCGCCGTGCCGGTTCTGAACCTGTTCACGCCTCTGTTTGCGACGGCGCTTATGACGCGGGTGTACAGGCGGGTCCGCTTGATTGAATCCGGCGCCGCCGGCTAACGGTCTTTTGCTCGTCCCGAGGAGACATCGTGATCAGAGCGCTCATTTTCGACGTCGACGGGACCCTGGCCGAGACGGAAGAGGGCCATCGCCGGGCGTTCAACGCCGCCTTCGCCGAAGCGGGCCTTGCCTGGGCCTGGGACGTCAACCTCTATCGCGAGCTCTACCGCGTCACCGGCGGCAAGGAGAGGATGCGCCGCTACGCCGACATGCGCGGCGTTTCGGCTGCCGAATTCTCCGACGCCGACATCGCCAAGCTTCATGGGCGCAAGAACGCGCACTACGCCGAGCTCGTGCGGGCGGGCGAGTGTCCGCTGCGCCCCGGCGTCGAGCGCTTGGTCCGGACTTCGCGCGCCCGCGGCCTGCGGCTCGCCATCAGCACCACCACCTCGCGCGTCAATATCGTCGAGCTCGTCGAAGCGACGCTGCGCCCGAACGGGCTCGCCCTGTTCGAGGTCGTGGTTTCCGGCGAAGACGTTGCCGCAAAGAAGCCCGCGCCCGACGCCTATCTCCGGGTCCTCGAGGCGCTCGCGCTTCGCCCCGACGAATGCCTCGCGTTCGAAGACTCGCACAACGGGCTCTTGTCCGCGAGGGCGGCGGGCCTCGCGACGATCGTGACGCCGAGCCTCTACACCCGTCACGAAACCTTCGCCGGCGCCGCCGTGGTCCTGCCCGACCTGACCGATTTCGACCTCGCTGCTTCAGGCTTCGCGTCCGAGGCGGCGTCCGCCTGAGCCATTAGCCCCTGAGACTGCGGTTTTCGAATGCAGGACGGCGTCTTTCGCGGCCTTTGGCCCCATTGCCAAGCGGGCAAAGTTGGGCTTACCTCATATTGTATGAGGAAACGTCGCTCATCGACCGGTTTCCGGCGGGAGGGAAAAGAATGGCGCCGGAGGCTCCCGGTTTCAGCTCGATCGTGCGGATGCAGGCGGTGCAGAAATTCTTCGGCGCCGTTCATGCGCTGCGCGACATCGACATCGCGATCGGACGTAACGAGATCGTCGGGCTGATCGGCGACAACGGCGCCGGCAAGTCCACCCTGATCAAGGTGATGACCGGCGTCCTGGCGCCGACCTCGGGCAAGATCTTCATTCGCGACCGCGAAATCCAGCCCAACGAATATTCGGTCCGCATGGCCCACGATCTCTCGATCGAGACCGTCTACCAGGACAAGTCGCTCGCGGAGAAGCAGCCGCTGTGGCGCAACTTCTTCGTCGGCCGGCAGATCGCCAACCGCTTCGGCTTCATCGACATCAAGCGCGAGAAGGAAGTCGCCCAGCAGATCCTCATCGATGTGATCGGCTTCCGGGGCGTCGGCATCACCGTCGACTCGACGGTCGGCAAGCTTTCCGGCGGCGAGCGCCAGGGCATCGCGATCGGCCGCGCTATGCACTACAACGCCGATCTCATCGTGCTCGACGAGCCGACCGCCGCCCTCGGCGTCGCCGAGGTGCGCAAAGTGATCGACTTTGTGCGCAGGATCAAACAGTCCGGCCGCGCCTGCATCTACATAGAGCACAACCTCGCACATGTGCACGAGGTCGCGGATCGGCTGGTCGTGCTGGACCGCGGCCGCATCGTGTCGCAGATCAATCCGAGGGACATGACGGTGGCGGAGCTGACCGAGTACCTTATCGGCCTGCAACACAAGGGCTAAGGGACGGAGAGGCATGGCTCAGGGGTCAGGGGAATCTTTCGCGGAGCGTTTCGAGGCGCTGCCGATCATCATCGTCTACGCGCTGCTTCTGGCGCTGTTCATGTATCTGTCGCCGGGCGTTTTCCTCGCGCCATTCATCTACACGACCTTCCTCTCCACCCTGCCGCCGCTGATCCTCCTCGCGGTCGGCCTCACCTTCGTGATCGGAGCGGGCGAGATCGACCTCTGCTTCCCTTCGATCATCGCCTTTTCCGGCTTCATCTTCGCCGTTCTGTTCAAAGAGTACGACCTCGGCTGGATCGCCGTCCTCGCGGGACTCGCCTCGGGAATCCTGGTCGGCTTCATCAACGGCCTGATCATCGCGAAGGTCGGCATCCCGTCCTTCATGACAACGCTCGGGACACAGTTCTTCTGGGCCGGCATGGCGACGGTTCTGTCCGGCGGCAAGTCCTATGCGTTGCGCGGCGCCGAGGAGAGCTCGGTCTGGCAATGGATCGTCGGACGCCCGTTCGCTTCGGTGACGAGCGTGCCCTGGCTCCAGGAAGTGTCGATCCAGGCTTTGTGGACGGCGGTCATCGTCGGCTTTCTCTGGCTCATTCTCACGCGCCACCGCTTCGGCGAGCACACTTTGTTCATCGGCGATTCGAACGACGTCTCGCGCGTTGTCGGCATCGACGTCGACCGCGAGAAGATCAAGATCTTCACGCTCATGGGCTTCCTCGCCGCCTGCGCCGCCATCATCCTTACGCTTGAGAACAAGAATTTCTTCGGCAACCAGGGCCAGGGCTATCTCCTGACCGCCATCGCTTCCGTGCTGATCGGCGGCACCTCGATCTTCGGCGGACGCGCGACCATCCTCGGCACGGTGTTTGGTTGCCTCATCATCGGCATGATCGAGGCCGGCCTCGTAGCGGCGGGCCTCACGGGCGCCTGGGTGCGGACCGTGCAGGGGCTCATCTTTCTGATCGCGATCATCTTTTACTTGTACGTGGACGAACCCCAGCGCCGGCAGGCCTTTCTCGCCCGGCTGGGGTTGTTCGGGAGATTCGGAGGCGCGCGCGCCGCCGAATAGGAACGGGGCGCCCAAAGAGGCGGCCCCGAAATGACAGGGAGAGACGAAAATGCGTTTGTCCAATTTGCTTCTGATCGGCGTCGCTGCGGCGGCGGTCACGGCGGCTGCGGCTCCGGCTTCGGCGGATCCGATCGGCAAGGGGCTGGTCATGTATATGCAGATGGGCGGCAACGCCGGAGACGGCGCGACGCTCGCCCGCCAGACGGGGGCGAAGGAAGCCGCCGAAGCGCTCGGCGTCGAGCTGAAGGCGCAGTTCTCCGCCTGGGCGCCGGAAACCATGATCGCCCAGTTCAAGGAGGCGATGGCCGCCAAGCCGAACTGCATCGAGATCATGGGCCACCCCGGCAGCGTCGCTTTCCATGACCTCGTCAAGCAGGCCGTCGACCAGGGCATCGTGGTCACGGACGGCAATAACCCGATGACCGCACTGCAGCAGGAGTTCGGGAGCAAAGGCTTTGGCTACGCCGGCGTCGACCTTTACGCAGGCGGCGCGCTGACCGCCAAAGCCATGATCGCGCAGGGTCTGAAGGCGGGCGATGAGGCGGTGGTCTGGGGCATCTTCAGCCAGGCCGAGCGCGGCCAGTCCGAGACGGGCCTCGCCGACACGCTGGAGAAGGCCGGCCTCAAAGTCGATCGGCTGGA
>Ga0074044_10004919_pt1 | contig 10990 bp, 10 predicted proteins | sample BogForMeECP23OM1_FD_94443 | JGI IMG/M metagenome (GOLD analysis project Ga0074044, IMG submission 94443) | Bog forest soil microbial communities from Calvert Island, British Columbia, Canada - Bog Forest MetaG ECP23OM1 | ecosystem: Environmental > Terrestrial > Soil > Wetlands ...
CGCAGCCCCTGGCGCGATTGACTTCGCCGATCAGTGCATCGGCGAAATCGACGTTGCGCGTCATGAAGGTGTGTAAGGCCGCGCGAACGGCTCCGTCATCTTCCAAAATCAACTCCTGACTAGCCAACAGTTTCTCGACGACGGGCCCGATTTCAGCGCGACGGTAGTCGTGAACGCTCGACAATACCCACACCAGCTCGCACAGCGCCACGCGGTCTACGAACCCGGGGTCCTGCCGCGTGCATCTTGCGACAACAAACTCTCGCGCTTGGCGCGCTTGCGTGATGTCGTCTTCCACGAAAAGACGCGCCAGGACATTCGTGTCGAGCCCAATCATCGTTTTGACCGCAGATAGCGCTCAACGGCGTGCTGACGAATGGCCTCGTCCATATCTTCGAGCGTGGCACTGCGCCGGGGCTTACCGAGAATTCCAAACAGGTCACGAATGCTGGCCTCTGCGCGCGCCACGACAATTCGGTCCTTATCTTCGAAGCTGAATCGAACTTTGCCGCCCGTACCCACGCGTAAGCGCTCGCGCACCTCCTTGGGAAGCGTTATCTGACCTTTGCTAGTCACCGTCGCTTCGTAGGACGGCGCCGCCGGAGGCGCGGCGAAATAGCGAGTTGCCTTGCCCTCCTTGACCTTGCGAATCCGATAGCCGCGGCCTTCGAGCCGCCGCAGCACGTTGTATTGCGGCCCGCCGGTCGCCGCGGCGATCTCGTCCATCGTGGCGCCGTCCGGCCGAGTCATCAGCCGTTCCGCTTTTTTGGTGCCAGGAAGATCGTCAGCCATGCTTCGCTCCGGATTAATGAAATCCTTGCTACTCGCAACTAGCTACTCACGATTTTCCTTACTGTCAATGAGTAAAAAGTTGCCTTTTCGCCCTGTTGGGAAGGCGCCGCCGGACTGGAAATTCGAAAAGCTCGATGCAGCTACACCAGCCGGCTCTGCTCCACCGCCGCCTCGATGAACGAGGAAAACAGCGGATGCGGCGCGAACGGCCGCGATTTCAGCTCGGGGTGGAATTGCACGCCGATGAACCAGGGATGGTCGTCGTACTCGATGATTTCCGGCAATAGCCCGTCGGGCGAATTTCCGGAAAAGCGCATGCCATGCTGCGCGAGGCGGTCCTTGTAGGCGGTGTTGACCTCGTAGCGATGGCGGTGGCGCTCGGAAATCTCCCTCGCGTGATAGATCTCGGCAACGCGAGAGCCGCGCGCAAGCACGGCCGGATAGGCGCCAAGCCGCATGGTGCCGCCGAGGTCGCCGGTGATGCCGCGTTTCTGCAACTCGTTGCCTTTCATCCATTCGGTCATCAGGCCGACGACGGGCTCGCTCGTTGCGCCGAATTCGGTCGAGTTCGCTTGCTCGATGCCGCAGAGGTTCCGCGCCGCCTCGATGACGGCCATCTGCATGCCGAAACAGATGCCGAAATACGGTACCTGGCGCTCGCGGGCGAACTGCGCGGCGCGGATTTTCCCCTCGGCGCCGCGCTGGCCGAAACCGCCCGGCACCAAAATGCCGTCGACATGTTCGAGGAATGGGGCGGGGTCCTCGTTCTCGAAAACCTCGCTTTCGATCCAATCGAGATTGACCTTCACCTTGTTGGCGACGCCGCCGTGCGACAAGGCCTCGATCAGCGATTTGTAGGCATCCTTCATGCCGGTGTACTTGCCGACGATGGCGATGGTCACGTCGCCTTCCGGGTTGCGGATACGCGCGTTGATGAGATGCCAGGTCGCCAGATCAGGGGCGGGCGGCTGCTCGATACCGAACGCGGCGAGAACCTCGCCGTCGAGACCGGCGGCGTGATAGGCCTCCGGCACCGCATAGATGTTGTCGACATCGCGCGCCTCGATCACGGCGCTTTCGCGCACGTTGCAGAACAGCGCGAGCTTACGCCGTTCGCTCTCGGGGATTGGCCGGTCGGTGCGGCAGAGCAGGATATCGGGCTGGATGCCGATGGCGCGCAGCTCGCGCACCGAGTGCTGGGTCGGCTTGGTCTTGAGCTCCCCCGCGCCCGGAATGAAGGGCAGCAGCGTCAAATGGATATAGACCGTCTGGCGGTCCGGCAGGTCGTTGCCGAGCTGGCGGAGCGCTTCAAAGTACGGCAGGCCCTCGATGTCGCCGACCGTGCCGCCGATTTCGCACAGCACGAAATCGAAGCCCTCGTTGCCGTCAAGGATAAACTCCTTGATGGCATTGGTGACGTGCGGAATGACCTGGATGGTGGCGCCGAGGTAGTCGCCGCGGCGCTCCTTGGCCAGGATTTCCTGATAAATGCGGCCGGTCGTGATATTGTCCTGACGGGTCGCGGGGCGCCCCGTAAAACGCTCGTAATGGCCGAGGTCGAGGTCGGTCTCCGCGCCGTCGTCAGTGACGAAGACCTCGCCATGCTGGTACGGCGACATCGTGCCCGGGTCGACGTTGAGGTAGGGGTCGAGCTTACGTAAGCGCACTTTATAACCGCGCGCTTGCAATAGCGCGCCGAGCGCTGCGGAAGCCAAACCCTTGCCAAGTGAGGAGACCACGCCGCCGGTGATGAAGATGTACCGCGCCATGGGATCTAATGTTTAGCGCCAAGCGCACGATTCGACGAGCGATTTTCCGGAATATCTGCTGCGCATCGTAAAGCGACCCGCGACTGCACTAAAAAATAGTTTAATTACAAGTAGTTCTATTGAAATCCTCAGGTACCGACGAAGCTCGGTCCGCTGCCATCGTCGTGCTTTGCCGTCTATTGCGACTGCGGTACCTGCGGCCCGCTCGGCGCAGCGGGCGTGCTCGCGGGCGGCGCACCGCCATTCAATTGATTGAGGACGCCGCCGCCGGTGCTCAGCGGCGCGACTGGGGCGCCACCAGGTGCCTCCTGGGTCGCCGGCGCACCGACGATCGAAGCCGGCTTGCGCTCGAGGCCCGCCAGCCACGACAACATGAGACTAGTGACGAAGAATCCCGCGGCAAGGAACGCCGTCGTGCGCGTCAGCACGTTCGCCGTGCCGCGACCGGTCAAAAACCCACTGGTTGAACTGATCAATCCGCCACCCTCCGACTTCTGCAGCAGCACGACGCCGATCAAGGCGAGGACCAGCATGAGGTGGATGATGATAACGACGGTCAGCATCGACAATATCCATTTGTTGCGGCGCGGGGCAAAGCCAGGCACCGCCCGCCGCCCGCCGCCCGCGCTTCCATATAGGCAGCTGCGGGCGTCTCTACCCGATCTCCTGGGGATTTTCTATGGCCGTAATGGTGCGGCCTATCCGCCCCGCTATGGCGCCGATTTGCGGTCCGTAGCTACTTGTATTCCTTGAGATAAGCGATGACGTCGTCGATGTCCTTGTCGCTTGAGAGCCCGCCGAACGGCATGCGGTTGCCCTTCACCTTGGCCTGCGGGTCCTTGATGTAGGCGGCTAAATTGGCCTCGTCCCAGGTAAGGTTCGCGCGCATCATGGCATTCGAGTAGCGAAAATCATCGCGCGAGCCCGATTTGCGCCCGTAGACGCCGCGCAGGCTCGGGCCGATCGCGTCCGGCTTGTCGCTGTGGCATGCGGCACAGGCCTGGAACACCTCCTTGCCGTGAACAGCGTCGGCGGCCCCTGCCGTACTCGCCGTGACCGCGACCAGGATTGCGGTGCCGAGCACAGTGACAAGATCGGCGCCGGGCGTGACGCCCGTTTTCGTCCTTCGCATCGTCCCTCCCTTTATTTCTGTTACGCGTGCAATTCCTCACGCGTGAACCAGCGGTCCCGGATTCTTGAGGATGTCGTTCGTGCGAACGAGACTGACCCGAATTGCCCCAATGCGGGAGGGGACCGGCCGCTATTCACCGCCGCGTCATTGGGAGTTCAATCCCCGAGCATGGTCTCGATGAAGGTTGCCGGATCGGCACAAAACTCCCGCATCAGTCGATAGTGATCCGTCTCCGCGACCGTAATTGGATCGAGTCCGTATTTGGACAACCGCAACAGGTGCGCGGCCGGATAGGCCATCAGCATGGGCGAATGGGTTGCCATGATGACCTGGCAAATGCCGGATGTTTCCATACGCCGAAGAAGCTTGAGGAACTCGATCTGGCGCGACGGCGACAAGGCCGATTCCGGCTCGTCGAAGATGAATATTCCTTGCCGATCGCACCGCTCTTCGAAGAACCGCAGAAAGCCTTCGCCGTGCGAGTGTGAGAGAAAGTCCGGCGGCGCTCCGCCGGATTCGACGGCTACGGCATCAAGATAGCGCGCCACTGAGAAGAAGCTCTCAGCGCGAAAGAACCATCCGTTCGTGATCTTCGGCAGCCATGCGGCGCGAAGCGCCTGCGCCAGACGTCCGCCCATGGCTTCCAGCGCGCGCGAATGATCCACCGGCCGATAACCCTTGCCGCCACCCGCCTCATCGTATCCCGCGAGCGCCGCAATCCCTTCGAGCAGCGTCGACTTTCCCGTGCCGTTCTCGCCGACGATGATCGTAATGGGCTGCTCAAAATCAAGTTCAAATCCGTTGCCGAGAAACGGCAGGCAAAACGGATAAGCCGTCGCGTCGGTGACGCGCGATTGGTCGAGCCACACGCGCTTGAGATAAGGCGCCGGCAATTTGATCAAGCGGCCCTTCATGACAGCCACATTAGGTGCCAAATGAATCGGACTACAACTGACAAGGACGTAAGGAGCTCCCCGTGATTGCGACGCAACTTTGAACTTTTGCACGCGGGCGACAATTCTCACGCGTGTAAATCTTCACGTGTGAACCAGCGGACCCGGGCTCTTGAGGTACTGCGTCGTGATCGCTTCCGCCGCGTAGTAGGCCAGCGCCCCGACGACGCCGGTCGGATTGTACGAGGCGTTCTGCGGGAAAACCGAGGCGCCCATGACGAAAAGGTTGTCGGCGTCCCAGGCCTGCAGATAGCGATTGACGACGCTTGTTTTCGGATCGGTCCCCGTCATCGTGCCGCCGGTATTGTGCGTCGATTGGTAGGGCACGACGTTATAATCGCCGCGCTGCACGCTCGGCGTGCTCATGAGCGTCGGATTCATGGCGTGGCCGAGCCGCCCGAGGACGCTGCCGATATAGTCCGCGAGCTTGTGGTCATTGTCGTGGAAATTATACGACATGCGGATGAGCGGCCGGCCGAGTGCGTCCCGGTAGGTCGGATCGAGATCCAAGAAATTCTCGCGGTGCGCGTAGTTGCAGCCCGAGGCGCCGATGGCGAAGGCGTGGTTGTACCATTTCGCCGTTGCCAGCTTCCATTCGCGGCCCCAGCGCGGCGTGCCGGGCGGCACCGGGCGGGTGAAGATCGGGCGGCCGTTGGTCGGTCCGGCCTGGATCCAGGCGCCGCCGAAGAAGCCGAGCCCGCCATGATCGAAATTGTCGCCGTTGAAGTCGTCGATCAGAATGCCGTGCGCGCCGGCGGCCATGAACGGGTTGATCTCCTTGTCCGCGAAGAACACCGTCACGGCATTGCCGCTTACCTGATAGCAGTAGTTCTTGCCGACGGCGCCTTTTCCGGTCTTGTAGTCGTATGGCTCGCCGATGCCTGCCGTGAGCATGAGCAGCACGTTGTTGAAGACGTAAGCGCCGAGGATGACGATGCCCGCCGGTTGCTCGTATTCCTCGCCGCTACGCGTATCGACGTAGCGCACCGCCCTCACCTTGCGCGCCGCTTTGTCGTAGACGAGTTCCTTCACTTGCGCGTAGGTGCGCAGCTCGAATTTTGGATCGGCCAGCAGCGCCGGCAGGATGCAGACATTGGGCGAAGCCTTGGCATTCGCTTCGCAGCCGAAGCGCTCGCAATGGCCGCAATATTCGCAGGCGCCGAGCGTCAGGCCTTCAAAATTCGTATAGGTCTCGCTCGCATTGCCCGACGGACACGGGAACGGATGATAGCCGAGGCTTCTCGCCGCCCCGTCCATGATCGCGCCCGCCATGCTCCGGTTGAGCGGCGGATTTGGATATTCGTTCTGCCGCGGCCCCTCGAACACGTTGCCGCCGTCGATGATGTTGCCGCGCAGATTGCCGGCCTTGCCGGAGACGCCGCACAATTTCTCGAACTTGTCGTAATACGGCTCCAGCTCGTCATAGGAGACCGGAAAATCCTCAATCGTCATCTCGGCGGGAATGGCATTCTTGCCGTATCGCTCGGTGAGATGACTGCGCAGCTTGTGGTCGGACGGCAAGAGCCGCCAGGTCATGCCGTTCCAGTGCGCGCCGGCGCCGCCGAGATCGGTGCCGGGCAGGAACGAGCCGAGGCGTCGGATCGGCAGCGCCGTCTCCGCGGGCGAATGGCGCAGCGACACGGTTTCCAACTGCGTGTCCTGGACGAGTTCCTGACGCACCGCGTATTTGAGATCGTCGCGTACCGATGGAATCGTGAAATTCTCGCGCGGCATGCGCTTTGAGCCGCGCTCGAGGCCGATCACGTTGAGACCGGCCTTGGTCAGCTCGCGCGCCAGGATCGACCCCGTCCAGCCGACGCCGACGACAACCGCATCGGTTTCCTTGAGTGTGATGGTCATGATCCGCCTCCCTCAGGAAAAGTCTGCGATCGAGCGCGGCGCTTTGTCGTATTTTTTGCCGAAATATTTCTTGATGTCCTCGCGGTAGGTCGCCGGCAGGCCCGGGTAGCCGACCATCTTCCATGCCGCCATGTCGCGGTTGCCGCCGTAGATCGGGTCGGCGAAAAATCCTTCCATCGCGATCTGCAACAGGGCGTCGAAGAACATGCGGCTCGCGAAGCCGGCAAAATCCGCCTTGCCCGCTTCCATCGCCTTCAGAGCCGTTTCGCGGTCGGCCGCGGCGAGGCGGTCGAAGTCCTTGCCGTAGGTCTGGCGCGACCATTGGTTTGCCGCGGCAATGCCGGCGCGAAAAAATTCGCGCGGTGCGAGTGCAAGTTGATAGCCGAGTTCGGGCTTCGCCTTCGTGAAGGGACCGTCGCGATAGAGCCGCGCCCCCGCGCCGTAGGCGCCGGCAAGCTGGCGGTCGATAAAGGTCGCGACGCCACACTGGCTGCCGGACGGGGACAATTCGTCGGCCGGAATCATGAGGTCGACGGCGGCGACGATAAAGGCGTGCTCGGTCGATGTGAGCGTGAGCAGCGGCTCGGCATCGGCCGCATCGGTGACCGGCGCGGTTTGGCTTTCCGCAACGGCAGGCTGCGAAAGCGATGCCGCAAGCGCGGTGCCCGCCCCCATCAGGAAATTACGACGGCGAATTGGTTGCGTCGTGTCATCTGCCATGGCGTCCTCCCCTATTCCGCGCCTGTCCGAACGCGGCGTTCGCCGCGCGGCAAAGCGGCGCCGCGTAGCGATATTTTTAGCTCGTTGAAACGAGGATAGTCCGAATTTCGGGTGGGCGCGAGCCGTTCGAGATCAACCCGGCTGCATCCCCTTTGCCTTGATCACCGACACTGCGGCCGGGGCAGTGAGGAACTTGATCAGCGCCTTGGCCGCGTCGGCCTCCTTGCTGGCCGCCGCCTCGCCGGCCGAGAAGTACGTGTAGGATTGGATGTCCGGCGGAAGCGGCCCGACAAGCTCGGCATCGGCATAGGGCAGAATCTCGCTGATCTGGGTCAATCCGATTTCGACTTCGCCGTTAGCGGCAGCCTCGCCGGCTCCCCCCTGCAACAGTTTGAGCTTGGGTTTGAGCTCGTCGGCAATGCCAAGTTTGTCGAACAAGGTCTTGAGATAGACTCCGCTGGCGCCAGCCGCCGTAAAGCCGACCGATTTCGCATTGAGGAGTGCGCGCTTGAATGCCTCCGTCGTGCTGATGTCGGGTTTCGGCGCGCCCTTGTGAATCGCAATGCCGATCCCCGCATGGGCGATGGTGGTGCGTGTCGCAGCATCGATCTTGCCTTCTCCGGCGAGGCCATCGGTGAGGGACACCGTGAGGATGGCGACGTCGAATGCGGCACCCTGTTCGATTTGCGTCTTCAAGACCGCGGCCGGAGCGAAGCTGAAGACGAGCTTGTTGGCGGTCGCTTTCTCGAATTGCGGTCCGATCTCCTCAAGAACCGTCTTCACGGCTGTTGAACTCAATACCTTGAGCTCCGCCGCCTGGGCATGAGCCGCCAGCAGCGACAGTCCCAATCCGCCGATCGCGGCGATGGCACGATGAAATTTCATGACGTCCTCCCACGCCGCCTTTGTTCAATCCCGGCGGTCGGCCAACGTTAGCGATAAACGCCGGCAATCGCCAGGAACTCCTCGGCGTTGAGACTTGCGCCGCCGACGAGGGCGCCATCGACGTTTTCGACCGCCAGCAACTGCTTGGCGTTCGCCGGCTTCACCGAGCCGCCGTAAAGAATGCGGATGCCCTGCCCTGCTTCGCCATAACGCGCGCAAAGCCGTTGGCGGACGAAGCGGTGCAGGTCGACGACATCGCCTGGTGTGGGCGTCACTCCCGTGCCGATCGCCCAGACCGGCTCATAGGCAATGACAAAATTCTCCGCGCCGTCCGGCAGCGAGCCGTCGAGTTGCGTGCGCACGACGGCGAGCGCCTGACCGGCATCGCGCTCGGCGCGCGTCTCGCCGACACAAACGATGGCGAGAAGCCCGGCGCGGCGCGCGGCGAGCGCCTTGGCGCGCACCGCCGCATCGGTCTCGCCGTGATACTGGCGACGTTCGGAATGGCCGACGATGACGGCCGCAGCGCCGGCATCCTTGAGCATTTCCGCCGCAATGTCGCCCGTATAGGCTCCCGCCGCCTGTTCGTGGCAGTCCTGGCCGCCGATCGCAACGCGCGAGCCGCGCGCGGCCGCCGCGAAGCTCGCCACGAGAGTGGCGGGCGGACACACCATCAGCTCGACATTGGCAAGACCGCGTGCGCCGGCGACGATCTTGTCCAACTCACCGGCTGAGGCCTTGAGGCCGTTCATCTTCCAATTGCCTGCGACCAGCGGGCGGCGCGCCATCGTATTGGCCCCAAAAATCATGCGACAAAGAGCCGTTAGCAGACCGGTTGCAAGCGGAAAAGGGACGTTTTATGAACGGACCCCGTCGGTTGCGGTGCTGCGCGGCGCTCCTTATGATGCGCCGCCCTCAGGCGGCGGGCTGACCGGCATCATTCCAGCGCGTTAGGACACATGCTTCGAGGTATCCGCAAAGCCTCCGCCAATTGGCTCGGCCGCATCGTCATGGGAGTGGTCATGACGCTGCTTGCCGGCAGTTTCGCGGTCTGGGGCATCAACGACATTTTCCGTGGCTATGGCGGCTCGACCGTCGCCAAGATCGGCAGCACGGAAATCCCGATCGAGCAGTTCCGGCAGACCTACAACGACCGCCTGCAGCAGCTCGAACGCCAGCTTGGCCGTGTAGTCACGCCGGAACAGGCGAGCGCGTTCGGCCTTGATCGGCAAGTGCTCAGCGAAATGGTCGCCCAGGCCGGGCTCGACCAGCGCGCGCGTCAGATGCGGCTCGGCATTTCCGACGCCGAAATCGCCCGGCGCATTACCGGCGACCCGAACTTCCAGACGCCGCAAGGCCAATTCGACCGCGCCCGGTTCGCGGACACCCTGCGCAACGCCGGCTACAACGAGCAGCGCTTTGTCGCCGAGCAGCGGGGCGAGATGCTGCGCCGGCAGATCACCGATTCCGTCTCGGGCGATATCACGGTGCCGAACGCTTGGCTCGATGCCATCAATCAGTTTCAGAATGAACAGCGCAGCATCGAGTACGTTGCGCTCGGCCCGGCGCAAGCCGGCGCCATTGCGCAACCGACCGCCGATCAGCTCAGCAAATATTTCGATGAGCGCAAAATCATGTTCCGGGCGCCGGAATACCGCAAGGTCGTGACCGTTGCGGCGACACCGGCGGAACTGGCGAAAACGTTGGAAGTGTCGGACGACGACGTGAAACAGATTTTCGATCAGAACCGCAGCCGTTACATCACGCCGGAGCGCCGCCACGTCGAGCAGATGGTGTTTCCCACCATGGCGGAGGCGCAGGCCGCCAGCGAGCGCATCAAGAGCGGCCTGAGTTTCTCAGCGCTGGCGGCCGAGCGCGGGCTCAAGGAGCAAGACCTCGATCTCGGAACCGTGGCCAAGTCGACGATCATCGATCCGGCCGTGGCCGACGCCGCCTTTTCACTCAAAGAGGGTGAGGTGAGTACCCCGGTGGCGGGGCGCTTCGGCGCGGTCATCGTAACGGTGTCCAAGATCGAACCCGAGGAGGACAAGACGTTCGCCGACGTTGCGCCGCAAATCCGCAACGATATCGCGTTGGTACGTACCAAGAAAGACGTGCAGGACATCCACGACAAGATCGAGGACGACCGCGCCGGCGGCAGCACGCTGGAGGAGGCGGCGCAGAAATTGAAGCTGCCCGTCGTTAGCTACGACGCGCTCGACCGTTCCGGCCGCGATCCCGACGGCAAACCCGCCACAAATCTCTCCCATGCCGCCGAGGTGATCAGCGCCGCCTTCGCCACCGATGTCGGCGTTGACAACGATCCGATCGAGGCCGACGGCGGCTATATTTGGTACGACGTGACCGGCATCACGCCCGCCCACGATCGCAGTCTCGACGAAGTGAAAAGCCAGGTCGAAGAACACTGGCGCGACGACGAAATCGCCTCGCGACTCAAGGCCAAGGCAGCCGACATCCTCGACAAGCTTAAGAACGGCAGCCCGCTCGACACGCTCGCCGCGGCCAACGGCGTGAAAGTCGGAACGGCGAGCGGGATCAAGCGTGGGCAGTCGTTACCGGTCATTTCCACCCGAACGATCGACTCGATCTTCCACACCGCCAAAGACGCTTTCGCCAGTGCCGAGGGCGACAAACCGACGGATTGGGTCGTGTTCCGGGTGACCGACGTCAAGACGCCAAGCCTCGACGCGAGATCGCCCGACGCCGAGCGCCTCGATCAGACGGTGCAGCGCCAATTGAGCGACGACGTTTTCGGCCAGTACCTGGCCTGGCTTGAAAACGAGCTGGGCACCAGCGTCAACCAGGCTGCGCTGGCGCAAGCCCTCGGCAACGCCGCGCCGGAGCCGGACACCAACTAG
>Ga0074044_10004920_pt1 | contig 10990 bp, 15 predicted proteins | sample BogForMeECP23OM1_FD_94443 | JGI IMG/M metagenome (GOLD analysis project Ga0074044, IMG submission 94443) | Bog forest soil microbial communities from Calvert Island, British Columbia, Canada - Bog Forest MetaG ECP23OM1 | ecosystem: Environmental > Terrestrial > Soil > Wetlands ...
CTATACGCCCCAGAGCCAACTCAGGACATTTACGGCGAGAACGGCGATGCCCGTTCCAGCGGCAACGCCAGCAAGCGCCTTTTTTGCGCCGGGTTCGCCATGCGCGAATCCGTAGCCGCCGATCACGATTGCAACCAGACTTGCAACCTTCGCGATCGTGCCGGTGAAAAGGGCTTGGATGGCGTTAAAGCCGGTGTCGAAAGGCGATCCCTGCGCCTGTGCTGCGATAGGCATGACAAAGAGTAGGGCAAGGAGAATAGCGGTTGGATTCGCCCACCTACATCGAAGAATGATCCGAATTCGGCGGGTGCGATGAATTTTGAAACAACGTGGCATATGCACCTCCAGCAGCAGCTCAAATCGTCTGCTTTTGGTGCAAACCTAACCTCACTCAATCACGCTGTCCAATGAATGTTCAGGAGGCAGCTATTCCTGGCGGGAATAGCTCGGGAAAATTGGAATGATTGGTCTCTCACTATCGAGTTCTCCCCGATAGGTAGATAACTTCCTGTTTGCCGACCAACCGGGAATAGACGGGACTGGTCAACACTTGGTCTTACTACTGATCTGCGGATTTGCATTTTCATTTCTGAGCTTAAAAGCACAGAATCGCTTTTCTCTTGGTGGGAGAATCTTAGGTAAGCTCCCGGGAATCCTGTGCGCCGATATCGTGTCCGCGCGGCACGCTAGAGGTTAATCCCAGCACGTCGGCTTGGATCGCGCCACAAGGATTCGAACTTCAACCCGGCGGCGCGCGCGTATCCTGTTTTCACAGCCGGCCTGCATGGGTGGAGAGCGATAAGGATGGGAACAATGCGGCTGCCACTGTTGATTCTGCATATCCTCGCTGGAAGCATCGCCTTGCTCACCGGCACGGTCGCGATGTCTGTGCGCAAAGGCGGCAAGCTTCACCGGGCATCCGGCAACGTTTTCACCGTTGCCATGCTGACCCTGGCCACCAGCGCTTTCTGCCTGGCAATACTGAAATCCCAGGAAGGCAATATCGTCGGCAGCGTTGGCACCTTCTACCTAATCGGCACGGCCTGGCTTGCCGGACGCCGCGGAGAACGCACACGTCTTATTGACTGGATTGCGCTTTTCATCGGTCTCGCAGGCGCAGTTGCGGCTATCGCCTTGGGCGCTTACACTCTCCACAACCCTGGGGGCGTCGATAAGACTACTGCTCCAGCCGGCATGAGCTTCTTCTTCGGCGCCATTCTGTTGCTAGCTACTGCAGGGGACATCCGAATGCTCGCACGTGGCGGAATTTCAGGCCGGCAGCGCATCACTCGGCACCTGTGGCGCATGTGCTACGGACTCTTCATTGCGACAGGCTCTTTCTTCCTGGGTCAGCAGCAAGTTTTCCCGGCCTTCCTGCGCGGCTCCATATTCCTGGCCGTACCGGCACTTCTGCCGCTACCCCTACTGATCTATTGGTTCCTCCGCGTGCGATTCAGCAAGGCTTACAAGAACCGACTGTCGCCCAGCCCGCTACCGGTGACCCCTTGAAAACGTGATCAATCGCACGAAAGAATATTCTCGGCCGGATTACGGGCAACTCTGAGGTTATCGACTTAGCCCATTTTTCCGTTTCGCGGCACGACAACAGCCAAGGCTCCTATTTTCGATTATCGTAGAAGGTGAAATAGCGGACGGCAGTATTTTCGATCTCTTCGCGAAGTGGTGCGATGTTTTTCGCAGTCAGTTGGCAGCTTTTCGACAATCAAAATTGTACGATAATTGTACGATGGACAGGCTTGTGTAGGCCTTTTGGCACTTTCTTCCCTTTGTGGAATCAGTAAGTTACAGAATCTAAATGGGGATGAAAGGTTCGACTCCCGCCGCCTCCACCACTCCAAACACCTTATTTTAAATTAGTTGGGTTTTGGATTTTCGCCGTGTACCCCAGGTGTACCCTTCGTTTCGGGAAGCACCAGCAAATCAGTGTCCCAGGTACGGCGCACGTCAGCCTCTAGTTGCTCCTGTCGCGCGGCGACCCAAGGCGAATAATGTTTCTCCGTAATGCGCACGCTTTGATGCCCCAGCAGAATCGAAACACGTTCCAGGGGTACACCGGCGAGCAGGAGTTCAACAGCGAACGTATCGCGGAACCGGTGCGGGTGGGCGTCAGGAACACCGGCCAGCTTAAACAGACGGCGCAAGCTGCGCTGCCAGTCACCTACACAGGACTTGGGTTCGCTCTCGCCCGTCCAGAAGAAATATTGCGCGCCCGACGCCAGTGGGATTGTGTTCAGCGCATCGGTCACAGCCTGGGGCAATGGACACCAAACCGCCGTTCCCGTTTTTGCCGTGTACAGGAACAGCTTGCCCTTTTGAACGCGGTCGCAACGCAAAGTGACCGAATCCCTGATTCGCAGGCCACTGTAGCGCAGCAAGAGAACCAGGGCACGCAGGCGCACGGCGTTGGCCCGGTCGGGGTAATCGAAACATGCGCCTAGAATTTTGGTGATCTCTTCTTTGCTCAAGGGCAGGGTCGGCGGTTGCGTGCATTTCGGATTCTTGATCTTCTTACCGCAGTCCCCGTCTGGAATCCAACCGCTGTCATGGGCGAAACGCAGGAAAGCCCGCAGGCGTTCGAGTTTCTTCAGCGCAGCCAGGTTGTGATCCGGCCAGGAGTTGCGAAATTCACGTAACCTGTCGAGGCTCAGTTCTGCGACAAAGCGCAATCCGTGACCGGTGGCAAACTCTTGCAACCGGCGAAACAGAAGCCGGTACTTGTAGAGCGTAGGCTCGCGCAGGTCACGCGCCCGGGCGTCTGCCTCGAATGCATCGCACGCTTGCTTGATCGTCACCGGCGCGCTTTCCTTGGTGATTTCTTCAGCGGCTTCCCATTCCCTGATTTTCTCCGTGGCCTTCTGCCAGTCGCGCAGTCTCAGCGATTCGCGGATATCACGCTGTCCGACAGTGCCATCAACCCAGATCGTGCAGTGGCACCGGCGATACTCGCGGCCTTCGTGTCGGTGTGCGCAGTTTTTGAAGTGACGCCTGTAAAGAGTCAGCATGATGGGCGGATCATACAACTTTTTCCGGATTACTCAAGCGCTTATGAACCCGCGCTGCTACTGATTCGGGAATTCGCAACGTGCGATAGCGCCGTGCTGCTCGGTTGCGCTGGCGCGTGATCACGAGCACACCAGGTTCTTTTTCGAACAAACGGCGCACGGTGTCGGCACTCAGGCCCCAGTTAGTTCCTAGGGCTTCGGGCGTGAAATGTCTTTCTTCCACGGCAGTGCTCGAATTGGTAATTTCCAGGTTCACAGCTTTACCGGTTCACTACTCTCTACAGCTTGAGTGTGCTCACTGAGCACGGGGTCTGCAATCTTTGGCTTGCGAGCCTTGCGACCATCCAGGGATCACAGGTTCACTGCTCTCACCGGCATTCATTTCGGGGAGGCGCTTGTCAATTTCAACGAGAACATCCTGCCAGCACTCACTGCCAATCCCGCGCCCGATGGACTTGGGATCGTCCAAGCCGCGCCCACAGATAAAGCATGTTGCACGCGGCCCAAACGCATGGCCGCGCGGACGATTTGCTGCGCTACTTGGTACACCTTTTTATCCCACCGACTACGGCGTGTCGCAGCCTTTCGTGCATATTCACTGCGGCGTACTCGTTTGCGCTCGTTCGCGGCTAATACTGCCTTTCGCACGACCTCGGGATCGTAGCCACGCGGATTGTGTAGCGTGCCGTCGGCGAGAATGCCGACATCGTTCAGCTTCCCATTTTCCCAGTACACCCAACGATAAACGCTCACGTTTTTCTCCCTAATCAGGTTGAATTGACGGCGGGAACAAGGTCTCGCCGGTGATTGCTGTTTTCTTAACTCGTTTCTTGCGTGGCTTCGCCGGGACGGTTTCCGGGGTGCTATCGGTCGCAGCGACCGCTGGCGACGCGTCCACGGGCTCGGCAGTGGCCTTTTTCTTGCGCGGAACCCGCGTTTTCCGAACTGACCACGGATTTTGGAAAGCCTCACATTCGCAGAAATTCTTGCCATCAGGACTGGCGCTGCAAGATGTTGAAATGCACTGACACGCGCTATCGGTTAGGGAAAAGTGTTTGCAACCGTAAGACATGCCGGACGGCGCGGTCATGATCCGATAGGCCAGTTCGCCCGGCTTGAGGCGATCGACTTTCCCCGGTTTCGCTTTGGTGCAATGCAAAATTTTGAAATGTCCGCAGGTCGCGCAAAGGTCATAGGGACCGGCTCGCGGTTTGGTGAATTTAGACGCGTCGGTTTCGTTCACGCGAAAGTGCCGGCAGTCACAGGGCGCGGATACGCCATCTTTGAATGAGTACACGGCGCAATGGCTCGTGATGCAGTAATAGGCGTGGTCGCTACCGTGGGATTCCGGTGTGCAGTGATGATCCTTTTTCGGATGCTCGCACAAACAGAGAGTTGTTGAACTGACTTTGCTTTTCAGTTCCCCACCCTCGGTGTCTTCGCCGTCGTCTTCAATCACTGGATCAGGTTCGACCATCACGGGCGTGGTGTAGTTTTCTTTCGATTGATGAGCGCGACGATGCCACTGCGCTTGAGTTCTCGGTTGATAAACGAATCCGGGTGGGAGCGTAGGTGGTGGTGCCGATGGTGCCGACTGTTTCACCTGGCGCTGCGCATAGCGCACACGGGACGCTGCCAGTTCTGCATCGCTGATTATGTAGATCATTGAGTCACCACCTTAGGGTTTATGGCCCAAAGTTCTGCCGGTCTGCCGTCAACGTTCTCCTCAGATGGAATCGACCGTACCCAGCCAAAGGTCGCTAGCAATTCCAGAACACGGCGCGCAGATGCGGGCGTGTTCATTCCAGCCCAACACTTTCGATAAAGATTGCGAGTGGTGAAAGGATTTGTCAGCTGACTCCGCTGCAACTTACCGCACAAAACCTGTGCGGCAGTCATGTCCGTAGAGGCTAGGCCGTTGTAGATGCGGGCTGCGTGGCTGCGCAAATATCGGCAGACTGACGCGGCTTGACGGGCATGATCAAGGCTGATCTCTAACGCCTGTCCTGCCGTAAGGCATTCACCGCAGGCCACGCGGTCAGCCAATTCAAACAGCGCGGCCAGCTTGGGATACAGACCACGATATTTGGCCAGGTGTGTAACCAGGGCCACGGGCAGGCCGCTGGGATTGCGAATTTCCCTTTCCAAATCACCCCACCAAGTGTTGAAGTGCAGCTGTGCGTGAGGATGAAAATGCAGGCGCACGGGAGAGGGTTCGCAAGGCAATCCCGCCAGGTGCGAAAAAATACGCTGCGCCGTGGCCAGAGCGTTAGCGCTGGGGAGCCGATCAACCAAGGTCCAATCGGGACTCAGGTCAGGGCAAACCAAAATCTGGATTCTTTGAAATAAACCGTCATTGTTGGCGTCGGTCAGGGAATCGCTCATGTATCGCTGCAAGCGCGTCGGCTGCACGTTCCCGAACAGCGAAAGGCAAACGTGCGGAACGTGAAGACTGCCACGTCCGATACGATCAACCGAGAACGCACCGTTGCCCGACCAGCTTTGAAGATAAAATCCGCGATCCGTTTCCCTGCCCGCTTTGTCTAAGACAGACACAAAGCTGCAAAGTTCGTCACGCACCATAAGCAAACCTTGCGGATTCTCTATCATCAATTCGTGCAATTTTTCACTGGTCGCTTCGGAGATCAATAGGCGCTTTTGCGCGGGTGGGGTTTCCAGTTCAGGCCGTACAGCGTCACAAACTACGCCGCGCTCTCGGGCTTGTTTGTAGGTTCGTCCCCAAATTTCTTGTTCGATTTTTGCTTGAGCGCTGCGCAGTTCGAAACGTGTTTGCTCAATTTTGTTTTCTTCCCGCCAACCCTTCTCAATGACGGTTAAAGGGGCAGTGACGGCGTCAACCAGGGGAGTTTTTAGATAGCCAGGTGGAGCGACCAACGCACCCCACAGATTCAACGGAAGTTCCCAAGTATGGTCCGATTGCTTTGGACATACCAGCGCCCGGCGGTTAACGGTGCCCGCAAGAGTGACCAGCGAAACGGCAGCAGGAAAGTCGAGTGGAACTTGCATTCGTTCGCTCACGTCGGCAACGATGGGACGCAGACTTTCCGGCAAACAATTTAAGTCAAAGGGTTCAACCGGGCTGTAGCTGACCGGCACCGCGTCCGGCCACGGGTCGTCAGTTTCCGGTTCGTAGCGGCTCACACTGGCCACGATTCTGCTTACTTCTTCGGTGGACAATGGTGGTTCACAGCGAATGGCATTCTCCGTCTGCAATCCGCTTTCTATCGCTTCCGGCGACATACCGCGACGGCGCATCGAACCGGCCAGGCTGGCCAGTGTCGAGTTCCGTTCGCCAGCCGGAATTGTCGCGTCGGTAGAAATGGCAGTTCCCGTCACTACGTTTTTTGGCGCGGGTATCGGTCGCGTGACTTTCGCCAAGAGCCAATCGGGCGCTGCCAGAATCGGAGTGTCCGACCCTTGGCCAAGCCAACGATAACTTTGGTCACGACGGCGCGAGGGTGCCAAAATTGCGTAGCCACCCTTGCCACGAATGTCGATCTCTGGGGCAATTTCCTTTGTCGAGTTGACGATCTCCAATCCCTTTGCTTCGAGATTCTCGGGATACTGAAAAAAGAAGTGATCCCCGCGCGGCGTTGTTGCTCGCAAAGTTTCTAACCAGTCTGAGCCGTGCTCTTTCTCCCATTCGGCAAGCGCTTGTTCGCCACCAGGGTCAATGTCCATTACGAAAACCCCGGAACGTGGTCCGGGCGTAAAGGCCCAATTGCAACCAGGGTGCTTTTGCGACCAAGCTCTGATCTGCGTTTCGTCCGTACTGGCATCTAGTAGGCCGTGCACGGTCCACGGGTGCTTCCCGGCCCTATCGCAATCGGCCTTGCCGCATGAGCAGCCGTCACCATTTTCGGTGTGTACTGGAAAGACGGGCCAGCCCTTACGGGCATAGCACAGCACGGTGACCAAAGTGGAATCCAACAACGGTGTGCGCTCGGTCATTGCCCGGCACCATCCCCGCAGTGATGGGGTCGCGTTGCATCCGCAAAGGCACCTTCTAAGTCCTCATCGACCGCGCAATCGTAAAACGCACCGGTCGAGAGAACGACCGGCCACGTCGGTACCGCGCACCATCGACAGCGCCAGTGTGGTTGAAATTCTGTAATGGGCTTGACGGGTACACGCCGAAAACGCTGGATCGGTCCTGCGATCCGTATGGGCTCTTGCCACGTTGTGGCGGTCATGCTAAATGTAAGTCTCACTTGACTAACCTCCGAGCCAGGGGAACGGTGGACAGGAATTCAGCGTTGCCCCTGGCTTTCTCTCTGTTACTCGTAGAGAGCACGACAAAACTCAATCCTGAACGCGTCGCTTTCTGGCAACGCCCACGCCTGTGCTTTCCGCTTTTTCAATCGCCGTCAATGAAACCAGCCGACGCCCGCCGATCAGCACTGAATGCAATGCACTAGAGTTGACCAGCCGCCGGACCGTATCGCGGGAAATTCCCCAACGTTGGGCCACGCGCCCGATAGTGAAAAGTCTTTGCTCTTGCGCCGTTACCATGCGATCCCTCACTTTTCTGGAAACTAGCCTTTGTGAAACTCAGCCTGCGCTATAATGCGACTAGACACAATCGAATAATCCCGTCGAGCGGGAAATTCGACATTAAGGTCTAGTCTTTATGAAATGCAGCGCAAGCGAACGGCTCCTCCGCGACCTGGCCAATCCCACACCGGATTTTTCAGTGCGTTATCCGCAATTGTTCGTAGGGGATCGAAATCCAGAAGAGACGGCGACCGTGCTGCGCCAGTTGTTGCAGAAAGCTTGGGATGCCCGGGATCAGCGGCGACGCGAATGGTATTGCCATGGGATCGCGGCCTATTACCATCGGGGCAGGCCAGACCGCGATCTAGAGGATCGGATCGGTCCGACAATGACAAAGGCATTGCTGGGAGAATATGTACAGTCAGACTCGTTGCTGTTCGCCCTGCGCGAACCACCCCCCGCCGTACTCGCTCTCGAAAGCGCTTTGCTCTATTTTAAGAACAATGAGAAACGTGCAGCGCATTGCCCCAATCCCGAATGCCAGACGCCTTACCATTTTGCACGGAAGAAAAATCAGAAATATTGTTCCCCAGCTTGTGCGAAACCCGTCCGATTGGCGCAATTACGAAAATGGTGGCGTAACAACCGGGGACAAAAAGCGCTGACATAATTTTGGCGAGCACAGTCAAGCGCTTTTACTAGCCGGGGAGTTTTGTCAGTCAAAAAGGGTTTTGTCAGTTACCTTTTTGAACCCGAGAGAGGTTTAGGCTGTTTTGTCAGTGGGGTGGGGTATACCCGTAGCCCAGAGCGATGGTTTTGCAGTTCTTTAATAAAGTGATTATAAGAGGTTTTGTCAGTTATAAAAGGTTTTGTCAGTAACATTTGAAGTGGTAATCCGAATTGCACAACAAACCCTCCGCGCCCGCACGCGAACGCGGATGCACTGACAAAACAGCCTAAACCTCAGTTGAATGTGTCAACTTTTCGACAGTTACTTTTGTCAGTTCCTGTCAGCGACTTTTTACACAGTTGATTTGCACTTATATCTCGGTCGCTCTGACCGTAGGTCCATTGTTCTTTTTCCGCTCCCCCGTCCGGCCTGTTCGGTCCATACGATCCGATACATACGGAATTGTGTTGCAACTCAATTTGAATTCGTGTACTTTCAAAAACCCTGAAGGGAGAATTGTCGATGTACGCAACAAGTCAATTTCCGCTAGCAACTCCGACCCACAAGGTCGTGGAATCGGTTTTGAAAGCAAGGTCCGCGATCCTTGGCGATCCCCTGCTCGACTTGCGAACCGTCCGTGCTGCGCTGGGAAATTGTTCGTACAGCTATCTGCGGAAACTCATAGCCGACGGCTCACTCCCGACATTCAGACTCGGAAGGCATGGGCATCACCGCGTGCGTCAGAGCGCGCTGCAAGCGCTTTTGAAAAAAGGAGACAACCATGGGCAGAGCTAAACGTTGCGCCATTTGCACCAGTGATGCCGCGATCTCAGCAGCGGTGAACGCGCAAATCGAAAGTGGCATATGCCAGAAAATGATTCACGCAGAGTTCCCACAATTCAGCGTCTCGCAAGTTTCGAGACACACACGGGGATGCCTGGCACCAAAGCCCACGGGCGATCTTTCGACCGAACAAGGGTCGCAGGAGATTGCCCGATGGCTTGAGCGTGCGGAGCAAACGTTTCTAGTCGCGCAAGCGAACGGCGATACCAAATCGGCGGCTAGTGCGATCTCGACCGCAGTCAGAACGCTGCAAAGTCTTCACAAAAGGCGCGAGACTGAGCAGAAAGCCGTGAAAGATGGTGTTGATCGTGATAGCTACGAGTTTACGATCAAAGGCTGCGACGCGATGTTGGCCGAGTACGCCAAGCAACCTGAAAGTTCTCGCGCCGTCGATGCACGCTGCATCCAGCTTCTCGGTGATCAGCAGTTTCGACATCTTGTTTCCCAAATTTGGGAACGCAGGGAGTTGCTGCCCGCGTTGATCACCGCGACCGCAAACTATATTCCCGAAAGGAAAACTGAGAATGTCCAACCCAGCAATTGATTTCAACGAAATTGCAGACGGTGTGACCGCCATTTTAAACGCCCGTGCTCACGGAGCACAGGTCGCACAGCGTGAAGCTGACCGCGAATCGACCATTCGGACTCAGCGCGAATCGGACGCCGCCAGAGCTGCGCAGATCGCAAATATTCGTGGGGAGTTTGCCCGGCTCTCTGCCACGGAAAAAGCAGTCAAAGCCGAAATCGACCAAAAATTCGGGCAGTATCAGCCCTTGGCGCATGATCTTTCCAGGCTCAGCGCTGAGCACAACACGTTGCTAAGTCAGTTGGCCTGGATGTGCGAGCAACACCCGTTTCTGAAAGGATGAACATGAACTCACTACAGTTTGAGGCAGACATTCTTAGCGGATTGGATGATCTTCGAGAACAGTTTCCGACCGCACCCGACTTAGCGTTTGACGATCCGCTTTTTGCGTTCGACAAAAAGGCAAAGGATCACAACCGGTTCCCTGCGCGGGTTCTGAACGATGCTTTCATCAAAGACGTTTCGACCGGGGATGTTGAGATCGTGGATGAGTTCACCGGTCAACCTGCCACGATGCAGAAGGCCGCTCCGGTCGCGTCTGAGGAAGACGAAGAACCAGTTGCGTTGTCGCCAGCCTTGCTTGCTGAAATCGAAAAAATCAGCGGCTTCAACGCCAAAGCCGGGTGGCGTCTGGTCGCGCCTTCCTTGAGTAGGGCAGTCGCGAAGCAGGCTAAGACCTTTAAGGTTGCACCTTCATTTGGTGCCTGTACCTGTGCGGAGGAAGGCCGAAAGTGCTTAACTTGCCGTGAGAAAAACGTTAGCCGTGTAGTTGAGAACGGCAGCGGTCGCACAATTTACTGGGAAGGCGGCGAGACTTACGAATCGGTTGGTTGATTAGCAATGATGAAAATGATTCCACTTCGCGCCGTCGCGAAAAGACTTGGCCTGAGCTATGGGCAAATCGAGTGTGATCCCATTTTGAAGATCGTCAAGAAACTCAACCGTGACTACGTTTTGAGTGCCTCGATAACGGTCTACAAGCGTAACGAGATGCGGGAAAAAAAGCGTTTAGCCTTGATGCCTCGAAAGATTCACGGACGTGGGTTTGTCTCAAGAGTTCTTCGAGTTTTTGGATCGAGCAAAGTAATCAAAGAAAGAGAGACACCATGACTTATCCAGCGAACCCAACCGGAACGAACGCTTGGGGCGGTTGGGCGTTACCGACTACTGGCACGACGCCTGGTGCAGCCGAGAATGTTGCGCAGTCAACCCCATCGCCAGCAACCTTCAATGCAGCGGACGGCGAAACGAGCACGGAGTATTTTGTCAACAACCTTGTGAGCGCGGCCCACGATGGCGTCAGTTTCAATAGCACTGAGCCCAGTCCAGCATTGAACGTCGCGGAGACGGTTC
>Ga0074044_10004922_pt1 | contig 10981 bp, 13 predicted proteins | sample BogForMeECP23OM1_FD_94443 | JGI IMG/M metagenome (GOLD analysis project Ga0074044, IMG submission 94443) | Bog forest soil microbial communities from Calvert Island, British Columbia, Canada - Bog Forest MetaG ECP23OM1 | ecosystem: Environmental > Terrestrial > Soil > Wetlands ...
TCATTGCGGACTTTGTTATTATCAGCTACTTTCTTTTCCGTAAGAAATCAATTACCTGGCCGACCGTACCCCCTTGAGGCACGAGCAGGTTTGCTACACAAGATCAGTCAGTATCGTGGAGCCCCGGGCGGGGTTTGAACCCGCGACCTACGCCTTACCAAGGCGTCGCTTTTGGCATAAAGTTTCTACCAGGCTGAGCCACCGGGGCGACAGGCTTCAGCGGTACAAGTCAGCCATAATTAACCTTGGCGTCGCATCAAGTCCTATTTGTTGAAAATTCTTCCCACTAAATGAAATAGACCAGGCCCGCGGTCAAGTTCGTCGTCTTACGCAAACGATTGAAATGAACAATCCGACCGCAAAAAGATCAGGAGACCTTAGTCTACTGGAACGAAATCTGGAGATTTCTCTAGACCCCTTTATCCGGTTAAAACGTCCGCCAAATATTTGACGTTCAAGATAGTGAACGCTGTTCCTGTGAGGAAGTTGATCGCGTACCTTACCGAGCCGATTAGGTTGTACATTGTGCTTTCGAAGTCGACAAAATTTGGGTAGATGGGAGAAAGAAATCGAACGAGAAAGTAGTTGTTCACAACCAAATATATCATCGCAACAATCATTGTTGCAATGAGAAGACGTTTCCTTTGCGGATTCCAAAGTACTACGTCTACAGCGCCCAAGGCGAAGAGGTAGAGCGCGTACTGTTCCGCAACTTGAGCTTTAAACACCAGAAAGACGAGCGTACAAACGATTAATGCTCGGAACAACCCAGGATCGGTTTCAGTTCGAAAACGCCTGATCGCGATGCAAGTAAAAATCACCATGGCAGGAATCCAAACTAAGCCTAATATTCCGTATAAATTCTGGAGTGCGGGCGGGAGCATCCCCAAGTAATTGAGGTAGGGGAGAACAGCCCAGATTGACATAGACCACCCGCCTTTGCCAGCCGTAGACACTAAGGTGGTACTGACAGTTGATAGCGGCCATCCCATAATAATGAACGTGGCAACGGACAAAACTACGGGCAATCCTATGGCCGCAACAAAACCGCAGCCACCTTTGATGCTCTTCAGGTTCTTCATAGTCATTGGAGCGGCGAAAATAATCGGAACGGATTTAACGAAAATGGCTAGACCCGTCCAGAAAGCTCTTCTAACTTGACCAATTGAAGACGCCGAGATAATCAGGAAACAGATTGCGATTGAGTCGAACATTCCCCAGATTCCAGAAATAATTATCGTGAAAGGAGAGAACAACCAAAACGAGAGCACCCAGAATCCGGCAGAACCAGATTTTCTCGATGATACATACGAATACAGCAGGTAGGCCAGCGACACGTCTCCGAATATAATCGGTTGCTTCAACAGGAAATAGTAAACGAATCGGTCATTCACACCGACTAACGAATATGTTGAGTAAATCAGCCCTGTTACAAGCGGCCAGAACGGAAGGTATGCGATTGTAGGCGCATTAGCGGTTGAATAGACGTTTGCGAAACTTAGACCCGGAACAGGTTGCAGCGTGCCGTAAGGGTTCCCGCCATGAACCATCGCATAACCCATTCTCACCCACAGTTCGAAATCAGATGGGTGCCCTGTCCAAAACGAGAAAACCTCTCGAACCAAGAGGCCGAGGAACATGAGCGCCAACAACCTACGTAGAGGCATGCCAGAAAATGAGGTTATGTTTCTTCATTATACTTTTCATGAAATAAACCTCATTCTGCAGCATAATCCCCGCTACAGACTCACAATGTTTAACCTCAACTTCAATGATTCCTGCCTCCAACTTGCCATCTAGCGGACAATATCTGCGCCTAGAAACAATCGGCCGACGAACAAGGTCTCCACACAACGTGTTACTCCGTTTCATCGTTCTGGATCGGAAAATAGTGGTCTTTCCCCAAAATCAGGGACGGCAAGACTGGGTTGAAAATGTCAGACGAAATCCCCACGTCAAACTATTTGGCGCTGACAGAACATTTTCAGGGCATGCTCAGATCAAGCAAATATCCGGTTTGAAAGACCCGCTGCTCGCAGTCTTCACGCGCAAATACGGCGAAGATGAAGTACGAAAAAGATACTGGGGCCAAACCCGTTATGTCGATATAGAAATCGTGTCTGAGTCGAGCGCGGAAGACTACGCAGAACTGTATTACTCTGACCTACAAGCAGCATTCGATGGAGTCGCAGAACACTACGATGATCACATCCTGGGTAATCCGATGAACGTGTGGCTCCGCAACAGATCCGTGAACTACTTGTCCAAAATTTTTAGACCGGGCGAAGTCGTGCTTGAGATTGGCTGCGGAACAGGGACTGAAACCCTCCTACTAGCGCGTCATGGGCTGAAGATACTAGCCGCTGATATTTCGCCCAAGATGCTTGAAGTTCTCACTAAAAAGGCAGTGAACGCCGGCGTTTCTGATGCAATAGTTCCAATCCACTCACGGACATATGCTCTGAAGGAAAAGCTCGAGAAGATGGGTTATAGCAGTATCGATGGCGCCTACTCGACATACGGCGCCATTAATACAGAACCGAACCTTGGACAACTATTCCACGACTTGCACTCACTCATTCGACCTGAAGGGCATCTTGTCCTTGGTGTATGGAACAAGTATTGCCTCTACGAGATATTGGGCTATTCGCTTAAACTAAGACCATCGATGGCATTTGCACGCCTGACGAACCCGGTGCCTGTCGGCAAGTCTAGGTTCTGCATCACCTCATATGCATACTCAGTCGGCACCTTGAAGAAACATCTAGACGGCCTCTTCAAGTTGAGAAAAGTGTACGGTGTCCAAATACTGCTTCCAGCGTCAAACCTAATTCGATATCTCCCCCCAGAACCGATGCTTAGTCTTGTAAAGAGAGCCGAGATAGCGCTAGAATCACGCTTTCCATGGAACCATCTCGGCGACCACTTCCTTGGAGTATACTCACGAACCTAGCCTTACATTGTCTAGTTGACTCAATAAATCGGTGGATCCATGCTCTGTGGATACGCAGATTTTGGGATAAGAAGCAATTCGATTATACCGAGTTTGAAAACAGATGTCGGTTTGATTGGCTTCACTAGGAAGGGACTATTGACGAGCTCGTACAAATCATAGAGTGAAAGGAGTCTATCCCAGAGCAGTCGCTCTTTCGCTTGATTATCGGGTACAAACATTGTCATGATAAGTGGTTTGGCTTCTTGCAGAAGCTCAGTTGCTCCCATTAATACGGTCGCTTCAGCGCCGCCAACGTGTATCTTCAGGAAATCGATCTTCGGTTTACCTACAGATTTCCAGAATGAATCAAGGCTAGTCGAAGCGACATTTATGCTTCTCTTGCCTTCTTCGAATGTGATGGAATGGGATTGAGGTTGCGCGGGATCTGAGAGGTAGAGCCTAATCTGGCCGTCTTTGTCGCATATCGCTTTTTGGTATATGTCGACGTTTGGCAGATCATTTACTGAAACGGATTTTGATAGTAGTTCGAAATTAGTCTGTTCAGGTTCAAACGCATATACGTGGCCGCCTTCAACAATTTTGGCCGCCAGAAGCGTGAAGTAGCCGATGTTAGCACCCACATCAACAACCGTCATTCCGGGCTTCAGGACTTTCTTCATCAGAGCCGTTAGCGGAAGGTTTAGCCAGCCTGAGGTGGCTATCGACGTCGAAACCGGAGAAAAATCTAAAGGATTCAGATAGATCTGGAAACCTAATACTTTCTTAGGATGATCTTCGTAGATCTGCTTCAGTGTAACCCATTCTGTCGTTCGCAGCTCGTGAATCCTCACTCGAGCATCCTTTCCCGCTAGAACGTAAAGCAGAATTGAAGGGTATTTCAGCGTCAAGTACGTAGACCGCAAGAAGAACGCCCAACTGAAAAATTTCGACGGCATCTAGGTCAAGCTCTTCAGAGAACCGCTATCAATGCGAACAAACATACCTCTCCGCATACGCTCGGTCACATTTTTTTCCGATCACTTGAGCATGCTTTTTGAGCAATTCGCTTTGGTCATTTTGTGTAAGATATAGCCGGCTGAAAACGACTTTTCTGTTAAACTGATCAGTACTCATCGGCCGATAACAGATGGACAGGTCATCGCAGGATCGAGACAATTCTCCGACACATCTCTCGACTTCAACCTCGATTTCCTTCACCTTTGCGGCATACGGAAGATCTTCATAAAAGCAAATTGAAGGCTTCCCATCGCACTTTAGCCGCCAGTAATCGATCGCGACTCTTCGAACAGCCAAATGATCCGGATGTCCTGAAATCCCCAGCGGACAAAAGATGTATTCGAATGTCCCGCTGAACTGGTTAAGTTTGGATGCGATTTTCTGCATATTAATCGGGCAACTTCGAGAAGAAGAATCCTCCATCCACAGGAATGACGATCTGACTCGAAGCCGTGTAAGTATAATTCTTTCTTCAAGGGTTCTCATCGACGTAACAAAGTACTTGGGTAATAATCCCCACTTAGTGAATCGAGAAACGTTGAAGAAAGTCACTCCTATTCCGACTTCCGATTGTTCCGTCAATGCTGAGAAGGCTGAGTAGACGAGGTCGTCCGGATGAGGAGAAAGAAAAAGTGTGGAAGTCACTTTGGATTCGCCGCAAATTCACTTAGGAGACTAATTTTAGCATGATGAAAGTCGGTAGGCTGCTCGTACCTTGGTACAGATACCCACCGTTCAGGAAGGAAGGAATAGGCGGGCTTTCTGTCGCGGTCTGGGAACTCACAAGAGAGCTAGCGGAACGAGGAGTCACTATAGACGTCTTGACTCCGCTAAGCAATGAGGACGAGACTAACGACACTCAGGCCGGGGTTAGCGTGATCAGCTCGAAACTAGGGGAGAGATTCTTGAGAAATCAGCCGCTGAGAAAAGAGGAAAGGAAATTTCTCGACAGGTACGAAGCGATCCTGTCTGTAGCCAACTACGCTGCGAGAACGCTCCGCTCCTACAATCAAGGACTTGGTCGAATTACTAGACAGATTCATACGATCGGCCAAGACCGCGGCATCGACACGTACACTTCCTTGAAACCTACTGTCAGCGAATACTTGAAAATGGTTTCCGCGAGGAGGAAAGATAGAAGACTCTTACAACTTCTGGCTGGGAGTAAGACGATCTGCGTGAGCAGATGCTTGAAGGATACTATGCAAGACAGCAATTTGGAGTCTTCCAAGAATTTGTTCACAATACCGAACGGCATTCAGACAGAAACCTTTCGACCGATGGATGTAGGGAAGGAATACGATCTTCTCTTCATTGGGAGGTTTCAGAAAGCTAAGGGACTTGATCTGCTCCTTCGTTCTCTAAGTTTAATCCACAGCACATGGGGCGAAGCCTACAAACTTGGGGTCGTAGGAGAATTCACGGACGAACAGCGGACTTTCATCGTGAACGGTACTCCAGATGCGGTCAGAAGGGGGCTTGTGTTTTTGGGCACCGTAGAGAGAGAGAATATGCCTAGGATAATTAACTCTGGAAACATCGTCATCGTGCCCTCGCGTTACGAATCATTTGGCCTCCCCGCGCTGGAGGCGATAGCTTGTGGGATTCCGGTTTTGGCAACGAGAGTTGGTGGTTTGCCCGAAATTATCGATGAAACCGTGGGTACACTAGTGAAACCAGACGATGACCAAGCATTAGCTAGCGCCATACACACTTCTATCAGGGACACCTCGCTCGCCCAACGTGCAGCAATCAATGGTCCGATAAAGGCACGAAAGTACGATTGGGGAATAGTAGCTCCACAAATCCTACAAATTTTGTTCCCTTAACTCGAGAGAGGCTTGCGAGACGATCCGAGGCTAAGTCACAAATTTGATTTTCTCTCTGAGCTTTATGTTTGCAAGTTTGTTCCAGTTTTCCACGATTCGCGTAATGTCATATCCGCACACCTCGACTATACCTGGGTAAGGATCGGTGGTAGGAGCGACTCTAATGCCGAGACACTTCGAACAGATGAAGAAGAAGTAGGCTCTGCTTTTGGTTGTTACCGAAAACAAAACGCCTGTTCTCTCGATTAGAACCTTAAACATGGTGCGCTCGTAGATCAGCTTCTTCATGACTCGCCACTTACACCTCTATTCATTCGTAACCAAGCAGCTGGTTTAGCATAGCCGTGCAGGAATTTCAGATAGAATATCGGAATGTAAAGAATGTTTTTCAGATTTCGACTGTTAAGACTTAGCAAGATGATAACCTTCAGAGCCAAGAAGAGCTCTTTTTTGTTTGAGTCCGGCAGAATCCTAGTATTAGCACCTTCCCATTCTGGTTTGAATTTTCTGAACTGCGATCGATGAATCATTGAGTCATAGACATAGAATGTTCTGAGCTTCCGCTTATCCAACCGTCTTTGGATGAAGAATGTCTCTCTAGCATCGATGTAGTCCGGTACAATTTTGCCTAAGAAGTCGTTCTTGCGCAGAATAAGTAGGCTTGCAGGTAGGCCATAGCGAAAGCGATGGCCTAGGGCCATCCCCACGACTGCACCATATTCCTTCCTACTTAGAGTTTGGAGGGCAATGTTGAAGAAATCCATTTTCACTATCTCAACGTCGCCATCAACGAAAACAATGTATTCTGAGTTTGTGAGGTCGAAGCAAAGCTGTCTCGCGAACCCTAAACCCTTCGTCTCTGAAAATATTTCCGCGCTGAATTTTCTCGCAATTTTAACAGTGTCATCTTTGCTATGATGATCGACAACAAGAACACGCGACGCCGGGCCGACGCTTCGAATACTGCTCAGACAGCGGTCTAATGTATTTGCGGAATTGTACGTGCATACGCAGAACGTCAGTCTCTTCATGTCTTCCGATGACATTGGCTTAAGCCCTCCCGACATCTAATATACAGCCCCAGACGTCCGTTGAAAGCCATAAAAAGCTCCAATCCTTAGCCCGATGACAAGTATGAGTTTAGAGTGCCCTTTTACACTTGAATATTCGTCATTAAAGTGGCGCGTCTGGTCCATTCCAATCTCTTTAGAAGAGAAGTAGGAAGGCTTTTCGTAAGAATGGACTTAGCGGTGTTCTCAATCACCTTAGGCTGCTGATTCATTACTACCGTAGTAGTAGCACCATGCAGGCACATATGCGGCCAGAGAATCCAGTAGACTTGTTAATCCGAATCATGTCATCCTAGCTGCGGAATGACGTGGATTGACTGACCTGCACCGAGGCCCTCACGCCAGATGAGGAGATGCATCTCCGCTGACCGCCAATAACGCTTATAGTGACAAGAAGTCTCTTCCGCTGTAGCGATTGATGCTCGGATGTCATCTCGGAAATATGTAGCGCCAGGATGGGATAGGATTTACGAGATGTTGCTCGAACTTGCTCATGCTATTCGCTCGTCAGGATTCAAAACTGATCTCATAGTCGGCGTATCCAGAGGTGGATGGGCTCCTGCCAGAGTGCTCTCGGACCTTTTGGAGAATACCCGAACCGCGAGTATGAAGGTCGAATTCTACGTCGGATTAGGAAAGACATCCTCAAGACCCGTTGTCACACAACCTGTGGGAGAAAATGCGTTCGGCAAGAACGTTTTGATAGTCGATGACGTGTCGGACACTGGTGAGAGCCTGAAAGTCGCGATCGATCACGTCGCTGAGAAAGGTGCGAAGGCGATAAAGACGGCTACCCTATACTACAAACCTCATAGCAAATTCAAGCCTGACTTTTTCGCTGAGTCTACTGCTGATTGGATAATCTTTCCCTGGGAACGGCTTGAAGCCACAAAATTACTCATACAGGAGGCTAAAGCTCAGAACCGCGAAATGGAAACGGTTAGACAAACTTTGAGAGAATGCTCTATGAGCGATTCAATTATAGATTTGCTCTTTAAGCTCGCAAATGGGTCCTAGCCTTTGCTGTTTACTATTCCTGAATTTGAAACCAAAATCATGATCACCGCACTCGTTAACGATAACTTAGATCCTCAGGCAATCCTAACAGCAACTCGACAAGAGTTCGGAGACGCGACCATACAATTCGTGGACCTCGATAAAACGACCGGCCACAGACACATCCTGCTCGCAACGTACAATGCCTTAAAGGCTCGCTCCTTGGACCGGATGATTTCCAGATCATTTGCAATTGAAATCCTGCTTTACGTTGCAGCAGAGCGTCAAATTACCCAAGCCTTTACGCGAATTGGCGTCCAAACGGAAACCAAAAGAATCGGCGTAGTAGCAACGAGCAATTTAGCTGAAATTCTTTCACAGATCAAAAAGCACCTAGCCAAATCGTTCAATCAAGAATGTAACGACGATTTGTTGGACGAGTGGACGGAACAGCGATGCGAAGCGATACGCGGACTCTTCGGAATGACGGACAAGGAGATTCAGACGGTGACTAGAAGTGGCGATTCAGTCCGACATTCAATCCAACGGTTAGCGATAGAACGTTCTGCTCTTCTAGTTGTTAAGAAGTAACATTTGCATGCTGATGTTTCTCTTTCTCAATCGATAAGACATCCTCTGGACAGATTAACGATAATCCGACAGATTGCCCAATTATCTCTATCAAAACAATCTTTCGAGGCGATTCAAGATTCACCTTTCGTTCGATACGCTTTGCCACTGAGTCAATTATGACTTTACTCGAAAGATCGGTATGGCGTTTCTCGACTGTGACTCTGAAGTTTTCTTCCTCGCCTATCCCAGCTGCAAGGCCGACGGCAGCGTTTTCAATTTCTGTTAGGTCCGCATGAACTACCTTCTGGATTGGAACAACTTTGAGAACATACTTGAACTCCCATGGTCTCTCTTTGAAAAGCACTCTCAGGGAGTGGATTGTTTTAATCGGCTCAAGTTTCGTTTTACCAACGACTAATCCTATAACAGATGTCGTCTCAATATTCGATCCACGGTCTCCCACTTCGCCGATGAGATACCACATCTCGCTGCACGCATTACGTTCATTGCCTCGACTAGTCGAGATTATCAAGTTGAATTCGTCCAGCAACAGTAAACCCACATTTGCGTAATAACAGAGGACATTTAATTGCTATCGCACGTCCGCCTTCTAAGGCAGCGAAGGAGTTTTTCTCTCGAAATAGGTCCTTCTCTCAACACGATTAGGTTATCGGACACGTCAACTACAGTAGAAGCTATTCCAAGCCTGGATCTACCTCCATCCAAGATCACATCCACATGGTTTCCAAGTTGACTTGCCGCTTCGTTCGCCGAAGTAGCTGGAATCTGTCCACTCAAATTTGCACTCGTGCCAACAAGACTCCCTCCGCATAGAGCGAGAAGGTTGAGACAGATCACATTGTTCGGCGAACGTACGCCAATAGTACCTTTTGGAGCTACCAAAATTGGAATCTGACTCTTAGAAGGCAATATGATCGTAAGCGGCCCAGGCCAGAATTCTTCAGCCAATAACTTGACCTTATCCGAAACTCTACCGAGCTTTTCTGCTTCATCCAATCCTCTCACCAGGATAGGGAGCGGTTTTGTACGATCTCCCTTTGCACGGATCAGTGTGTCAAGCGCTTTAAGGTTGAAAGGATTGCAACCTACTCCGTACACCGTGTCGGTAGGATAACAGACCAACTTCCCACTGGACACAGCGGCCGCAGCCTCCTTAAAACCTTCAGGATCCGCTCTCAAAATGCGAACCATGCCAAATCACCCAGATGGGTCCTATGCTCTTCTTACTGAAGTTGCTGCCATTGAACTCGCCTTGCTTGGAGACAGAATCTTACAGTTCACAGTGGATGCTAGCCAAAAGACTTAAAATCTCACTCCTAGGGGGTAAGCCTAGATTTTCCGTACGGAGATTCTTCTCTTGAGCGAAGATGATCAGAGTTGGGACGACGGTCAAGAAGACGACTGGACCGATGATGAGTGGAGCGAAGAAGAGGAAGGTTGGGGCGAAGAAGAGGAGTGGTGACTTAGCCCTAATCTTGAGTAACCCCTCACATGTCCGTTAATATCATACCCCGACCATTCTGCAGGCGTGTTTCAAATTGTTACGCGTTGCCACACTAGATAAGGAGCATTGTAAGCCAGACGACTGTGGCATTCCATGTTATCGGTTTTGTCCCGAGGTTCTGAATCGAAGTTACGCGATCAAGTTTCTGCCGGGACAGAAGAAACCAATCATAGATGAGGATCTTTGCACTGGCTGCGGCATATGCATCAAGAAATGCCCCTTTGACGCCATTAGCATAGTGAAGCTGCCTCAAGAGCTTGAGGGAGAATGTATTCACAGCTACGGCGTTAACGAATTCAAGCTCTTCAGACTTCCAGTTCCCCGCACCGGAACCGTAACGGGCATAATCGGAAGAAACGGAACCGGCAAGAGTACAGCTCTGCGAATTCTCTCAGGCGAATTGACTCCTAACTTCGGTTCTACTGAGGGTGAAGCGGGCTGGGAACAAGTTCTGGCGCGCTACCGCGGAACACTCCTACACGAATACTTCCAACAGATAGGAGACAAGAAACTGAAAGTAGTCCACAAGCCACAGCATATCGACAAGATGGGTCCGCTTCTCAACGGAACAGTCTCACAGCTGCTTACCAGGATCAATGAACGCGATAAACTCGATGGCATAGTAGAAGAGATGGAACTAGAGGAGTTGCTTGATCGCAACATAAAGGTTCTCAGCGGAGGAGAGCTACAACGTGTCGCCATCGCAGCCGCCATTTCGAGAAATGCTGACGTTTACGTCTTCGATGAACCATCAAGCCACCTTGACGTATACCAAAGAATTAGGGCGGCCAGAAGCATCAGAAAACTTGTCAACGAAAATAAATCAATTCTTGTTGCTGAACACGACCTGGCAATGCTCGACTACTTGTCAGATGAAGTGTACCTAGTTTATGGTCAACCGAGCGTCTACGGTATTGTCTCACACGCGCACCCAACCCGAGGCGGAATTAACGATTACTTGGAAGGCTTTCTGGCCGATGAGAATATGCGTTTCAGAGATGAACCAATACGCTTCCACGTTAGACCGCCGAGAAAA
>Ga0074044_10004923_pt1 | contig 10978 bp, 9 predicted proteins | sample BogForMeECP23OM1_FD_94443 | JGI IMG/M metagenome (GOLD analysis project Ga0074044, IMG submission 94443) | Bog forest soil microbial communities from Calvert Island, British Columbia, Canada - Bog Forest MetaG ECP23OM1 | ecosystem: Environmental > Terrestrial > Soil > Wetlands ...
AAGGGATGGCGTCCCCAAGCGCCAGAGAGTTTGTCGGCGCGTTCCTCGGTGACGAGAAAATCGCGACGCAGCGTGGCCGCGACCTCCGCCTGCGGCCTTCCCTCGCCCCAGGTCAGATACGACGACTGGTTCTTGGCATCGTCCTGCAACAGGGCCAGCAACACTCCGATCTGCAAGTCTTCGTCGGGCAGTTGCTCAACTTCGGTGACGCCGTGCGCGATCAGAATTGCATTATTGGCGATGCCCTCGAACAGCGTGGCAGCGCGCGTGTTCATGGTGAGCACGGTCGTCTCAAAGCCGGCTTTCCCGCGCACGTACAAATCCTGCAGATAGGCGAAGGTGGTCACGTGGCCGGGCACAACTTCGTGACTGACAAGATGTTCAAACTCGGGAAATGAAATCTGCAGCGAGGCATTGATCTCGTAGGTGGCTTCATATTTGGGCGAGCCATCCGCATTTCGGGCGCGCCCAATGTAATTCATGGAGCCGGAAAACCAGGCATCTTTGATGGGGAGAAAGTCGATGTTGGCGCGCGGCACGGGCGCCAGCTCTTTCGGGAGGTAGGGCAGCAGATTCTTGGCGCAGAGGAGGTCAAGCTGCGCGATTACCGCCGCGCTCAGAGCGCGCACCGATGCCAGCGGGGCCACGCGCTCACGGCGCCAGCCATCGACCGCCTTTAGCAGCTGGTTCGAGTCCGACGATGCATAGCCAGCCCGGCCGAGCAATTCGGCAACGCGGGCGCGCTTTTTCTCCGGCTTGGAAGGTTCGGGCGGCTTGCCCGTCGAGGCTTCCACGCAGCGAGGGTAGGGGACCGGCTTGCCTTTACCCAGGACTTCCATCGCGAGGTCCCACATGACGTCGAAGCATTCCGCCAAGCTGATCAGATAAGGCTTGCGCAGGGCGGCGGACGTTCCCGCGAGCTTTCCTGCTTCTTCGCGGATGCCCGCGATAGCTTTGGGAAGATTCACTTCCCGGAGATACTGCTCTACCGCATCGCGATCTACGTTCTTGCCCGCGACGCCTCCGCAGTCGCGCAGCCGTCCTGCGGCTGGATGCGTGTAGGCAACGGGCAGGGGTTCGTCGGAAAACCAGCAATCGGCGATGAAGCGTCCCGTGCCCGAGGGGCACATGACGTCGCCACCCCAAAGTGTGTCGATACCGAGAACTGCATCTGCGACAAATCGTCCCAGCGAATCCATGCGAATCTCCTCATTATTCTTATTCAGCGGAAACTTTCTTCAGCGAGCCGAACCATACGTACAGACAGAGTCCAACAAACAGCAACGCGGAAACGATTTGGGACACAGCATTGTTGGAGTAGAAAGGCGTCTGAATCCACTCTTCCTTGAAGTTCGGCAGCACGCGCAGCGCCGCCCCAATCACTCCGCCGAGTGCGCCGCCGGCCATCAAGCCGCCGGCAATGATGATGCCGCGCTCGCGGATGGTGCTGCCGTGCTGGCCGCCGGTTTTCACGCCGCGTTTGTTCACCAGGTGCGAGAGAAATCCGCCGGTCAGGATGGGCGTGGTCAGCTGGAGCGGCAGATAGATTCCGAGCGCGAAGACCATGGAAGAGAGGCCGAGCATCTCCAGCACTACGGTGATCATGGCGCCGATACCGAACAACATATAGGCGACCGGCTGGCCGCTCATGAATCCCGACACCACGGCTTTCAGTGCGGAAGCCTGCGGCGCCACCAGGACCTGGCGCGGATCGCCGGGCACGGCCTCTCCGAACTGGAAGGCCTTGGCCAGCAGGATGATGGTTAGTCCGGCAGTGATTGCCGCCGCGATGACCCCGATAAACTTCACCTTCTCCTGGGCCGAAGGCGTGGAACCGATCCAGTAGCCGGCTTTCAGATCGGTAATGAACTGTCCTGAAGCGCACAGGGCCACACAGACCATGCCGGCCAAGGCCATTACGAAGAACATGCCGGTGGTCCCGGAGAGTCCGAACTTCAGCAACACCAGGGCGGAGACGATGACCGTCAGCAAGGTCATGCCGCTGGCCGGGTTGTTGGCCGTGGTGGCAATGGCGTTGGCAGCCACCGTAGTGAAGAAGAATGAGAAGAGCAGCGTCAGCGCCAGACCCACGGCGACCACGGTCCACGAAACATGAAGTTGTCCGAAGAAGACGGCGACTGCGATTGCCCCCAGCACCACGCCGAGGAGGATGGTGACGATGGGAATGTCACGGTCGGTGCGTTCCATGTGCGGCGCTTCGCCGTGGCGGAAAGCGTGTAGCGCGATGCCGAACGATCCGACGACGACACGCAGCGACTTAAGGATGCCGACGAGACCGGCGGTGGCGATGGCACCGACGCCGATGAAGCGCACGTAATAGCGGTAGATCTCAGCGGCTGTCATGTGCGAAATGGGGATGGGCGCGGGATACACCGTGATGTCGCCCATATGGCTGCCGACAAACCAGATCATCGGGACGAGCACGAAGCTCACCAGGACGCCACCGGCGCAAAAGATCAGGGCAATGCGCAGGCCTATCACGTAGCCCAGGCCGAGGATGAATCCGACAGCGTCGAAATTGAAGACCATGCGCCCACGCTCGGCCAGCGACCGCACCACAGGCACGAACTGGAAGTTCAGGTACTCCTTCCAGACGTGGAACGTGGTGACAAAGAAATCATAGACTGCGGCGATGACGGTAGCCTGCAGCAGCAGTTTGGCCTGGGAGCCGCCCTTCTCGCCGGTGACAAGGACTTCGGTGATGGCGGTGGCCTCAGGGAAGGGAAACTTGCCGTGCATTTCGCGTACAAAGTAGCGCCTTAGCGGAATGAGGAAGAGGACGCCCAGGCAGCCGCCGGCCAGGCAGATGAAGATGGTCTGCACCGGATGCGGATCGAGGTGGAGAATGTAGAGCGCCGGCAGAGTGAAGACGGCGCCGGACACCACGGCGGCGGAGGCGCCGCCCATGCCGGTGATGATCATGTTCTCGAGCAGGGTGGAGCGCCGTTTATAGACGCGCGCCAATCCGATGGCGAGGATGGAGATGGGAATCGCCGCTTCCATTCCCTGGCCGACTTTGAGCGTGGAATAGGCCGACGCGACGCTGAAGACGATACACAGCAACGTACCCCACAGCACCGCGCGCCAGGTCACCTCCGGCGGGGCCAGGCTGGCGGGTACCAGCGGCATGTAGATTTCTCCGGGCTTCAGCGGTAGGTACGCGTTTTCGGGAAGAGACTTGGTTTCGACTTCGGCCATGGGTGAACGAGCCTCCTGATCAGGGCGAATGCTCGCTGGTTGGCGTCGCCCCATCGCGGGGCCTTGAGAGAAGGGCCGCGATTGTCAACCAGCAAGTCAAACACAGGGTGCGGAGTTGCAGCAAGGAGGGAGATCACACCGGGAAGGGATTTTAGAGGCGATCTCCTCAACCATCGAGGCCTTGAGACCTACTTCTTCGTGATTTGCCGGACCACTTCCTCCACCGCCAGTTTCACCTCTGGCGAGACTTCGGTTCCAGGTTCGAATTGCCGTCCTTCGATTCCGTAGACTCGCAGCCGGTGTGGCAGCCGGTCGAGGACCCGAGCCAGAGTGATGGCTTCCGATAAACCCAATCCGTGGGTGGACATAGATCGGCGAGTTGGGAAATTTGTTTGCCAGCCCTCCCATCGCCACACCGTACCGGCAGGCGCGCCGGTCTCGACCGCGTCCACTACGACAACGTGATTGGCCCCTCGCCACGCTTCCAGCAGTTCTGAAGCTTCCCCAGTGCGGGTCTCGGCTTCTACTCCAAGGTCTCGCAGGCGCCCAGCCACCAGCGCTCCGGCTCCGTCGTCGCCTCGTTCAGGATTCCCGCAACAGATGATTCGCATGAATCAGAGGCCGTCCGCCTCGGCTCGCTCCACCGTGAGTTTCAGGAAGTGTGTGGCGCAGGAAATGCACGGGTCGTAGTTGCGAATCGCCTGCTCGCACTTCCACGTTGCTTCTTCCTGGGGCCAAGCCACCAAGCGCGCGGCGTACTCACGCAGATCGTCCTCGATGCGTTTCTGATTTTGCGAAGTGGGCGGAACGATCTTGGCGGCGATGATCAGGCCCTTGTCATCGATAGCGTAGCGGTGATAGAGGATGCCTCGGGGCGCCTCGGTAATGGCCTGGCCCACGGCAGCGCGGTTTGGCACCTCGACTCGCGGAAGCGCCGGGGGTTCATACTCCCGGATAATTCGCAGTGCCTCGGCGCAGGCAAAGACCAGCTCGACCGCGCGCACCGAAATGCTGCGGAAGGGATTCTTGACCGGCGGCCGGAGTTTGGCTTCCGAGGCTGCTTTTTGTGCGACTTCTGGCAATTTATCAAAGTTAAGGTTGAAGCGCGCTAGTGGCCCCACCAGATATGAGCCTCTACCGCGCACTACCGAGTGCAACGCGTTCGAGTGTTTGACGTGCTGCTCGACAAAGTGGTCTTCGTATTCGGCGGCGTCGATGTCCAGGCCCCGGTTCGATACCAGCCGTCCCTCGTTGAACGGATACTCGTCCGGATGGCGCAGGGCCACGAATTCGTAATCCTGCTCGAAATCCGGGAAATCCAGAGTGCCGGTCCAACGCACGGTTTCGAGCGATGCTTCCAACGCCCACTCGAGGTCTTCCACCATTTCGCGCAGCTGATTTTTCGTGGGCACCTTATAGAAGCCACCTACGGCTGCCGAAATGGGGTGAATCTCGCGGCCGCCGAGCAGTTGGACAATCCGGTTCCCGATTTTCTTCAGCCGCAGTGCGCGCTCGACCACCTCCCGATGATCGCGGGCCATTTCGATTACGTCCTGACAGCCCAAAAAGTCAGGCGCGTGCAGCATGTAGACGTGCAGGGTATGACTCTCGATCCATTCTCCGCAGTAAAACAGGCGGCGCAGCAACCGAACGCTGGGGTCGATGCGAATGTTCAGCGCGCGCTCGATGGCGTGGATTGCGCTCATCTGGTACGCGATCGGACAGATGCCACAGATGCGGGCGGTAATGTCTGGCGCTTCCGAAAAGTGCCGGCCTCGCAGCAAGGCTTCGAAGAAGCGGGGCGGCTCGTAGATCTTCAACTTCACGTCGGCTACCCTCTCGCCCATCAGCTTGATATAGAGAGAGCCTTCGCCTTCAACCCGGGCCAGCGTTTCCACGTGAATCGTTCTTGAGGCGCGTCCAGTCATTTCCGCTCGCACTCCTCGCTCGCCTTGCGAAACTGCCAAGCCCACGCGTTGAATCCGCGGAACGCCTGAGAGATCTGTTCGTCGGTCTGCCCGAGAACCCTGAACTGGTCAGTCAGGGATGCCGTATTGGGCGTTTCCATTGGTCCGTAACAGCCGTAACAGCCGCGGTCGTAACTGGGGCAGAGCGCTCCGCAACCGGCCTGGGTCACGGGGCCCAGGCAGGCGGTGCCGCGGGCCACCGCGATGCACACGTTGGCCTTGCGCTTGCATTCGAGGCACACACTATAAGCGGGAATGTTGGGCTTTCGTCCGATGAGCGTGGCGGTGATCAACTCGATCAATTGATATTTGTTGATGGGGCAGCCGCGCAGTTCGAAGTCCACCGGCACATGCTCGGCGATGGGTGTGGAAAGTTTGAGGGTGCTGATGTATTGCGGCGTGGCGTACACGACGCGGATAAATTCATCGACATCTTTCCAGTTTCGCAGCGCCTGGATGCCCCCGGCGGTGGCGCAAGCACCGATCGCAACCAGTGTCTTGCACTGCCGTCGCACTTCCTGGATGCGCTGCGCATCCCCGTGGGTAGTGACCGATCCTTCCACCAGGCCGATGTCGTATGGCCCCTTCAGCATGGTGCGCGACACTTCGGGGAAATAGGCAATATCGACCGCCCCGACCACTCCCAGCAACTCGTCCTCGGCGTCGATCAAACTCAACTGGCAGCCGTCGCAGGAGGCGAATTTAAAAACCGCGATCTTCGGTTTGCGGTTGTGTTTGCTCTTAGAGCTCATGTTTCTCCAGCAGCGGCCGGAGCTGCTCATAGGGGAAAATCGGCCCATCCTTGCAAATAAAGTGTGGCCCATACTGGCAGTGTCCGCAGAAGCCGACGGCACATTTCATGTTTCGTTCCATGGAAAGATAGATGTCTTTGCGGGCAAGTCCATGGCCTTCCAGTTCGCGGGCGACAAAGCGCATCATGATCTCAGGCCCGCACACCATGGCCGTGGAACGCGACGGCTGGAGCCGGGCGTACTTGAAAAGTGTGGTCACCACGCCGACGTGCCCGCGCCAGGCCAGGCCGCCGTAATCGACCGTGACCAGCACCTGGGTGTCGCGATGGCGGGCCCAGGCAGCCAATTCCTTGCGATAAAGCAGATCGCGCGGACTGCGCGCTCCGTAGAGGATCACTAAACGGCCGTAGGCTTCGCGGTTGCTCAGAATTTCATAAATCAAGGGGCGCAGCGGCGCCAGTCCAATGCCGCCCGCCACCACGATGACATCCCGCCCCTGTGCCTTCTCTGCGGGCCAGCCCACGCCGAACGGACCCCGCACGCCGACGCCGCAGCCCGCGTCCTGGCTCACGAGCGCGTGGGTTGCCTGACCCACCGACCGCACCGTGTACACCAACTTGTCGTGCTGCGAAGGGGGCCCACTGATTGAGATCGGCAACTCGCCCACTCCGAATACCCATAACATGCTGAACTGGCCTGGCTGGAACAAGGTTCCGTTCGCCCCAGTCCCTGGCTCCAGCGTCAGCGTGAACGTGTCGTACGTCTCCTTGACGACCTCGCGCACAAGGTAGGGCTGCGAAACCATCGGGTTGGAGGTTGTCGTTATATTCATCGCCGGACCGCGTAAATATCGAGCAACTGCAGCCGAGTCGCCTCCAGCCGCTCCTCGATGATTTGGGCGAAGCGCTTCAAGACTTCGTAGCCGAGATCGTGATTTTCTTCGCATTTGGTGCGCAAACACTTGCCGTCGAGAGCAATGGCGCGCACATCGGAGACAGCGCGGGCGTGGAATTTCCACTGAAAAGGCGGCATCAGCCACGACCACCCGAGGAGCTCTCCCACTTCGAGCGTCGATACGATGATCGGCTTGTGCTGGGGGGCAACGACTTCCACTGCCACCTTGCCCGCGCGAATCAGGTAAAAGGTGTTGGCCGGGTCGCCTTCTTTCAAAATATAGGTGCCGGCCTTGAAAACTACGTTGGAGGCGCAGCCCACCATCAGGGCCACAAATTCAGGATCGAGACCGGCGAAGAAAGAGTGCTCGGCGATGATGCGCTCAAGGGTTTCCATGATTGTTTCCCTCCCGAATAGCCCGGACTTCCTCCGTGATGTCGATTCCCACCGGGCACCAGGCAATGCAACGCCCGCAGCCCACACATCCCGAAGTGCCGAACTGGTCAATCCATGAAGCCAGCTTGTGGGTCATCCACTGCCGGTAGCGAGCCTTGCTGGACGCGCGGACGCTGCCTCCGTGGATGTAGGAAAAACTCTGCGTGAAACACGAATCCCAACGCCGCCAACGCTCGGCGTGATCTTCAGTAATGTCGGTTGCGTCCTCGACCGTGCTGCAGAAGCACGTGGGGCAAACCATGGTGCAGTTGGCGCAACTCAGGCACCGCGCGGCGACGTTGTCCCAGCGTGGGTGCTCGAAATTCTGATAGAGCAGGTCTTTGATGTTTGTGGTGTCGATACTTCGTGTCTGCTCGCGTGCCGCGCCGTCCACTGCGGCTTCCGCCTCGTGCCAATCCGCGTCCGTCGCGGCAGCCGTCTGCAGTTCGGCTAACACTTCGGCTCCGCGCTTGCTTCCCGTTCGCACCACGAACCGGTGGCCACCCGGCGAGACCAGTTCCGTCAGAGCCAGGTCAAAACCGGTTTGCGCTTTCGGTCCCGTTCCCATGGACGCACAAAAACAGGTTGGCGCTGCCTGGGTGCATTGCACTGCGATGACCAATGCGTTCGAACGGCGTTCCTCGTAGATGGGATGGCGATACTTATCTTGAAGCAGCACGCGGTCCTGTATCGCGATAGCGGCCAACTCACAGGCGCGCACTCCCAGAAATGCGTACGGGCGATGGGGCTGGGTCTCGTTGTTTAGAATTCGGAAGGTCCCACCCTGGCGCTCGGCCGACCACAACCGTATCATGGCTGGGTGTAAATACTTCTTCCAGCTCTGCGGCCCGACGGCATAGCCGAACACTGCTTGGTCGTCGCGCCGCTTGAGCCGATAACGGCCGGGTTCCTGCTCATCGGTCCAACCTGCGGGCAACTCCTCAGCCGATTCCACGCGATCGTAGACAATTGCCCCATCGCGCACGGTGGGTCCAAGGATCTCATAGCCCTTGCGCAATACGGCTTCAATCAGCTTTTCCAGTTGGTTTGCTTGCAGGATTGTGTACTGTTCCTGAGCCACCGTGATCACTTCCGACACCCTTTCTCTTTGTAGGGGACCGATCTAGCAGGGAAGACTGGCACGTACCTTATTTTCCTCGCCGCTCATTTGGTTTTGCAGTGATAAGCGTCACGACTGAAGGTGATGATTTCGGAAAGGACACGTGATCGGAGATCATAGACAGAAGACCGCCCAAGTCGCAAAATATGGACGGGCTGGAAAAGGCTTTGCACGATCGGAGGCATATATGAAAAAGACCATTTCTCTGTTTGCCGTATTGACCGCGGCATTCGTCATCCTGGCTGCCGAACAAGGGTTCACCCAGGAGAAAACACCGGTCAAGGTGAAAGACTCGGTGGTGGTGACCGGGGTTGTCATTGTTCACGTTCTTAAAGCTGGGAAACCTCTTGAACTGCAGTGCAACGAGGGAGCGACCGGCTGCAAGGTTCTGACCAGCGGCGACTACCTGATGCTGCAACTCCCCGAAAACCACGGGCTGTACGATTGCAAAAACGTGGAGATGTATCGACCGGACCAAAACAAAGAAGAAGACGAGGCGATTGGCTCCTACTGCCTGATTGAGAAGTGATAGCGGGGGCCCTGTGTCCAGGTCCGGGTGATTTTTGTCACAGCACGAAAGAGCCCGGTGCGCTAGATTGCAGAGTGGTCTACCGGGCCGGACGGCATGGGCAGGCGTCGACGGCGTACGGTATCGCCACGTACAGTGGAGGTAGTGCATGACCGTTGTGCTGGACCATGTGCAGTCAAGCCAGACAGGCACCAGCCTGGTATTGGACGGGCATTCGTTGAAGATTGAGGATGTCGCCGCTGCCGCCCGCCATCGCCAGCCCATCCAGTTACATCCGGTTGCGGTGGCGCGAATCGACAAGTGCCGGGGCCTTCTCGAGCGCAAGATCCGTGCCGGTGAAATCATGTACGGGGTCAACACCGGCATTGGCGAACTTGCCGAAGTCGTGTTGACTCCCGAGCAGGTCGAAAAATTCCAGAGATTCCTCCTCTATTCTCATGCCGCGGGTTGCGGAGAACCTTGCGCCGAAGAAGATGTGCGCGCGGGGATGCTTTCACGCCTGAACACCCATTGCTGGGGCCATTCCGGGATTCGCCGCGAGGTCGTGGAAATCCAGATCGAGATGCTCAACCGGGGCGTCACCCCCGTGGTCTGTCAGAAGGGCTCAGTGGGCGCTTGCGGAGATCTCTCCCCGATGGCGCAAATGGCCATTACGCTCATGGGCGAGGGTGAGGTGTTCTACCAGGGTCGGCGGTGGCCGGCGAAAGAGGGTCTGGCAGCTGCTGGCATCCGGCCGATTGCGTTCCGCGAGCGCGATGGCTTGGCCACCATCAATGGCTCCGACCTCACCACCGGCATGGGCTGCCTGGAACTCTTCGATGCGGAGAGATGGCTCAAGACGCAGGAAGTCTGTCTGGCGATGACTCTGGAAGCCCTCAACGCCAACATGGCCGCTTACGATCCGCGAATTCACACCGTACGCGGTTATCCGGGAGCGCAGGCCTGCGCGGAAAACATCCGGCGGCTAACCGCAGGCTCCGAACTCCTTAGACTGCCCGGCAAGAAAGTGCAGGACGCCTACTCGCTCCGTTCCAGCCCGCAAGTCATCGGCGCCGCCAAAGACGCATTTGTCTGGAGCCGCTACATGCTGGAGACCGAACTGAACCATGCCGCCGACAACCCCGTCTTCTTCCCGGACGAAGACACGGTGCTCACGGGCGCCAACTTCCAAGGCACTCCGTTGGCGTTCGCGCTCGAACTCGCCGGCATGTCGGTGACCACGGTAACCGTTCTCTCCGAGCGCAGACTGAATCGGCTCATGAATCCTCATTTGTCGATGGGGTTGCCGGCTTTCCTGACCAAGGGTGCAGGAATGTTCTCGGGGCTCATGCTCACGCAGTACACGGCCGGAGCGTTAGTTTGTGAGAACCGCGTGCTCAGTCATCCGGCCGCGACGGGCTCGATTCCAGCCGCCGCCGACCAGGAGGACTTTGTCTCCATGAGCATGACCACGGCCATCAAGACCCGGCAGATTCTGGAGAACGCATGGCACGTCGCCGCGATCGAACTGATGGCGGCTGCTCAGGCCTTCGATCTGCGGGCGCCGGTCAAACCCTCGCCTGCCTCGGAGGCGGCGTACCAGATCATCCGCAGTCATGTGAAGAGACTCGACGAAGACCGGGCACTGTTCGACGACATCAACACCCTCACCCGGGTGGCCAAGGACGGCAAGATACTGGAGGCTGCGGAAAAGGCTATCGGAAAACTGAATTGAACGGGGAAAGGCGTCGATCTGTGACGAAACTCCTCCCCAACGCAGCGCCTAAAGGCGCATTCATAGCGCAGCACAGGCGGTATGCCTGAAGGCATACCCTAATAGGAATCGTCCTTTCTGTACCGGGAGTAAAGACGTAATGGTGCGTCAGCGCCCGGCCTCGAAGCGGTAGCCGATTCCGCGCAGCGTTTTCAGATAGCGCGGGTGCCGTGGATCCTGCTCGATTTTTTCCCGCAGACGGCGCACAAAGACGTCAATCGACCGCGGGGTCACGAATGAGCCTTCTTTCCACACCGCGTCAAGCAATTGGTCGCGGGTAAAAACGCGGCCCCGGTGCCGGGCCAGGTA
>Ga0074044_10004925_pt1 | contig 10976 bp, 11 predicted proteins | sample BogForMeECP23OM1_FD_94443 | JGI IMG/M metagenome (GOLD analysis project Ga0074044, IMG submission 94443) | Bog forest soil microbial communities from Calvert Island, British Columbia, Canada - Bog Forest MetaG ECP23OM1 | ecosystem: Environmental > Terrestrial > Soil > Wetlands ...
AGATCAGAACGGTTTCAGAATCGCAAGTAGCAGGATTCCAAGCACGAGCAAGCTCAGGATTCCGTGCGCCATCCGGAATTCGCCGCCGGACGATTGGCTCGGATTCTCTTCGAGCTGTCGAATCCGCCGATAGAGCCGCCATTGGTAGTAAAGAATGATCGCTATCAGCAGCAGCTTGGTGTGCAGCCATCCCTGTCGCAGCACCTCCGGCTGCATCAGGATGAGAATGACGCCGAGCACGATCGTGATCGCGGCGCCGATATTGACCGCGCTCTTGTAGGAGTTGCGGACCGCGCCCAGCAGCCGCTCCCGCGGCAAGCCGACTTCCTCCCCCACGCGGCCGAGGATGCTCGCGAGCGCCAGGAGTCCGCCGATCCACACAATCGCTCCGAACAAATGAAGCGCGATCACTGTTCCAAATAGAATCAATTCGGTCTCTCCTGCCCGATTCCGTTTGCGAGTATCAGCGCGCCCACCGCGACGATCGCGCCGCCGACGTACGGCGCCGCCGGTCCCATCATTCTATAAAGCTCCCCGCCCACGAGGGGGCCGAAGATCCTTGCCAGCGACAAAGCCGACTGATTCACGCCCAATACTTCGCCCTGCTTGTGCTGTCTAGTGCGGCGGGAGATCAGGCTCGCGACTGATGGGCTCGCCAGTCCGTAGCCTATCGACACCATTGCGAGCAGAATCAGCAACGCGCCGACATTCCTGAGCATGCCCATCGGGAACATTCCCACCGCGAGTGTAATCAAACCCGCTCGCACGAGCATCGGCTCGCCGACACGCTGCACGATCTTGCCGAGCAACCAGCCCTGAGCGATCGCCTGGGTAAGTCCCGCATAGCCGAGCAGCAAGCCCACGCCCATGGCGCCATAGCCATACAACGCCGGCACCATCAACGCGAAGGTAAGTTCCAGACTCGCCAGTGCGAAAGTCTGCAGAAACGCCACCCAGAAAAGCCGCGCCAGATGATGCCCGATCAGTTGGCCGGGCAGAGCCAGCAACGGTGTCACCAGCGTGGCCACGTCGATGCTCGCGCCCGGTTCCGGTCGATGCGATTCGGGCAGGCGCTTGGCGGCAAAAATCAAATTCGCAAACGTGAGTACGCTAGCGAAGAACACCGGTACCTTGAGACTGGCGTGGCCGAGCACACCGCCAATCACGGGGCCGAGCACGAATCCGAGTCCGAAGGCCGCGCCGATCAAACCCATCCCGCGAGCGCGGCCTTCCTCGCTTGTCGTATCGGCAATATAAGCTTGCGCGGTGGGGACGGTCGCCGCGCAGGCGCCGTGAATCGCGCGCGACAGCAGCAGCAGAGCGAACGAATTGGCAAATCCGTAGAGAAAGTAACTGACCGAAGAGCCGAGCAAGCCGATCATTATGATGGGACGGCGTCCGACCCGATCCGAGATTCGCCCGAGCATCGGGGCACATATCAGTTGCGCCAGAGAATAGATCGCCAGGATCCATCCAGTGCCGAACGCGCTGATGCCGAGCTGGCGCGCGAACATCGGCAGGAACGGAATCACGATGCCGAAGCCCAGCAGGTCGATAAAGACCGTCAGGAACAGCACCAGCCGCGATGAGCGATCGGGCGCGGGTGGCACTTGCCTGGATGGCTGATTAGTTGGCATTGATGATGAGTGCGCGCGATGAAGAAAATCCTAAGCGGTTTTCGCAGTCAAGCCGAATAAAGCCGTCGCGAGGGAACCGATGTCCACGTCATATCAGGCTGAACTCAAACGCAAAACCGTCAGCGCCGAAGAAGCTGCGGCGGTCGTCAAGCCGGGCGATTGGATCGAGTATGGTTTCGGCCTGGGGCAGCCGGAAGCATTCGATCGCGCCTTCGCCGCGCGCGTGCCCGGCCTCGAGCGGATCAAGGTGCGCGGATGTCTTGCGCTCGCGCCTCGCGCGGCCATTGAAGCCGACCCGCAGGCGCGCCGCGTGGCATATTCCTCGTGGTACTTCTCGGGCCTGGAGCGCAAGATGCACGACCGCGGCCTGTGCAGCCACATTCCGATGAACTTCGGCGAAGCGCCCGACTACTATCGCCGCTTCGTCGAGGTCGACGTCGCGATTCTGCGCTGCGCGCCGATGGACGATCACGGCTACTTCAACTTCGGTCCTTCGGTCAGCTACCACAAGGCGATCACGGAAAAGGCCCACCAGCTGATCATCGAGACCGACGCGAGCATCCCCTACGTGTTCGGAATCGAGTGCGGCGTTCACATCGATGACGTCGACTACGTGATCGATGGCGGCGCGACTCAACTTCCGGAACTCAGGAATCCCGCCGCCGGGCCGGTCGATCGCAAAGTCGCCGAGCTGATCGCGCCGCACATCGAAAACGGCGCGTGCGTGCAAATTGGAATCGGCGCGATGCCCAACGCGGTCTGCGAGTTGCTGGCCCATTCGCCGGTCAAGGACCTCGGCGTGCACACCGAGATGTTCGTCGACTCGCTCGTCTCGCTCTACGAATCGGGCAAGGTCACCGGCGCGCACAAGGCGTTCAATCGCTACCAGATGACGTATTGCTTCGCGGCGGGATCGGCGCGGATGTATGAATTCCTGAATCGCAACGCCGCATGTTTTGCGGGCCCGGTCGATTACACCAATCTTCCCCATCACATCATGCGCAACGACAAGGCGGTCGCCATCTGTAACGCCGCGCAGATCGATCTCAGCGGGCAGGCGTGTTCGGAATCCGCCGGCATGCGGCAGATCAGCGGCACTGGCGGGCAGCTCCAGTTTATCCGCGGCGCGTACGCATCGCGCGGCGGCAAGGCGATTTTGTGCCTCGCCTCCACCCACGAACGCGAAGGCAAACGCGCCAGCCGCATCGTTGCGCGAATCGATGAATGCAATATCGTCACGACGCCGCGCACGGACGTGATGTACGTGGTCACCGAGTACGGAGTTGCGAACCTGAAGGGCAAGTCGGTGCCGGAACGCGCCCGCGCGCTGATCGGACTGGCGCACCCGGATTTTCGCGACGATCTGGAACGCCAGGCGCGCGAGTACCGCCTGATTGGAAAGACGATCTTCTGAAGAATCGCTGCCGGAAAAAGCGAACAAACTTAACCACCAAGGCACCCATTCGTCGCGATGCTCCTCAGGGCCGGCGCCGAATCTTTTTTAAACTCGGTGCCTTTAGTCGTTTTCGCGGGTGATCTTTTACTGACTGCTGTTCTGCGCCGAGCCGGTGTACTTGTAGACGAGTTCGTTGGGGCGCGTGAAGCCGAGTTCGCGGCGAATCAGGTGTTCGATGTAGCGATCGTCGGAAGTCAGTCTCTGAACGCTTGTTCTGAGCGCTGCGTTGCGGGCGAGCAAGTCCTCACGTTTCGTTTCGAGCGTTTTGCGATGGCGGCGCAGGGTGATCAGATCGCGCGGGCCGAGCGGACCCGCAAACAGGCTTATTGCGAACACGGTCAGGATTAGCCCAAGGACTGCTGACAACCACTCGCGGCGAATATAACTGCTTAACCGGAACATCCCACCAATCCTAAAGGAGAGCACGGTCTCACTTCAAGTCTTCTAATCGTTAACGGCATTCTAAACAGTTGAAAGTGTCGTCAATCTGGGTCTTCTTAACTGTTTATAATTTCTTTCTAAACTCGCTGCGATCCTATTGCATTCAGAAGAACACGTTTCTATAATCACGCGCGAAGGGTGGAGGAGAACAGGCCACTCATTAGTTTAGATGCTCAGTCAGCAGCGGCCATTGAAGAGGAGGTATCTATGCCAGTAAGAATGAAGGCCCGTAAAAAGGCCACCAAATCCAGACCGAAAATAAAGAGTCATATGGCAGCCAAGAAGAAAAAGGCCGTTAAGAAAAAGAAGAAGTAACCGCAAGTTTCCCCCAAGGAATAAACCTTGGGGCTGGCTGCGATGCCACGCTAGCTGCTGAACTGAGCCGAGGCGTAAACGCCTCGTAAACCGAGAGAGCCCCCTTGAAAAAGGGGGCTCTTTCTTTTTTCTCGATCGCGCTTGCCTGCGCGTGCCGGTGACCCTAAATATTAAAACGGCCGTGCGGCGATGACGAACTCTTCCCAAACTCTCGATGTGATCATCGTAGGCGCCCGCGTTGCGGGCAGCGCCGCGGCGATAATGCTCGCCCGCAGCGGACTGCGCGTGCTGGTCGTGGACAAAGCAGGCTTTCCCTCGGACACCATCTCGACCCATATCGTGCTTGCTGGCGGCACCCAGGTGCTTGGCCGCATCGGCGCGCTCGATTGGCTCGAACGTGCAGGGGGAGTCAGGTTCGCGAGGATGCGCACGGTCGGTCCCGGCTTCGATTACCGCGCCGAACTGAGGACCGAAGGTGAAGACCTGCGCGGGCTCTGCCTGGGACGCGCGCGCATGGACGCGGCGATGATCGATCTGGCGCGCAGTTTCAACAGCGTCGCGGTTCGCGAAAACTTCCGCGTCGACGATCTTGTTGTCGAGGACGGCGCGATAGCCGGAATTCGCGGGGAGGATGAGACCGGCATTCGCGAGTTTCGCGCGCCACTGGTGGTAGGCGCCGACGGAATGCGCAGCACTGTGGCAAAAATTGCCGAGCAGCGCATCGGCGCATTCAAGCGCGCCGACGTGCCGTGTGCGCGCGCTTACTACTATTCCTACTACGAGGGCGTGCGTGCCGATCGCATCGGCGACGAGCTGATCACCGAGTTTGAAGCATCGCCGGGCGCGGGAGACCTGGTCTGCCGATGCGAGGATGGACGGGTGGTCGCGGCGGTGGCCTTCGATGCGAACGAGATGCAATCCTTCCGCACCGGCCTCGCGGCGAATCTGGGTCGCCATCTGACAGAATCGCTCGCGGTGGGCGGCCTGCTCAAAGATGCCACGATGATCGGCAAGGTTTTCTCGTCTGGACTGCTGCTCAACACCTACCGTGTGCCGGTTGCCGATGGAGCATTGCTACTGGGCGACGCAGGCCTGCACGTCGATCCGCTTTTCGGACAGGGTCACTCGCTTGCGCTGATGAGCGCAGAGATCTTTGGGCAACTTGCGCCAGATTGGTTCGCCGCGCGCGATGGAAACACGATCAGTGCTGCCGCGATGGCCCCATTCGCCGAGCGACGCGACGCGGCCCTGATGCGGTACTATCGCGCCAGCGAGCGCGCCTCCGCCGAATTGATGCTCGATCGTGGGACGCTGCTCGCGCATCGCGCGGCGAAGCATGAGCAATGGGCGGCGGACGAGATGGTTCGTTTCGCGCAGATGGCGCCGCAGCGCATATTTCCCTCCCTGCGCTTCGCGCGGCTGATGGCTCTGGAAGCGCGCGGCGCCTGATTCGCGATCAGCCGCTCGATCCATGGAAGAAAAGCTCGGACGGTTCATCACCCAGGTCGAACGGCCCGAACCGCTCAAGTTCGCGTGGCCGATCGTCCTGCTGCCGGAACTTTTCACGACCACCCGGCATCTGGCCGCGCTGCTCGGCTATCTCGCGACGATTGGATGGGAAGTCTATGCGCCCGACTTGCGCGCGATGATAGGTCTGGGCGCAACGCCGTCCCTCGAACGTCTCTCCTTCAACGATCTCGCGGCGCTGGCGGGCGAGGCGCTCGATGCGCTCGGCCGCGAAGCTGTTGTTCTCGGCCACGGAGCCGGTGGGTTGGTCGCGATGAAACTGGGCGAACGCGCCAGCGTGAAAGCATCGGTGGCGTATGCGCCGCTGATTCCGGGATTTCAATCGCCAATTGTCGGCGGTCTTTCCGCGCGCTTCGCGCGATGGCGCGGCCGCGCGCTGGGCGTGCCGACCGGGCGCACGATGTTCGAATTCGTGGCGGATGCGGAGCCGTACATGCGAGAGGCGGCGATTCGCGCGATGGTCCCCGACAGCGCGCAGCTGGCGTTCGAGGTCGCGCGCGGCGAAATCCAGTTGCCGCCCGGCGTAAAAGCCGCGCCGCGGCTGATAGTCGCTGGAGACTCGGATATCTTCGCGCCCATCGATCGGATGGAGGCGTTTGCGCAATCGCTCGGCGCGAAGCTGGTGCGCATCAGCGGGCGCGGCCATTGGATCGTCGGCGGGCGCGCGCTCGAGCGCGCGATTGGCGAGACGCAGCGTTTCCTGGTGCGAGCGCTCGGACAGGACTTGCTGCTGCTTTACCCCGAAGAGTGGAAGACCTCTGAGCCAGATGAGTAAGGCAACCCGACGCGCAGACTGACGCTTGTGCCACCTAAGAGATTGGCGCTGGACTGCTCACATTTGGCGGCTCGTTCCGGGTGGCACAGGCTTTAGCCTGTGTCGCTCAACCCGCGACAAGCCGACCGACCCAGCTCACGGCGAGTCCGACGAACAGCGCGACCAGCGGCCACGCGCGCTGATTGTTGAGCCTGCGGATCTGCGGCAATACGTCGGAGGTCGCGACGGCCAGGAAGGTTCCGGCCGAGAGTGCGATCGCCGCGCCGACAATCGCGTTGTTCGCGTCGGCCAGCGCAAGCCAGGTCAAAATCGCGCCAACCGGCGTCGAGAACGCGAACAGCGTCATGTATCCAACGATCGCCCGCGGCGACCATCGGTCGAGCAACAACAGACTCGCCAGCGCGAACGCATCGGGAATCTTGTGAAACAGCACCGCGAGCAGCACCACGCCGCCCAGGTCGGGGCGATTGTAGGTCGAGCTGATCGCAAGCCCGTCGAGCAGGCTGTGAAACGAGAGTCCGGCGTAGGCGGTGACGCCGAGATGGATATGATGCGCATGGCCGTGCGCACCGGCGTGTTCGGGATAAGGATGAACGAGCACGAAGCGCTCGAGAATGAAGATGGTGAGAAAGCCCGCTAGCAGGGGCCAGCCGAGCCATTTGCCCAGCAGCGGGGCGCTTTCCGGAATCATGTCGAAGAACGCGGCGCCGAGCAGAATGCCGCCCGAAAAGCTCACCGGGATGAGCAACGTGTGCCGCGACCAGTTGCCCGCAAGCGGCAGCAATCCGCCGACGAACGAGCCGGCGAGGATTACGGCGAGATATAGAAGAAGGCTCGCGCTCATCGGAACCAGTCTCGCTAACACAGGGCCTCGGGTCTGCCAAGCCGGGCATCGCGAGATTGCCCGCGCTCGCGCGCCGCGCCTACAGTTGAATCAGCTTTCGGAGGTCCCGCTATGAGCGAGCGCAGTCTGCTGATCGAACGTGAAGAGGGGCTGACGACGATCACGATGAACCGGCCCGAGAAGCGCAACGCGCTGTCGACCGCGATGATGTCCGAGTTGATCGCGGCGCTGCGTGAAATCGGTGCGCAGAAAGACGTCCGCGCGGTCGTCATCGCGGGCGCCGGACCGGCGTTCAGCGCCGGCCACGATCTCGAGGAATTGCGGGATCGCGACCTGGCGTTTTATCGGCATGAATTCGACCTGTGCGCGGAACTGATGCGCACGGTACAGGCGATTGGGCAACCGGTGATTGCGCGCGTGCATGCGATCGCGACTGCCGCCGGATGCCAGCTCGCCGCCACCTGCGATTTGGTGGTGGCGGGAGAGCGCGCGCGGTTTGCCACTCCGGGAGTTCGAATCGGGCTGTTCTGCTCGACGCCAATGGTAGCGCTCACGCGCGCGATTGGCAGAAAGCGCGCGATGGAGATGCTGCTTTCGGGCGAGCCTATCGATGCGCACACCGCCGCCGAATGGGGTCTCGTCAATCGCGTGGTGCCCGACGCGGACCTGGTGGCCGAAACGCGCAAGCTCGCGATGCGAATCGTGGAGGCGAGTCCGCTGACGGTAGCTCTCGGCAAGCAGGCGTTTTATGCGCAGATTGATCTCGACCAGTCGCGCGCCTACGACTACACCAAAGAAGTGATGAGCCTGAACGCGATGGCGGCCGATGCGCAGGAAGGCATCTGCGCGTTCCTGGATAAACGCAAACCGACGTGGTCGGGAAAGTGATCTTCTTCCGAACTGGGAGTGGAATTGCCCTTTCTGAAGTGGAGCGGGCGTCCTGCCCACCGAATGCGCCTCGCCCGCTCCTTTGCGGGAGAGGTCGCGTGGCGCGGCTTTTGCTTCCTTTCTAAAGAGCCGTGACGCGCGGGTGAGGGTGCTGCGTCGATCGCTACGAAACCATCAATACGCGCGCCCCGTCCGCGGGCGGGACGCCCGCGCCACAAGAATGTTCTCTTCTCTACTATTACTTGAGGACTTGTTCGATCTCGAAGGTTAGAGCGGCCGGGCCTTTCAGGTATGCCGCGCGTACGCCGTAGGGTTTGTTGTCCGGCGCGCTTATCACCGCCGCGCCGAGTTTCACCAGCCGTTCAAATTCAAGATCGCAATCATCGACTTCGTACCCGACCGTTGCCGGCGAGTCCTGGTCCGACTGATCGAGGAACAAGAGGACGGCGCCAAACGGCAGAATGGCCATGTTCGTGGGAATTTGAAACACCGGCTTGGTGTTCCAGACGCGCTCGAGCCATTCGAGCGCGGCGGCGAGATCGGTCACCGCAAGATGAATGTGCGACGCTTTCATCCCAAAACCCTCCTCGGCGCGAATTCTAGCTGTGGGCCGGAACCGCGGGCGGGTGATTCTTGCGATAAGCGGCGGGGCCCATTCCGAACCGCCGCGCAAAGACCGTGCGGAAGTGCTTCATGTCGTTAAAGCCGTGATCTCCGGCGAGTTCAACCAATGGCAGCGTGGCGCCGTCGCGCAATGCTTTCGCAAGGCTATCCAATCGATGCGCCCGCGCGTATTGCAGCGGCGACTTGCCGGTCACGGATTTGAATCGGCGTTGCAGATGAAACGGCGTGAGTCCGACGCTTCGGCCTAGTTCGGCAAGAGATGGAGCCTCCGTGCTTTGCTCCAGGATTTGAATCGCATCGGCGACGATCGGATCGGGACAGGTATCTCCCGCCGGCAGGCGCGGCGCTGATGCGATCGATCGGATGAATTCCGGCAGAATTGATAGCGGAATGAAATTCTGCGGGTTGGCCGCATAGCGCATCATCTTGAACGCGGCGCGCAGGAAGGCGAGCGACCCCGGCGGCATCGCCACCGCGCCCGGTTCCCGCCCCCTCAAAGTGCGATGCCGTGCGGACAGAAGCAGAACCAGGAAATGAACGCCCGTGGGATTGTTCGCTATTCCCGATTCGTGTTTGAGATCCGCCGGAATCAGTCCGGCCTCGCCCGGGACGAGGGTGCGCGACCAGGAACCAATTCGAACCCAGTAGCGGCCTTCCAGCACAACGATAGCTTCGTCCCATCGCTCGTGATGATGGTCCGACGGTTGAAACAGCGCGTGCGACCTGACGCGCTCGTCGACCAGAGTGCCCCACTCGCGGCCGGCGCGCTTGATGTCGAAGACCCAGGCGTCGGCGCGCGCCTCGGGCCTGCGCATCTGTGCAACTTTTACCGACCACCTGCTGTTCATCGCGGAAACGAATCTTGGCAGCGCGCCGCTGCTGTTGCCAATGTCGGCGGAGGGGCATTGATTCCACGGCCGCGGGCTGTTACCTAAAGATATGGCGCCTCTGCACTTCAAGGACGCGCTCCACCATATACAACCGGTTGAAAACCCGCGGGACACCTGCGGGTTTTTTGCTTAAGGAGGGTTCGCGATGCCTCTTTCGGAGCTGCGTGAAGGTTTAACTTTTGACGATGTTCTCTTATTGCCGCAATTCTCCGACCTGCTGCCCACCAGCTGCGACGTCACCACTCAGCTGACGCCGAAAATCCGCCTGCGGATACCGCTGGTCTCCAGCCCGATGGATACGGTTACCGAATTCCGCACCGCGATTGCGATCGCGCAGATGGGCGGCATCGGCTTTATCCATCGCAACCTGCCTGTTGAGCGGCAGGCCGCCGAGGTCGAGACCGTCAAGAAATACGAGAGCGGGATGATCACCGACCCGGTCACCGTGAACCCCGATCAGCGAATCGGCGATGCGCTTGCGATCATGGAGCGCCATCATATTTCCGGCGTTCCGGTCGTCGCGGATGATCGCCTGGTCGGAATTCTGACCAGCCGCGATCTTCGCTTCGAAAAGCGTCTGGACAAAAGCGTGCGCGACGTGATGACCAAGAATGTCATCACCGCGAGCCCGGGCATCACGCTGGATGCGGCCAAGGAAATCCTGCAAAAGCATCGAATCGAGAAGCTGCCGCTGGTCGACGATCACCATCGTCTGCGCGGCCTGATCACCGTCAAGGACATGGACAAGGCGACGCGCCATCCGCATTCCAGCAAGGACAGCTTCGGCCGCTTGCGCGTCGGCGCCGCGATCGGCGTCGGTCCCGAGCGTGAGGCGCGTGCGGCCGCCTTGCGCCGCGCGGGGGTCGACGTGCTCTGCATCGACTCGGCGCATGGCCATACGCACAACGTGCTGGAAGCGATCCAGGCGACCAGGCGCGAGTGCCCCGATATCGAAATCGTGGCCGGCAATATCGCGACGTCTGAAGGCGCCAAGGCGCTGATCGAGGCGGGTGCCGATGCGCTCCGCGTCGGCATGGGCCCGGGATCGATATGTACCACGCGCGTGATCTCGGGCGTCGGAGTGCCGCAGGTGACGGCGATTATGGATGTAGTCGCGGTCGCGGAACCGCGCGGCATCCCCGTAATCGCGGACGGCGGAATCCGTTTCTCGGGCGACATTACGAAAGCGATCGCGGCCGGCGCCACCACCGTCATGATCGGCGCGCTGTTCGCGGGCACCGAGGAAAGCCCGGGCGAGACGATTCTCTACCAGGGGCGCACGTACAAGTTGTACCGCGGAATGGGGTCGCTGGGCGCAATGACCGAGCGCACCCTCGATCGCTACGGACTGGAGGAAGCCGACGACGGCAAGCACGTGCCCGAGGGTATTGAGGGCCGCGTGCCGCATCGGGGCTCGCTCGCATCGAATATCGAGCAACTGGTCGGAGGCTTGCAGTCGGGGATGGGCTACGTGGGCGCCGCGAATCTTGCGGAGCTTCGCCGCCGCGCGCGGTTCATCCGCGTGACCGACGCGGGCAATCGCGAGGGCCACGTGCACGACGTCTTCATCACCAAGGAA
>Ga0074044_10004926_pt1 | contig 10976 bp, 14 predicted proteins | sample BogForMeECP23OM1_FD_94443 | JGI IMG/M metagenome (GOLD analysis project Ga0074044, IMG submission 94443) | Bog forest soil microbial communities from Calvert Island, British Columbia, Canada - Bog Forest MetaG ECP23OM1 | ecosystem: Environmental > Terrestrial > Soil > Wetlands ...
CTGGCGGAATCCGCGCAATCCGGTCCCCGGAATCACCTACTGCGGGACGCCCTCAATGGCGAAAGAACGGAACGTCGCGTACTTGTCGCCGATCTTCCGGGCCTCCTTGTACTCCGCTGAGTCCCGCCAAGCTTTGACCTGTTCGAGGCTGTCGAACCGGTTAATTGCAACGCGGCCCTTTGGAGTTCGTTATTCCGATCTTTCGATTGCTGCTTTGTAGCTCCCAAGCACCGACGCCAGCTGTGTATCCCTTACGCGCCAAGAAGCAACTAACTCCGCAAAGCGCCTTTTCTCCCCAATCCGGTCCTGCTTCGAGTCGGCAATGACGCTTCCATTCCCATTGATTACTTGGCACTCTACAGTATCGCCCATAATCACAAAGTGCGCCCGTTCTGCGTCCATGAAGTAGTCCTTACGACCTCCCTGGTGCAATCGCGTCATCGTCGAGAGTGTAAGCTTGATTGCCTCCTCAAAGTAGTCAGGCGGCGAAAACGTCCACTCCAGCACTACTACAGTATCATTCAAGGACTTGTCTCCAATACCGTCGCTACGACATCGGCAAACAACATCCTGTCCCTTGTCCGGCCTCTCGCGCTTCCTGAATAGGAGGGCACGGTACGTCGCCGTAAGAGCAGAAAACGCAGCAATCGCCGGGTTTGGGCTTGAGAAGCGCTCCGCAGCTCTTGCACTCGCAAAAGAACTGGCAGGCATCGGTTGGCATCGTTTGCGTCGCCTTATGACCGCAATGTGGGCAAGTGACGGTGGATTGAAGCTGCATCAGCGTCATCGGACGAGTCTGAAAACTGGCGGCCAGAAGTTCGGTTCCGCATACCACGGCCGGCGTCTTGACGCCATTCGTCTGCCAAAGTCGGCGCACACGGCGGTTCGTTCATGCAGACGTGTGCACAAGCGCCCCGGAAGGAGATCACCACCGAACGTCGCGGCCCGTGCGGTCCGCAAGCAAGGGATTTGAGGATTTTCGGGTAGGCAGATAGGCTTTGGATCATGAAAATGCTCGTCATCGGTTCCACCGGCCCGCAGGGGCGGGAATTCGTAGCGCAGGCGCTGGCTGCTGGGCATGCCGTTTGCGCCTTTGCACGCAATCCCGCCGCACTGCAGCCTGCACCGGGCCTCGAGGTGGTCCGGGGCGATGTATTCGATCAGCCCTCCCTTGACGCCGCCGCGCGAGGTCAGGATGCCGCTGTGTCGATGCTGGGAATCCCCTTCGCCGCTGCCCGCAAGCCGACCAACGTCTTTTCTCAAGGCACACGGAACCTGATCACAGTTTTGAAGGGCGCGGGTGTTCGCCGCCTCATCGTCCAGAGTTCGTTCGGCGTCGGGGACAGCCGACGCGACGCCGAGTTACTTCGAGCGCGTGTTCTACGCTCTGCTCCTGCGCGGGGCATACGCCGACAAGCTATTGCAGGAGCAGGCAGTCCGGGAGAGCGGCCTCGACTACACCATCGTCCGCCCGACGCGCTTGACAATGGCCGCAGGCACCGGCCGCTACACCGCACGGGTCGGCCCTGGCACGGTCCCTTCGTCGATTGCACGAGCCGACGTCGCCCGCTTCATCCTGGACGCGCTCGGTACCCGCGAGTATGTCGGCAAGACCGTCTCCCTCGGGGGGCCGGACAAGGGCCACTGAGACCGCTACAGAAACCCTCGCTGAGAAGCTGGAAGCGACCACCGGGCTTCTCGGGTTGTTCGGCCTTGACGCCGTGCTTTCGGACGTCACCCACTTCCTGCCGCGACGGTTTCGGCTTATCGTTGCCGTGGCGCAGTCTATCGGTCCAACCGGCGGCGATCTGGGGATGTCAGTTCAAACGAGGGCTGGGCTTTTCACGCGGAGGAGGACCCCATGGCTAACGTCGAGTTTCGATACGCTTCTGGGCCGACGGCCCGTTATCTGGACGTCTCGCCGATGATTTCGGCGCTTCGCTTCCAGCCGGACGATTTCGAGTTCAAGCATGGCTGGCTGCATCACGCGCCGAGCCGTCACCACTTTCAGTTCGACAAGATGGGACGGGTGACGATCGACGCGCCGTGCGGGTGTGCGAGCATGTCGGTAAACCCGGAACAGACCGACGAACTGGTCTCGATGTTCAAGACCTGGCGCAGGGAATACTGGATGCCGCTGGAGACGAACCGCGAGTTCGCTTCGCACTTCCGCAAACCCAACGCCTGGGTGCGGCTGTACCGCGACGTGCGCATGGCGTTCCGGCGGTTCCTGCGCCGCGAAGAGCCGGCCAGCATTCCAGTCGACGACCTGGCGAAAGCGCGCGCCACGCCCGCGGAATAGCAAACGATATCGGCCTGTCTGTCGGCCGTGCTGCTCGTGTGGCCACGAGGCGGCGCGGCGGCTTCTTGCGTCTTCTATCCCACTCCCCTCCGCCGGGAGGCGGATCACCACGGAACCTCGCGGCCCGTGCGGTCCAGAAACCGCAGATCCGACCTTCCTGCCTGGCTGGCGATCGCGTCGACGACGCCCGGAATGCTGTCCTCGACGCTCAGCGGGGCGTTCGGCCCGCCCATGTCGGTGCGCACCCATCCTGGCGCGATGATCACGAAGCCTCTGCGGTCGCTGGCATGGCGCGCCGCGAAACTGCGCATCAGCGTGTTGAGCGCGGCCTTGCTCGCACGGTAGACCTCCCACCCGCCGCTCGCGTTGTTGGCGACGCTACCGAGACCGGACGACATCACGCCAATTACACCGTTCGGAGAGACCAGGCTCTCCAGCGCCTCGACGACCCGCATCGGGCCGAGCGCGTTGGTCATCATCACCCGATTGAATTCCTCGGTCGAGACGGTCGCTATCGTCTCGCTGGGACCGCTGCCAACGCCTGCGACAACGAACAGGACGTCGAACCGTCGAGCGGCAAGGCGCTGACGCAGGGCGGCGATCGTCTCGGGTTTGACGACGTCGACGGTTTCGATCTCAAGGCGTCCGGCGGAGCGATCCCGGAGATCATGCAAATTGGTTGGATGCGAGCCGCGAACCGTCGCCACGACGCGCCAGCCCCGTTTAAGGTACTCTTCCACCAGGGCGAGCCCCAGGCCGCGTGAGGCCCCTATGATGACCGCCGTGCTGGGCGAGGAGGTGGGCATGATCGAAAGGTCTCCGACAGGTGCGAGAGCTTGCTGGACGTTGGCTTCAACGTGCCGTCCAGCTTACCGCTAATCTGTCTGTCGCGCGTCCTTCTCCTCTTCGCATATCGCCCAGCTCGGCTTGTCCCCCAGCGTGCAAGCTGGGTCCGTATGTGGTCCGGGCGCACGCTTAGGCGAACAAAGTCGTCGGCTCCGGGCTCAATGGTAAATCCTTTGCGGGTCACGCGACTCGGTGTCTATTGCCGTCTCAAAGACAGCCTTGAGTTCCGCTGCCTTAAGCGGAATGTCTGGTGCAACCGCCACGCGATTGCGCCCGCTCCGCTTGGCTTCATAGAGCGCAGCGTCTGCGCGAGCGATCAATGGGGAGACCCGGCCCTCGCAGGAGGGACTTGCGGCAAATCCGATGCTCGTCGTGATCCACACCTTTTCGCCATCGCACTCGATCGGCAGCGTAGCGACAGTCAGCCGCACAATGTCCGCAACTGCGAGAGCGTCGGAGCGCGTGACCTCTCTGAGCAGCAGCACAAACTCGTCGCCTCCCATCCTGCCGAGGACAGCGTTCTTGCCTCGGGTCGCCGCGCGCAAGACATTGGCGACATGTCGCAGAGCTGCGTCGCCGAACTCGTGGCCAAACTCATCGTTGATCGACTTGAAATGATCCAGGTCGCACATCAGGGCGGCGGCCGAGCGACCCACCGCGTCGGGGGCAGCAAAGGTCTCTGCGGCGATTTTGTCGAACCCCCGACGGTTCAGCAGGCCCGTCAAGGGGTCCACGTGCGCAAGCCGAACGACTTCGTCGCGGGCGAGGTTTAGTTGTCGAAGCATCTTGCCGCTGCGGATGGCGACGGTCGGGGCGATGATCAGCGTCTCCACGCCCGCCAAAGCGAGGCAGAACTCCAGTGCGGCGTATCCGCTGACTGAGCTGCTCAAATCACCGCCGTAAAGCCAGAACACCCCGAATGCGGTCGCCGGCAGGACGAGGCCCAACCCCAACAGCGTTTGCATCGCGGTCCAGCGAACCACCTCGTACCTTGTGCGAACGGCTCGGGCCAATTCGGTGCTCCGGCACATGAACGGCGCGAAGCTTAGGTCAACGAATGAAAAGAAGGATGAACTCCATCTCCGAGGCGGGGTGGTTGCGTTTATCGGTTTGGAAACCTGAGGGCGCTCGCCGCAGTCACACGCCCGCTAGTTAGATGCGGCCTTGCTCCCGCCTAGCGCCGGCCAGACCAGAAGCTGCAAGTGCGCGACGCGCTGGTCGACGACTTGACCGGTGCTGACCCGGCGGACGGCCTGCTGAAGTCGGCCCAACGGCGGTCCGTTCATGCAGGCGTCTGCACAGCTGGTCTCACGACCCCACGGGCGGATCACCACCTCGATCACCGAGGCGTCGACTCCCTTCTCCGCGAAAACGAAGAGCGCGCTTTCGACGAGCTTGCGGCGCATGCGCGCTCGCCGCTCGGCGGCGACCCGCGGCCGGTGATCAATTGGAATGGGGGCGTCCAGCATTCTCGCTCCTCGCGTGACGACCATTGTCATGCCCTCGCATGCGGGTATCCAGGGTCGCAGGCCGCAAACTCAGGAAACTTTCGTGCGCGGCGATTCTGGATCCCCGCGCTTGCGGGGATGACATGTGGCGCCGCAGGCCTTAGCACGTCCGAAAAATTCTTCAAACTGGCACGTGCATCATATTGACAGATATGTCATTTATCTCTGCACGAGGCGGCGATGGGCCCATCCTTACAAGCGAGGAACGCTTCATGGATGCGTTAGCGTCAGTTGAACCCCAGCAGGGTCGAACCATTCGCGCGGCCGCGCGCGACATCTTTGTCGCCGAGATCGGCGACGGTCCGCCCTTGCTCATGCTGCACGGCGGAGGCCCGGGCGCGAGCGGTCTACCGAATTTCGTCCGCAACGTTTCAGCGCTCGCCCAGCGCTTCCGCCTGATCGTGCCCGACATGCCGGGCTTCGGCCGATCGACGAAGGGCGTCGACCGAAAGGACCCGTTCGGCGATCTCGCCACCGGGATGCTGGGGCTCCTCGACGCGCTCGGCGTCGAACGGGCGCATGTGCTGGGCAACTCGCTTGGCGGCGCCTGCGCGTTGCGCATGGCGCTCGGGGCGCCCGAGCGCGTCGACCGCCTCGTTCTGCTCGGCCCGGGAGGAATCGACACGAGCCGACGCCCGCCGACCGAGGGCCTCCTCCACCTGCTCGACTATTATGCGGGCGAAGGCCCGACCCGGAAGAAGTGCGAAACGTTCCTGCGCAAGGATCTCGTCTTCGACGGAGCCGCACTGCCCGACGCGCTGATTGACGCGCGCTACGCGGTGAGCCTCGACCCGGAGGTCGTCGCGAACCCGCCGCTCGCGCGGCCGAAGGATCTCGCGAGCGCGCAGGCGCTCGACCTCACGCTCGACCCTCGCCTCGGCGCGCTGAACAATCCGACGCTGGTACTCTGGGGCGTCGAGGACAGGGTCAATCCGGCGAGCGGCGGCCGCTCGCTGCAGGAGCGGATGCCCAACTGCGACCTCTATTTGTTCAGCCGCAGCGGCCACTGGGTGCAGTGGGAGCGGGCCGCGGAATTCAACGCGGCGACCATCGCCCATCTCTCGCAATCGGCGTCGGCATGAGCCTCGCCCCCCTAAGCTCAGAGGAACTGTCATGAACGCAATCGATGTGCAACGGACGACATCATCCGTATACGGCGCAGTCCGCCTCGGGTACGTGCTGGTCGAATCGCCCCGCCTCGCCGATTGGAAGCGCTTCGCCGCCGACGGGATCGGCATGGCGCTCGCCGAGGAGGAGCCGTCCGGCCTCGTCTTCCGGACCGACGCGCACGCAAGGCGCCTGATCGTGCGCAAGAGCGCCGTCGAGGATCTCTCGCTCGGCTGGCAGGTCGACGGCCGGATCGCACTCGACACGATTCTCGCCCGGCTCGCCGCGCGCAAGGTGGCGGTCGAGGAGATCGGCGGCGAGGAGGCGGCGCTGCGCAGCGTCGAGCGGCTCTGGCGTTTCGTCGGCCCGAAGAAGCAGGCGCTCGAGCTCTTCGTCGAGCCGAAGCTCGCGGCAAGCCCGGTCAAGGTCCTCGGCGAGGGTTTCGTCACGGGCGAGCGCGGTCTCGGCCACGTCGCGATCACGACGCGCAAGCCCGAAGCGATGATCGCCTTCTGGCGGGAGATCTTCGACGCCAAAATCTCGGATTTCATCGAGGACCGCATCAGCGGCGTCGATCTCAAGTTCACTTTCCTCAGAGTGAACTCTCGCCATCATTCGATCGCCGTGGCCGCGACCAAGGGCCTCGCGATGGACCCGTTCACGACCAAGATCCAGCACCTCGAAATGCAGGCGGCGACGCTCGACGACATCGGCGAGGCCTATCGTCGCGGCCGCGCGCTCGGCTTCAAGATCGCGATGGCGGTCGGCCAGCACACCAATGACCGCGACGTCTCGTTCTACGCCGTTACCCCGTCCGGCTTCTACTTCGAACTCGGCTGGAGCTCCGAGGGCGACAACGAAGCCGAGGCCTGGCCGCAGGTGACCCACCAGGGCATCAGCGTCTGGGGCCACAAGCCGCTGGATCAGACGCTCGGCGACAAGCTCGCGCAGATGCGCAACGGCGTGACGTCGCTGCTGCGCGCCGAATACTCGCCTTTCTGAAATACACCGCCTTCTGGAGGAAACACGACATGAATGCCTCTCAAGCAATCTACGACGTCGCGATCGTCGGGCTCGGCCCGACCGGCTTGACGCTCGCCCATCTGCTCGGCCGCCGCGGACATCGCGTGCTGGCGCTCGAGCGCGAGCCTGAATTCTACGGCAACGCGCGCGCCGTCTACACCGACGACGAATGCATGCGCATCTTCCAGGCCGCGGGCGTCGCAGCAGACCTGGAAGCCGACATGTTGCTCGACACCCCGGTGCGGGTTCTCGAGGACGGATCGGTGCTGGCCCAGCTCAGACGCACCGATCGTCCCTACGGCTGGGCGGTCAGCAATTTCTTCTATCAGCCGTACCTCGAGACCAGGATGGAGCGATTGCTCGCCCGCTACCCCAACGTAACGGTCATGCGCGGGCGCGAACTCGTGAACTTCGCCCAGGACGGCGAAGGAGTCGTCGTCGAACATGCCGAGAGCTCCGGCTCGCAATACCGCCAGACGCCCGCCGCCTCGCCGAAGGTTTCTGAAAGCGTGCGCGTCCGCGCGCAGTGGCTCGTCGCCTGCGACGGCGGACGCAGCGGCGTCCGCACAAGCCTCGGAATCAAGATGGCCGGCAAAAGCTTCCCCGAGCCGTGGCTCGTGGTCGACATCAAGGCGAAGAAGGGCGAGGACTGCTTCCGTCACATTGCCCGGCCAGACCAAGGAGCAGATGGAGGACCCCGCGACCGTCCGCGCGCTCCTTTCGCGCCATATCGACGTCGACAAGGTCGAGGTGCTGCGGCGACTCGTGTACACGTTCAATGCGCTCGTCGCCGAGCGATGGCGGGACGGCCGCGTGTTGCTCGCGGGCGACGCCGCGCATATGACGCCGCAATTCATGGGCCAGGGGATGAGCTCTGGCGTGCGCGACGCGCACAATCTCGCCTGGAAGCTCGACGCCGTGCTGCGCGGCGGAGCGGACCCGAAACTGGTCGATACTTATGAGAGCGAGCGCAAGCCGCACGCCAAGGAGATGATCAACATTTCGGTCAGCATGAAGAACTTCGTGTCGCTCGCCAATTTGTTCCAGACGAAGCTGCGCAACGTCGTGGTCAAGACGCTCCTCAAGACGCCGAAGGTCGGCGACTATCTGCGCGAGGGCCGGTTCAAGCCGCCGCCGACCTATCCCCAAGGCGCCTATTTCGGCCTTCGGAGGTGGCGTCGCAACGGGGCGGAGGGGCGCCCGATTCCGCAGCCCGAAGTTCGCACCTACGAGGGACGCCGGGGGCACTGTCAAGGCAAATAAGTATAGGTCATTTTCGGCGTCGAATCTCGCCGAGCGCGTTGGCAATTCGTGAGCAAAAGCAGTGGGGCTCCATGCCGCGGCGGAGCGGCAGCTGGCAGTATAGCATTTAGTCTGACAATGCCCTTTATCGGATGCATTATCGCCGACGTGGAGAAGCGCGCCCAAAACCTCGAGGGTGAGGCGAAGGATGCTTCCAAGGGTGCTGCCCCGGTGGCGACCGTGCTTGGCGACCTCGAGCAGCGCTCGGGCACCGTTGGTGCGACTACTCTCAAGGGGCTGGCCGGCGGCTCGACTTGGTGCTCTACCCGCGAAGGCAATCGGGTGCGCGTCCTTTGCGACGACGGCACTGGGGCGCTCGCCAATGGCCAGGGGCAACAGTCTATCCTATGGCAGGTCGACTCAGACGGCGGATCTGCTTCATAAGCTTCGACGGCTCACGGGCCTGCTATTCCGTCAGCGTCAAAGACGGCCTGTTCACCCTTGCCGCGGGCGGCGGAGCGGTGTTCGATGTTGTCCGGATCTTGCCGCGCGTCGACGAGTCCTGGTCGGGGAGCTGCTCGGAAGCGCATTAGAGGTGACGGGTCGCGGAATTGCTGAGGCGGAGCGCGGGCAAAGATCAATCGTGCCGAATTTCAGACCGACCTCCTCCCGACGCCGAGCTACCGCCGCCAGTGGGGCAATGACGTATTCCGGATGTTTGTCATGCCTGGATCGCTGCTGCGCCTGGGGCATACCCCAAACGCGCCATGACGTCGCGGACGATGGGCGCGGAGTAATCGGGGAAGATACCGCGGAGGGAAGGCATATTGCCGACGTCGCTGCGCGTCGCTCCGACGAAGTCGCGGACGGCCTGACGAGCCCCTGCGCGGCCATGTGTGTCAGCGGGCCGCTCACAGACTGGGCAATCTGAAAAGCAGGATATTTCTGAGGTCGTATGGGGAAGCAATGCGGGAGGATCGCAACGCATGGCGCGACCAGGCGGCCAAGGTCATCGCGGCGTTGCCCGCGCCGGCCGTCCTGCCGAAGCCCGAGCCCGAGCGCCGGGCCTGGTGGCCTTGGCTGATTCGCGCTTCTGAGCTCCGCCCGCCGTTTCCCGTTTCGCGCTTGTCGCCCGGGCGTGCTAGGACAAACGCCAGGCGGCGGAACACGCGCCGTGGCGCGCAAGGGAGAACGCCATGACAACCGACCTCACCTATCTCGCCTGGACGGCTCTGCTGACGGCCTCGCTCTGGATTCCCTACATCGCCGCCCAGGTGATGAGCAACGGCTTCCTCACCCCGCAAAACTATGTCGATCCGAAGCCGCGCCCCGTGCCGCTCTGGGGAGAGCGCGCCAATCGCGCGCATCTCAACGCCGTCGAGTCCTTCGCGCCTTTCGCCGCGCTCGTTCTAATCGCGCATGTCGCGGGCAAGGCGGACGGCATGACCGCCTTCTGGGCGATGTCGTTCTTCTGGCTGCGGCTCGCCCATGCGGTCGTTTACTGGCTAGCGCTCCCGTTCGTACGCACAGTCATTTTCACGCTGGGCTGGGTCGCGGTCGTCGCGCTCTTCATTCGGGTCGTCTGGTAGACGAGCCGTAGACCGTTCGAATCGCCGACCCGCCGTCGCTCCGCTTGACCTGGGCTCGGCGTCAAGGCCGAGCCCGCTTCTCGGGTCGCCTGCAGCGAGCCTTGACCCCTCCGCGCGGATCAGGCCCTTGTCCGCCACGGTCTTTGCTGACCGGCCCGGCCTTCCGGCCGGGTCCGCGCAGCAAACACCATGGCTGCACCACTCCGCATCGGGCCGGCGGGGCGCTCCACTTTGCCCCGTGTCACGCGCCCGAAAGCGAGCGTCCAGAATCCAACACTTTTGCACTCAAGATCGACACGAACGAAATCAACGGGTTACCCGGTGCAGAAATCAGGTGTAAAGAAAGTCCGCTTCCCGCCATCGCGACGTTCTGTTGGGGCGGCGGTGGATGCCTGCTTCGGGCGGCCTCCGGGCCTACAGGCGTCGCCAGGACGGCGGGAGTCCACCCGTTCCGGCCTATCGCCGTTCGCGTTGCCTCGGCCTTCAAACAGCGAGAAATTCACGAATGCATCAGAGAGAGGTTCGCAGTTCGAATCCTCTTTGCTCCACCAAGAAGTCGCCTGAAGCGGCGGTCGGTTCCGCCGTCGCAGCCTCCCATTCTCTCGAAGCGCCGCCTGACGCTGCTCGGGAAGTTGAAGCGAACGATTTTGCCGATTCGTTTCGCCCCTTTGATCGCGTTGTAAACGGAGTCGGTGCGGAGCGATTTGGCGAAGGCCGAGTATCCGTCGATGTTCCTGGGCGGCGCGTCGCCATGGGCTCCTCGGAGGACGACGATCCATTGATTGTTCTCCAGCGGAAAGATCGACGCCCCGCGGCTGGTTTCCGGCAACCGGGGCAGATGGAATAGACCCTTCCAAGTCGGCGCGCCTTCTAGCCGCGCGGCGGAACGATTGCCTGGAGTTCAGTGAGGTCGATGTCGCAGATCGCCTGCAACGCCTCGGCGGTGGCACTGTCCTGTAGGTTGTCTGGCAGGGCTTCCAGCCAGGCGGCAAAGTGACCCTGCAACGTGGTCAGCTCGGAGATAGCGTCGCACCAACACTTGGCGCGAGAGGGGTAGAGCCTCTTGAGCTTCACGCGGGCGGGCGTTGTCACGTTGCCATGCCGCGAGCGCGAAGTGTCGGCGCCTCAGGAATTGTCAGGCCGCTGCGACTGCGGTCCGTCACGTGGTCATTGCCACGGCGCGAAGCGCGCGGTGCGTGTGGGCTGAGACGAGATGGCGTTGGACGTTGAAGGTGTTGTAGACGGCGGCGTGTGTGGAAAGAAATTTCTGGGCTGACCCCGGGCTCTTGAACCGCTGCATCTTGCGCTCCCGCCGCCGCGTCGGCTGATGCGAATTCTCAGCACTATTGTTCTTTCATC
>Ga0074044_10004927_pt1 | contig 10974 bp, 8 predicted proteins | sample BogForMeECP23OM1_FD_94443 | JGI IMG/M metagenome (GOLD analysis project Ga0074044, IMG submission 94443) | Bog forest soil microbial communities from Calvert Island, British Columbia, Canada - Bog Forest MetaG ECP23OM1 | ecosystem: Environmental > Terrestrial > Soil > Wetlands ...
AGGCGCCGGCGACTCCGGCACGCACTAAGGAAAACGAGGGCACGTGAGCCTCTCAGAGCCATTCATTCGACGGCCGGTGATGACGGCGGTGCTGACTGTCTCCGTCATTCTGTTCGGCGTGCTGGCGTACTTCGACCTGCCGGTCAATGACCTGCCGGCGGTGGACTACCCGGTAATCCAAGTGAACGTCGGCTATCCCGGCGCCACGCCGGAGACCATGGCAAACAATGTGGCCACGCCCCTGGAGCGCCAGTTCATGCAGATCCCGGGGCTGCAACTGGTCACCTCCAATAATGGCCAGGGACACAGCAGCTTCGTGCTGCAGTTCGATCTATCCAAGAGCATCGACGCGGCGGCGACCGATGTGCAGGCGGCGATCTCTCGTGCGACGGCGCAGTTGCCAGTGGACCTGCCGAGCCCCCCGACGTTTACCAAGACCAATCCCAACGATCAGCCGATCATGTATATCGGACTGACCAGCGACAGCGTGACGCAGGGGCAGCTCTATGACTACGCGAACACGCAAGTCGGCGAGCGCATCAGCATTCTCCCCGGGGTGAGCCAGGTCGCCCTGTACGGTGCTCAGTCTGCCGTGCGCATTGAGGCGGACCCTTCCGCGATGGCCGCTCGCAACTTGACCATCGACGACCTGGCGTCGGCAGTGAAAAACGGGACGAGTTACACGGGCGCGGGCCAGTTTGACGGGGAACACCACACGTTTCTTCTTCAGCCCGAAGGCCAGCTCAGCGATGCCAGCCAGTACGACAACCTGATCGTGCGCCAGGGAAACGGCGCGCCGGTCTACTTGAAAGACATCGCCACCGCCAAAAACGGGCTCCAGGACGAGCGCATCCGCATGCGCTTTTGGTTCCGCGGCCACCATGTACCTACGGCAACGGTGGTGGTCGCCGTGTTTCGGCGGGCTGGCTCCAATGCCGTCGAAGTTGCCAAGTCCATCCGCGATTTGCTTCCCACGGTCCGGGCCCAGCTTCCCACTTCGGTGGACATCGTTCCCATCTACGACCGCTCCCAGACGATCGTCAACAGCGTCAAGGATGTGCAGGAGACGCTCTACATCGCGTTCGTGCTGGTGGTGCTGGTTATCTTCGCTTTTCTGGGGCGCGCCCGCGACACGTTGATCCCGGCCGTCGCTTTGCCGCTCTCGCTGCTGTTGACCTTCGTGGTCATGAATATTCTGGGCTACAGCCTGGATAATTTGTCCTTGATGGCTCTGGTGCTGGCCATCGGGTTTTTGGTGGACGACGCGATCGTCTTTTTGGAAAACACGGTGCGGCTCATGGAGCAGGGGCAGGGGGCGCTGGAGGCCTCGCTCAACTCAGCCCAGGAAATCAGCTTCACCATTCTCGCCATGACCATCTCCCTCGCCGCCGTATTTCTCCCGCTTGTTTTCATGAGCGGGCTGGTGGGCCGCGTTTTTCGTGAGTTTTCCGTCACCATCATCATATCGATTTTTGCCAGCGGCCTTGTTTCACTCACCCTGACGCCGTTGATGTGTTCCGGCCTGCTGGGGAAGCGCGGGGCACAGGTCAAGAAGACCTGGATGGAGCGCGTCTTCGGCGGAATGGAGAAGCGGGTGTTGGCGTCTTACGGGCGCTCCCTGTGGTTCTTTCTTCGTCATCGGTGGATTTCCCTGGCCATCTGGGTGATCTGCCTTGCCGGGACCGGGTACCTCTTCTACATCGTCCCGAAGGCCTTCCTGCCCATTGGCGACAGCTCCTTTGTGCTGGGAGTCTTTATCGCACAGGAGGGTTCCTCGCCGGACGTGATGCACAAGCATCAGGAGGAAGTCGAGAAGGTTCTGCACGCGAATCCCGCTGTGGACGTCACCTTCACGATGAGCGGCAACAACTCGTTTTTTCCTTCGAACCAGGGTCTGATCCTCGCTTTCTTGAAGGACCCGGACCAGCGTCCGCCCATCCAGGCGGTGGCCGGCCAGTTGATGGGTCAGCTCAACTCCAGCGTCCCCGGACTGCTCACCTTCTTGAAACCGCAGCCTGTGCTCCAGATCAGCACCGGCGCGACGGCGAATTTGCAGGGACAGTTTGCCTACGCGATTTCCGGCATTAATCCGAGCGAAGTGTACGCGACCGCCGGCAAGCTTCTCCAGAAGATGCACGAATACCCGGGATTTCTGTTCGTGAACTCCGACCTGTTCAATCACACCCCAAACCTGCGGGTGAACATCCTGCGGGACCAGGCAAAACTCTACGGCGTCTCCGAAACGCGCATACTCAACCTTTTACACGAGGCCTATTCGCAGAACTACATTTACTTGATCAAGAAGCCCACCGACCAGTATCAGGTAATTCTCGAGGTCGCCGACGATCAGCGCTCCGAGCCACAGGACCTTCACCTGCTTTACATCAAGAGCGACGACGGCTCGCGCATGGTGCCGCTCAGCGCTCTGGCCACGTGGCATTCCATCCTGGGTCCGCAGTCGGTGAACCACATCAATCAGTTCACCAGCGTCACTTTTTTCTTCAATTTGAACCCCGGATACACCATCGGCCAGGCCGTGGAGTTTGTGGAAAACTCCGCCAAACAAACCCTTCCACCGGGAATCCGAGGCGGGCTGCAGGGCGAGGCGCTTACTTTCAGCAACACGGTAGCCAGCCTGACTCTTCTGATGTTTCTCGCCGTATTCGTCATGTACGTGGTCCTGGCGATTCTCTACGAGAGCTACCTGCACCCCATCACCGTGCTTTCCTCCCTGCCGGTGGCGTTGGTCGGAGGATTACTCACCTTATGGGTCTTCGGCGCGGAAGCTTCCCTGTATGCGTTCATCGGCATGTTCATGCTGATGGGAATCGTGAAGAAAAACGGAATCCTGATCGTGGATTTCGCGCAGCAAATCGTGGTGCGGGGAATACCGGACGATCAGGCCATTCACGAGGCCAGCATGGAGCGGTTCCGGCCCATCATGATGACCACATTCGCCGCCTTGATGGGCGCGCTGCCCATCGCCATCGGCTTCGGAGCGGATGGGGCTTCACGGCGCCCCTTGGGGCTGGTGGTCGTGGGTGGATTAATGGTCTCGCAATTAATTACCCTATACATTACCCCGGCCATTTATCTGTACCTGGAAGAGTTCCAGGAAAAGGTGCTGGACCGTGTGTCATTTTTCCGGGCGCGCCATTCGAAGATTCACCGTGCGCGTGGTTCCGCGGCGCCGGAACCGGGATTGGGAGACTGATGCCGATGGCGCCTCGTGCACCGCGCAATTGCTTTGCTTGCTCCTGGACTGTAGCACTCTGCGCTTTCGTGCTTTTCATGGCCGCTTGCACCGTGGGACCGAATTACAACCGGCCCAAGGTGGACGTGCCCACCGCGTACCGCGGATCAACACCGGAGGAAGCCCCGGCAGCCGGTCCCGCCTCGCTCGCGGACGAGAAATGGTGGAACGTGTTTCAGGACAAGGAACTGCAAGGCCTGATTCGCACGGCTCTCAGCAACAACTATGACGTGCAAATCGCCGCCTCGCGCGTTCTTCAGGCTCAGGCCCAGCTTGGGATCACGCGCGCCGACCAAATTCCTTCCCTGACCGGCGGCGCCAACATTACCAGCGTTCGCAATCCAACCATCGGCCCGATACCGGCGTATGAGTTCACCACCGGGGAGATGACCGCCACCGCTTTGTGGAATCTCGATTTCTGGGGCAAGTACCGGAGGGCCACGGAGGCAGCGCGGGCCAACCTCATCGCAAGCGACTGGGCTCGCCGGCAGGTGGTTTCCACGCTGGTCGCCAACGTGGCCAGCAGCTATTTCCAACTGCGCGAACTCGATCTAGCTCTCGAGATCTCCAAGGACACGCTGGCCTCCCGGAAGGAATCGTTGGCGCTCACCACGCAGTTGACCGAACACGGAATCGACACGATGCTGGACCAGCGCCAGGCGGAAGAGCTCGTCTACACGGCGGCGTCGCAGATACCCGACCTGGAACGGCAAATTGCCCAGCAGGAAAACGCCATCAACTTGCTGCTGGGCAATAACCCAGGTTCCGTCCCGCGAGGCCTGAAGCTCACGGAGCAGCCCCATGCGCCGGAGGTTCCCGCCGGTCTGCCTTCCTCCTTGCTGGAACGCCGCCCCGATATTCGTCAAGCCGAGCAGACACTGGTGGCGGCCAATGCGCAGATCGGTGTGGCCAGAGCAGCTTACTTTCCACAGATTACCCTCACTGGGTCGGCTGGATTTCAGAGTTCGGCGCTGAGCAATCTGTTCAGCGGTCCGCAGGGAGTGTGGATCCTGAGCGGGGCTCTCACGCAGCCGATTTTCCAGGGCGGGCGGCTCAAGAACAACGTACGCCTGGCGGAAGCCCAGCAACAGCAGGCGCTGTTGACATACCGGCAGACCATCCAAGGCGCGTTCCGCGACGTTTCCAACGGGCTCGTCGCCTATCGCAAGAACAGGGAATTCCGCATCGAGCAGGAACATCTGACGGCCTCGGCTCAGGACGCCGCACGTTTGTCCGAGATGCGATTCAAGGCGGGAGTTGTGGATTACCTGGAAGTGCTCACCAGCGAAACGAACTACTTTTCTGACGAGCTGACGCTGGTCCAGGCGCGCTTCAATGAGTTGCAAGCTCTCGTGCAACTCTATCAAGCTCTGGGCGGGGGCTGGGAGCAGTAACGCCCGCCCCGCACGCGCGCCGGGATCGCTACAGCTCCCGGCGGCCTTCCATGGCCTTGGACATGGTCACCTCGTCGGCATATTCCAGGTCGCTACCCACGGGAATGCCCATGCCAATGCGGGTGACGCGCACGCCGAGCGGTTTGATCAGCTTCGAAAGATAGACGGCGGTGGCTTCGCCTTCCGTGGTGGGATTCGTGGCGATGATGATTTCTTCCACCGTGCCCTTCTTCAGCCGCTCCAGCAGGCTCTTGATGTTCAACTGGTCCGGCCCCACCCCATTCAACGGCGAGAGCGTGCCGCCCAGCACGTGGTACAGGCCGTTATAGGCCCGCGTCTTTTCCACCGGCACGATGCTGTGCGGCTCCTCAATCACGCAGATCGTTTTCTGGATGCGCGCGGGGTTCCGGCAGTAGAGGCAGGGATCGGTGTCCGTGACGTTGTTGCACACGGAACATTCGCGCAGGTTGTTCTTTGCCGCCAGGATCGCCGCGGCCAGCGATTCCGACTCTTCGCGGTCCGCGCGCAACAGATGGAAGGCCAGCCGCTGCGCCGTCTTCTGCCCGATGCCGGGCAGGCGCTTCAGCTGCTCCACCAGATTGGCAATCGGTTCGGCAAAATCAGGCATGGAATATTGGCTCGCGGCGATCGCTGCGGCGCGTTGCTGCGGTCTTCAGGTTTGCATGGGGCGGGCGGCTAGAACAGCCCCGGAATCTTCATCCCCGCCAGATTCGGCAGCCCGCCGACCAGCCCTTTCAACTGGTTCTGCAGCTCGTCGTCCACGCGGCGGCTCGCGTCGTTCACCGCGGCGAGGATCAGCTCGGAGAGCATCTCGGCGTCCTTCCCCACGAAGATATCCGGATCGATGCGCACTTCCATTACGCGTTTCTGCCCGTCCATTTTCACGGTGACCATGCCGGCTCCCGCGCTGGCTTCCACGCGCAGGTCGCGGATCTCGCGCTCCAGGCGTTCCTGGAGCTGTCCAAACTGGGAGAGCATCTGCTGGAGAGCCTTGACTTCCATGGTCAGTCCTCGTCGCGGCGCCGCACGTCGCGGATTTCACCACCGAAGCGCTCGAGCATGGCCCGCACCACCGGATCGCGCTCGAACTTCGCGCGCAGGTCGGGCGAGGGCGAGCGCCGCGCCGGGAGGGTCGCGCTTCCCGGTGCAGCCGCGTCCAGTTTAACACAGACGCGCAGGGGCTGGCCCAGCACCTGGCTGGCGATGGCGCGCAAACGTTCCATGGCGTCGCGCGTGGTTTCCAGCAACTCGGCGAGGGCGCTGCGGTCGCGCGGAAAATAGACGCGCATCTCGCCGCCATCGAGTTCCCAGCGCGTCACCTGTTCCACGAGCGTTGCGAGCATTTTGGTTTGTCCGCGCACCGCGGTCAGAATGGATTCCACCTGCATCGCCTCGATGCCCTGATAGCTCCCCGCGGCGCGCGCCACCGCGCCCAGGCTGGTGGCCGGCACGGGGCCCGGTGGCGCGCTCACCGTGCGCACCGTCGGCGAGGCTCCGGCGTCCAGCCGCGCGGCGCGTTCTTTCGCCGGCTGCGGAGATTTTCCCGGGGCGGCGGGCGGCGCGGAAGATGAGGCGCCCATCGCCGCGCCGGGCGCGCCGGGAGATGCGGCAGAGGCGCGGGCCGGCGCCGTGATCGGAGAGCCTGCAGCCGCCCCGGCCGAGAGCGCCTCCTCGAGCGGGGCCAGCCGCAGGGCATTCACCATGCGCAGCAGGCCGAGTTCCAGGTGCAGCGCGGGATCGGGCTTCCGCCGCAGGTCGTACTCGGTTTCCAACAGGATGGAGAAGAAGCGCGTCAGGTCCTCTTCGCTGAATTGTGCGGCCTGCTCGCGGATGCGTTCGCGTTCGTCCTTCGGCGCGGCCACCAGTTCCGAATCCGCGCCGGCCACGCGCGCCACCAGCAGATTGCGGACGTGGCGGATGGCTTCGCGCACGAAATGTTGCAGGTGGCGCCCTTCCGCCACCAGATGGTGTGCCAGGGTCAGCGCGCGTTCGGCCGACTGCGCCGCAATTGCCCCCACGATTTCGTCCAGCACTTCCTCCGGCACCACGCCGAGCAGCTCGCGCACCTGTTCACCGGTGATCCTGTTGCCGCAATACGCCATGGCCTGCTCGGTGAGCGACAGCGCGTCGCGCACGCTGCCTTCCGCCGCCCGCGCGATCACCGCCACCGCGCCGGCATCCATCTCCAGCCCTTCCTTGCCCGCAATCCCCTCGAGAGCCGCGACGATCTCCTGGAAGGAAAGCGACCGGAAATGGAAATGCTGCGACCGCGAACGAATCGTGTCCGGCAGGTCTTCCGGCTGGGTGGTGGCGAGGATAAAGAGCACGCGCTCGGGCGGCTCTTCCAGCGTTTTCAGCAGGGCGTTCGAGGCTTCGTCGGTGAGCTGGTGAGCTTCGTCCAGAATGACCACGCGGAAGCGCCCGCCGGCGGAGGCGTAGCGGACCATCTCGCGCAACTCGCGGATCTGGTCGATGCCGCGATTACTGGCCGCGTCGATTTCCATGACGTCGAGCGAGCTGCCGCCGGTGATGTCGCGGCAAAAGCGGCACTCATTGCACGGCTCCGGCGTCGGCCCCTTCTCGCAGTTCAGCGCCTTCGCCAGGATGCGCGCCGTGGTCGTCTTTCCCACGCCGCGCTGCCCGGAAAAAATGTACGCGGGAGGGATGCGCCCGGCCCGGATGGCGTTGGCCAGCGTGCGGGTGACGTGCTGCTGGCCCGCGATATCTTCGAACCGCTGCGGCCGCCACTTCCGTGCAATCACCTGATAGCTCATTCCACGATTCCCACTCGGTCGCGCCGGCATTGCCAATTTTGCATCCCGACGTTTTCTGTCAGGACCCGTCGGCCTTTCGTCCTACTCCCCGCCGTTCGAGGAACTTCGGGATCTCTGCGGCACACGAAGCGATCCCGCTACCGTTGCTCCCTTCCGGGCCTGGCGGGGTTTGCGGGGGCTCGTTGCACAGAGCCCGAAGTTCCACGATCGGGCTCGCCGGTCCGGTCCCCTTCCCGACGGTTCGGGATTCGGAACTCCCGCGAGCGGCAACTGTGCCGAGTGTACCACGGTAATTTCAGGCAGCCGCGCCGGTAAGGTGCTCTCCCGCGTGCCCGGCGCTCGGCGAAGGGCGAGTACGGGAACTCGTAGCGCCGAGTTCCCCCGGCATCCCGTGTCCAGTTGGAAACTTCGCCTCCACTTTTCTCCCCCCCTCGGCCGCCCATCCCGGTACTGTAGATGTCGGTTTCCTCCGCAACTCTACCGCAGCGCCAGCGTTGGCCCCACGTCACGGGGCAGGAGGAACGCATGAAAGCACGTCTGTGCCTCGGCGCTGCACTCGCACTGCTGCTCGCCGTGGCCGCACCCGCCTTTGCTCAGAACCACCAGCTTCTCCAGGGCACCCAAATTCGCCTGACTCTCCAGAACGGCTTGTCCACCAGCGTGGCTCGCGAGGGCGATCCGTTCACCGCCGTGGTTGCCGAACCGGTTCTGCTCGGCAATCAGGTGGTGCTGCCCGCAGGGGCGAAAGTCAACGGCACCATCGGCAGCATCGTTCGGCCGCGGCGTTTCGGGATCTTCCGCGGCCAGTCGTCCATGAACATCACTTTCCACAGCATTGAAATTGACCGGCGCGAGTATCCGGTGCAGATGAGCCTGCTTGGCCTGACCGCAGGCACGGGCCGCGGCAACGGCGACAGCCGCAAAGACTTGAAAATCGAGGAAGGCACCGTGGTCCACCAGCGTCGCGACGTGAAAAGCGTGGCCACGGACGTCGCGCTGGGCATGGGCGGCGGCAGCGTGGTCGGCTCGATCTTCAGCAACGTCTGGCGCGGCTTTTGGATCGGCACCGCGGGCAGCGCGGCCTATGTGATCATCAAGAAGGGGAAGGATCTCGAGCTTCCCGCGCAAACCGGCCTGCTCGTTCGCATGGACAATACTCTGGAAGTGCCCCCACTCGCAGCCGCCCTGGCATCTCCCCAGGCGCAGCCGTAGCGGCGGACACGGCTCGCGTTCGCTCCGGAATCGTGGAAGCCCCGGCTCTGACGCCGCCCGACGTCCACTGGGGCGCAAACGCTGCACTGGCATCGATTCGCAGGGGCACAGCATTGCCGTGCGCTGGTTCGATTGCTTTCCGAGAAAGGCGAGACCGGCTGGCCGGATCAATTTCCGGTATGTTCCTGCGGCATGGTGAGTCCCCACATTTCGCCGGACTGTAGCTTGCTCACTCCCACCAGGCAGCGGCGCGGCATCTTATGGCTCCAGCAGACTAGGAAGAGCACGGGCTTGTGTTCGGCGGAGCGAGCGCCGTCGCGCGTCACCCGGCGGATGGCCAGCACGCCTTCGTCGTCCGGGTGATGCTTCAGCTCGAGCATGCATCCTCCCGAGCTGACGTTCAGCGTCACCGTGCGCTCCGTAAAGTAGTGTCCCTGACGATCAAAACCGTACACCTCGACCGGGAAGGGAAGCTTGAGGCGCGGCTCCCGCCGGCGGTCTCGCTGGGTCTCGGCGGTGAGTTCCTCCCACTGCGTGGAGGACGTCGCGTTGCCCGTGGATTGCGTGGTCATGGCGTCCCTCTTGCGCCTCGGAGCAGCAGCGGCGCTCCTCAGCTCGATTTTCCCTTGAGCGTGGCCGCGGAAGCGCCGCCCGCGCTCTTTTGCCGTCCCGCGCGCGCGCTGCGCTTCAAGAACCGGTAGAGACTCGTCCGTCCGATTCCGAGCATCTGCGCCGCCCGCAGCCGGTTGCCCTGGCAGGTCTCCAGGACACGTTCGATGTGTTCCCGCCGCACCTCCTCCAGCGTCAGCGGACGCCAGCCCGTCTCCGCCCGGGCGTCGGCCGCCGGCCGCCGCAGGCTCTCCGGAAGGTCTTCGAGGTCGATTGTGTCCGAGGCCGCCGTGATGCACGCGCTCGAGATGACGTTCTCGAGTTCGCGCACGTTGCCGGGCCAAGAGTGGCCCACGAGGCGCGCCATGGCTCGCCGCGTGAAGCCTCCCAGCGGCCGGCCGTAGGCCTGCGTGAACTTCTTCAGAAAGTGCTGGGCCAGCAGCGGAATGTCTCCGGCGCGCTCCGCCAGCGAAGGCACGCGAATTTCCATCGTGCTCAGGCGGTAGTAGAGATCCTCGCGAAATCGTCCGGCGATCACCTCCGCGCGGAGGTCGCGATTGGTGGCCGCCACCAGGCGCACGTCCACACGGCGCAGCTCCGGCGAGCCGACCCGCTGGATTTCGCGGTTCTCGATCACGCGGAGAACCTTGGCTTGCAGCGCGGGCGACATCTCACCCACTTCGTCGAGGAACACCGTGCCGCCGTCGGCGAATTCAAACAGTCCGGCGCGCATCTCCGTCGCTCCGGTAAACGCGCCGCGGACGTGGCCGAAAAGCTGGCTTTCCAGGAGGGACTCGACCAGGGCCGAGCAGTTGCACACGGCAAAGCGCTCGGCGGCCACCGGGCTCATCTGGTGCAGGGCCCGGGCCACCAGCTCTTTTCCCGCGCCTGTCGCTCCCATCACCAGCACGTTTTTGAAGTGCGGCGCGACCTTACGCATCAGCTCGATCATTTCCACGAGCTGCGGGCTTTGTCCCACGATGCCGTGGAGGCTCAGCTCGGCGAGCAACGTCTCTTCCAGCGCCTGCAATCGCCGCCGCCGCGCGTGTTGCTCCGCGATTTCGTCCAGCGTGCGCTCGAGCCGCGGGGCTTCCAAGGGCTTCGTCAGGTAATCGCGCGCCCCGCGGCGAATCGCTTCAATCGCTGCGTCAATCGAATAGAAGCCGGTCATCAGCAGAACCTCGAGGGTGGGATCGAGCTTCAGCGCCTGGTCCAGAAACTCCAGCCCGTCCATCCCCGGCATGCGCACGTCGCTCAGCACCGCGCGGCAGCGCCTTTCCCGGACCGCCGCGAGCGCTTCTCCCGGCTCGGTGGTTCCCCGCGCGGGGAATCCCAGACGTTCCAGTAGCTCGACGGCTGCGGATACCAGTGCGCTGTCGTCGTCCAGCACGCAGACAGAGAGGCCCGCGCGCTTTTCGCGGCTGGCAGAAGCGCGCAAGGCTTGCAATGGCACACCCGAGGCGAGTTCGATCCCCGCCATTTCTTCGTACCTCTCTCCACCTATATCGGCGGAGGGCCGCGAACCTTCAATCGGCCGGCGGTGGATTTTGCGGAATGCGCGGCGGGGCAATTTTGAAGTTGATTCGGTTATCGTGGGGCGGCAAGAGGGCAGGGTTTAGGCGGAGCGCCGCACCTCCTAGTTCAAACCCAGACTTCGGCCGCACGCGGCATCGAACAGGGCCGTTCCCCCGGGGTTCTGCCCTTCCGGAGC
>Ga0074044_10004928_pt1 | contig 10967 bp, 12 predicted proteins | sample BogForMeECP23OM1_FD_94443 | JGI IMG/M metagenome (GOLD analysis project Ga0074044, IMG submission 94443) | Bog forest soil microbial communities from Calvert Island, British Columbia, Canada - Bog Forest MetaG ECP23OM1 | ecosystem: Environmental > Terrestrial > Soil > Wetlands ...
ACCGCGCACGCATCGAGGTGCCGCGCGACAAAGCGGCGCGCTGCAAGTGCGATTGCGACCGCGGCAATGATCACGCTAAGCAGCGCCGCCAACCCTAGAAAATGTCCGGCACGTTCCAATGTCGAACGCACTTCCGGGCGCGCGTCACGTACGTTTTCGATGTGCTGCCAAGGCGCGGCGTGCTGCTGCGCCCAAACGCGATATGCATCAATTACGCCGGCATCGCCGGCGACGTAAAAAATATAGCGCACGCGGCTGCCGCGCTGGATCAGGCCAGTGGCCGCGACATCGGCCGCGTTCATCAGCAGCCGCGGCAGGCTGTTGAAAAAACCGGTCATGCTGTCCGGTTCCTGCGTCACCAGCGCCGCGACGCGTAACTCCGCCTGCCCGATCTTGAGCCGGTCGCTGATTTTCAGATTGAGGCGGCTCAGCAAGCGGGCATCTATCCACGCCGTGCCCACGGCCGGCGCATCGTGCACCGCGCGCTCGGCGCCGAATAACTCGTCGGCGATCCGCAACTCGCCGCGCAACGGATAGCCGTCCGCCACCGCCTTGATATCGGCAAGCACGCTGTCATCGGCGTGCATCGCCATGCTCGGAAAGCGCAACGCATGCGTTACCTGGAGTCCGCGCGCGCGCGCGGTCTGCTCGAATTCAGTCCCCAACGGACGATCGGAGCCGATCGTGAGATCGGCGCCCAGCAACTGGTTCGACTGGCGCGCCAGCGCTTGCTCGACGCGGCCGGTGAAAAACTCGACCGTCGTCAAGCTTGCGATCGCGATCACGATTGCCGCCGCCAGCAGGCCAATCTCGCCGCTGCGGCTGTCACGCCGCAGCATACGCAATGCAAGCGCGATTTCCTGCAGCCAGTTCATCTTGTGTCCGGTTGCAGCCGCCCTGCGACGAGCCGTAATTGGCGCGCGCAGCGTTGTGACAGCGCCTCATCGTGGGTGACCAGCAACAACGTGGTACCGCGTTCGCGGTTAAGCTCGAACATCAAATCGATGATCTGCGCGCCGGTCGCGGCATCGAGATTGCCGGTCGGTTCGTCGGCCAACAGCAGCTTGGGCGCGCGCACGAATGCGCGCGCAATCGCGACGCGCTGCTGCTCGCCGCCCGACAATTGATTTGGGTAATGAGTAAAACGCTCGGCGAGACCGACGCGTGTCAGCATTTCCTGCGCCTGCTTCCGCGCCTGCGCCGTACCCGCAAGTTCGAGCGGCAGCATCACGTTTTCGAGCGCGGTCAAAAATGGCAGCAGTTGAAACGACTGGAACACGAAGCCGATCAGTCGCGCGCGCAATGCCGCGCGGCCGTCTTCGTCGAGCGTGAAAATATCCACGCTGTCGAGCAATACCTGTCCCGCACTCGGTGTATCGAGCCCGGCCAATAGTCCGAGCAACGTGGACTTGCCGGAACCCGAAGCGCCGACGATCGCGACCGCTTCGCCACGCGCGATGTCGAAACTCACGTCGTTCAGAATATCGAGCCGCGTCGCGCCGGTTGCGATTTGCTTGGTCAGTGCGGTTGCCCGCACAATAGCGGCGCTGGAATTTTCAGACACAGACATGCTGCGCACCATCCTTCTGATTCTTACGTTAAGCGCCAATGCGGCCATTGCCGCTGACACCGCGCCTACTATCCTGGTGTTCGGCGATAGCCTGTCCGCCGGCTATGGCTTGCCGCAAGGCGCGGGCTGGGTCGATTTGCTGCAACAGCGCCTGCAACAGGAAAAACTCGATTATAAGGTGGTCAACGCCAGTATCAGCGGCGAAACCACGCTTGGCGGCAAAAACCGCATCGCCGCTGCGCTTGCACAACACCATCCGGCCATCGTGATCGTCGAACTCGGCGCCAATGACGGCCTGCGCGGCGGCTCGGTCGCAACCCTGCGCGCAAATCTGACTGCAATCGTCACCGCATGCCGCAAGCATGTTGCGCAGGTGCTGCTAGTTGGCATGGAACTGCCACCCAATTACGGCATTGACTATGTCCGGAAGTTCAAGTCGGCATTCGCGTCAGTAGCCCAAGCACAGCGCATTCCACTGGTACCGTTCCTGCTCGCGGGTTTTGCTGACGATCCGACCCAGTTCCAAGCCGACGGCCTGCATCCGGTTGCAGGCGCCCAGCCGCGACTGCTTGAAAATGTCTGGAAACAATTGCGGACTATGCTTGCGAGTGCTTCGGTGACTTCCGGATAATCGGGATAGATGTCACTTTTGATACCTATTACACGTTAGGACTCAAGTCTTATGGCACTGCAACTATTTGGGTTCCACGAGCGTCCGCACGATTTCGCGGCAACAAAGGCAGGTGTGCCACTGGAAGACTGTGTATTTCTATTGGATTTCAGTCGCCCTCTTGGAAGACTTCGATGGCTCGGTGCACTTAACAAATGGGTGGGAATTACAGTCGGGTTGCTCGTCCCTGTTGTGCACCAAGCAGAGCAATCCGGCGGATACGTAATCAGTATTCGCCGCGGCGAGCCATACTTCATCGACATTCCGAACCTTTGGAAGAAGAACTACGGCTTAAAACGTACTCTGGTGGCAACACCCATTGGTGGGCTCGACATCATTGCGAATTTTGCAAGACACTTCCCCGATGACTGTCAATGAACATGAGTTCTAACAATGCGCTCCAGAATTTTTCTGAAATAGCCGAGAATACCGGTCTTATATACTTGAGTAAAGTTGAATTATGGAACAAAATCAGCAAGGACAGGCCGGTATTGAAGTATCTGACGCTATGATGAAAGCTGGGGAAGTGGTTTTGATTGAGTCTGGGCGAGTAGAAAACTCATTGTCCTACGATAGGCTGTTGGTTAGGAAAATATATATCGCGATGGAAAATGAGCGTACCTCCAGCGTCAATGCTCACACCAAATTCTGAGATTCTTTGTGCTAAGTCAAAAATCTCTCGTTTCCACCCTCTCATTTGCCCTAAGGTGTAATCAACGTCATGTTCCTCTCTAACGTCAAAAGCACTAGGAGCCAGTCTGAAGGTGTGTTCTCCTCTATTGTGGTGAACTTTGATTGTTGAATGCGCCACCTTATTGCGGTGTTTAGAACAATTGAAAATGTTGCCTAAAAGTTCTTCCCACTCTTGCAGCTTTGCATTACCACGGAACGCCATTTTCATTGAAGCGTCCACGGCATCTAAACGAGTGTTGAAATTGATAATAGAATGGTAAACCGCCGAAACTACAGGGGTAGGTGCAGCAGATTTCACCAAGGAGCATAGGATAAAGTAAATGTTTTGTTCTACTAATTGCCAAGCAAGACATATTTGAGCATATACAGTCATAAATTCTGTGAAATGCTCCTGATCTACGATAGGATTTTGTGCCATGGCTAAAGCTCCCAAGAAAAAGCAGAATCAGCAAGAATACCTCGATGGCGCTAAGAAGCGAGACGATGCGCTAAAACGCGCGTTAGGTATGCCGCCACAGCCTAAACCGGCAAAGAAAAAGGCAAAGAAGAAATGAAGCTTTATGACGATGATGAGGTTGTCAGTGTCCGCCTTCGGGCTTTAGAGATTTTATTTGTTCGGCTTGTTCAACAGTCTTTATTGTCAATTCCACTACCGAAAGCATCTTACGCATCCCGTCTGCATAGATTTTTAAATGCGGTTTGGCAACGGATAAAGCATCCGCTTCATCCAATGATTTCTGTAGTAGATTCACAATCTGTTCTCGATGCGGATGCCAAGCGAGCATTGCAGAACACAATTGACCAAGAGCATCAATCTGACCAGAATGTTCAATAATGTAATCTTCAGCAGATGCCATGTTAATCCTCCTCTTTAGGCGGTTTGCTCGCCAGCAGTCCTCCGATAGGTTAAACGCTTGCCGGAGATTCCTTTCAATGCAGCTTGAGCGCGTTCTGAATCGGAGACTTTGCGATGGTTGTAACGGAAATCAAACTCTTTAACGTAACGGTCTAAATGCTGCTCACTGACATGATGAAATGTGCCGACAAGGCCGCGCTTGAGGATGCTGAAAAAGCCCTCTACGGTATTCGTGGTGACATCGCCGCGAGCGTATTCATTCATGAAATGATTAACCTTTTCATGCGAGACAAATTCCTTTCCGACTTGGTTATATACATGCGCTTCATCCGTCATCAGGCGTGCTTCCTTAGAAACATGCTCGCGCAGGATAGGTGCTATGTTCTTGGCATTGACACGGGCAACATGAAAGCTGCGCACGTCTCCGTCGCGCTCGACAAGAGATACGATCTTCATCTTGTATATCTTGTTACCCTTGCGGCCAAGTTCTTTAGAACGTTTGGTTTCACCCCAATAGGTTTCGTCCACTTCTACGGGCTTGCCACCGGAGCCAAGCAACCCGCCGCTATTAGGTTTCATAGCCTCGCGGATACGGTGCGTCATGAACCATGCCGATTTATAGGTAATGCCAAGCATTCGGTGAAGCTGGTGGCTGCTCATGCCTTTCTTGCTGGCTGCCATCAAGTGAAAGGCGCATACCCACTTGTTAAGCGGTATATGGCTGCGTTCAAACAGTGTGCCGACAGTTACCGTAAAGGTTTTCTTGCAGGACAGGCAGTAGTAAAAGCCTTCCTTATGATTCTCACTTTTAACAGGGCTGCTTTTCTTAATCTCTCCGCAATGCGGACAGATGCGGCCTTTAGTCCAGCGTAAGGTTTCCAGATGCTTACGCGCTTTGTTTTCGTCGGTGAATATGGGATTTGTCATGTCACACATGGTTGCTTTCTCCTATGTATGACTGCATTGTGAACCCTTATTTAACTTTAGTAAAGTATATAATACCGGAGAATACCGACATCGCAACTCATTAAATTTGAAGTGCGAAATGCTATACTTGCGCCAATTTGAGCAGCCCCGATTCCCCAATGACCGCGGCCATTCCGGCGCAGCGCCAGCTCTGGTTGATGTTGTTCGTCGCGCTGATCATCTGGTGCGGCAATCTTGAATACCGCAAGCTCGCGTTGTCCGACGAAGGCCGCTACTCCGAAATCCCGCGCTACATGGTGGTCAGCGGCGACTGGCTGACGCCGCGCCTCAACGGCATCAAGTATTTCGAAAAACCGCCGTTGCAATACTGGACGACCGCCGCCGCCTACGAAACGTTCGGCATGCATCAATGGACCGCGCGCCTGTGGCCGGCGCTGACCGGCCTGCTCGGTGTCCTCGCCGTGTTCTATGCCGGACGCCGCTTGTTCGGCGCTGCATGCGGCCTCTACGCAGCGCTGGTGCTCGGCAGCAGCATCATGTATGCGCTGATCGCGCACGTCAACACGCTCGACATGGGACTCACGTTTTTTCTCGGGCTCGGGCTGGTCGCAATGCTGATCGCATTCGATCCACGCACCGCTGCGCGTGTCAGCCAGTGGTGGATGCATATCGCATGGGCGGCACTCGCCGGCGCGGTGTTGAGCAAAGGATTGATCGGCATCGTGCTGCCTGCGGCAGTGGTCGTGCTCTACATGCTGTTCAAGCGCGATTTTGCGTTGTGGCGAAAATTGCATCCTGTCACCGGTGGCCTGCTGTTCCTGTTGATATGCGCCCCATGGTTCATCGCAGTATCCATCGTTAATCCCGAGTTCCCATGGTTTTTCTTCGTGCATGAGCATTTCCAACGCTACACGACGACCATGCATAACCGCTATCAGCCGTGGTATTACTTCATTCCGGTACTGCTGGCCGGCATCCTGCCGTGGACAGTCACGTCGCTCGATGCATTGTTCAATGCGCGCAAGCGCATAACGAACGATAGCGGCTTCAACCCCACGCTGTTTTTATTGATATGGACAGGATTCATTTTCGTCTTTTTCTCGTTGTCCGACTCCAAACTCGTTTCGTACATCCTGCCGATCTTTCCCGCGCTTGCGCTGCTGATCGGCATGCGTTTAAGCACCCTTGGCGGCCGTGCATTCGCATGGCAGATGGTTCCCGTTGCGGTAATCGCGCTGATCGGCCTGCTCGCGGCGCCGCAGGTAGTCAAACTCGCCAGCGCTTCGACGCCGGCCGCGCTCTATCAAGCGCAGGTGCCATGGCTGATCGCTGCTGCTACGGTGCTGCTGGCGGGATGCATCGCGGCGGTCATCTATAGTTGGCGCAACCGGCTGCAGCCGGCGGTCATCGCGGTTTCGTTTGCCAGCCTGGTTTCGGGGCAGCTTCTGCTCACCGGTTATGACAAGCTGGCGCCGGTGCATTCGGCCTATGACATCGCGCAGACCATCCACCCCTATCTGAGACCCGGTGTTCCGTTCTACAGTGTCGCCACTTATGATCAAACCCTGCCGTTTTATATCGGCCGCACCGTCACGCTGGTCGCCTTCTGGGATGAAATGCAGTATGGATTGCAACAGGAGCCGGGGTTGGAAATCCCCGACATTGTAACCTTCGAAAACAAGTGGCGCGCCGATCCTTACGCGCTCGCGATCATGGAGCCGAACATGTTCGAACGGTTGCAGCGCGACGGCCTGCCGATGCGCGAAATCGCGCGCGACACCGAGCGCGTGGTAGTGACCACGACTCAGAAAGGAAAATCATGAACGCGATCAGTTTTTCCCTGCTGATGGCCGGCGTGCTGCTCAACGCAGCCGCGCAACTGCTGCTCAAGGCCGGAACCAACAGCGTCGGGGTGTTCGAGTTCAGCCGCGCCAACATCGCGCCGATCGGCTGGAAGCTCGCGACCGAACCGCACATCCTCGGCGGGCTGACCTGTTACGTGATCAGCGTCGTGGTATGGATCATGGCGCTGTCGCGCGTCGAAGTCAGCATTGCCTACCCGCTGCTTTCCGTCGGCTACATCGTCAATGCCATCGCCGCGTGGTATCTATTTGGCGAAGCCGTCAGCGTCACGCGGTTGGTCGGCATCGGCATTATCATCGTCGGTGTTTACATCGTGGCGCGTTCCTGAGCATGGCCGACTACCTGCCTTTCGCGCGACCGCTGCTCGACGAAGAAACAATTCAGGGTGCCGCCGAAGTCTTGCGCTCGGGCTGGATTACCAGCGGACCGCAAGTGATCGCATTTGAACGCGCGCTATCGGATTATTGCGACGGTCGGCCGGTGCGCACTGTAAATTCGGCCACCGCGGCACTTGAAGTTGCGCTACAGGTTTGCGGTATTGGACCTGGCGACGAAGTCATCACCTCGGCGGAAAGTTTTTTCGCCGCGCCCAACATGATCATCAAGGTTGGCGCCAAACCGGTATTCGTAGACTGTGATCTGCTCACGCGCAACATCAACCTGGAACAAATCGAGGCTGCGATTACGCCGCGCACCAAGGCGATTCTGCCAACGCATTTCTCCGGCCTGCCGGTGAAGATGGATACGTTGTACGAGATTGCGCGCATACATCAGTTACGCGTGATCGAGGATGCCGCGCTCGCGATGGGATCGAGCTGGCGCGGCCGCACGATCGGCGCGTTCGGCGATCTGGTCGCGTTCAGTTTCCATCCCAACAAGAACATCACGACGATTGAAGGCGGCGCACTCGTGGTCAACAACGAAGATGAAGCCAAGCGGGTTGAAAAGCTGCGATTTCACGGCATCGTGCGCCTTGCCGACGGCACGCGCGATGTGGATGTCGCGGCCGGCAAGTTCAACCTGCCCGACGTCAATGCGCGCATCGGACTGTCTCAACTCAAGCAGCTCAATGGATTTATCACCCAACGCCGCGCACTCGCCGAGCACTATTTTAAAAGCTTTAAAACCGATCCGCCGTGCGTGCTGCCGGCGCGCGGCCACGCCGGCGGCGAGGCCGGTCACAGCTGGAATATGTTCACCGTGCTGCTGCCGCTCGACCGGCTGAAGATCACGCGCAAGAAGTTTATCGAGGCGATGCACGCGCGCGGCATCGGCATCGGCATTTCGTATGAAGCGCTGCACCTGTCGACGCTGTGCCGCCGCTTCGGCTATCATCCGGGAGATTTCCCGAATGCCGAACGCATCGCACGCGAAACTATCACCTTGCCACTGTTTCCCGCCATGACCACCGCCGACGTCGAACGCGTCTGCACCGAAACTGCGGCGATTATCGCGCAGGCCGCCGCATGAACACGCCGGCGCTTTCCGTCGTCATCCCGGTCTATAACGAAGAGCAGACGTTGCCGCTGCTATTCGCACGCTTGTACCCGGCGCTCGACAATCTCAAGCTGGCTTACGAAATCGTGTTCATTAACGATGGAAGCGGCGACCGCTCGACAGCGATATTGCGCGAACAATTTGAACATCGTCCGGATGTCACACGGGTGATTCTGCTGCACGGCAACTTCGGCCAGCACATGGCGATCATGGCGGGCTTCGAACACAGCCGCGGCGCGCGCATTGTCACGCTCGACGCCGACCTGCAAAACCCACCCGAGGAAATCGGCAACCTGCTGGCAGCGATGGAACGCGGCCACGATTACGTCGGAGCCATCCGCCGCCAGCGCCGCGACAACGCATTCCGGCGCTGGGCATCGCGCGCGATGAACTGGATGCGCGAACGCATCACGCACATCCACATGACCGATCAGGGCTGCATGCTGCGCGCTTATGATCGCCGTGTCGTCGACGCGATCCTGCAAAGCCGCGAGGTCAACACGTTCATTCCGGCACTCGCTTACACCTATGCGTCCAACCCGACCGAAATCGAAGTCGCGCACGAAGAGCGCGCAGCGGGTACCTCGAAATACTCGCTCTACAAGCTGGTGCGGCTCAACTTCGATCTGGTGACCGGCTTTTCGGTCGTGCCGTTGCAGATGTTTTCGTTCGCCGGTATCGCGATTGCGATATTGTCGCTGCTGTTCGTTGTCTATCTCGCGATCCGCCGCCTGTTCCTGGTCGGCCCCGAAGCCGAAGGCGTATTCACACTGTTCGGCATCGTGTTCTTCCTGATTGGCATCGTGCTGTTCGGCCTCGGCCTACTCGGCGAATATGTCGGCCGCATCTACCTGCAAGTGCGTGAACGGCCGCGCTATCTGATTCAAGCGATCCTCGAACGCAAACAATGAAAGCAGTCGTGTTCGCGTATCACAACGTCGGCGCGCGTTGCCTGCCGATATTGCTCGCACACAACGTCGAGGTGCCGTTGGTTGTCACCCACCGCGACAATCCGGCAGAAAATATCTGGTTCGACAGCGTCGTCTCAGTCGCCGCTGAGCGCGGTATCCCGGCAATTACTCCGGACGATCCCAACGTCGGGGAAATCGTCACGCGTGTCCGCGCGTTGAATCCTGATTTCCTGTTCTCGTTCTATTATCGGCAGATGTTGAAGCCGCTGTTACTGGCAATTCCCAAGCGTGGTGCGCTCAACATGCACGGCTCGCTGCTGCCGAATTACCGCGGACGCGCGCCGGTCAATTGGGCAGTCATCAACGGTGAGACCGAGACTGGGGCAACGCTGCATTTCATGGTGGAGAAACCCGACGCCGGCGATATTGTCATCCAACAGGCAGTGCCGATCCTGCCTAACGACACCGCGCTTGAGGTATTCAATAAAGTCACGGCCGCAGCCGCGCAGGCACTTGACCACAGCCTGCCCGGCCTGCTCGCTGGCACTGCCCCACGCACCCCTCAGGATTTATCAAAAGGTTCGTATTTCGGTGCACGCAAGCCGGAAGACGGCCGTATTGACTGGAGTTGGCCTGCGGCCCGCATTCATAATCTTGTGCGTGGCGTAGCGCCACCGTATCCCGGCGCATTCAGCACGATCAACGGCAAGACCCTGCGCGTGCTGAAGACCCAGTTCAGCGCCCGCGCTGCGGCCGACAGAGAAATCCCCGCGTTGTATTGTGACAGCGACCATTTTTATGCGTTGTGCGGTGACGGTCAAACGCTTGAACTGCTACAGCTCGAGCTTGATGGCGTACCATGCACGCCGGCCGCGTTGCAGCGCGAACTTATTTCTACCACGTATAATCCCGCTTGATAACATGAAAAAAATACTGATTCTTGGCGTCAACGGCTTCATCGGCCACCATCTCTCCCAGCGCATCATAAGCACTACCGAATGGGAGGTTTATGGCATGGACATGCAGACCGACCGGGTTGCCGATCTGCTCGATCACCCGCGTTTCCATTTTTTCGAGGGCGATATCACGATTAATCGTGAATGGATCGAATATCACATTCGCAAATGCGACGTCGTGTTGCCGTTGGTGGCGATTGCCACACCCGCGACCTATGTCAAGCAGCCATTGCGCGTATTTGAACTCGACTTCGAGGCGAATTTGCCGATCGTGCGTTCGTGCGTCAAACATCACAAGCGGATTTTGTTCCCTTCAACCTCCGAGGTTTACGGCATGTGCCGCGATCGCGAGTTCGATCCCGAAACTTCCGAACTCGTGCTCGGACCGATCAACAAGCCGCGCTGGATTTACTCGTGCGCAAAACAATTGATGGATCGTGTGATCTGGGCCTATGGCAGCGAACAAAAGCTCGACTTCACCCTATTCCGTCCGTTCAACTGGATCGGCGCCGGACTCGATAACATTCATACGCCGAAGGAAGGCAGCTCGCGTGTGATCACTCAATTTCTTGGCCATATCGTGCGTGGCGAAAATATCAAGCTGGTCGACGGCGGCCGCCAGAAGCGCGCTTTCACCTATATTGATGACGGCATCGACGCGTTGATGAAAATCATCGACAACCCTAACCGCATCGCAAGCGGCAAAATCTACAACATCGGCAACCCGAAAAACAATTACTCGATCAGGGAGCTCGCGCAAATGATGCTCGATCTTGCCTACCAATACCCTGAATATGAACGTAACGCGAAGAAAGTCAGGCTCGTCAAAACTACCGCTGATGTGTATTACGGACGCGGCTATCAGGATGTGCAAAACCGCGTACCTAAAATCACCAATACGATGAAAGATTTCCACTGGAAGCCAAAAATCGGGATGAAGCAGGCACTCAAACTCATTTTCGATGCCTACCGCAACCATGTCGCCGAAGCACGACAATTGATGGATTGATCAATTGCAAGCCCA
>Ga0074044_10004929_pt1 | contig 10965 bp, 10 predicted proteins | sample BogForMeECP23OM1_FD_94443 | JGI IMG/M metagenome (GOLD analysis project Ga0074044, IMG submission 94443) | Bog forest soil microbial communities from Calvert Island, British Columbia, Canada - Bog Forest MetaG ECP23OM1 | ecosystem: Environmental > Terrestrial > Soil > Wetlands ...
GTCGAGTATTTTGCGGTGGTCCTCATCTATGAAATGCATGTCCTTGGCCGCGACCAGCAGGCGAGGGGCGGCCTTGAAATCCCGGTTCGAGGTAAACGGGATCCAGAATGGTTCTAAATCGTAATCGCGGTGCATCGCGGAGGAATTATGAGAAAGGTCAAGAAAGGTCAACGCACCAATATCGTATTGCGCGCTTCCGGCAGCAGATTCGGATAATCGCGGCTGAAATGCAGCCCGCGGCTTTCGTGGCGCATTTGCGCGCTGCGCACGATCAATTCCGCAGCCTGTACCAAATTGCGCAGTTCCAACAGATCGCTCGTAACGCGGAAATTACTGTAATAGTCCTGAATTTCGTCCTGCAACAACCGGATGCGGTGGAGCGCCCGTTCCAGTCGTTTGTTGGTGCGCACGATTCCAACATAGTCCCACATGAAACGCCGTAATTCATCCCAATTGTGTGAAATTACGATTTCTTCGTCGGCGTCGGTGACGCGGCTTTCGTCCCATTCCAGTAGGGAAGGTATCGCGATGCTCGGCTGTTCGAGGATGCTCTGCGCTGCCGCCATCCCAAACACCAGGCATTCGAGCAACGAATTGCTGGCAAGCCGGTTCGCGCCATGTAGTCCGGTCCAAGCGGTCTCGCCGATTGCATAGAGGCCGGGGATGTCGGTACGTCCGTGACGATCAGTAATGATGCCGCCACAAGTGTAATGTGCGGCCGGTACCACTGGGATCGGCTGATGCGTTATATCGATGCCAAGCGATGCACAATGCTGATGGATAGTCGGAAAGTGCTCCCGGATAAACGCTGCGGGCTGGTGCGTAATGTCGAGGTAGACGCAGTCAACACCATGTTTCTTCATTTCGAAGTCAATCGCTCGCGCAACGATATCACGTGGTGCGAGTTCAGCGCGCGGATCATGCGCCGGCATGAAGCGAGTGCCGTCCGGCAGCTTGAGCAGGCCGCCTTCACCACGCACCGCCTCGGAAATCAGGAACGGCTGCCGACTGTGCGCGTAGTAGAGCAGCGTTGGATGGAATTGAATGAATTCCATATCGGCAACCCGGCAGCCCGCACGCCAGCCCATCGCGATACCGTCACCGGTCGCGGTATCCGGGTTAGTGGTGTAGAGGTAAACTTTACCGGCGCCGCCAGTCGCGAGTACGACATGCGGTGCAGCAATCACTTCCACCCGGCCGCGTACTGCATCAAGCACATGGCAGCCATAGCAGCGGTTATCCGGCAACCCGAGCTTGGCGCCGGAAATCAGGTCGACCGCATTGTGGCGCTCGAGCAAAGTGATATTCGGATGGGCACGGACTTTGGCTTCGAGCGTGGATTGCACCGCTTGTCCGGTGGCGTCATTGACATGAATCACGCGCCGGTGGCTGTGCCCCCCTTCGGTTGTCAGATGGTAATCGTTACTGTTCGTAGTGTCGCGTGTGAACGGTACGCCTTGGCTGATCAGCCACTCGATAGCGGAGCGACCGCGCTCAACGACATAGCGGGTAATTTCCTCATCACACAACCCGGCACCGGCGCTTAGGGTATCCCGCACATGGCTGGCGGCGGAGTCGTCGTCGGCGAGTACCGCGGCGATGCCGCCCTGCGCCCAGCCGCTGGCGCCGTCGAGCAGCCGTTTTTTGGTGACCAGGCCGACTTGGCGCCGGTCGGCCAAATGCAGCGCGAGCGTCAGCCCGGCAAGGCCAGTGCCGATGATCAATACTTCAAAATGGCGTGCCATATTGGAATGAGAGAGCGAAAACCGGCTAACTATAGCAAAGCCGGAATTTCGCAGTTGCCATTTACTCAACCTGCAACTGGGGTTGGCCGGTATCCTAAAGTGAACTATTGGATAGGCGGCTTGTCTTTGGTTTAAGGTTTATTCCATATTTCGCGAGACGTGCCCCTGAATGTATACTTGGCGGTTGGTTTTTTCGGGTTTTACGCCCGTCAAACATAAAAAGTTCAAGGGACCGGTTTCATGGGCGATCGTGAAGTCGACCATCAACTGGTCGAGCGGGCACAACGCGGCGACAAGCATGCTTTTGAACTGCTGGTCATCAAATATCAGCGTAAGCTTGCGCGTCTGCTGTCGCGCTTTATCCGTGACCCCGGCGAGGTCGAGGACGTGACGCAGGAAGCATTTATCAAGGCCTATCGTGCATTGCCGACATTCCGCGGCGAAAGTGCTTTTTATACCTGGCTGTACCGGATCGGTGTCAATACCGCCAAAAATTACTTGGTTGCGATGAGGCGGCGGGCGCCGACCATGACTGAAGTCAATAATGAAGAAGCCGAAGATATCGAAGAAGGCCAGCAGCTCAAGGACATGAATACGCCCGAAAATGAACTGATGAGCCGGCAAGTTGCCGAAACAGTCAATCTGACCTTGCAGGAATTGCCGGAAGAATTGAGAACCGCGATTACGCTGCGGGAAATCGAAGGTTTGAGCTATGAGGAAATCGCCCAAGTGATGAACTGCCCGATCGGCACGGTACGGTCGCGGATTTTCCGTGCTCGTGAGGCGATTGCCGAACGGTTGCGGCCGCAACTCGGCACCAGCAAAGACAGGAGGTGGTGATGGATAAAATCTCGGCACTCGTGGACGGTGAATTAAACGAACAGGAAGTGCAGTTCAACTTGCTGCACCTAAAGCAGCATCGAGAGTATTCTGAAACTTGGGCGCTGTTTCACTTGATTGGTGACGTGATGCGCGACGAACCACTGTTGCTGCGGCATGACTTTACCTCGCGCGTATGCAGCTGTCTTGATCGGGAACCGACCATCATGGCTCCACGCTTCACTTATAAACGTGTCGCCGGTTATGCCTTATCCGCCGCCTCGCTCGCCGCCATCGCTTTTGTTCTGACCCTTGTATTTAATACCGATAATCCGTTCCATTCTAACCAACAACAGGTTGCACAAGTCACTCCTCCGGCACCCCAACCCGTTAATCAGACCAAGATCAATGAATACCTGATGGCCCATCAGGAGTTCTCGCCAAGCACGACGATGCAAGGCGTTGCACCTTACGTGCGGACTGTTTCTGACAATCAGGAAAACCGTTGAACTAAATATGCGTTATGCGCTGACAATATCGTTTCTTTTTCTGCAATTAGGCAGCAGCTGGGTTCAGGCGGATCCGGGGCAGACTGCAGACGCCATGGCATGGCTGCAAAAAGTAGCCGCAGCATCACGCCGAATCAGCTACACGGGAACATTCGTTTATCACCACGGCAATCAGGTTGAAACATCACGTATCTGGCATTTTGTCGATGCCGGTGGCGAACACGAACGACTGGCGACGCTTGATGGCCCGCTGCGCGAAATCGTGCGCAATAATGAAGACGTTACCTGTTATTTGCCGGAAAAAGAATTGGTGTTGATTGAAAAACGGAATTCGGTAGGGCGGTTCCCTGCATTATTGCCCCCGCAACTGTCAGGTATTACAGAAAATTATGTGCCGATCAAGACTAAACGTGACCGCGTTGCCGGATTTAGCTGCCAGGTGATTCTCCTCAAGCCCAAGGATGATTTACGATACGGACGTTATTTTTGCGCTGAACTCGCGACCGGCTTACCGTTACGCGTGCGTACCTATAACAGCGATAATGAAATAGTCGAATCTTTCGCTTTCACTGCACTTAGCATTGGCAGCGATATCAGCAAAATGATGTTGAAGTCCCATTTTGCGGCGGAAAGTAAATATTGGCACGTTGACCGGACCGCATTTGATCAAGACAATATTGCCGGCGATGTTGGCCGGTCGATAAGCCAGGTGCCGGGTTTCAAACGGCTTGCTGCGATCAAGCGTTCATTGCCAGGCCATCCCGCAATGTCTCAGATCGTTTATTCGGACGGAGTCGCAGCCGTCTCAATTTTTATCGAACCGCTACCTGAAACATTACCGGCATTGGGCCCGGCTTCATATGGCGCGATCAACATTTATGTCAAACCGCAGACTGATAGAATGATTACAGTAGTGGGGGAAGCTCCGCCGAGCACGATAAAATTGATTGCGGATTCGGTAACGCCTGAAGAAAAATAGTAAATTGTGTTTAGATCATTTGAATCGAATATAAAGAAAGGAACCCAGTTGATGTTGCGCAAAATCGTGTTTTTATTTCTGACAATGCTTTCGTTTTCCGCTGCGGCACAATTGCCGGATTTCACTGATTTGGTAGAAAAGCAGGGGCCGGCAGTCGTCAATATCAGCATTACGCAGACCATCCATCATCCTGCCGTCGTGCCGCAAATGCCGAATTTGCCGGAAGATGACCCGTTCTATGAATTCTTCCGCCGCTTTATGCCGAACAACCCCGGTGGCCCTGTTCCGCGCGATTTCCAGTCGAATTCGACCGGTTCCGGATTCATCATCAGTTCCGACGGTTATATCCTGACCAATGCTCATGTGGTTGATGCCGCCGACGAGGTTGATGTCAAACTCACCGATAAACGGGAATTCAAAGCCAAGGTCATCGGCAGCGATAAACGCACCGACATCGCGCTGCTCAAGATTGATACGACCGGTTTGCCATTTGTGAAAACCGGTGATCCCAATAAACTGAAGGTTGGCGAATGGGTAGTGGCCATTGGTTCGCCATTTGGTTTTGAAAACTCGGTAACTGCTGGCATCGTGAGTGCCAAGGGACGTTCGCTGCCGGATGAAAACCTCGTGCCTTTCATCCAATCGGATGTCGCGGTCAACCCCGGTAATTCTGGAGGACCGCTGTTTAACCTGAAAGGTGAGGTGGTCGGGATCAATTCCCAAATCTATAGCCGCACCGGCGGATTCATGGGGTTGTCGTTTTCAATCCCGATCGATGTTGCAAACGACGTAGCAACCCAGCTTCGTACCTCGGGCAAGGTAAAGCGCGGCCGCATCGGCGTGATGATACAGTCTGTTACTAAAGATCTTGCCGAGTCATTCGGGTTGCCGAGAGCGAATGGCGCCTTGGTAAGTTCGGTTGAAAAGGGCAGTCCCGCAGACAAAGCCGGCATCGAAAACGGCGATGTCATCCTAAAATTCGACGGCAAGACGATTGAATCGTCCGATGACCTGCCACGACTGGTCGGCTCCACCAAGCCCGGTAACAAAGCCGTGGTACAGGTGATGCGTAACAAGACTCTCCATGATTTGCCGATAGTGGTCGGTGAAATGATGGCGGATGATGAGGGTGGGGTTACGCCACAGCTGCGGCCACGCCGCGGTGGCAATAAATCGCAGACGCCGGATACTATCAGCCGCCTCGGCATATCAGTATCAGAGCCTACCGCTGAACAACGTAGTCAACTTAAAATAACCGGTGGTGTCGTGGTTGATGACGTACAAGGTGCCGCCGCACGCGCCGGACTACGACATGGGGATATCATTCTGGCAGTCAATAATCAAGAGGTGAAATCGCTCGAACAGTTTGGTCAGCTGTTGGGGCAGTTCAAGAAGGACGATATTCCAGCATTATTGGTTCGGCGCAATGACATGACGTTGTATGTTCCGCTGAGGATCGAGAAAGACGCTGGTTAACGTACGGAATTTTCCCCATCTACCGTCATAAGGGGACTGGAAATTCAGGATTCGATCCGGTGAGATAGGTTAGAATCCAGACTTAACAGCTGAAAGGGCACGTACACAGCGTGCCCTTTTTTATGGGTTCAGATGGACCACATTCGAAATTTTTCCATCATCGCGCATATCGATCACGGCAAATCGACGCTGGCTGACCGCATAATACAATTGTGCGGCGGGTTGTCGGAACGGGAAATGGAAGCGCAGGTGCTCGACTCAATGGACCTTGAACGCGAGCGCGGGATTACTATCAAAGCGCAGACCGTTGCGCTCGACTATCGGGCGCGGGACGGTAAGGTTTATTTGCTGAATCTGATCGATACCCCAGGGCACGTCGATTTTTCTTATGAAGTATCACGTTCGCTTGCTGCTTGCGAAGGCGCATTGCTGGTGGTCGATGCTTCACAGGGTGTTGAAGCGCAGACGGTTGCCAATTGCTATACGGCGCTTGAGCAGGGTGTCGAAGTCGTTCCGGTTCTGAACAAGATCGATCTGCCTTCAGCTGACCCGGAACGCGTTATTTCGGAAATCGAAGACATTATAGGTATCCCGGCTACAGGGGCAGTCCGTGCCAGCGCTAAAACCGGCGAGGGTATAGTGGACATTCTTGAGACTGCGATTACGCGAATACCACCGCCCCAAGGAAATTTAATGGCGCCGCTCAAAGCCTTGATTATCGATTCGTGGTTTGATAATTATGTCGGAGTTGTGATGCTGGTTCGCGTAGTCGATGGCGTCTTAAAACCACGTGATCGGATCTTGTTGCTCTCGACCCAGGCGCAATATCTGTGCGAACAAGTCGGTGTGTTCACACCCAAGTCTCTCAATAAAGAAAGTTTGTCTGCTGGCGAGGTCGGCTTCATTATCGCTGGTATAAAGGAGCTCAAGGCGGCCCGCGTTGGCGATACCGTGACACTTGTCGACAGTCCGGCTGTAGTTCCGTTGCCCGGTTTTAAGGAAATAAAACCGCAGGTCTTCGCTGGGCTCTACCCAGTCGACGCAAATCAGTACAATGCATTACGTGAGGCACTTGAGAAACTTCAACTCAACGATTCATCACTACGCTTTGAGCCAGAGTCTTCTCAGGCACTTGGTTTTGGGTTTCGCTGCGGATTCCTCGGATTACTGCATATGGACATCGTGCAGGAACGTCTCGAGCGTGAATATGGTATGGAACTCATTACTACTGCACCAACAGTGGTCTACCAAGTGCTACAAAAGGACGGTACAGTAGTCGAAATCGAAAATCCATCAAAGCTCCCTGAGCTTTCTAAAATCGAAGAGGTTCGTGAACCGATTATTACTGCCACAATATTATTGCCACAGGATTACGTGGGGTCGGTTATTACACTATGCACGCAACGCCGCGGTACACAGCGTGATATGCGTTATATGGGGCGCCAAGTAATGCTTGTCTACGAATTGCCGCTGAACGAAGTTGTTCTGGATTTTTTCGACAAACTCAAATCAGTAAGCCGCGGCTACGCCTCTCTTGATTATGAATTCAAGGAATATCGTTCCGAAGAATTGGTCAAATTGGATATTCTGATTAATGGCGACCGTATTGATGCGTTGTCGTTGATCGTGCATCGCTCAAGTTCGCAACATCGCGGCCGGGAATTAGTTCATAAAATGCGCGAGCTGATTCCACGACAAATGTTCGACATCGCAGTGCAGGCCGCGATCGGCGCGCATGTCATTGCCCGGGAAACCGTAAAGGCAATGCGCAAGAACGTGCTTGCCAAATGTTATGGCGGAGATATTACACGTAAGAGAAAGTTGCTGGAAAAACAAAAAGCGGGGAAAAAACGTATGAAGCAAGTCGGTAACGTTGAAATACCGCAAGAGGCATTTCTGGCAATATTGCAAATAGGGAAATAACTTTTCTGAAAATGAAAGGATAATAGTGGATTTTGCTCTTTTTATATTTTTATTGTTGGTTATTACCGGGGCGATTTGGTTAGCCGATCACTTTATTCTGAGATCGCGAAGAACCCCGGGAACCCGTGAACCGTGGTGGGTTGAGTATCCAAAAAGTTTTTTCCCGGTCATTCTGCTGGTTTTTCTATTGCGCTCTTTTCTGGCAGAACCATTTAAGATTCCATCTGGTTCGATGCTGCCAACGCTATTTGTCGGAGATTTCATACTGGTGAATAAATTTACGTATGGTATCCGTCTGCCAGTTCTGAATATCAAGGTGGCGGATATCAAGCAGCCTCAACGTGGCGAGATCATGGTATTTCGTTATCCGGATGACCCATCGGTCAATTTCATCAAGCGCGTGGTTGGTGTTCCTGGCGATCGCATTACTTATCAAAACAAACGACTTACAATAAATGGAAAAGAAATCGGCGTTACCACTGACGGCCAGTTTGATTATCTTGATAGACGAGGGAGTGGCAATTTCGTATTAACACAACGATTTCAGGAAACCCTGGACTCTCATCAGCATGCAATATTGAATCGTGAGGAATCCCCTCCTATTAGCCTATCTGAAGTCGAGCAGTTCCCCTTTCGGGACAATTGCGTCTACAATGAAATGGGGTTTATGTGCACAGTACCGCCAGCACATTATTTCATGATGGGCGACAATCGTGACGATAGCAAAGATAGCCGGTATTGGGGCTTCGTGCCCGACCGAAATATCGTTGGCAAGGCATTCATGATCTGGTGGAATTTTAGCGACCTAAAACGTATCGGGCGCGTGATTAACTGAAAGAGGGCAGATATGGAAAAACAGAATGGTTTAAGCTTATTCGGATTCATAATAGCCTGTATTATAATGATATTTGTCGCTCTTCTCGGTTTCAAGCTGTTTGGTCCCTATGTGCAATACTTCACCATCCAGAAGACTCTCAAAGAGATAGCGCATGATCCCGAAATGAAAAGTGGCAATGCCCACGATATCAAATTGGCGTACGTCAAACATGCAATGATCGACAATATCGACAATGTCAGTCCGGACGACATCGACATCGATAAAGATGGAGATACCCTCATCCTGAGCGCCACCTACTCGGTCAAGGTGCCATTGGTTTATAATGTTAGCTTGTTGATTGACTTCAATGCATCTTCGAACAATTGATCGGCTTCGGGATGCTGGTTTTAGGTAAGGATGGTTGATTCCTTCATTACCGATGTAATTGGTTATCGTTTTCGCAACGTCGAATTACTGCAACAGGCCCTGACTCATCGCAGCTACGGTGCGTCTCATAATGAACGGCTGGAATTTCTCGGTGATGGAGTTCTAAATTGCGTTGTCGCCGAAGAGCTATTTCTTAAATATCCGCAAATGAATGAAGGCGATCTGTCACGACTGCGTGCCAATATCGTCAATCAACAAAACCTTTCCGAGCGTATGCAAAACATCGACTTGGGTAGGCATTTACTGCTCGGTGAAGGAGAAATTAAGAGTGGCGGGATACAACGGCCTTCCATTCTTGCCGATGCAATGGAAGCTTTAATCGGTGCGGTACTCCTCGACGGTGGATATTCGGCTGCGCGTGATGTAGTTGTCAAAATATTTTCTGACCAGCTTAAAATTACTGGTGGGGAAATGCTCGATAAGGACCCGAAGACGCTCCTGCAGGAGCTGTTACAAGGGCAACGCTTGTCTCTTCCGCGGTATTCAATAATCGAGACTCATGGCATGGCACACGATCAAATATTTCGTGTCGAATGTGTAATTCCGGAGCTCGGCATTCGCACCGAGGGCGAGGGGCCGAGCAGGCGCAGCGCCGAGCAGGCAGCAGCGCGGCGCGCTTATGAACTTGGCATTCGTTCTTGATGGGAGAGGCATACCATTGCGGCTACGTCGCAATTGTTGGCCGGCCCAATGTCGGTAAATCGACTCTACTCAATCGGTTGGCGGGACTCAAACTCAGTATCACTTCACGCAAACCACAGACGACTCGTAATCTCGTCACGGGTATCGTAACAAGACAACAGGCGCAGTTGATCTTGGTCGACACACCGGGTTTTCAGACCCGTTTTGGCAGCGTGCTCAATCGCGGAATGAACCGCATGGTAACGCAATCACTTTCCAGGGTGGATGCAGTGCTAATGGTGGTTGAAGCTTTGAAATATGGCGCTGAAGACCACCGGTTAATAGAATTGCTGCCGAGAAGAAAGCCCGTATTACTTGTGATCAACAAAATAGATCGGGCTTCAGATCGGAAACGATTGCTGCCATTCATCAAGCGGATGTCGGAAGTACGAGATTTTGCTGAAATTATTCCGATTTCCGCGGCCAAAGGGAAGGGCATAGAAGAATTAATAGAGGTAACTGCAAAATATTTGCCGCAAGGACCGGCAATTCATGCGGTAGATGAAATCACCGAAGCCAGTGAGCGTTTTCTTGCAGCAGAGTTGATTCGCGAGAAGATTTTTCGCTTGCTGGGAGATGAACTGCCATATGTCAGCACAGTCATCATCGATAATTTTGTTGAAGAGCAGGGATTACGGCGCATCAGCGCATCGATTATCGTTGACAAAGAATCGCACAAAGGCATAGTAGTTGGCGTTGGTGGTGGACGTCTTAAAGAGATTGCGTCAAAGGCTCGCCGCGATATGGAAAAATTATTTGGTGGCAAGGTATTCCTTGAGGTTTGGGTAAAGGTTAAATCTGGCTGGGCCGATGATGAACGGTTCCTCAAGCGGAGTGGCTATTGATTAACCATCATCTGAATGGACAAGTGCTTTACACCCGGCAGTTGTTGAGCGATCTGCGGCAGCAATGACCCGGTTGAGTGTCAATCTCAATAAAGTTGCGCTGTTGCGTAATGCTCGTACCATTGATATCCCAAGCGTAACGCGGGCAGCGATCATCGTACTCAACGCTGGAGCACATGGCATTACCGTGCACCCTCGGCCCGACGAACGGCACATTCGTAAAAGCGACGTTTATGATCTTGCGGCGCTGCTGAGTAAGCGGCCGGAGGCTGAATTCAATATTGAGGGAAACCCGTTTCACATGATGATGGACTTGGTGCGAGCGGTGCGCCCACATCAGTGCACGCTGGTTCCCGACGATCCGGATGCATTTACCTCGAATCACGGCTGGAATCTGGCGCGGGATGGCATCCGCTTGCAGCCGATAATTGCAGAGTTGCGTGCATTGGGTACCAGGGTCAGCCTGTTCATGGATCCGGTATCAGAAACAATGCCGCACGCCCGCGCACTCGGTGCCGATCGCATCGAGCTTTATACTGAACCCTACGCAAAAGCTTTTGGCACGCCTGAAGAATCGCGCATCCTGAATCGTTATGTGAAAGCGGCACGGGCAGCACAGGCGTCCGGGCTTGGTATCAACGCTGGACATGACCTCAATCTCAATAACTTGCCACGATTCCTTCAGGCTGTGACTGGCGTGATCGAGGTGTCAATCGGCCATGCA
>Ga0074044_10004930_pt1 | contig 10962 bp, 6 predicted proteins | sample BogForMeECP23OM1_FD_94443 | JGI IMG/M metagenome (GOLD analysis project Ga0074044, IMG submission 94443) | Bog forest soil microbial communities from Calvert Island, British Columbia, Canada - Bog Forest MetaG ECP23OM1 | ecosystem: Environmental > Terrestrial > Soil > Wetlands ...
AACGCGGCGTTGATCCGCCTCCCGGCGAGCAATGCCTCGGTGCCGGGTAGGCGCATCGCCGTTTCGGTCGTGGCGCCAATCGCGATGCGCGCATTACCGACCATTCCGTCCGCGATGCCGACTGATACGGCGATCCCCAGCGCCGGCCAATCATCGGCCGAGCGCGCCGTCACCTTTGCGTAGGCAGCGCGACGCCCCGCCTGCGGCGGTATTTGCAGCGACATGATCAGTTCGTTGTTCGCCAGCACCGTCGCCATGTAGCCGGAAAAAAATCCTCGACCGGGATCGTTCGCTCGCCGCCCGGTCCCACCGCCCCGACCGACGCACCCAGCGCAATCAGCACCGGCGGTAGATCCATATGCGGGTCGGCGTGGGCGAGGTTGCCGCCGATAGTAGCGACATTGCGCACACGGACATTGGAATGGGTCAGTAAGGTATCGGTGATGACTGGGACGGTCCGCCCCACCACTCCCGACCGCTCGATTTCTGAGAGCCGCACCATTGCACCGATCTCGAGGCCGCCTTCCGGGGTCTCGGCGACGCTTGAAATAGCCGGCCCGAGCACGCGCAGACTGACCAGGCGCTGTGGCCGGTAGAGTCCCGATTTCATCATCAGGATCAGCGCGGTGCCGCCAGCGATCGGCCGCACATCGGGATCGTCGGGGTCGAGCAAGGCCAGCGCCTCGCCGAGAGTAGCGGGCTCGATCAGCTCGAACGGGGTCATCGTCGCCCTCGCTGTCTCACACGTTGACGGGGGCGAGTGGTACCTGCCCGCGGATCAGGTCGGCCGCCTTCTCCGCGATCATGATGACCGGCGCGTTGATGTTGCCACCGACGAGGTCGGGCATCACCGATGCGTCGACGACCCGCAACCCGTCAATGCCAAACACCCGCAATTCGCCGTCGACCACCGCCATGTCGTCCTCCTCGGTGCCCATCTTGCAGGTGCCGAGCGGGTGATGGACGCTGATCCCGGTCGCCCGGATATGCGCGTCGAGCGCCTCATCTGAGGTGTTGGCGACGCCGGGCAGGACCTCTGCGGCGACGAATGAATGCAATGGCGCCTGCTCTCCGACCTCACGGACCATGCGAAGGCCAGCGCGCAGGGTCGCCCAATCCCTATCGGTGGCTAGGAAGTTCTGGCGGATGCGCACGGCCTGCCGCGGGTCCGCCGAGACGAGCTCGATACGGCCGCGGCTCTCCGGTCGCAACACCACCGCGCGGCAGCCGAAACTGTCGGGATAGGGTTGGGTGAACGGCGGTAGATAGGGAGTCGCTGCCTGCGGGGCGGCGGCAAACAACAACTGCACGTCAGGCAACTCGGCAGCGAGCGGGCTTTTCAGAAACGCCATCACCCCGCCCGGCAGATCGGCGGAGAGGCCAGAGCCGAAGAAGTAGGTCTTGGCGAGATCGACCGCGATGCGGTCGAGCCGCATCTTGGCATGCAGCGGCCCCGGCTCGGTGCGGCGCCACATGATCCCGGCCGAGATGTGGTCCTGCAGGTTGCGACCGACGCCCTTGAGCGGCGCGGCGACAGCGATACCATGCGAGCGCAATTCCGCAGGGTCCCCGATCCCCGACAGCATCAACAGTTGCGGCGAGTTGATGACACCGGCGGCGAGGATCACCTCGCGCTCGGCATGGGCGGCGACGCGCTGGCCGCGTTGGAGGTATTCGATCCCGGTGGCGCGGCTGCCGTCGAGCACGATGCGGGTTACGAGCGCGTCGGTCACTACCGCCAGCCCAGGGCGCACCAAAGCCGGCCGCAGATAGGCGACCGCGGCGCTGCATCGTCTGCCGTCGCGGATCGTTGCCTGCCAGCGGCCGAAACCTTCCTGCTGGGCGCCGTTGTAGTCGTCGGTCGCGGGGAACCCGGAGGCGATGCCGGCGTCGACAAACGCTCCCGAAAGCGGATCGGGGTAACGCGACCAGCGCGTCGTCAGCGGGCCATCGCCGCCGCGATACGCGTCGGCGCCATCCTCCCAGGCTTCCTGGCGGCGGAAATACGGCAGCACATGCGCATAGGACCAATGCGACAGCCCGGCATCGGCCCAGCGGTCGTAATCGCCGCGATGACCTCGGACATAGGCCATCGCGTTGATCGACGACGATCCGCCAATGACCTTGCCGCGGGCGCATTCGATGCCGAGCCCGCCCATCGAGGCTTCCGGCTCGGCGAAATACATCCAGTCGTACATTCGGCGCTGCAGGATACGACCCCAGGCAAGCGGGATCTTAAGCCACGGGTCGCGATCCCACCCACCGGCCTCGAGCAGGAGAAGCCGCACACCGTCGTCTTCAGTCAGGCGATGTGCCAGGGCGCAGCCGGACGAGCCAGCGCCGACGATGATGTAATCGTATGATCGCGCTGGAGAAGCGACCGACATTGTCTGCTGTCCTGCGCCGCCGAACCGGCATGGCCAGAGAACCGCCATGGTAGGCGATACAGTCGAGACGGCCAAGCGCCGCTCTGTTGGGCGCCATCCACCGCCCGGCGCTTCCCCATGGCTTGGTGTACCCACAGAAAGGTCTCTTGCGAGGCTAATGGGTTCACTATACGTTCTCAAGCCACGCTCTCGGATCCAATCCTCGAAACGAGCCCTTGATGACGGATCAGATTGTCATCACCGAGAAGACCAGCCAGGCGAAGGATATCCGCGCCGCTGTCGGTTCTCGCTACGGAGACATCCTTCCGGCCGAGGGCCATCTGTTCGATCTGCTCGAACCGGAGGATGTGGTGCCGGCCTGGAAGCGCTGGTCACCGATTCTCCTGCGGCCCGAGGGCCTTTACGGCACTCGTCCGGCAGAGGGCGGCAACAAAGCTGCCAAGCTCAAAGCCATTCGAGAGGCCCTGCGCTCGGCCAAACGGGTGTGGCTGGCCACCGACTGTGATCGCGAGGGGCAGCTCATCGGCCAGGAAATCCTCGAGCATTACCAGTACCCCGGCCAGATCATGCGGGTCCTGTTCACCGCGCAGGATTCGCAGACGATCCGCGAAGCATTCGCCGGGGCGAAGCCCAACTCGGAATACGCAAGCCTTTACGCCGCTGCTGTCGCGCGACGGCAGGCCGACCAGATCTACAACCTGTCGCTGACCCGGACCGCGACAGTCATTCTGGGTCGAGGGGCCAGGGGCGTGATCGGGGTTGGTCGGGTCAAGACGCCGACCTTGGCAATCGTGTGCAAGCGTGAGCTGGAGATCCGCAACTTTGTGCCCCTGGCCTATTTTGAGGTTGTTGCCACCGTCACCGTAGCGGGCGGCCAATTCCGGATGCGGCACGCGCCTCAGGAGCGGATTGTCCGGCGCGAGATCGCGCAGGACATCGTCAACGCGGCTCGGGGCTTCGAGGGCCCACTTGGCGTGCGCGTAGAGGAAAAGCGGCAAGGACCGCCAAAGTTGCACGATCTGCCTTCGCTGCAGAAATTTTGCAGTTCGCGCTTCGGCTGGCCGGCGGCCAAGACGCTCGAGGTGGCGCAGGAGCTCTATGACGGCCAGGGCAAGAAGATCATCACCTATCCCCGCGCCGAGGTCCGCTATCTGCCGGAGAACTTGATCAAGGATGTGCCGCGGATTGTGGCCGGACTGCGGGTGGGAAAATCATTCAGCGCCATCCCGGTGCCCGAGCCGCCGGTCATCCGCAAGGGTGCGAGCGGCACCTTCTACGACAAGGGGCTGGCAGGGGCGAGCCATCACGCCGTCATTCCCAACGGCAACACGGTCGACGATCTGCGGGAGATCTGGCCGCGGCTTTCGATCGACGAGAAGAAGCTGTTCGACGTCATCGCACGGGCTTACCTGGCCGCAGTCATGCCCGACTTCCGCTACCGGCAGACTACGGCGACGCTCGACGTGCGCGGCTCTGCTTTCCGCGCGACGGGTCGCGAGCCCCTCGATCTCGGGTGGCGCGCGGCGTTCCCCGACTGGCAGCCCGCCGACGAAAAGGGCGACGACGCGCAATTGCTGCCGGCACTCCGCAACGGCGAGATCGCACGGCTGGAAAACCCGACCATTGAGGACAAGGAGACCCGGCCGCCGCCGCGCTACAACGAAGGCACTCTGATCGAGGCCATGCAGAACGCCTGGCGCTTCGTTGACGACGAGGTCCTACGGGAACGGTTGAAGGAGGCCAAGGGCATCGGCACGCCGGCGACCCGAGCCGAGATCATCGGGGGGCTCAAGAAGCAGGGTTTTCTGGTTGCGCAGAGCAAGAACATCGTCCCCACCGAGACGGGCTTATCGCTGTTCGGGGTTCTCAAACAGGCCGATCCGGCACTGGTCGACCCGGGTGTAACGGCGCAACTCGAATGCCTGCTCGACGAAGTCGTGATCGGCAAGCAGGAGATGGTCGGCGCGATCGACGCCGTGTGCGATGTCGCTCAACGCATCATCGGCAAGCTCAAGGACGGCGCTGGTGCCGGAGGACCGCCGCTGCTCGGCGCTGTAGTCAACGGCGACGCCGGGGGTCGTCCACCAACGCCGGCGATGAAACGCTTTGCCGATAGCGTCGCCCGGCAGAAGGGCATCAGGCCTCCGCCTGGCTACGCGAAATCGGGATCGATCTGCCGCGCATTCCTCGACCGACACACACCCAAGAAAGCCGGCGGTGAACCGCCTGGAGAGCCCGGCTCCAAACCGCCGAGTCCGGCGCAGATGTTGTTCGCTGAAAAGATCGCGCGGGAGAGAGGGATCGTCATTCCCGATGACACCCGGGCCAGCTCCACCGCCATGTCTGCATGGATTGAGTCACACCTGAGCACGGAGCGCGGCAAGAGCCGTCGCAAGACCGCGAACAAACCACCGAGACCAACGGCGCCGAAATCTGCAGCGCCAAAGAGGAGGCCACGGAAACGTACGGCTGACGCCCCCGATAGTCCCGCATCTCCCGCTCGGCAGAATTAGGGACCTGGTCGCGCCGCCCGGCATTCCGATTGAGGTGTTCGCCTTTAGCCGGGTACTGTGGCGCTCCCGCTCAAGGCTCCCCTATTCGGGGTCGTGGTAACCCGCTTCAGCGTCTTCCGCCAACTTCTCGTACTGAAGCGCCACGTCGGCCAAGTGCTCTCGAAGGGCGGGCATCGTTGCTTCTGCACCTGCTCGCATCCGCGCATTAACGTATTGCTCGCGCCTTCCCGGACCGACGCTGCAGCGCATCGTGCCAGGGTGTAAATCGGCGTCGTCCCGGTTACTATCACCGCTGCAGAGAGAGGCTGGCAACATGGCCACCACCGTTACCGCGATCTACCGCTACCCCGTAAAGGGCCTGAGCGCCGAGAAAATGGACCGCGTGGCGCTGTTGCCCGGCGAATGCCTGCCGCACGATCGGCGCTTTGCGATAGCACTCGGCTCGACACGCTTCGATCCACAATGCCCGGAATGGCTGTCGAAGACCCATTTCATCATGCTGATGCGCGACAAAAAGCTGGCGCAGTTGCAGACCCGGTTCGGACGCGGAAAGCGGCATCCTGACGATCGCGGAGAACAGTCGGGTATTGTTGCGCGGGCAGATGAGCGAGCCGGAGGGGTGCCGGCTGGTCGCGGAATTCTTCACGGATTTCCTCGGCGAGGCGGTGCAAGGACCGCTACGTGTCGTCGAGGCGCCGGGGCACGCCTTTGCCGATGCACGGCGTAAGCCCAACGCGACGACCGACAAATACGTCTCGCTGATCAACCGCGCGAGCATCGCGGCGCTGGAGACGGCGATGGGTGTGCCGGTCGATCCGCTCCGATTTCGCGCGAATGTCTATTTCGACGGGGCATCGGCCTGGAGCGAGCACGACTGGATCGGCTCCGATATCACCCTCGGGGCCGCGCGGCTGCGGGTGATCTCGCCGATCACCAGATGCGCGGCAACCCAGGTCAATCCCGTGACCGCGAAACGCGACCTCGACATCGTCGCCGCCCTCGGGCGCGCCTTCGGCCACATCAATATGGGCGTCTACGCCGAGGTGGTGGCCGGCGGCGAGATCGCTGTTGGCGATGCGCTGATCGAGCCGCAGGGCAACTCGACCGGCGGTTGAAACAATTTATCTAAGAGCGTCCTTGCCGACCTACCCTTTCTCGCTAGGAGCACGGCGGTGCCAGCAGTGAGCGCGGTACAAGATCACCAACGTGTGGCCGCTGCGACGCAGGCGCGGCCCATACTTTTTTAAGCTGCGGAGATTATCCAAGCGTTGGCGATCGGCAACGGAGTTTCGACTTTTGAGTCTAGCGCAAGGCAAGAGGTTCCACTGCTGCCGCCAACGTTATGGCGATGGGCATACCTCTCAAATTATGCTATCCGGCTACAGTGAATGCCGATGGCGTTTGCGACCCAGACGTGGACTTGTTGGTCGCTGGGCGGGCGCTTAACACAATAAGCCTTTGACCCGTTCTCGCAGGGCACGTTAGAAGGGCTGCTCAGGCAGTTGCATTGCCCTCCAGCTCATTGCTCAGGATCGATGAAGCCGATCAACCTACGCATCGCCGAGGAACTGGGCGTCCGCGAGCAGCAGGTCGCTGCCGCCATCTCTTTGCTCGATGGCGGAGCGACCGTGCCCTTTGTTGCCCGCTACCGGAAGGAGGCGACCGGAGCGCTCGATGACGCCCAGCTGCGCACGCTCGACGAGCGGCTGAGGTATCTGCGCGAGCTGGACGAGCGTCGCGCCGCTATCCTCGACAGCATCAGTCAGCAAGGAAAACTCGACGCCGCGCTCAAGCATGCGATCGAGGCGGCGGATAGCAAGGCGCGGCTCGAGGATCTCTATCTACCCTATCGGCCGAAACGGCGGACGAAGGCTCAAATCGCACGCGAAGCGGGTCTCGAGCCGCTGGCAGAGGCGCTTCTCGCGAGGCCCGACCAAAGCCCGGAGCAGCTGGCCCTCCGCTATGTCAAAGCCAGTAAGGGGGTGGTTGATTCGCCCGCCGCACTCGACGGTGCCCGTGCGATCCTCGTCGAACGTTTCGCCGAAGATGCCACGCTGATCGGGACCCTGCGCGAGGAAGTGTGGTCGCGCGGACGTCTCAGTTCGCGAGTTCGTGTAGGCAAGGCGGAGCTTGGCGCCAAGTTCGCCGATTATTTCGAGTTCAGCGAGCCACTGTCTAAATTGCCGTCGCACCGCATTCTTGCGCTGTTCCGCGGCGAGAAGGAGGAGGTGCTCGCCCTGGAGCTAGTGCCCGACCCGGTCGCGCCAGATCGAATCGAACTGAGCGCCTTCGAGCGGCAGATCGCGAGCCGGTTCAAGATCGCCGATCATGGCCGGCCCGGCGACCGCTGGCTGATCGATACAGTGCGCTTGGGCTGGCGCACGAGGATCCTGGTTCACATCGAAAGCGACCTGCGCCTTCGGCTCTGGCAAGCTGCGGAAGACGCCGCAGTGCAGGTGTTCGCCGGGAACCTGCGCGACCTGCTTCTCGCCGCCCCCGCGGGCGCGTGTCCGACGATGGGGCTTGATCCGGGTTATCGCACCGGCGTCAAAGTCGCCGTGGTCACCGGGACCGGGCAAGTCGCGACGACGGTGACGATTTACCCCCACGAGCCACAGCGTCGTTGGGGCGAGTCGATTGCTCAGCTGGCGCGGCTTGCCCGAGAGCATCGGGTGGAATTGATCGCGATCGGGAACGGCACCGCCTCGCGCGAAACCGACCGGCTTGGTGCGGAGCTCATTCAGCTCCATCCAGAGCTAGGGTTGACCAAGATGGTGGTCTCGGAAGCCGGGGCCTCGGTCTACTCCGCTTCAGCTTTTGCCTCGCAGGAGTTGCCTGGGCTAGACGTGTCCTTGCGCGGAGCGGTCTCGATCGCACGACGGCTTCAGGACCCGCTCGCCGAGCTGGTGAAGATTGATCCCCAATCGATTGGCGTGGGCCAATACCAGCACGATCTCAGCGAACACAAACTTTCGCGCTCCCTCGATGCGGTGGTCGAGGATTGCGTCAACGCCGTGGGCGTTGACGTCAACACGGCGTCGGAGCCATTGCTGTCGCGAGTCTCCGGCATCGGCGAAGGATTGGCGCGCAGCATTGTCAATCACCGTGAGGCGTATGGTCCTTTTCGCAACCGAACGGTCCTCAAGAAGGTGCCGCGGCTCGGGCCCAAAGCTTTCGAGCTTTCGGCAGGCTTCCTGCGCGTCCGCAATGGTGACGATCCGCTCGATGCGTCGGGCGTACATCCGGAAGCCTATCCCGTCGTGCGGCGCATTCTCGCGGCAACCAAGCGCCAACTGGAGAGCCTGATCGGCGACACACCAGTCCTACGCCAGCTTCAGCCGGAGGCTTTCACGGATGCCGTGTTCGGGGTGCCGACCGTCACCGACATCTTGCGGGAATTCGAGAAGCCCGGACGCGATCCCCGCCCGGCTTTCAAAATGGCGAGGTTTCGCGAGGGGGTGGAAAAGCTCGAGGACCTGCAGCCCGGCATGATTCTCGAAGGTGTCGTGACAAATGTCGCCGCGTTCGGCGCCTTCGTCGATGTGGGAGTCCACCAGGACGGGTTGGTGCACATCTCCGCGATGGCCAATACTTACGTCAAGGATCCACGCAAGGTTGCGAAGCCCGGCGATGTTGTCCGTGTCAAAGTGTTGGAGGTCGAGCCGAAACGCCGGCGGATCTCGTTGACGATGCGGCTCGATGAATCCCCGGCAACGAGGCCGACGGCAGCACGCACCGAATTTGGCCCAGCGGGATCTGAGAAACGTCTCCGACCCGCCGAGACGCGTGCAGGCCGAAGCAATTCCGTGCCCGTTACTGGCGACGCGATGGCCGAGGCGTTTCGGCGAGCAGGGTTGGCTGGTAAGACCCCAGGGCAATAGCTCAGCGGCCCTTCGTGCTCGGACGCACTTGTCGCCAAGGGCTAGTAAGACAATCAGGTCGATTCGACCGCTCGTTTCCTGGACTGGTTCAAGAAGCCCTTCCCCCGGGGCCATTCAACCTTCGCCACCACTCGTCCCGGCTTCCAGCCCTGGGCCTGATATCCGAAGCTGGCATATAAAGGCGCACCTTATGCCGCCCGCCGGGCGCTTGAGCAGGCACCCGATCTTGTTCTGCAAGTCCGGGTTGACGGCCGGCCGGATCGCGTATCCCATGCGCTCGGCTTCGAGGAATTCAGATGCGATCTCGACTAGCCTTCTAGCGGCAGTTGACCCACAAACGAAGCCCTATCGGGCCTTACGGTGCAGGTCTAGCTCTATCAACCCCGGTGCGCGATTGCTCTCGGTCGGGATCAAGCGAAATCGTTGACCGCGACCCGTTGGTCTCGGTCGGATCAAGCGACGGCAGTGACCGCAACCAACGGAGGGCATCTGATCGACGCACGATAGTCCGCCGCCCAACCTTGCGAGCGATCAGCCGGCCGGCCGTGATTTCCTCGTAGATCATGGAACGGCTTATATCGCTCTCTTTAGCCAGACGTTCGATCGAATATGCGAGGCGCGCTGTTTGGCGACGAACTATCTTTGCCAAATGCCTCTCCCACCAGCGGTCTATGGCGATCTCGCATCCCAATTCGATCTATGCACCAGGAAGGTGTCTGTTTAGTTAAGAGTGAATTTTATCCGATTTAGATGAGGATGGGAGCCGGAGCTGTTTCGCGCTCGTCGTGACGGAGCGGAATCGAGCCCGACGACATGGCGTTGGTCGGACGTCGGCAGCTGGGAGGATTGAGCGACACCCAGTGGATATGGTGCGATCCGGCCATGCTCTGGTGCTCGTGATCCAAGTCAGATTGAAGCGCCGGCCGTCTTTTTCCGGGTCGAAGGTGTGGGGGCTTGCAGGCATCTGCCTCGGATTACCCAACAAAAGCTCCGTCTCGGCTGTATGGTGGCTACATCGACCTTGCGCGTGATGAGCGCCTCCTAGCCAGCCGCGCGCGTACAAGTCAGGTCGCGGATGGGCCTCTACGCACGCTACCTGCTTCCCCGGCTGACGCATTTGTCCATGGGCCAGAAGCAGCTGCTGCCGTACCGGCAGCGCGTCGTCACCGGTGCCGCCGGCCGGGTGCTGGAAATCGGCATCGGCTCGGGCCTGAACCTGCCGCTCTACGGCGACGCTGTGGAGGAGATCATCGGGATTGATATCTCACCGGAACTGCTGGCCATGGCGGAGCGTGCCGCTGCGCTGGCGCCCCAGCGCCGCGTTCGAGTGCGGCTTCTGGAAGGCTCGGCCGAACGTCTGCCTCGCACTATCGCGGACGGCAGCGTCGACACGGTGGTCGTCACGTGGGCGCTGTGCAGCATCCCCGATGCCACGGCGGCGCTAGCCGAGGCGCACCGTGTGCTCCGCACCGGTGGGTCACTTCGCTTCGTCGAACACGGCCGATCGCCCGACGCCTCAGTGGCTTGGTGGCAGGACCATCTCACCCCACTGTGGAAGCGCTGTTCGGGCGGCTGTCATCTGAATCGGCAGACGGACGACCTGCTGCGATCGGCGAGGTACAAGCTTACCCAGCTGAGGACTGGCTATGCGCAGGGGCCGCGCCCGATGACGTTCATGTATGAGGGTCAGGCAGAACCCAAAAGGTAGTGGAGCCCGACTCGCCACCATCTCGACGGCCCGAGGCCATGATCGGGCTGCTGTCGCGCCTTTGGAAGCGCCTCTGGGACGCGTCTCCCTTGACCGCGTAATTTGGATCGAGAGCATGGCGGAGGAGCCTGCCTCGCGGCATCGGCCGCTCGCTCTACGTTGGAGAGCCGGCGACAGGGCGGGTTATTTGCTGCATATGAACGAGGTTCGGTCGGATGGGAGGCGGCTCTTCCGCGCCCACATTCTCGCTAATCGGTCCCTCGACGGTTCCGATCATCCACGATAGTCCACGACCGTATCCGGGACACTTCCGGGACACTCGCCCTCGACCAAAATCCCATATGTTTGATTTTGCTGGCGTCCCCTACCGGATTCGAACCGGTGTTGCCGCCGTGAGAGGGCGGTGTCCTGGGCCTCTAGACGAAGGGGACTAGGCCTCATATGATAATAGCGGCTGAGGCTGGCTCGATCAA
>Ga0074044_10004931_pt1 | contig 10960 bp, 9 predicted proteins | sample BogForMeECP23OM1_FD_94443 | JGI IMG/M metagenome (GOLD analysis project Ga0074044, IMG submission 94443) | Bog forest soil microbial communities from Calvert Island, British Columbia, Canada - Bog Forest MetaG ECP23OM1 | ecosystem: Environmental > Terrestrial > Soil > Wetlands ...
CATGCAATCGATATTCCTTGATTACTGCATAACGACTTTCTAGAAGAGGACGCGCACATGATTCACCACATCATTCTGTACAAACTCAAACCGGGGACCACAGCTGAGGATGTCGAGAAGCTTTTGATGCAAACGCGAATGCAGCTTTTGAAGATTCCGGTTGCGATGAACGTGCGATGCGGTCGTCGGATTGACCAGAAGAATGAATGGCCTTTCTTTCTTGCGGTAGACTTTGACTCGAAGGAACGGATGGCCATGTTCAGCGAGGACCCCATTTACATCAAATTCGTCGAAGAAACTATCAAGCCGAATACTCAAGAAGCGCTGGTTTTGGACTACGAGACCGATCCCAAGCGCAAATAGTTATAGATTTTACTGCAGGTGTAATCGATTTCTTCTGTCTCGATGCAAAAGGGTGGCGTGAAGGACAGAACATTACCGTCCAGGCCTCCTCCCAGAAAAAGCAGCCCATCTTTGAGCGCCGACAGGACCATTTGGGAGGCAAGCTTCGAGTTCGGTGAACCATCCTTCTGAACTATTTCCGCGCCGATCATCAGGCCCAGGCCGCGGATATGCCCAATCTCAGGTGCGGCCAGCGCTTTAAGCCTAGTTCGAAAATGTTTTCCCAGCGCCTGAACGCGTTTTCCTAAAGTACTATCCAGATGAAGATCGATCGAGGCTAGAGCGATCGCACAGCCTATAGGGTTTCCCAGGAATGTTGTCGTATGTAGTGCTTCGCCGGCTGAGCGCGGCCACGCGTCCATAATCTCAGCCCGTCCGACGCAGGCCGACAGCGGGAAGCCCGTGGTGAGTCCTTTTCCCAAGCAGATGAGGTCTGGATAAACACCGAACTGATCACTGGCGAACAATGCGCCAGTGCGATTAAACCCGGTGTAAATCTCGTCGAAAATGAGGAGGATCTTGTAGGTATCACAAACCTGGCGGAGCATCCTTAGGAAATCGAGCGGAGGCACGACTTCACCGCCGCGTCCCTGGCACGGCTCGACCACCATACATCCAATTGGCCGTTGGCGAATAGCCAGAACGATTTGATCCTCGATGGCTTCCAAACAGGAGCTCGCACAGTTCGGGAAACGAGATCCGTCCAACCGGTATCCTTCTAGTCTTCCAAACGGGCACCGAAAACAGTGAGGATAGGGAAGCCAAGTGGTGAAGTCGCGAAGGTGTTGCTGGAACGGCCCACGAAACCAACGAATACCCATTACCTCTAATGCGCCGTAGCCCAGACCGTGGTAGCCGCCGGTGAACGCGATGACACCCGGTTTCCCGCTATGGAGCAGGGAGGTCTTCATCGCGACTTCGACTGCCTCGAAGCCGGAATTGCACAGAGTTGTTTTTCCGTTGCCGAGTCCCCATCGCTCGAAGGTGATCTGGCTTAGCCTCCGGCAGAGGAGCGCCTTGTTCTCCCCGGGATGCACGTCTCCCATTGCATGCAGCAATTTGGAAGATTGATCGACCAGTGCTGCTTGAATCGAGGAGTGGGTGTGGCCGTGCGCTACAACTGCGAAGCCCCCGGTAAGGTCCAGGAAACGATTCTCGTCGACGTCCCAAACATTCGCTCCTGAACCTCTCTTCCAAAAAACCGGGAAGTTTGGTCCGATATAGGTCACGTTTCGATTTTCGTATTTCGAAAGCAACGACGCTAATTCAAGCGAGCGCGGGCCGGGGATCGAAGTAACGATTTCTGGGAGCATCAGATGGCATTAACCGCAGGTTGGTATCTTAAGCCGGAGAGGCCTGTCGGTGTCGCAATAGGTTGGCGTACAGTTTGGCGATAGCATTCGCTGACTCGGTCCAAGAAAAATCGACTGCCTGTGCTCGGCGGACCAGTTCTGTCCATGCATCCGGCTGGCGGTACAACTGCTTTGCCCGTCGGATCGAATCCCATAGTGCCATTGGTGAATGATTGGCGTACACGAAACCAGATCCGGAATCAGAGACCGGATCATAGTCGGAAACCAGTTGACGCACGCCGCCGCGACTCCTCACGATCGGCAAGGTTCCGTACCGCATCGATGCAAGCGCGTTCGTACCCCGGAAACCAAGCGACGCGGGTAGCAGGACCACGTCCGTACCGGCCAGCGCGAGTTGTCGCAACTTTGTGTCCGCGTCTGAGCGATACGCGAAACGAGTCGGATATTTTCTTTCCGCCACAATAATCTCGGCCAAGTCTTGTTCCGGCGCTTTCCCAGTCACAACCAGACAAGTATCGGCCGTCAATACAAGGTCCAGTACCGGCTTCACGGAGCCGAATGCCAATTCATCCTGCGGCTCGATGGGCAGCGCAAAAGCGATACCGTTCGAGTTCTTTTCAAGTTCGAGCTGTTCCAAGAGCTCTTTCCGGCAAGCCAATTTGGGGTTGGTCTCTTCGGATTTGTGGCGTCTACCAAGGAGTTTGTCGAGGGAGGGGTTGGTCTGCGAGTAGTCGACGCCGTGTGGAATACCATAGATCCGGAAGCGATTTTCTTGCAGGACAGCATCCAGGCCGAAGCCGTGTTGAGGGTTGAAAGCCTCGAAGAGAGACACTTCGCCCGGGAACGTGACAGCGTCGGCGTACAAAATCCCACTCTTCAGGAAGTTTAGGCGACCGTAGAATTCAAGGCCGCGCGGGCCGAAATAACTTCCCGGTAAGCCGGTCAATCCAAAATCGAAACTCCAAAATGAACCCTGGTGCTCCAGGTTATGGATCGTCAAAACGGTGAGAAACGCTAGCTGTCGATCTCGAACGAAAACTGGAATGAGAGCTGTAGTCCAATCATGGCAATGGATCAGCTCCGGAGATGGCGAGAGTCTTCGAGCGAGCTCGATGGCAGCCTTAGAAAAAAAAATAAATCGCTCGGCGTTATCTTCGTAGGCTCTGCCATCTCCTCCATAAATACCGCTTCGATCAAAGTATTCGTCGCGACGAACCAGGAATACCTGAATCTGTTCCGGGCCGGTCGTCTCGACGATGTCGGTGGACGCCTTCTTTCCTCCGAGATTAATTTGGAATTCGAACCCGGTAGACCGGATATCGTAGTTGCCTTCGCGAACGGGCCGATAGAATGGCATAACGACGCTGACGTCGTGACCAAGTCTCTTTAGTTCAACGGCCAGAATTCGGATCTGATCTCCCAAATCTCCGGTCGAGCCGAGAGGGGAGAACTCACTGGTTGCCATTAAAATCTTCATGCAATAGACTCAAGAGGTTAGGTGGTAGTTGGTTAACACGGCCGATTTCAACAACAAATCGAAACGACAGTTTTAGTGTTCCGCCTTATAAATAGCGTTTGCATCTTTCAAGTGAAAGGCTCTTGTCAAAGGGCGGTGACTTGATAATGTGCCGCATTCTCGATCGAGAGCTATGACATTGGGCTCCCTTTTATCAGTAGAGCAAATCATTCCCGAAATGAAGGCAACCGAAAGGTGGGCAGCAATCGTGGAATTGATCGACTTGTTGGTCCGGAAAGGCCGCGTTCGGTCGTCGGACAGAGATTCGGTTCTTGCCGCGTTGCGGCAGCGGGAAGAGACAATGAGTACCGGAATCGGGTTCGGAATCGCGATTCCTCACGCTTCCTCAAATTGTGTAAGCGAAGTGGTCGCCGCGTTCGGCAGATCCTCCACAGGGATCGAATTCGATTCCCTGGATAATTCGCCGGTTCGATTCATCGTTCTGTTTGTTGTACCAAAAGATCAGTTTCAGGTTCATCTGCGTACTTTGGCCGCAATTGCTAAGTTTCTAAACGACAAGACGATACGCGAACAGCTGGCGAAGGCAGAGTCGTCCGAAGAGATTCTAAGCATCTTCGACAACAAGGCCTCTCGTCCGCAGGCCAAGTAACGGATGCCGACGGTCTCCCAGATACTGCAGGAGCGCTTGCAGAACGCTCTTCAGGCGGTTGGCATCACAAGCGATGAGCCGCTGCAATTAACGCCTACGACAGATCCGCGGCATGGCGATTACCAGACGAATGCCGCCATGGTGCTGGCCAAGAAGCTGACGCTAAATGCCAGAAGTCTCGCTTCTCGGATCGTCGCGCATCTTTCGACGAACGACATTGGCGAGTCGGCTGAAGTCGCCGGGCCGGGATTTATCAATTTCAGGTTTTCTCCGGAGTTTCTCGCGAAGCGTCTCCATGAGTTGGCTCTCGATACGCATTTTGGCGTGGAACCTGTAGCAAAGCCGAAAACGATCGTGATTGACTTCAGCTCTCCGAATATTGCGAAGCCGATGCACGTCGGGCATATCCGATCGACGAACCTCGGGGACGCATTGGCAAGAGTTGCTCGGTTCCTGGGGCACCATGTGATCACCGACAATCATCTCGGTGATTGGGGTACTCAATTCGGCAAGGTGTTATACGGCTGGAAACGTTTGTTAAATCAGAGGTGCCTCGATGCAGATCCGATAGCGGAACTGGTCCGTATCTATCGCGAAGCCGACGCAGCAGCAGAAAAGGATCCGGGGGTTTTGGAAGTGTGTCGTCAGGAACTAGTGAAACTGCAACAGGGGGACGTTGATAACCGGCGGATTTGGCAACAGTGCGTTCAACTCTCAACGCAGGATTTTTCGAGGGTTTATGATCTCTTGGGAGTTCGGTTTGATTATCAGTTGGGCGAAAGCTTCTATAACCCTGAGTTGCCGCGAGTCGTGCAGGAGCTGCAGGATCGCGGCCTCGCTGAGAAAAGCGAAGGGGCGATCGTTGTTTGGGATCGCGCCTTGTCTGAAGACCCATTTATCATTCGGAAGTCCGACGGCGGATTTGGGTATGCGACAACCGATGTTGCGACGATCGAATATCGGGTCCAACAGTGGCATGCGGACTCCGTCTGGTATGTCGTCGGGGCGCCACAACATCTGCACTTTCAGCAGTTGTTCAGTCTGGCACGGCGGCTCGGATACGACCTCGACCTGCAGCACATCGCATTTGGCAGTATATTGGGGGAGGATCGGAAGCTCATGCGTACACGTTCCGGTGAGTCGGTTTCTCTTCGTGCATTACTCGATGAGGCGGTTAGCCGCGCTACCGCCATCGTCGCCGAGAAGAATCCCGAATTGTCCGAGTCGGAGCGCGGCGCAATCGGGAGGATTGTTGGGATCGGCGCGATCAAATACGCCGATCTATCCCAGTACCGCATGACCGATTACGTCTTTTCTTGGGACAAGATGTTATCCCTCCAGGGGAATACTGCGCCATATCTTCAGAACGCCTACGTGCGTAGCCGATCGATTTTCCGGAAGTTGGATACTCCGTTTGCGCCTCCAAGTTTGGTCGAACTTCGAGAAGAACCAGAGCTGTCTCTTACGAAAAAGATTCTGCAATTCCCTGATGTCGTGCCGGCGATCCTGGATGGGTTCAAACCTAACATCTTGGCCAATTACCTCTACGAATTAGCCGCTCAATTTCACGGATTCTACGAATCCTGCCCGGTGCTGTCTGCCGAGTCTTTGAAGCGTGAAACTCGATTACTCTTGTGCGACATTTTTGCAAGGCTCCTGCAAACCGGGCTCGATCTACTAGGCATTCGAGTTCCCGAAAAAATGTAAAGCCGAGATATTTTGCAATTATTGTCCTTGGTATGCCGGATCGCGTTAGACATATAATCACAGCTTCGACACGGCGCTGAACAATTTGAAGAATGACGTCCTAATGATGTCGAGCTTGGCCGAGCGTCTTTTAGAAAATGCGATGCAAGGCGTTTTGAAGAGGGATAGTAACCTTGGTAGGACAATTCGTCATACTTTCGGCGCCGTTAAAGGAGGAGTAAGCGAAAGCTCGAGCTTTCTGAAGGTTTAAGAGGCAAAAGCTGGAGCTTTCGCTTACCTCTCTCTCATGACGCTGGAAAAACTTTTCTCTCGACTTCTGAGCCTCTCCATCTAGAGGTGACAAGGTTTATTCAATGTTTGCATCGAAATTTTCGAAAGATACTGCGGTTGTGACGGGAGGCGCGGGATTTCTGGGTTCGCATCTCTGTGATCGGTTGCTGGCTGAAGGATTGCGCGTCATCGCGATCGATAATCTTATCACCGGATCTCCGGACAATATCGCCCATCTGGCCGGGAATCCGGATTTCCGGTTTATCCGGCAAAACGTCTCCGATTTTATTTTTGTGCCGGGCACGGTTGATTTCGTATTTCATTTTGCCTCCCCGGCCAGTCCGATTGATTACCTGGAACACCCGATTCCAACATTGAAAGTCGGCGCGCTTGGGACACATAATTCGCTTGGCTTGGCCAAGGACAAGGCTGCGAAATTTTTGCTGGCTTCGACCTCGGAGTGCTATGGCGATCCGCTCGTGCATCCGCAAAACGAAGATTATTGGGGGAATGTCAACCCGATTGGGCCCCGAGGCGTTTACGATGAGGCTAAGCGATTCGCCGAGGCAATGACCATGGCTTACCATCGTTTTCACGGTATGGATACGAAGATCGTTCGGATCTTCAACACGTATGGCCCGAGGATGCGGCTCCGGGATGGCCGGGTGGTGCCGTCATTCATCAGCCAGGCCTTGAACAACGAGCCGCTCACGGTCTTCGGTGACGGGAGCCAAACGCGGAGTTTCTGTTACGTTTCAGACCTGATCGAAGGTATCTTCCGCCTTGCGATGAGCAAAAACCACGGGCCGATTAATATCGGAAACCCGGTGGAAATGACGATTAAGCAATTCGCCGAAAAGATTCTGGAAATCACCGGCGCTACGGGCGGAATTACCTACCGAGAGCTGCCGATCGATGATCCGAAGGTTCGCCAGCCGGATATCACGCGTGCCCGCACGCTACTTGGCTGGGAACCCAAGATTGATTTTGATAAGGGAATTCGCGTAACGATCGACTATTTCCGAACGAAATTGGGACAGTAGGAGTTTTAAGTGTTGGGTTTTTTGCAAACCAGTCCATCGATTTGATGCTCACTCAAAACTCAAAACCCAAAACAGCATGGGGTTGGGCATTGGAATCACAGGTGGCGTTGCGACTGGCAAGTCGACGGTCGCTCATCGGCTTTTCGAGTTGGTGCGGATTTGTGCACCGGTCGATCTTTTCAGCTCAGATTTCGAAGCCAGAAGATTGACGGATAGCGATTTCGTTGTACAAGAGGAGATTAAAGCGGCCTTTGGAGTTCAAGTATTCGACCCCGAGGGCAATCTTGCCCGAGACCGGTTGCGGGAGTTGGTGTTCCACGATGCAGCGGCGCGAAAGGCCCTGGAAGCCATTCTCCACCCCCGGATCCGAGAAGCGTGGATTAGCCGGACCAGAGGAGATAGGCTGCTCCTCGCGGAAATACCTTTACTGTATGAAACCGGGGCCGAACGTTACTTTGATCGAATCATCGTCACTGCTTGCAGTCGTGCCTCGCAAGTCGAACGAATGGTAGTCGAACGACGTTTATTGAAAGAACTGGCGGAACAGATAATTCAGGCCCAGATGGATCTCGAGGAGAAAATTCGTCGGGCAGATTGGGTCGTATGGACTGATTGTTCGCCCCAGATTACCGCTCAACAAGTTAAATTGATATCTCAAGAGGTCATCGAACGATATGGAGGAGCCAGGCGCTGAACCGACTGTATTGCCAGGTTCAGAATATTTTAGCGAAAACGGAACTGTTCTTGAGCTTGACAGGCTCCATCAACTTACCCACCTCGTCTTGCTTGAGCTCACCCGCCAATTTAACCTTCGCGTCTCGCACGAGCGTACTCGGCATCAGTTGATTTTCGATCTTCTTAAGGCCTACTCTAGCCGGGGGATCGCCTTAATCGCCGAAGGAATGCTCGAAATAGCGAACGAGAGTTATGGGTTTCTTCGTTGGGAACGTTACAATTTTACGCCCTGCGCGGAAGATGTTTACGTGCCGGCGGTGATCCTAAAAAAATGGGGCATCCGTCCTGGAAACAAAGTCCGAGGTTATATTCGGGGGCCGAAGGAAAAAGAAAAGTTTATGGCCTTGGAGCAGGTCATAAGCATCGAAGGTATTCCTTTGGAGTCCTGGACTGAGCCGAAGCTCTTCGATCAGTTGACGGCGCTTTTCCCGGACAAACGAATCCTGCTCGAGAACTCTAAAACCGGGAGTGTTAGCGCGCGAGCGGTTGACTTAATTGCGCCCTTAGGACGTGGGCAGCGGGGACTAATCGTCGCAGCGCCCCGAACTGGAAAGACGATTTTGCTAAAGGATATTGCGCTGGCGATCCGCGCGAATTCGCCTGATGTTCACCTGATTCTCTTATTGGTGGACGAACGCCCAGAAGAGGTGACAGATCTTGAGCAATGTCTGGATTGCGAAATTTTTAGCTCAACGTTCGACGAAAGTCCGACGCGCCACGTTCAAGTAGCAGAACTGGTGAGTGAGCGGGCGAAACGTCTGGTGGAACTCAAGAAGGATGTCGTGATCCTTCTCGACAGCATTACCCGGCTGGCGCGGGGCTATAACGCGCTTCAACCCGGAAAAGGCCGGATAATGTCCGGCGGTGTTGAGGCCAAAGCTTTGTTGAAGCCCAAACGCTTTTTCGGTGCCGCGCGAAATTGTGAGGAAGGAGGCAGCCTGACGATTTTAGCGACCGCCCTGATCGATACCGAAAGCCGTATGGACGAGGTCATTTTCGAGGAATTCAAAGGAACTGGTAACATGGAGTTGCATCTGGATCGCACGTTGGTCGAGAAGCGAATCTATCCGGCAATTCATATTCTGAAATCAGGAACGCGCCGCGATGACTTACTGTATCATCCCGACGAGTTTGAGCGTGTCACGCTTCTGCGAAAGAAGCTCGCGCAATTGCCGGCGATCGAGGCGATGGAAGTACTATTGAATACATTGAAAGCAACCAGAACCAACGCGGAACTATTGCTGACGGCACTTCGATGACCATGACGAACCTGGATTTGCTGGTCATCACCAAGAACGAGGCGCTGGATGATTGGTGTGGTACGCTCGAGAAGTTCGACCCGATTGCCGTCGATACCGAAGGGGATAGCCTTCACTGCTATTTCGAAAAGCTTTGCCTGATTCAGATAGGCTTGCCTGGCAAGAATGTGTTGATTGATCCCCTCGAACCGATCGATTTTTCCCGCTTTAACGCCGTTCTTGCCGGAAAGAGGATTATTTTGCACGGCTGTGACTACGATCTGCGTATGCTGCGGCGCGGAACGAAGTTTGCCCCGGGCGCGGTGTTTGATACTTATCTTGCAGCGAGGCTGGTGGGCTTGAAAGAGGTGGGCCTAGCGTCTCTGGTAAAAGAGTTTTTCAGTATTGAGCTGCCAAAATCTTCGCAAAAGGCAAACTGGGCTCGGCGACCGCTCACCCAGACGATGATTGAATACGCGGTCAATGACACTCTTTACTTGATAGACTTGGCAGAACGGCTATCGCAGGAGCTGCATACCAGGGGCCGCTGGGAATGGTTCCAGGAAAGCTGCCAAAAAGCCGTCTTGGCTGCCGCTGAGGATCGAGAGAAAGATCCGGAGCGAATTTGGAAGATTCCGGGGAGCACCGCGCTTCGCGGAAGCGCCCTCGCGGTTTTGCGGGATTTGTGGCACTGGCGAGATGCCGAGGCGCAAAAGGCAGATCGCCCCAGCTTCCAAGTGCTACGGAATGAGGAGCTGATCGAACTCGCGAAAGTGGCGGGAGAGGGGAGTCTCCGTATACCGCCTGGAGTACAGGGTCTAAGGCGCAAGCGTTTGGATTCCGTCCTGCAGCAGGCAATGCAGCTGCCCGAATCGGAATGGCCCGGACGCGTTCGGCCGGTTCGAATCCGTGCGACCAGCGAACAGGATCAACGTTTGGAACAGCTGAAAAATCGACGTGACCGCGTAGCGGAAGGTCTGCGGCTCGACCCGGGCGTCGTTGCTCCGCGACAGGCGCTGGAGCGGATTTCGCGAGAGCCGGAAACGGCGGGCACGGTCCTGATGCATTGGCAGAGACAGCTCTTGGGGCTTTAAACCCGAATTCCGAATTTGAAACCGCAGATTCCGCAGATTTCGCAGATTGGAGGAGAAAGGAAAACGGTCTCTGCCATCTACAATTTCGTTCCGGATGAAATCCTTGCGTCAGATAACGCTAAACTCCTTGGCTTCAGTCATCTGTGGAATCTGTGAAATCTGCGGTTACCTCTTATCTTCGGTTTTTGGGTTAAATCGGCGGTGGACAGCTAAATTTTTGTTTGGCAATTTCGGGGTCTTGAGTTAGCGGTTAGAAGTTATTCAACTCAATGAAACCCGTGGACGGCATCTGCTTTCTCGCTTCTGACTTGGGTTTTGTTGGGTACTTTTTGTTTTACTGGCGCTTTAACTAAGCATCTGACCTTCCGCTCGCGTTCGAGTGCTTCCTGGTCAGATTGTAAATTTTCTCCGTACTATGCAGACTACTTTCCCTCCAGCTGTGCAAAAAAGGCCTGGATATCGGTTCGGTACAAAACCGAGATGAACTGGATTCAACGAAAACGAGTTGCAGCCGGCCTGTTCCACATTTAACACCCAAATCATTAGAAATGATCATTGTTACCCGTCCCGATGCGACTGAGGAACAGATCGATCACATCGTCGATCGAATCCGTTCCTGGGGTCTGAAAGCTGAAGTTAGCCGTGGCGAAATGCGTGTCGTCATTGGCGTAATCGGACCTGAAGATAAAATCCGTGAAAAACCGTTGGGCGCCTTTCCAGGCGTAGAATCAGTGACTCCTGTGCTCAAACCCTACAAGCTCGTAGCTTATGAATTTCGGGGGAGATATTCTCACGTTCAGGTGGGAGATGTGACAGTGGGTGCGAAAGAGGTCATTGTGATAGCTGGCCCCTGCTCGGTCGAAAGCGAAGGCCAAATCATCGCGATTGCGAAAGAAGTCCGTAAGGCTGGAGCCAAGATCCTGCGTGGGGGTGCCTTCAAGCCGAGGACTTCGCCCTACAGTTTCCAGGGGCTCGGCAAACTAGGGCTACAATTCCTCGCAGAAGCTCGTCAGGCAACCGGGATGCCAATCA
>Ga0074044_10004933_pt1 | contig 10959 bp, 7 predicted proteins | sample BogForMeECP23OM1_FD_94443 | JGI IMG/M metagenome (GOLD analysis project Ga0074044, IMG submission 94443) | Bog forest soil microbial communities from Calvert Island, British Columbia, Canada - Bog Forest MetaG ECP23OM1 | ecosystem: Environmental > Terrestrial > Soil > Wetlands ...
AAGGACCTCTTCTCCGAATGGCTCACGGCGCATTTCCCGGAGCGCGCCAAGCACGTGCTCTCGCTCATCCGCGGCATGCGCGGCGGCAAGCTCAACGACCCCAACTTCGGCAGCCGCTTCTCCGGCCAGGGCCCCTATGCCGGGCTCATACGCGCGCGCTTCCAGCTTGCCCTGAAGCGCCTCGGGCTCAATAAGCGCGACTGGCGGCCCACAACGACGCTCTTCAAGGTGCCGCCGCGGCCGGGGGACCAGCTCGAGCTGTTGTGACGGTTGCGCCACGGCGCGAGGCGGCAAACGGCCGCCTCGCCCGGGCAGCACCCTGCTGCGCACCTTACGCAAGGCGGCCCCGCCATCCCCAGTTGCCAAGCCATGTTCCTTCCGTGCTAGGATTCGACCCCGCGCGGTCACAATGCAGGACCTCGGAGGGGGAGGAACGCGCCCATGAGACCACAAGGGGGCGAGCAGAGCGGCACACAGGCGCTCAGCGAGCTCGCCCGCAGGGCCGAGCGCCGTGTGCTCGACCTCGATGCCGTCAGGCTCGCTTACCGGCGCTACGCCTTCGTCTATGACATCCTCTTCGGCATCCCGCTCGGCGCCGGGCGCCGCCTGGCCATAGCTGCCGTGAACGCGCGCGGGGCGGGACGCGTGCTCGAGGTGGGGGTCGGCACCGGGCTCACGCTGCCGCTTTACCGCGCCGATTCGAGGGTCGTGGGCATCGACCTCTCGCCCGAGATGCTCGCGCGCGCGCGCCACAAGGTGGACGCCCTCGGGCTCAACCAGGTCGAAGCCCTCGTCGAGATGGACGGCCAGCGCATGGAGTTCGCGGACGCCAGCTTCGATACGGTGGTCGCCCTCCATGTGCTCTCCGTCGCCCCCGATCCGGCCCGCTTGATGCAGGAGATGCGGCGGGTCTTGGCACCCGGCGGCGAGATCCTGATCTTGAACCACTTTCGCTCGGAGCGGGGGCCCTGGCGCTGGCTCGAGCGCGCGACGGCACCGCTCACGGCCGTGCTCGGCTTCCGCCCCGATCTCGACCGCAAGATGCTCGGCAGCCTCGCCGATCTGGTCCTCATCGAGGATCGCCACGTGAAGCGCGCCGCCGGCGCCATTCTGCTGCGTCTTCGCAAGGGCGGCGAGGCGGGTGCCGCGGGAGGCTGAGGCGAACTTGCAAGCAGAGCGCGCAGCCGCCAGCGCCCGGGCCGACGCAAAACGGTCGCACAAGCGCAACGGAGCCGTCGCGAACTTCCCTTAGGAAGGGGCGCCATGGAGACGGCACAAGAGGTCGAGCTCGTCGTCACGGCTGAAGCGCGCCCGCTCGGGCTTGCGAGGTGGCGAAAGACGGGTGCCCGGCCCTACCTCCTGCTCGCACCCTCGCTCTTCTTCCTTCTCCTCTTCACTTATCTGCCGATCGCGCGCGTCATCCGCGACTCGCTCTACTTGCAGCATCTCGGCGACCAGGCCGGGCGCTTCGTCGGGCTCGCGAACTACGCCCGCCTCTTCGCCGACGAGAAGTTCCGCACCGCACTCCTCAACAACCTCGCCTACGGGGCCGGCACGCTGCTGCCGACGATCGTCCTCGCGATCGCGTTCGCCGTGCTGCTCCAGCGCTCGACGAGGCTGAATGCGGTCATCCGCGCCTGCCTCTTCTTCCCCACGGTGGTGCCGCTCACGGCGGCGGCCGGGCTCTGGATCTTCATCTTCCTGCCCAACGGCGGGCTCATCGACTACTACCTCGGCCCGCTCGGCCTCCGCTCGATCAACTGGCTCGGCAACCCCGATTTGGCACTCGCGGCCCTCTCGATCCTCACGGTGTGGAAGAACGCGGGCTACTACATGCTTTTCTACCTGGCCGGACTGCAGGCGATCCCGGGAGAGGCGCTCGAGGCGGCACTCCTCGACGGCGCCAACGGCTGGCAGCGCTTCTGGCACGTGACCTTGCCGCTGCTCAGGCCGACCACGGCCTTCGTCGTGGCGATCGCACTCGTCAACGTGGTGACCAACGTCGACCATGTCATCGTGATGACCCATGGAGGGCCCAACAACGCGACGAACCTCCTCCTCTACTACATCTTCCAGACCCAGACCGAGTTCCATGACCCGGGCAAGGCGACGGCGGCGACCGTGGTGAGCTTAGCTGCCCTCCTCGCGATCTCCTTCTTCGGCCTGCGTGCGCTGGAGCGGGGCATCCGCCATGAGGGGTAGAAAGGCGCTCTTCGCCGCCGCAGGTGCAGCCCTCATGGCCGGCGTCGGCTTCGTCTGGTCGACGCCGTTCCTGTGGATGATCGTCGCGGCCTTGAGGCCCGAGGGCTATGGACCGGCCGAGCTCGCCTCGCTCGCACCGGACTTCGTGCCCACGCTCGAGAACTTCCGGCTCGCCTGGGAGAGTGCCGACTTCCTCGTCAATTACGCCAACACGCTCATCGTCGTCTGCGGCATCCTCGGCGTGCAGCTCGTCACCGTCACGCTCGCGGGCTACGCCTTTGCGCGCCTCGAGTTCCGCTTCAAGGAGGCGCTCTTCTATCTCTTTCTGCTGCAGCTCATGCTGGTGCCGCCGATCCTGATCATCCCCAATCTCACGACGGCCGTGCGGCTCGGCATCTACGACACGCTCATCGGCGTCATGGCGCCCTACATGGCGTCCGCCTTCGGCACTTTCCTGATGCGCCAGGCCTTCCGCGCGGTGCCCCGCGACTTCGAGGATGCCGCGGTGATCGACGGCTGCTCGTTCCTGGCACTCCTGCGCCACGTCATGCTGCCGCTCGTGCGGCCCACGCTCGTCGCCTTCGCGATCGTGAGCGTCGTCGCCCACTGGAACGAGCTGCTCTGGCCGCTCATGGTCGTCAATTCTCCCAAGCGGCAGACGCTCGTCGTCGGGCTCGCGAGCTTCACCCAGGCGAGCGAGGGGGCGGCGGAGTGGGGCCTGATCGCCGCCGGCACGCTTCTCGTGACGCTCCCGCTCATCCTCGCCTTCATCGCCTTCCAGCGGCAATTCGTGAACAGCTTCATGTTTTCCGGACTCAAATGATCAGCAAGGGGGACCAGACCATGACGATGCGGCACCTCATTCCCGCCGGCCGGGCGAAGGCATTCTCGCTCGCGCTCGCCTTGGCGGCAGCGCTTCTCTCAGCACCCGGGAAGGCCGCCACCACCTCGCTCGATTTCTATTTCCCCACCCCCGTCCAGGGTCCGCTCGCGCGCGAGCTCACGCGGATCGTGAAGGAGTTCAACGAGAAGAACGCGGACATCGACGTCGTCGCCGTCTATACGGGGAGCTACGACGACACGCGCGTCAAGGCGCAGGCGGCGATCGCCGCCGGCAAGCCGCCGGGCGTCGCCCTCATGTCGGCCAACTTCGTGCTGGAGTTCGTGCTCAACAGGCAGATCGAGCCCATCGAGGATTATCTCGTCGAGAACAAGGTGGACCCCAAGAGCTTCCTCGACGACTTCTGGCCGGCGGTCAGGCCGAACGCGACGATCGACGGCAAGATCTACGCGATCCCCTACCAGAACTCGACGCCGCTTCTTTACATCAACGCGGACCACTTCCGCGAGGCGGGCCTCGATCCCGCGCAGCCGCCAAAGACCTGGGCCGATCTCGTGAGCTACGCCGAGAAGCTCACCAAGCGCGAGGGCGACCAGGTGGTGCGCTGGGGCCTCACCATGCCGTCGGCCTACGATTATTGCGGCTGGCTCATCCAGTCCTTCACCATGGCCAACGGCGGGCTCTTCTACAATCCGAGCTACGGCGGCGAGGTCTATTACGACCAACCCTCGACCTTGGGCGCGCTCCAGCTCTGGAAGGACCTCGCCTTCAAGTACAAGGTGATGCCGCAAGGGGTCATCGACCCCAACCAGGTGTCCGCCGATTTCTTCGCGGGCAAGGCCTCCATGGTCGTGCTCTCGACCGGCTCGCTCAGCTTCATCCGCAATGGCGCCAAGTTTCCCTACCGCGTCGGCTTCATGCCGAGAAACGTGCGCAACGCGGTGCCGATCGGCGGCGGCTCGCTCATCGCCTTCGCCGGCCTGACACCCGAGCAGCGCAAGGCGGCCTGGCGCTTCATGAGCTACATGACGTCCGCCGAGCAGCTCGGCTATTGGAGCCGCTTCACCGGTTATTTCTCGCCGCGCAAGAGCTCCTACGACCTGCCCGAGATGAAGGAGTTCATCGCCCAGCATCCCGACGCGCTCACGGCACTCGAGCAGCTCGAGTACGCCGGTCCCTGGCTCGCGGTCTATGACACGGTCGCCGTGCGCAAGGCGATGGAGGACCAGGTCCAGGCGGTGCTCTCCGGCAAGAAGGAGCCGGGCCAGGCGGTCAAGGATGCCCAGAAGGCGGCGGACGAGATCATGCGGCCGCTCACCGAGAAGATCACCGGCGGCGTCGGCCCGTGAGAGATGCGCTGCCGTTGACGGCGGACGCGGAACCCGGCTAGTAGACGCCATTGTTGCGCCGCTCGATAGTCGGGCCGTGGATGGGAACATGATCATCGCGCAGATCACCGACATGCATATCCGCCCCGCGGGCAAGCTTGCCTACGACAGGGTCTCGACCAACGGCATGCTCGCGGACGCGGTCAGCCACCTGGCGACGCTTAAGCCCCAGCCCGACGTGGTGATCGCGACGGGCGATCTCTCAGATGGCGGGCTCGAGGAGGAGTATGCGCTTCTGCGCGATCTCCTCGCCGCCCTCGAGATGCCGGTCTTCCTGATCCCCGGCAACCACGACGAGCGCGCGGCCCTCGTCAGCACCTTCCCGGACCACGGCTATCTGCCGCGGGACGGCGGCTTTCTCCACTACGTCATCGACGACTATCCGGTGCGCCTCGTCGGCCTCGACACGGTGGTGCCCGGCGAGGCCGGCGGCGACATGTGCAAGGAGCGGCTCGCGTGGTTTGCCAGGCAGCTCGATGAGGCGCAGCCGCGCCCGACCCTCGTCTTCATGCACCACCCGCCCTTCGCGACGGGGGTCCGGCACATGGACGAGATCGGCCTCAGGGGTGCTCCTGCCTTCGCCGAGATCGTGGCGCGGCATCCGGAGATCGAGCGCATCGTCTGCGGCCACCTGCACCGGCCCATCCAGATGCGTTGGCATGGCACGCTCGTCAGCACGGCACCCAGCACGGCGCATCAAGTGGTGCTCGATCTGCGCCACGACGCGCCGGCCGTCTTCAACATGGAGCCTCCCGCCTGCCAGCTCCACCTCTGGGACGCCGCCCAAGGCATCGTCTCGCACACGAGCTACATCGGCCGCTTCGACGGCCCCTATCCCTTCTTCCCGGAGAAGGCCGCGGGGTGAGAGGGCGAAGCGGGCGGCCGAGGCGAGCCGCGCAGCCCTCGGATTCGCATAAATCGATTGGATTTTGCGGTTATTTCGCGTTATCTAATCTTAATTTTTCGAGTGTATTCATGGCGGTGCCAAGGGGCGGGCGCCATTTTTTCGTGAGCATGCGGCTGGGCGCGGGAAAGAGCCTGGAGTGCGGCCTTGCGACAGCGCCACGCGGCGTTCGCGGGCATGCGCGCGCCTCTCGAGCTTGAAGAGGCGGGAAGACGGCCGGGCCCGCCCGCGCCTGCGGACGGAGAGAGCGGCACCGGCCGCGCACGGCTGCGGGGCGAGAAGCGCGAGCATGGCAACGATCAGAGCGGGAGCGGACGGACTGAGATGTTGAAGACACTGGCCGACATCATCAAGAACATGTCGATCAGGCGGAAGCTGATCATGATCGTCATGCTGACGACCGCCTCCGTCCTCGAAGTCGACTCGCTGGTGTTCATCAGGGACGAGATTCACTATCTGCGCGATGCGGCACTCTCCGAGCTCGCCACGCTCGCGACGGTGATCGGCTCGACCACGGCACCGGCGATCTCCGCCGGCGACCGCGCCGCCACCGAAGCGACGCTCGCGGGCTTGGCCGCCAAGCCGCAAATCCTCGCCGCCGTCATCTACAAGCCCGACGGTCAGGTATTCGCGAGCTATCACAGCAGGATGTCGGCGCAAGCGACCGTCCAGTCGGCCACACCCGAAGCGGAAGACCTTTCGAGTGTCCAGGGCTCGCTTAGTCGGCGCCAGCCGATCAACTATAACGGCGCGTCGATCGGCACGATCCGCCTCGAGGCGAGCTCCGACCAGCTCCTCGACAGCACGGCGCGCTCGCAGACCGTCGTGCTCGCCATCCTCTTCGTCTCCTTGGGCGTCGCCTACCTTCTCTGCGTGGCCCTCCAGCGCATCATCTCGCAGCCGATCCGCTCCCTTGCGCTCACCATGTCGAAAATCTCGAAGGAGCAGAACTACGGGCTGCGCGCGGAGAAGTCGGGCGACGACGAGATCGGCGTGCTCGTCGACGGCTTCAACGCCGTGCTCGGGCAGATCGCGCAACGCGACGAAACGCTGCGGACGAAGAACGAGGAGCTCGCGAGCGTCGTCGGCGAGCTGCGCGAGGCGAAGGACCAGGCCGAGGCCGCCAACCGCGCCAAGTCCCACTTCCTCGCCACCATGAGCCACGAGATCCGCACGCCCATGAACGGCGTGCTCGGCATGGCGAGCCTGCTCGCCGACACGCGCCTCGACGAGCGGCAGTCGCGCCTGCTCGACAACCTGCGGCGCTCGAGCGAGGCGCTCTTGGCCATCATCAACGACATCCTCGATCTCTCCAAGGTCGAGGCGGGGCGGCTCGAGCTCATCGACGCCGTCTTCGATCCGCGCGAGGTGATCGCCGAGGTGAACGACCTTCTCGCCGCGCGCTGCGCGAGCAAGGGGATCGAGTTCATCTACTACGTCTCCGAGGACGTGCCGCGCCAGCTGCACGGCGACCCCATCCGCCTGCGCCAAATCCTCGTCAACCTGGTGGGCAACGCCATCAAGTTCACGGAGCACGGCGAGATCTACGTCGACCTCATGCTCGCCCGCAGCGACGAGAAGGGCGTTCTGCTCTCCTTCTCCGTGCTCGATACCGGCATCGGCATCGCGCCTGAGCAGCAGTCCCGCGTCTTCGAGTCCTTCCGCCAGGTCGACACCTCGCTCACGCGGAAATACGGCGGCTCCGGGCTCGGGCTCGCGATCGCACGGCAGCTCGCGGAGCTCATGGGCGGCGAGATCGGCGTCGAGAGCGAGCTCGGCCGCGGCTCGCGCTTCTGGTTCACCGCGCGGCTCGCCCGCGCCGAGGCGGACACCGCCGAGTCGACGGCACCGCGCCGCATGTCGCGCCCGCTTCGCGTGCTTCTCGTCGACACCAACGCGAGGAGCGCCAAGGTCATGACCAACTATCTCTCGAGCTGGAAGATCGACTCGCAGCTTGCAGAGACCCCGCTCGCCGCGCGCGAGGCGATCACGGCGGCGAGTGCTGCGGGGCGGGGCTTCGATGCGGCGTTCATCGACGTGAAGGGGCTCGGCCCCGAGGGCTTCGAGCTCATGCGCTGGGCGCGCTCGAAAGCCGATTCGGGGGTCGGCGAGTTCATCCTCTTGACCGGCGTCGAGGGCGCCGAGGAAGAGCCCGGCAAGCAAGGCGCCTTCGCCCAGCTGACCAAGCCCGTGCGGCCCTCGGTGCTGTTCGACTGCCTTGCCACCCTGGCATCCGGCGGCCGCCAGAAGGGAATCGCGCCATTCTTCGTGCGGCCGGGCCCTCAGCCGAAGGTCCGTCCGCAGTTCGATGCACACCTCCTCGTGGTCGAGGACAACGTCATCAATCAGGAGGTGGCCCACGGCATGCTCGGCACGATGGGCTGCAAGGTGACCACCGCGAGCAACGGGCGCGAGGCCGTCCGCCTTGCCGTCCAGCAACCGTTCGATCTCATCCTGATGGATTGCGAGATGCCCGAGATGGACGGCTTCGAGGCCTCGCGCCGCATGCGCGAGCTCGAGCGCGGCGGTCCGCTCGCGGCTGGGGACGCCGCGCGCACGCCGATCGTCGCCATCACTGCGCATGCCATGGCGGGAGTGCGCGAGCAGTGCCTCCAGGCCGGCATGGATGATTTCCTGAGCAAGCCGTTCGACGAAGTGCAGGTCGGCGAGACGCTCAAGCGCTGGCTGGCGCATCGTTATCAAGCGGGCCGCAGCACCCGTCCGGCGGACGAGCTGAAAGCCGCCGAGGGCGCGAAGGCGGGGGCGGAGCAAAGCGCGGCGGAGGAGCGCAAGGTGACGGAAGAGCGGAAAGGGGCTGAGGCAAAGGGCGCTCTTGAGGCTGCCGCCGAGATCGACATGAGTGCCATCGAGCGTATCCGCGCATTGCCCAAGCGCGGGCCCCAATCGGTGCTCGACCGCGTGCTTGTCGAATTCGCCAAATCGGCGCCGAAGCTCGCCGCCGACATCAAAGACGCGACCCTGCGGGGCGACACGGAGGCCGCCTGGCGGGCGGCGCACAACCTCAAGTCGAGTGCCGCCAATCTCGGCGCCGAGCACCTCTCCGGCCGCGCCAAGGAGATCGAGGCCCTCGGTCGAAAGGGAGCCGCGGAGGAAATCGTGGCCCTGCTTCCGGCACTAGAGAGCGCGCTCGACGGCGCCTTGCGCGGCCTCAAGGGCCTGATGGAGAGCGCCTCGTGAGTCCGGGCGAACCAACCGAGAAATCCGTCGTCCTGATCGTCGACGACGACACGACCATGCGCTTCCTCATGCGCGAGACGCTCGAGCAGGACGGCTTCACCGTCGTCGAGAGCGGCGACGGCGTCGAGGCGCTCCAGGCCTATGAGGAAACCCGTCCGGAAATGCTCATTTCCGACGTGGTCATGCCGCGCATGGACGGCTTCGAGCTCTGCCGCGAGCTCAGGAAGCGCGGCGACGCGAACTACGTGCCGGTCCTGATGGCGACCGGGCTCGACGATTTGGAGTCGATCGAGAAGGCCTACGAGGCGGGCGCCACCGACTTCATCGTCAAGCCGATCAACTGGCTGATCCTGTGCCACCGCGTGCGCTACATCCTGCGCGCGAGCCGCACCTTCAACGAGCTGCGCGAAACCGAGGAGCGGCTCAGGAGCATCGCGGAGAATCTCCCCGGCGCCATCTATCGACAGGCGCTCAGCGCCGACGGCACGATGGCATTTAGCTACGTAAGCCCGGCGATGCAGACCCTCTACGGCATCGACCCGGAGGGAATGGTGCGTGATGCCAGGCAGTTCGTGCATTGCGTCGTGGCCGAGGATCGCCTCGTCTTCGACGACGCGCTGCGCCGCTCCGCCCGCGACTTGGCCCCCATGGAAGCCGAATTTCGCCTCGACACGCCGATTGCGGGAGTCCGCTGGCTGAAAGCGATTGCCCGGCCGCGCCGGCTCGACCACGGCGAGGTGCAATGGGATGGCGTCGCCCTCGACATCACCGAGCTCAAGAAGCTCGAGGCGCACCGCGACTATCTCGCCTATTACGATCCGCTGACCGGGATGCCGAACCAGCACCTCTTCGAGGACCGCTTGTCGCAGGCGCTCCCGCAGGCCGAGCGGCTGAGCAGCAAGATCGCGGTGATCTACCTCGAGATCGAATCGCTCGAGAACATCCGCGACAGCGCGGGCCTCGCCGCCGCCGACGTCATCATCCGCGAAGCGGCCCTCAGGCTTCAGCCAGCCCTCAGGCCCGGCGATACGGTGGCCCACGCCGGCGGGGGCCGCTTCTTCGTCATGCTGGGCGGGATCAAGCGGAGCACCGACGTCGCCGCCCCCATCAGCCGGCTGTCCGAGGCCTTCGAGAAGCCCTTCGAGCTCGAGGGCAGCGAGCTTTTTGCCAAGATCGTCATGGGCATCAGCCTCTTCCCCGACGATGGCAACGTGCCGGAGGCGCTCCTGCGCAACGCGAGCACGGCGCTCACCCGCGCCAAGGCGACGCTCGGCCAGGGCTACGAGTTCTACAGCCGCCATATGACGGATAGCGCCGTCAAGCGGCTCTCGACCGAGGGCGAGCTGCGCCGGGCGATCGAGCGCAGCGAGCTCGAGGTCTTCTATCAGCCCCAGGTGAACACCCTTAGCTTCAAGATCATCGGCATGGAGGCGCTCGTGCGCTGGCGCCACCCCGCGCGCGGGCTTGTCTCGCCCGGCGAGTTCATCGCCATCGCCGAGCAGAGCGGCCTCATCGTGCCGCTCGGCGAGTACGTCCTGCGCATGGCGTGCGTGCAGACCGAGGCGTGGCAGCGCCGGGGAATTTGCGATTTTCCCGTCTCGGTGAACGTCTCCGGCTGGCAGCTCATGCGCGAGGATCTCGGCGACCGCGTGCTCGCCGTTCTCGAGGAGACCGGGCTGCCGCACGCCGGGCTCAAGCTCGAGCTCACCGAGAGCACGATCCTGCGCAACGTCGAGCTCGTCACCCGCACGATGAACCGCCTCGCTGCGACCGGCATCACCTTCGCCGTCGACGACTTCGGGATCGAGCACTCCGCATTGAGCTATCTCTCGCGCCTGCCGGTCGAGACGCTCAAGGTGGACCACTCCTTCGTCTCGCGGATGACCGGCGATCCCGCCCATGGCGCGCTCGTGCAGGCCATCATCTCGATGACCCATGCCATGGACAAGAAAGCCATCGCGGAAGGGGTCGAGTCGAACGAGGAGCTCACCTACCTGCGCGCCTATCGCTGCAATGGGATCCAGGGCTTCCTCTTCAGCAAGCCCTTGCCGCCCGCGGAATTCGAGACCCTGCTCGAGGCCGAAGTGCTGCCGCCGCGACAGGCAGCCGAGTAGACGCCCTCCGGCAGTGCTTCATTTTGAGTCTCCAATTGAGACTCCGGGCTCTTGGCTTCGATATGATGCCTCTCACGAGCCCAAAGGTCATCCGTGGACAGAGCGCACGCAATCAGCGCGGAAAGCGGCACACGCCCGTCAGAAGGGCCAACGAAAGAGCTACCGGGAGAGTTGATGGTTGAGGTCAATTGATTACGGGACGCACCTCGGTGGGGCGGGGTCTCTTAAACTTCATCTGGTGCGATGCAGTTAGGAATTATATGCACGATCGCCAATTGCGCAGCTGATGGGCTAAGAGAGAGCACCGTGTCA
>Ga0074044_10004934_pt1 | contig 10958 bp, 10 predicted proteins | sample BogForMeECP23OM1_FD_94443 | JGI IMG/M metagenome (GOLD analysis project Ga0074044, IMG submission 94443) | Bog forest soil microbial communities from Calvert Island, British Columbia, Canada - Bog Forest MetaG ECP23OM1 | ecosystem: Environmental > Terrestrial > Soil > Wetlands ...
GTCAGTTCGTTGCGGCTCATCGTGATCACCGTCATCCCACGCCACCTCGACAAGCCCCACGCCGACTGTCGAGCGTGACATCTCAATCGGTGAGGCTGGTGACATTTCTATCGGTGATCTACACTGCGAAGTCGCATAATTGCCCATTCTGGAAAGCCCGGCAAAGTCGGTGTGAAATCCTCGCTGGGCTTGCCAAGGAGAAACATGGCGCGGGTGGTCTATCCGTGGGTTTCGCGCTCGGCCTGACGGTGTCGAATACTTTACCGGCTGCGCTGTTACTCGACCGATTGGGATCTGCGCGTGCACCAATATGTCCAAGGCCGAGGTCGGCTCGTCGAGCACGACAAAACGCGGCTTCGGGACCAGCGCGCGGGCGATCGCGATGCGGCGCTACGCGCCGCTCGTCGCCAGGCGATGCACCTTCAACTCCTCTTCGACGATCTGGGCGACCGAGATCGTGGCGACAAGCTGGAGAAACGGGTCCCTGAAAGACCACCTGCATCTCGCGCCGCAACGGGCGCAATTGGCGCTGGTCGAGGGCCGCGATGCCCAGGTCGTCATGTGGACCGCGTGCGTAGGCCCATAGGCGCCCGGTCGCACCGGCGAGGTGCTGCGCGAAAACGCGGCCATGCTACAAACGTGCCGGGCTCTCGGCTTCACGATCAGAGCCGATGCGAAAGATCCGAGCCTCGTGCACAGTGGTTAGGTGCTTCAGGAGGCATGATCTCGCCATCCTCCTCTTTTGCCCCGCGCCACCTTCGCTCTAGAGATCCGTTTCCGCCGTCTGGCCGGGGGCGAGCGGAATCCGGCTCCAACCCGACCACGCACCGGGGACGGGATTGTTCGGGTTGCGATCGTGCCGCCAGCAGATGCTCTCGGCGTTAGGAGCCTCGATTTTCTCGGTGTGGCCCTTGGTCATGACGAAATCTTTGGTCTCGACGTAACCGTTTCCGCGATTGTCGCAGTCGGCGCTGTTTGTGATCACGGCTTCGACGTTGACCCGGTCCCAAGTCGGGTTGTCCAGGATCAACGTAGCGGTTTGGCTCGAACCCGAAGAACAGGCCGACAACAGCAGCACGAAAAGCCAAGCCGGATAGCGATTCACCGCGCTCCCCCCTTTGGACACCGCAACACCTCTAAAAAGCGCCCTCGCGCCGCGCAAGCCGTATCGCGCGCCCGGTTTGCGCGCCGGCCGGCGGCGGAGCAGAATTGACCCGGACGAACTGCAAAGAAATGAGGTGGTTTGATGGCGCGCAAGGAACTGGCGGTCGACAGCGTCGCCGAAGCCTATCTGGCACTCCTCGCCGAGCGCGGCATCGAGTACCTGTTCGCCAATGCGGGCACCGATTTCGCACCGCTCGTCGAGGCCTTCGCCAAATCGGCGCGGACCGGTGCCCCGGCGCCCCAGCCGCTAATCGCCACGCACGAGAACCTGCGCTGTCGATGGCACATGGCTATGCGATGGTTTCCGGGCGGGTTCCGGCCGTCATGGTGCATGTCAGCGTCGGCACCGCCAATGGTGTGTGCGGCGCGCTCAATGCGGCGCGCGAGTTTGTGCCGATCCTGTTTACCGCCGGGCGCTCGCCCTTGACCGAAGCCGGCATGCCGGGAGCGCGCGACGTCTACATCCACTGGGCGCTGGAGATGTTCGACCAGGCCGGGATGCTGCGCGAGATCGTCAAATGGGACTACGAGCTGCGCAACGGCCAGCAGCTCGAAACCGTGATCGACCGCGCGCTCGCCATCGCCACGAGCCAACCCTGCGGCCCGGTCTATCTGTCATTGCCGGGTGAAGTTTTGGCCGCGCCGCTGCCTGGCTTCACCTACGATGCCCCGACACGCCGCGTCGCCGCTGCTCCGCCCAGCCCCGACGGGGGCGCAATTGACGAGGCCGCCCGTATCCTCGCCGCCGCGGAGAACCCACTGATCGTCACCGCGAGCGCCGGGCGCGATCCGGCGGCGATAGCGGCGCTCGGCGAATTCGCCGCGCGCTTTGCACTGCCGGTCGTCGAGCACCGGCCGCGGCACGTGTCGCTCCCCGCCGACCATCCCTGCCATCTCGGCTATGACGCAGGACCCTATCTCGACGATGCCGATGCGATCATCGTCCTCGAATGCGATGTGCCGTGGATCCCGAGCCTCAAGGCGCCACGGCACGACTGCAAGGTGATCCATATCGGCGTCGATCCGCTGTTCTCCCGGTACCCGATCCGCGGCTTTCCGTGCGATCTCGCGGTGACCGGTGCTGCTGCCCTCGCGCTACCGGAGCTCGGCGCGGCACTCGATCGATCCGTCTCCCGAGCAGCAGTAGCCGAACGCCGCCGCCGTGTCGCCAGCTCACGCCAGGCGCTCGTCGGCGGATGGCAGAAAACCCGCGAGGCTGCCGCGAACCTGTGCCCGATCGATATGGCCTGGGCCAGCGCCTGCATCGCCCGCGTCAAGCCGGAGGATGCGATCCTGGTCAACGAGTACACACTGATGCCCGAGCATTGCGGCTCGACCCGCCCGGGGAGCTATTTTGGTTCGAGCACCGCTTCCGGTCTCGGCTGGGGCGGCGGGGCGGCACTCGGCGCCAAGCTCGCGGCCCCCGACCGCCTCGTGATCGCCGTCCTGGGCGACGGCGCGCACATCTTTGGCAACCCGGTCGCCCTTCACCATGCCTCTCGAGTCCACAAATTGCCCGTCTTGTTCGTGGTCATGAACAATGCGATGTGGGGTGCGGTCCGCCGCGCCACTTTGGGAATGTATCCGCAGGGCGAGGCGGCGCGCAGCAACAAGCCGCCCTTGATCGACCTTGACGAACTTCCCGCTTTCGACGAGGTCTGCGCCGCCGCCGGTGGCTACGGCGAGCGGGTCGAGGACCCGGCCGCCTTGCCAGCGGCGCTCGATCGCGCGGTCCGCGCCGTCACCGTCGAAAAGCGCCAGGCATTGCTCAATGTGATCTGCCGCGGGCCTTAGTATGACTTATCAGATCGTGCCCATTGCGGAAGCACACATTGGCGGTTTTCGTGACGCTGTTGATGTGGTCGCCCGGGAAAGGAAGTACCTCGCGTTTCTCGAAGCCCCGCCGCTCGAGGATGTGACGAGGTTTGTCGTCAACAACATCGAACGCGGATTTCCTCAATTCATCGTGTCGAGCGGTGATACGGTCGTCGGCTGGTGTGACGTGATCCCAGACCGGACCAGGGCTGTCTATTCGCACTGCGGCACGTTAGGGGTCGGGCTTTTGCCGGAGTTTCGCGGCAAAGGTATCGGTCGCCAGCTGATGCAGCGGACAATCGACGCCGCATTCGCCTTTGGCATGACCCGGATCGAACTGACCGTCAAGGAAAACAACGTCAACGCCATCGCTCTATACAAGAGCCTCGGCTTTGACCTCGAGGGACTTCACCGAAACGCCGTCTGTATCGAGAGCCAATATGAAAATTTATACTCGATGGCCCTATTAAGGATTTGACCTCCCTACCCAACCCTCCCCCGCACAGGGGCTGTCGTACAGCCTTCTGGTGAGCAAAGACGGGGGGTTCAAGCCGCGCCCTCCCCTTCCCTGCCGCTCGGGAAAACTCAGGAAAAATTTTTCCTCGAGGCTCGCCTCTCGATAAAAATTATTTATTATCAATATCTTGTACGCGAGTCTCCGATCGAATCGAAGGCGCGGCAGGGAAACCCGGAAGCCGTCGGATCGCCGGTTTGGCATCGGCCGGTCAGCGCGATCATCGTAATTTATTAATTCATGATTTAACTGGTTGCGAATGGTGCGAAACTTCGCTTTGGCAAGCGGGCGGCAGGTGTCGTCCGCACCGCGCGGGATGGTGCGGATGGCGGTGTCTAATCGAGCGCGGGGCTACGCCTGTACCGCATGTCAGCACTGCGGCTGCTCATGAAGAATATCATTGACAAGCGCAAGGCTTCGCTATTCGAAGACACTCTTCGGCTCGGCGTAACGCTATCCATCTGTCGTAGCTGACCGTACTTTCGGTTTGGAAGCGGCCTGATGGAACTTTGGGCGACTGACCGGGGCCGCGATGCCTTCGGCAGGGGAGGCGCAGAAGATAATGACACCGGATACTTTTGCGACCCAGCCTGTGCGCCCGAGGGATCAGCTGGAAGTCTGGCGGGAGTGGTATCAGCCCGTCCTCGACATTCTACCCAAGCACCCGACCGGCGACGAATTTCCGGCCGAGATCCATATCTGGACGCTGGGCGGCTGGGCGATGAGCCGAACTATCGCGCCGCCCGTCAATGTCGTCCGAGCGAAGAGCAACCTGAGGCGCGATCCGGTTGACCACTGGGTGATCAGCTATTGCGCCCGCGGCGCGCACTTGGTCCAAACGGCGGGTGCCGAGCTTGAAGTGCCTGCGAGAGTGCCGTTCCTGTGGTCGTTGGGGCAGGAATTCTTGCACGAACGGACGCATGTCGACCGGGTCCAGTTCTTCCTGGCGCGCGACGCGTTCCGCGATTTCGCGCCGCTGCTCGATGGAGCTCTCGGGTCGACCCTGGACACACCTCTAGGACATCTGCCGGCGACTATATGATGGCCCTGGAGCACCGTCTGCCGGCCGTGACGGAGGCCGATCTACCCCATCTTACCAACGCGGTTGGCGCGATGGTCGCGGCGGCGGTCGCCCCATCTGCCGAGCGGGTCGCCGTTGCCAGGCGGCAAATCGATGTGGGCTGCAAGGAGCGGGTGCGGCAGGCCGTCCGCAGGCACCTAAGGACGCCGACCTTCGGGCCGACGATCCTGTGCCGGCTTGTCGGAATGTCTCGATCCAATCTTTATCGGCTGTTCGAGGACACGGGAGGTGTCGCCCGATACATTCAGCGGCAGCGGCTGCTCGAAGCGCATGCGGTCCTGACCGATCCCGCGACCAAAAAGTCGATCTCGGCGATCGCCGAGGATTTGTGCTTCGCAGATGCGTCGAGTTTCAGCCGCACGTTCAGACGAGAGTTCGGCCACAGCCCCGGCGAGGTGCGGTCGGCGTTGGCGGGGCTGGCGCCACCGGCGACGCCGCGCGGCCATGTACGGCCAGAAGGAGCAGACTTCGGCGAGCTTCTTCGAGGGTTCTAGCGGCATGCGACGGCGCTGGCGGGCGATCGCTGATCCCGCGAATTAACGTATGTCCAAAGCATCTCCCGGTCGGCGATGACCGCCTCCTCCGCTGTTACGCTTATCGGTGGACTGGGACTGTTTCTGCTCGGAATCCACCATCTTACTGAAGGTCTCAAAGGTCTTGCGGGCGACTCGCTGCGACGTGCGCTGCAGACACTCGTTGGCGGGCGATTGAGTGCAGTTGTATCTGGTGCGCTCTTCACGGTAGCCATTCAATCCTCTACCGCGACGACGCTGACCGTCATCGGTTTCGTCAGCGCCGGATTGGTCACCTTCGCGCAGGCGGTCGGGGTCATCATCGGCGCGACTTTCGGTACGACTTCGACGCCATGGCTGGTCGCGATCTTTGGTTTTCGCTTGCGGGTTTCCGCCTCTCTGGCTGATTGCCAAGGGTAGAACGCGCTCGGCCGGAGCCATCCTGGCAGGCTTCGGACTGCTCTTCATCGGGATCGAATATCTTCAGACCGGGATGGAAGGCATTTCGTGGAACCTCGATGCCGTGGGCGGAAGCGGTTTCGGCTGGCAATGGATTCTCGCCGGAATCGGGATCTTGATGTCGATTGTCATGCAGAGCTCGAGTGCCGCCGCTGCGACGACACTCGTCGCGCTGCATGCCGGCTCGCTGACGTTTCAACAAGCTTGCGCGATGATTGTCGGACAGAGCGTCGGAACCGCAGCGACGAGTGCGCTGGTGGCAATCGGCGCCGCTCTGGCGGTGCGCCGCGCGGCGCTGGCGCACATCGTCTACAATGTGTCCGTCGGCATTATTGGGATCCTCTTGCTCCGGCCGATCACGGCAGCCGCAGGCTGGGTGGGTTCTCAACTGGATGATCCGGAGGGCGTGCTGGCCCTGGCGGCATTCAGTAGCATCTTCAAGTTTCTGGGGATCCTCGCGTTCTACCCGTGGCTTGATCGTTTCTCGCGGTTGATTATCGGGATCTCCGGAAAGGGCAGCGAGTCGGCCGTCAGCCGTCTCGATCCGGTCCTCGCCGAAGCCGGCGGGACAGTCGCGCTCGAGGCCGGCTGGCGGGCGACCCTGGAGCTGGCTCATGGTTCGGTCGACGCCGTCCGCCGCCGGCTCGCCGGCGACGCCGTCCGTTACGACACGCCGGTCGAAGCAGTCCGGCAGATCGACCACTTTCTGGAGTCGCTTTCGCTGGAAACCACCGATCTGAGGGTAATCGAGCCCCGCCTCGTCCGGCTCTGCCATGCACTTGATCATCTCATACAACTTCATGACGACCTGAGCCGTGTTCCGTCGGCCGTCGGCGACGGGCAACCACCGGCTGGCTTTGAAGCGGGTGCCCGGGCACTTGCCACGTGGCTTGACGCCACGAAAGACCCCGCGACGGCACCCAATCCGGCCATCTTCCAAACAATCGAAGATGCTTGGCGACGGCTTAGTGACGAACGCAAGACCGGTCGCGATAAGATACTGGAAGACATAGCGCTGCAACGGATGCCCATAGCGACGGCGCGCGAGGGTCTCGAGACCCTCGCGTGGGCCGATGGCGCCCTCTATCACGCGTGGCGTCTGTCGGAATCGTTGAGGATCGCCGCCGGCGACCAATCGAGCGCGGCTGCGATCCATAACCCATGACCGAGGAGGGAGCCGATGAAGCGTAAGGAATATGAGAAGGAGCTGCGCAAGCTACAGGTGGAGCTCTGCGCGCTGCAGGATTGGGTCAGGCACCAAGGCCTGCGGGTGGTCGTGATCTTCGAAGGACGCGACGCCGCCGGGAAAGGCGGCACGATCAAGGCCATCACCGAGCGGGTCAGCCCACGCGTGTTTCAGGTGGTTGCGCTGCCGGCGCCGTCCGACCGCGAGAAGTCCCAATTGTATTTCCAACGCTACCTGTCGCACTTCCCGACCTCGGGAGAGATCGTGATTTTCGATCGCAGCTGGTACAACCGCGCCGGCGTTGAGTATGTGATGGGTTTCTGCACGAAAGCGCAGCACCGTCGCTTCCTCCGGGTCTGCCCGGAGTTCGAATTGTACGCGGTGGACGACGGCATCCTGCTCATCAAATACTGGCTGGAGGTCAGCGACGAAGAGCAAAAGCGCCGCTTCGAAGCGCGCATCAATGATCCGCTGCGCCAGTGGAAGCTGAGCCCTACGGATCTGTGCTCGCGAAGCAGATGGTTCGAGTACTCACGGGCGCGCGACATGATGTTCGAGGCCACCAATACCAAGTTCGCGCCCTGGTACATTGTCCGCTCGGACGACAAGCGGCGAGCGCGGCTCAATTGCATCCGCCACCTTCTGGGCCTGATTTCCTACAAGAAGCTCACGCAGGAAAAGCCGAAACTCCCCGACCGCTCGATGGACGACGCGTACGATGATCTGGCGTCGCTCGAAGGAATTCAGTTTGTCGCGGAAAGCGCGTGAGGCGGCGACTAAAGTGAGGGAGGACACATTATGTCTGAGGCAGCCCGCGCCAATCCCGACCCCGAAGCCGTCGCCTGGCATGCTGTCCCGGCAGATCAAGTAATCAGCCGGCTGAAAACCGACCCCGCAACGGGACTGGACGCGAACGAGGCATCTCAGCGCCTTGCCAAATATGGTCCCAACCGTCTGCCGGAGGGGAAGCAGCGGGGGCCGCTGATTCGGTTCCTCGACCAGCTCAACAACATCCTTGTCTATGTCCTGCTCGGCGCCGGCTTTGTGAAGCTGATGGTCGGTCTGTGGCTCGACGCTGCGGTCATCCTGGGTGTCGTGATCCTCAACGCTTTGCTCGGGTTTATCCAGGAGGGCAAGGCGGAGAAGGCCCTGGATTCAATACGCAACATGCTTTCCGCTGAGGCGAGGACCATACGCAGCCGCGACACCCGTTTGATCCCGGCCGAGGAACTGGTGCCGGGCGACGTCGTGCTTCTCGAATCGGGAGACCGCATACCCGCCGATCTCCGCCTCGTCGACGTGAAGAACCTGCGGACCGAAGAGGCGGCGCTGACCGGCGAGTCGGTGCCGATCGACAAGACCACCGACGCCGTCTCGGAGAAGGCGACAGTGGGAGACCGCGAAGGCATGGGTTTTTCCGGAACCTTGGTCTCGTCCGGGCGCGGGACCGGCGTGGTCGTCGCCACCGGGAGCGAGACCGAGCTCGGACGCATCAACCAGCTGATGGCCGGGGTCAGTGCGCTCGACACGCCGCTGCTGCGCCAGATCAAGAAATTCGGCTACGCGATCACCGCCGTGATCGCAGTCGTCAGCGTGATCGTGTTCGCCTACGGCAGATGGGTCCAGGGAATGGATTTCATTGCCATCTTTCAGGCGGTCGTCAGCATCGCCGTGTCGGTGATCCCCGAGGGGTTGCCTGCGCTGATCACCGTCACCCTGGCGATCGGCGTGCAGCGCATGGCCCAGCGCAAGGCCATCATCCGTCGGCTGCCGGCGGTGGAAACCTTGGGCTCGGTCTCGCGGATCTGCTCCGACAAGACCGGAACCTTGACCTTGATGGAGATGATGGTGGTGTCGGCCGTCACTACCGATGCGGACTACAAGGTCACCGGCCAAGGTTACGCGCCCGAAGGCGAGGTGCTGAAGGACGGGATGCCGGCAAGGGAGGATTCGGTTCTCGGGCTGATGGGGCGCGTCTCCATGCTCTGCAACGATGCGGAAATTCACCAGGAAGAAGGAGCCTGGAAGGTGGAAGGCGACCCGACCGAGGGAGCCCTCTACCCGTTCGGCAACAAGCTCGGGCTCGAACGGCAAGCCGAGCAGACCGCCTATCCAAGGACCGATGCCATCCCGTTCGAATCGGAACACCGCTTCATGGCGACCTTGCACAACGACGCCGCCGGCGAGCAGTTTCTGCTGGTCAAGGGGGCGCCCGAGGTAATCCTCGATCATTGCGACCGGCAGGCTACCACTGGAGGGCACGCGGCACCCATCGACCGCGACCATTTCGTGAAGGCGTCGGACGAGCTGGCGGCGCAGGGCGAGCGCGTGCTGGCCTTGGCGTGGCTAGAGAATCCGGGCGTCAATGCCGGCAACCTTGGCCCGGCGGATCTCCCGAAGAACCTGGTTCTGCTCGGGCTGATCGGGTTGCTCGATCCGCCGCGGACGGAGGCGATAGAGGCCGTGACGGAGTGCCATGCCGGCGGCATCCGGGTGACGATGATCACCGGGGATCATAAGATCACCGCAGCCGCGATCGCCAAGATGCTCGGAATCGGCGACGGGAGGACAGCGATCACCGGAGCGGAGATCGAGGAAATGGACACCGCGACACTGCAGGAGCAGGTCCGCGACGTCGACGTCTTCGCGCGCGCGAGCCCGGAGCACAAGCTGCGTCTCGTCAAGGCAATCCAGGCGAATAAGCAGATCGTGGCGATGACTGGCGACGGGGTGAACGATGCGCCGTCCCTCAAGAAGGCCGACGTTGGCGTCGCGATGGGGATCAAGGGAACCGAGGTCACGAAGGAGGCGGCCGAGATGGTGCTGGCCGACGACAATTTCGCCTCCATCACGGCTGCGGTCAAGGAAGGGCGCACGGTCTACAACAACATCGAGAAGGCGATGCTGTTCATGCTGCCGACAAACGTCGCCCAAGCGCTGGTCATCATGGCGGCCATCTTCGTCGGCTTCACCGCGCCGATCACGGCGCCGCAGATCCTCTGGGTCAACATGGTGACGTCGGTAGCGCTCGGGCTCGTAATCTCCTTTGAGCCGCACGAGCTCGACGTCATGCAGCGGCAGCCGCGCGCCGTCGACCGCCCGATCCTGGACGCCTTCGGAGTCTGGCGCGTCGTCTTCATCGGGCTGGCATTGCTCGCGCTCACCCTGTGGGCGTTCTTCTGGATGAAGTCGAAGGACGCGTCCGACGAGCTCGCCCGGGCGGTCGCCGTGAATGCGCTCGTGATCGGTCAAATCTTCTATCTACTCAACAGCCGCTACAAGCTGGATTCGTCGCTGTCGCTCAAGGCCCATCTCGGCAACAAGTATCTGGCGATGGGGATTGGCGCGGTCGTGGTCCTGCAGCTCTTGTTTACCTACGCACCTCCGTTCCAAACTCTCTTCGAGACCGAGGCGATCCCGCTCTGGGTTTGGTCGTGGCTATTCGTCGGCGGCTTCATCTTCTTCCTTGTCGTCGAGGCGGAAAAGTTGATCATTCGTGTCTCGCGTCCTGCGCCTGCCGTTCCGGTGCTGGCGGAATCGGCTGCTTGAGCGATTAGACAGCGGAGATTGGGATGCCCAGTATCGTTTTCGGGATTCTAGGCTCATCCCTGGCGCTCCGGAAATCGCTAGGTTGCTTTTGCGACATGAGCAGCCAGGAGGGCGAGGGTCATGATCATGAACACTGCAGTGACTTTAGCGATGGCGGCCGTTTGCCTAGCGACGATCGCGACCACCTCGGTAGCCTACGCGCAGACGACGCGACCGACCGTTGTGGTGAAGCACCCCCCGGTAGTCAGCCAGGGCGACGTGTCAGACTCCAGGTCTGCGCGGCAGAACGTGATCGAAAGCAAGCAATACGAGCAGGCGCTGAGGACAAATGCCGCCTTCCGCCAAGCACGGATGCGAAGGGAGTGCGGCCCGATCACCGATCCGGAACTCCACAAGAGCTGCCTGGCGAGCTTCGATCGGAACTGAGCCGCCCGGGGCGAAGCCGGCCGGCAGCGCAAGCCTCTGCCAGAGCCAATCCGGTCCCTGCGAGTGGAGGTTCCAGCCTTGTCCGATCTGCTGGTCATCGAATTTCCGAGCGAGGCAAAGGCGGAGGGTGTGCGCGAGATGCTGCTCGCGATGCAAAAGGAGTATCTGATCGAGTTGGGAGATGCCGTCGTTGCGGTGAAAGATGATCGCGGACGGGTCAAGCTGAACCAGCTCTTCCAGCCGGTCGCACAA
>Ga0074044_10004935_pt1 | contig 10956 bp, 12 predicted proteins | sample BogForMeECP23OM1_FD_94443 | JGI IMG/M metagenome (GOLD analysis project Ga0074044, IMG submission 94443) | Bog forest soil microbial communities from Calvert Island, British Columbia, Canada - Bog Forest MetaG ECP23OM1 | ecosystem: Environmental > Terrestrial > Soil > Wetlands ...
GTGGCGCTTGGCGGCTCATTTGAGCCAGCGCAAGATCGGCGCAATCCTCAAGATCAGTGCCTCGCACGTCGCCTATCTGGAGAACGGCAAGCGGTCACCGAGCGGAGCGTTGATCGAACGGTATCGGAAATTCCGAACTGAGAGACACAAATGAACCCCCGCCACGCCGCCGCGCTCGCACTTGTGGGCTGGTATCTGATGATGCCGATGGTTCAAAAGAAGAAGCCAGTCGAAACTGCGAGTCCGCCGATGGGCGCGAAAACGTCGGAATCAGACTGCGGACAACTGCACTATCTTACCGGCGAGGCTCGGGTTGATCCTAAGGCACCGTTATCGAAATGGATGATCGGGCACTACACCGATTCAATGGAGGACTGCCAAGCTTTTCTCAATAAAATCAGGAGTCAAGAAAAAAGTGAAGGCAATGCAGAGGGAGGCCGCGATCAAAAGGGAATCGCGGTAATGGAGCAGACTTTAGTTGCCAACGCAAAATGCGTTGCGGGCGACGACCCCGGACTCAAGGGAAATGAGGAGGTTCGCGAGTTTCAACTTATGATACTCGACCCCAAATCAGCAGGCGGCGCTGTCGGGTGCTTGGAACGGGACCGCAAAGCGGATAAAGGAACCCGAGAATGAAAAAGTGGTAATCTCGACCGACGATCCCCGCCTCAAGGAAAAGTAGAATGAATCCCCGCCACGCCGCCGCGCTCGCGCTTGTGGGCTGGTCTATCATAGTGCCGCCATTTCAGGGACTACCTAGCCCTTTTGAATCTCGTGCATATTTGGATGCACCGCTAAGAGATTGGCAACTCTTGCCGGGATCTTGGACCTCGGCCCACGACTGCAATCAACAGGTCAAACTCAATAATGAATTGTACCTCGCAGCGAAACAGAGGCGGGATACTTTAGAGCTTGACCGGCTAGCGAAGACAACAGGTTTCGCTCGTGGCGAGCGCGCGATATTCGGTGCATGGATGGAGCAGGCTTATTCACATGCACTCTGCGTCCGAGACGACGATCCACGCCTCAACAGGTTCGTCCCCATCGGTCCGAGGTCGTCCCGGCAAACTAAGCCATTGACGGATTGAAATTCAGACATTCAGGCCCGAATTAAGACAGTACCGAAAAAAGGTGGTGCTCTGATTCCGTGTTACTGTGATGCGGGATAAAGCGGGATTTAGTGGAATGGACTTACTTCCTTTTGGACTTCCATAGTTTTCTGTAGGTTTCGGTTCCAGCATTCAGCTCAGGTTCCGCGAACCCCAGATTGTCGCCTTTCTCAAGCCAGTAAAATGCTTGGCCAAATCTTTTACGGTAGTGGAAGTGCAGAACGCTTGCGATTGCGATCTGAACGAGCTGGATTGCCTGAAATGCATCGACTCCGGCAGCAAATCTGATTTTATCTTCTCCAAGACCGACAATTTGAAAGGGACAAAAGTAATCCGCGTGCCCTGTCGGGAAAACCCGTGGTTTCCCAAGTCGCACAAAGATTTTTTTCTTACGCCTAATGCGCCGCTCCAAGATCAACGTTCGCTCTGCAATGACTTCGCCAACATTCGTCATTTTCGGGAAGATGCTCATCGTTTTGCCAACATATTACTGGATTAGCTCCGCTGCGGCAGCGTGCGTTTGCCCCTCTTCCTACGCATCTGCAACACAAAATCATAGCACTACCCGAAAAAACCGAAGCAAACCTGTGCCCGTTAGTTTCGCCAGATCGAACTGTGCGCGCGGCACTGCGACATCGTCATCGAGCGCGAGCGGACTCGCGGCCTTGAGATTTGCGATCGGCGGGGCGAGTAGCCCGCAATCGGCAAGACCGGGTCCGTGGCCGCCCATGCGCCCGGCGTTTACCTGTGTGTGGCGAATTGCTGATTCTGGGAAAATCAGTAATTCGCCACACACAGGCTCCAGTTTTTCTCGATGAACTTCAAGATCGATCCGTGATCGCAATAGGATGCGTTGATTCGCAAATGTTTTCCGGCCTGGCAAAAGGCTCAAGCAGAAGTCAGTCGGCGCCTAGGGGCTGACACGGTCGCAGAGTTAAGGTCTGCCCTTCGTAAGCTAAGCGCTTGAAATTAATCCGGTCATCCGCGCTCTTCGCGAAACAGGGCATCCAGCGAGAAGCCGTTGACACCAAAGACCGATCGGCCACTCCAACGACCCTGTGGGGTCGTGTTTCGGTCACATCAGCAGCCAGAGCTCGGGGCCAAGGCATGAGCGCCGCCGGCTGGCCTATGGCGCTCGGAGCGCTCGGATACTCTGGCAGTATTCGAGGATCGCCAGCAGCAATGAGGCGAGTCCGATGCTCACCAGATCAACGCGAACTCCTCTGGTCCGGTGAGGCGATTCTGTTGTCCGCTGCCCGGAAAAAAGCGGGCTGAGGGCAGCCCGTCTCCAGAAGAGATGGATCTTCTGGAGCCGACGTGCCCTCACGCCGTGGCTTCCTGCCTGCTTATCGTCATTCTCGGGCAAAGCCCTCCCGCCACTACCGACTACTGCGGCAGTCGCAGCGCGATAGGACTGGCGGGGTTCAGCACTTCTTGCAGCTCGATGACGTTGCCGTCCGGGTCCCGCCCGTAGGTCGTGCGTACGTCCATGCCGAGGTCTTGCGGCGGGCAGTGAAACGTCATGCCGGCCGCCTTCAGCCGCTCGTACTCGGCGTCGAGGTCCTTCACGTCGAGACAGATGTGGGTAATGCCGTGATCGCATACCGGCCGGTGCGGGTCGCCGGGGCGCGGTGCCGGCGAGGCGTACTCGAACAGCTCGATGTTGGCGTTGCCGGTGTGCAGCATCACGACGCGGGCTGAGGACTCCGCCAACCCGGTGATACGGTCAGCCAGTTCGGTCCCAGTGGGCCAGCCGGACTCGAACAATACCGAAAACCCGAGCAGGTCGCGGTAGAAGGCCAGCATGCGGTTTAGGTTTCTTGTCGAAATCGCGGTGTGGTGAATTCCCCGAATCATCGGCTTGCTCCTCTGCGCCCTTGAAGTGCCGGGCGGTATTAGTCTGAATCTCCCGCTGTTCACCCGATCGGCTGTCCCTAATGAAAACTCCGAATGCTGCGAAAAGTCGAGAGTTTTGAGATTTACCGCCATGATGTCGACGGCATCGGTAGTTCCGAAGGATCTGTTAGGCCGTCTAGATTTGCGAATGAATTCAGGTCGGACCAAGTTTTGACGGCGACAGAGACTACAGATGAGTCGATCCGCGGTTCAACAAACAGGAAATCCCTGACGTTACAGAGAGTCGGATCGACAAGACGGTATCCTCCCAGCCGGTTGTGCTCCGCAAAAACATTTCGCTCTTGGCATGAAACCCCGATAGCTGTTAGCAATTTTCAGCAGGCAACGTCGACGACAGGGGGCCTCTTGTATCATGCGCCTCGGACTGAGTTGGCTCAGGATCGTGGGTGATCTGGTTCACTTTCTGTGTCTCGTGTGTGTGGCGAATTACTGATTCTGGGGAAATCAGTAATTCGCCACACGCAGCTAACGAAATCCCCTTACCCCGTCCTCAAGCTGTAGCTATAGGCCGCCCCGCCCGACGATAGGCAATACCTAACTCCCAACTCACCCTGCCGGCCACCCGCCTCCGGCCGGACATACGATTCCGTCCGCCGCCGCCGGATGATGGTCTACCGTCAGGTCATTGCAGGCCGATTCCGTCGTCGCCGTCCCCCTCCCGTCGCGCTCGAGGTCCTCCAGCATGCACCGAAAGGTCGCGTCATTCTTCAGCAGCTCGCACCCTTCACTGATCAGCGCGCGGACCTGCTCCGCCGGCAGTCCGAAATTCGTCCCGATTCCGTAAAACTCCCTGCGCCGATCCTTATTCGCGATCGCCTCAAAGCTGATCTCGATCGCATACGGCACGGCATGTACCGAGCTTCTGATGCCCGCACTCTGCTGCTCCTTTTCTGCCTGTCTGATCTCATCCACCAGTCGATTCATCAGGTCCACGCTGTCGAAGCTGTAATTGTCCATCGCAGTATCCGCCGTCGCTAGCGCCACCGTCGGAATGATATACGGCGTATGCCGCCCGTTCCCGCTCGGGTCCTCTCCCTTAGTCCGCGCATTCACCGAGATTATCACCAGCCTGTCGATCTCCGGCAGATTGCGCATGATAAACCCGTTCGTCTGTTCATACGCATTGATCACTGGCCGCAGCCCGATGTTATCCGCCAATCCTCCGTCCAGCAAATGTACATACGGCATCGGATACTCAACATATTCGCGCTCGCTCTGTGCCCAGTGGTATTGACTCCGGTTCAGGTAATAATCGTCTCTCGCGACTTGATATACTGTCGGAATAGTGAATCCGTCCAGATGCTGATAATTCTCCAGCGTCAGCAGACACAGCAGAAATGGAAATACCGATGATGCTGCAACAGCGCGCGCCACTGAGTAGTCACTCAAGTCCGACCCGAGCAGGTCGAACTGCTCCTGCGTGAATGGAAACCGGCTCTCATTCCCGATGTTGGTCGCATTCAAAATGATGAACGGCCGCCGCCCGTGCTCGATCAGCGCCCGGTACTTCTTATGCTCATAAATCGTGTCGTCGTAGTAGTTCGCCGCAAGGTCAATCCGGCTGTAATATGGCGACCAGAGCCACGGCCAGTTCCACGGCGCCATCCCCTTCAGTATCAGCCCGCCCTCGATGTCCCGGTAGAGCATCTTTTGCTCGAAGTCCTGAAACAGCCGCTCCCCGAACAGTCCGTAATAGGCCGCCGTGAATGACCCGCCCGACACCGATGAGATGCAGTCCACCTCGTCTAGCAACGTCTCCTCTCGTGGCCATTTTATCTTCGTCTGCCTGAGCGCGATCATCGCCCCGTATGCGAGCGCGGCCGCCCGGGTTCCACCTCCTGAGAATGTCAGGCACACAAATAGCCTGTTGTCGTCCCTGCCACCCGCCAAGTTCGTAAATCGATATCCATTTCGCGGCGCGCCCGTCACTCCCGCGACCGGCCCGTCCCCGCTCTTGGTTGGATATCGATCCTTGGGCAATTTCGAGTTGAGCGGCGCGCACGAAATTCCCACAAGCGCGATCGCCGCCAAAACAGCCAACCCTGCGCCCCGCATCTGACCTGCCCGACTCATGCCTGGAAGAACTGGATAGTCTTGGGATGCTGCGGGCTGGTCCCGTTCAGCTCCACCGCGATCTGCGCCGGTGTGAAACTCCCCGCTGGCATACTCAGCCGCACCACATGATGCCCCGCGCTTACCCACGACACCTCATTCGTCACCCAATCCCCCGTGACATCATCAATAATCACCCCGCAATCATTTCCCTTATACTTAACTACGAGATATTCCATAGTCCCTCCTTTCGCGATCCACCCTGCAGATGATCCCGAAAATCGCCGCATCCAAATGCCCTGAGACTTCATCAAACCCCTGCGCACCTGTCCAGGATGTCCCGCTTCGAACATCCACGGCCTCATCTCCTAATCCCAACTGATACGCAAAATGCGTATGCTCTCGCGCACCAAAAACGCCTCCACCCTTTACATTCGCATGACTCCCTGGTAAGGTGCCTAGCTAATCTGTTAACAGAGTGTCTATGTCTCGCATCTGCTCAGAGGGGAATGATGCTGATACGCTCGCGATACGCCAAGGTTACCGTTCTGCTCATCCTCCTCGCCGCCGCCGGATGCAGCTCGAATCAAGGCTCCGACTCAAACTTCTTCTCCTCCGTCACCGCAAAGGTTGAAACCTTCGGCGAATCGGTCTCCGATTCCATCCAATCTCCGCTCGCCCGCACTGGACTTTATCTCCATGACGACCAGTATCAACAAAAAGCCGATTCCGCCGTCGCCGACTTCAACAAGATCGACCTAACCGCCAAATTCGACGCCCAATTCAAAACCGTCACCAGCTACGACAACGAAGAAGACCAAGCGGTTGCCGCCCTCCAAGCCGCCTCTCGAAACTGGCAACTTCAGCAATTCATCCAGCTTTCCGCTTGGGACCGGACCTGTCCCAACCAGATGATAAAGCACTGTTCAGGAAGAGACGGCCTTCGTGACGAGGTTCAAAATGCTCTTCGTCGGCTCACTGGACAGCGTACCCTCACCCACGCTCAGCACTACGATCTTCGCCTCGCCCGCGAGAACGCTCCAGCACAACTAAGGAACCAGGACACCACTCGCGAACAACTCGCCAGTGCGAAGAGAAACTACGCCGATCTGATGCATAAGCAAGCCTCGGAGATTTCATGTCCTTCACCACCGATGACGGTCGAACCCCCTGAACCCCCGAACGTCTGTGGCGATGATCCCGCCTGCGTTGAGAAACGAGTGCAGCGGTACTGCTGGGAATTGGCAAACCCTCAGTCACTAACAGAGGGCATCCAGAAGTGGCTCGGCGACGGGGACCTTCTCAGCCTGATTCACGACCGCGACGACGCGGTTCAGAAACAGGCCGATGACAACGCACAGGCCCAAGCGCTCAAGGCCGAAATCGCTAAGCTCACTAAACCTGACACGACCCAGACCAACTTTGCTTCAACCATCTCCGAGGCGAAAACTCTTCTCACCGGCACCAATGTCTCTGCGCTGACAAAATATCTAGGCAACTCAGCCATCATCGCTCAATTGCAGCCTCTCTTGTCCGACCAACTCGCTCAAAATGCTCTAAAACCGGCAAGCGATAAGGCTGGCGCCGCGAAGTCCGACAACCAACCCACTCGCGACCCCGCTCGGATCCAGGCTGTGATCGATCTAGCAACCAGCGGCGGAAATTTGGCCGCTGACTATGCCGGCCAAGGCTCTTTTGATCGCGTAAATTCCCTTCTCTTGGCCACAGCTTATGCACGTCACCAGGCCGAAATGGCGAAGCTCGATGCCGATTATCAGGGCGACCTCATCAGAATTTACAACGCTGAAATCGACGCGCGCTTTCTCCAGGCAATCCACCTCAGCGAGGCCAATTTCGCTCTCGATTCTGACCACTTCATTGAAAACGGGTTCGCTTCGCCGCCGCCTCCTTCACAAATCAATCTCGATGCACTCGCGGCGTGGACTGCTTCACAGGATGAGGGCGAAATACCCTACCAGGTCCTGGCCGCCAAGGAAGTTCAGCTTTTGCGCGCACAGAGCGTCAAGATAGGCCAAATGTCCAATCAGGACTACCAAGCCATCATCAAGCCGGTCCTAGCCCAACTCGATTCTTACGCCAAAGGCGGCGTCACCAAAGAGGCCATCGTCCAGGCTCTAGGCTTTATCGGAGTGATTACTTCGATTTCCGCCAAGTAGGTATCCAACTATGCGCGCCCTCATGGTACCATCACAATACTCAATTCTAGCTTCTCTACTGTGCTCACTCGCCTTGGCCACGAGCGGTTGCGCCGGCGCCGCGGCTGCTCGTGATCTATCCACCGGTGGCGCCAAGCTCACAGACGGCTACAAAACCGACATGCAGAATTTCTTTCAGGCGCAGGACCAGATGGTGCAAGGAACCGCCGATTCTATCGCTACCCGCAAACGGCTCGCCGCCGACCTCAACAACCTCACTCGCGTTCAGCGTGCCTCATGGCAGGCGGCCAACAACGCTGCCGCGATACGAATGTATGATGCGCTCTCAGCGCAGTCCGACGCTACTATTCTCACTAGCAACATCGACCTGCAGAGCCTCCAGCCCATAGCCACCACCGCTACTACCACTATCGACCCCCAACAATTCGACTCCGTCACCAAAACACTCAACGAAATGGCGCAACCTCCCTCGCTCAAGTATCAGATTACCTTTCTCGTCCAAGAGGGTCAGGATGTCGCGAACCAATATCAGAAGTCTTTGAAAGATGGCGCTAAATGCGCCAATACGGCCAGCGCCGCTGGCAAAGATCGCCCGCCGGACCAGCAACTGAAGCCAAAGGCTCCTGCGGCGCCCCCTTCATGCGCATCTCAATAATTCAAGCGTATTGTTTCAGGAGGAAAACATGGCAGTTCCCTCACCAGACGATGTCATCAACGCTCTTCGCGAGAAGTCCAAAAAGCTGACTTCCGCTGCCGCGGCGCTCCGTGCCGCCGGCAATTACGCCGATGCAACCTGCGCCGACCAGGAAGCGCTCAACTGCAAAAACCGCGCAAACGCAATCGAAGCGGGCACAGAACCCATCAAGCATTTCCCCTCCGCCGTTCAGCTCCAGCAACTGGCTACAGACTGCGCCGACCTCCAGCAGGCAATCAGTACTTCTGCCGACGCTAACGCCCTCGCTGCCGCAGCAGACAAAGTCAGGAACAATCTCCCTGCGAAAAACGTTTAGCCTTGTGTGTGGCGAATTACTGATTTTCCAAGAACTCAGCAATTCGCCACACACACGCTGGGTTGGGTAAGGGAGTACGAATCGGCTGTTTGCAAAGTAAAAAAAGGATATTCCGGCTTAAATGACAAGAGTTGTCATAACAACTGTTGTCCGGCGAAGCCACGTCGAGCACGACGCCCTCGCGCGCGCGTGGATGAACCGAACAAACCACTCCTTGTGTTTGAAAAACGTTTAATGCTATGTCAACATACTGTCAATTTAAGCTAGCGAAACGGGGATTCACAAATGGAAGTGGTGCCTGAAAAAGCTTACGTTTATCCGGACCGTTCCTTCTATTTCTTGCTTACGGGGTCGCTTTTCGTTGCTGTCGGTCTGGGACTCTTTGTAGCTAGCGGCTACATGTGTGTGACCTTCATGAAAGCAAACATGGTCACACCACTAATCCAGTTCTCTGGACCGGGGGTAGGGCCCATGAGTAGGCCCGAGAGCTTTTCCGGACCAGAGGAGGAAGAAGCGAAGGAGATGGATTTTGCAGCTAGATCGCTTAGCTTTGCAATTCCCCCGGTGCTGTGCATCCTATCGGGCATTATCTGCACATTCGCGGGATTTCTTCTTTTGCGTTCTGCCGGCGCTGTGACCAAACAAGTAATCTCGCCTCAGGACTATCCATTTCTAGCGCCCGCCATCGCCAAAGGAGATGAACCAGCAATCACACAATGGATAAGGTTGAACAGTCTTACCGGGTTCACTGGAATGTTCACTAAGATAGGCTTTACGGGACTACCACTAGCTACACTCCTTTTGACGATATTGCTTGCCATGGGTGGGCTTATCAAACCTGAGTTTTTCGACTTGGCTAAATTGACGTTAGGAGCGTTTCTTGGTTCCTTCGTCCAACGTCAGAATCAGCGCGAAAAAAATGAACCTGCCACTTGAGCTTGCGCTCGAATCGGGCCTGTGTGTGGCGAATTGCTGATTCTGGGGAAATCAGTAATTCGCCACACACTCGCCTACCGCACCGCCAAGGCTGGCTTGCTCGAAGGTCTGAACGACTCGGAGATATTCTCCCGTGTAGAAATGGCAGGTAGCTTTGCCGGCCCGATGAGACGGAATCTGATCAGTATGCTGGACGGTATTGGACTACAGCGGGCCCTCGGAATTGATTCGAGCGGGGCACTGTTTGGTAACCGGCCAGATCTGGTGCATTTCACTTCAGCGATCAGCGCTCCAGTGTTCGTTTCCGAAAAGAACTACACCGGACATGCTGTGGCTACTAGAAATTCCAAATTTGCCGAAAAGTCTAGTGTTTTGATATGGACCGCCGTAGTGTCGCCGGCATGCTTAAGCTCGTGCGATCGATTGTTTCTCGGCTTGTATGCCGATTCCGAAGTCGGGCAGTTGTGGAACTAGAGAACATCGCCCTCCGTCACCAGCTGCACGTTCTTCGTCGCCAGCGGCCGGGTCGGCCCTGGCTGTTCGCCATCGACCGCTTGCTCTGGATTTGGCTCTACCGATTGTGGCCGCGCTGCCTGGAGGTGATGGTGTTGGTCAAGCCGGCCACCGTCGTCCAATGGCACCGTCAAGGCTTCCGCTTGTTTTGGCGTTGGCGTTCGAGATCCGGGCGGCCGTCGGTGGATCGCGAGGTTCGCGATCTGATTCGGCAGATGAGCAGCACCAACCCGCTCTGGGGAGCGCCCCGGATCCACGGCGAGCTTCTCAAGCTCGGCATCGAGATCAGCCAAGCTACGGTCGCTAAGTACATGCTGCGAAGACGAGGTGCGCCTTCCCCGACATGGCGGAGCTTCCTGCGCAATCAGGCCGTAGGCATCGCGGCGATCGATATGTTCGTTGTGGCGTCCGCTTCGTTTCAGCTGCTCTACGTCATGATCATTCTGGCGCACGATCGCAGGAAGATCGTACGCACCGCCGTGACCGAGCATCCGACCGCAGTTTGGCTCTCGCGCCAGGTAACCGAAGCATTCCCGTGGGAGACCGCTCCGCGCTATCTGCTGCGCGATCGCGACGCGTCGTATGGCTCCTACTTCTGCAACCGGGTCGAAGCGATGGGGATCACGGAAGTTATCACGGCACCACGCTCACCTTGGCAGAACGCGTACGTCGAGCGCGTGATCGGTTCGATTCGCCGCGAGTGTCTCGATCACATCGTGATCTTCAACGAGCGCCATCTGCGCCGAGTCCTGTCCTCGTACGTGGACTATTACCAGCGGACCCGCACTCATCTTTCGCTCGACAAGGATTGCCCTGACTCCCGACCGATTCAGCGTCGCAGCGTCGGAAGAGTCGTCGCCATCCCGAAAGTCGGTGGCTTGCATCATCGCTACGAACGTCTGGCCGCCTGATTCGTCCCTGAACCCTGCTCACTAATCGTCGCGCGGCGGCCGGTACGCCGTCGTCTGAGAATCTATGTATCGGAGGGATTATCGATCGCAATCAAGGGTCAACCGCCTGTGATTCAGATCGGAGCCCGTCTCATTTCAGCGCATCAATTCGATAGCAATTCTCGCCGCCGCTCAAATTCCGGTTCAGATGGAATTTTTGGTACGGACAGGGGCCTCCCGCACCGAGCCGCCCGGCCCTTCAAGCAATTCTCGATCTGCGCCGCGCGGTGGTTCTGGGTGAGGCCGGCCGGACCCTTCGAGGCCAACTGCGCGGAACGCGCGGTCGGCTGCA
>Ga0074044_10004936_pt1 | contig 10954 bp, 9 predicted proteins | sample BogForMeECP23OM1_FD_94443 | JGI IMG/M metagenome (GOLD analysis project Ga0074044, IMG submission 94443) | Bog forest soil microbial communities from Calvert Island, British Columbia, Canada - Bog Forest MetaG ECP23OM1 | ecosystem: Environmental > Terrestrial > Soil > Wetlands ...
CACCCCCGACAACTAGAATCGCCCTGCCGGTAGCTATAGCCTGTCCAACCTGAAGCTTCATTAAACTGTGCTCCGATCCTTCTTTTTCATCTGCGCGCTCCGAATGGTTCGGAGCGCCAATCGGGGACTAGCCCACGTCAGCAGCCATTTCGCAGCGACGTTGAACGTTAAATCCAGTTGCGGGCGGTTGACGTAACAGAAGCCCGTGAGCATAGCTAACCGAAACATGAATTCACTCTCTTCGCTGTACCGCACAGATTCTCAAACGATACCTGACGAATCTTTCGTTCTTTCCTGGTGATGGCGTACAGTTCGGAGCGCCAGCCGTGGACTCATCCATGTCAGTAGCCATTTGACTGCTACGTTGAAGTTCGGATTCAGCGTAATTGCTCTCGAGACGGCTTCGCGCGCCTTTCCGTACTGTCCGGCCATCAAGTAGCAATTAGCCAGTCCACTGTGTACCCATCCTAGCTGCTCTCGAATCAAACTCTGAACGTTCTCCGGCACTTCCCTTAATTGCAAGAGCCCATCGAGCCAGATCTCACTATCCTGAAGAATGAATTCGACTCGATCCCATTCGGCACTGACTGCTCTGCGGGGCACTCCGGGCACCAGTTGGCCCATATGGCGAATTTCTGCCGGCGATCGGTCAAACCACACGAGCGGACGGTTGACGTAACAGAAGCCCGTGAGCATCGCCACCCGGAACATAAACTCGGTGTCTTGCTGAAACCGTAATCTGGGATTCAATCCTCCCGTTCTCCTCACCGCATCAGAGCGAGCCAGGAATGAGGAAGGGCAGACCACCATCCCCGGGCCGCCGGGCGTTACCAGCAGCCGCAGGACGTCGGCGTTGACCCCCATAATGCCTTCATGCTGGTAGCTCTCTTGTGCCAACTGGAACATTGTGCGGGTTTCTGGGTGGTTAAAGAACCGGACGTCTGTGTAACACGCACCGCACTGGGGCCCAAATCGCTCCAGGGCTTTGAACTGCCACTCGAGCTTGTCCTTCGCCCAGCGATCGTCCGAGTCCAGGAAAGCGACCCACTCTCCCCGCGCTTCGGCGATTCCCTTGTTCCGTGCCGCGCTCACACCCTGGTTGGGCTGGAAGTAATAGCGGATTCGATCGCCATAAACCTCCTCGAGGATCTTCCCGGTGTCGTCCGATGATCCGTCATCCACCACGATGACTTCGAGGTCGGTAACTGTCTGGGCCAGGACGCCTTCGATAGTGTCCCGGACCTTCGCGGCCCGATTATAGGTCGGAATAACGACGGATACCTTAGGATTCATGATGCTTTGACGCCGACGGCCTCTCGATCCTGGCCGGCCTCCCGCGATGCCCTGTGGGCGGCAATCGTTTCGCGATATGCATCGAGGAGCACTCGACCCGCGGCTGTCCACGTGACTCCCGGAGCGGCTTCGAGACCTGCGGTGCGGAGCCTTTCCAGCAGGGCCCGATCTTCATGCAGCATCGTGATGTGTTGAGTCAGGGCCATGACGTCTCCGACACGATGCATAAGTCCGGTTTCCATGTGCCTGCAAATCTCAGTGCAGGCCTCCGACGCGAGAGGAACGCATCCGCTGCCCATGGCCTCCGTAATCACTAGACCAAAACCTTCCTCAATGCTCGGGAGCACCAGGATGTCGCTTTTCCGCATCAGCTCCGGCACGTCGTTCCTGTGACCCAGGACTTTCACGCTCGGATGCGCGAGCATCGACCCTAGTTTCTCTTGGTAGGCCGGCAGAAATTCTCCGGCGATGAGAAAAGTCCCGTCTTTAGAGGCCGGGGACCGGAGCCATGCCTCGAGCGCGTAGTGCAGGCCCTTCCGCACCGCGCACACCCCCACAGACAGCATCGTCAATCCGCGCTTCGGGTCTCGCGGTTCGTTGCTGGGGTAGTACACGTTTTCGTCATATCCGTAGATGTGCCGCACTAATTGCTCCCGGGCGTATCCTTTATCCAGGAAGGTTTTCACCACAAATTCCGAAGGACACAAAAGGCGCGTAGCCAGCCTGTATTCCTCCTCCTCTTTGCACAGCTTCTCCGCGTTGTAGGCGTGCTCATGATCCGGCGGCAGCGCGACCCCCAGGCGGTCGCACTCCTTCTGCACCACCTCCATGGCAAAACCTGTATGAGCGTTGCACCTTTCTAATACGGCGGGGATCCCCAGCCTAGCGGCCGTCTTAAGCGTTTGGAGCGCTCCCAGGGGCCAGGTGTGGATGATGTCGATCTGCCCCACCAATTTCTCGAGCCGACGGGCCACGATCTGATCGTGCCACGCGCACGCCCGCATTGTCCCGACGATCTTATACGGCAGGCGGAGTCTCCCTTTGGCCAGCGTAGGGGATACTTTTACGCCAGGGTGGACCGGCCGGGAAATGGAGGCCGGAAAGACCAGGACGTCGGCTCCAGCCGCCGCCAAGCCGTTCACCTGGTACAAAGCGGTAGTGCAGATCCGGTCCGCGCCCAGCCTGAGTGGAAAGCTGAACAGCACCCGGACGCGCTCGTTTCTGTCGCTCATTGTTTCTCCTTGGGGCCCGCTTCTGGCTCGTTACTATTTAGGGGGTCAGGGCTTCAGAGCCTGTGTAGGAGCTCAAGAATCGTCTCTTCAGCGCCAATGCGCCTTATCACGCTTCGAAAAACTTTGCCGTGCTTCTTTTATCTTGACTCGCTGAGCGGTAGATAAGTCTCCGCCGCGGCGGATGCGAACTGCTCCTGACCCGGCGGCTCCACGCTTCGGACCGTCGCCTGCCTTGCCTCGAAGGTTGCCACGGAAATGCAGGCCAGCAAAGGGAAAAAGCCCATCATCGCCTGAGCCGGATAGTTAATTCCGAAGGACGCCACCACATTGGCAAACAGGTCGGCACCCAGGCACCACAGGAGCCATTCCTGCCCGCGGTCCCCGTTCACCTGCTTTCTTGCCGTCCCGATCGCCCCGAAACTCCGCTTGAAAATCGCGATATAGAGGACCAGGGTCACGAGACCCCCCGTGAAAGCGGCAACAACAAACTGGTTGCAGAGATCCCACATGCCCCATCCCCAATCGTTGTAATGCTTGCATCCGAGAAGCCACCAGTCGCTGAAATGCCGGATGCAGCTGTCTACCAAAAAAAAGCGTTGCCAACTCGATGAGGATCCGGTAAGGTCTACGCGGGCAATTAGCGCCCAAACCGGGGCTTTCATGACCAGGTGCAGCGCCACCAGCGTGAGCGCGAGTCCCCAGCGAACGAGGCGCATTCGCTTGCGCAGAGGCCAAAAGCCAAGCCCCACGAGGCTCCCGCTAATGGCCATCCACGACGTGCTCGATCTCGACGTGATCACCATGGCCGTGGCCCCGGCAAGTCCCGCGAACGCGGCTATCCGGGACTTTCCTTCTGTGTACAGCCAGAGAAACAAGGGAATCAAAACGCCGGCGAACACGCCGGCATAGATACAGCCCATCACTCCCTCCGAACGTATCTTCCCGTCTCTGACCGTCACCGCGAGCGACATCCCTCCGAGGTAACCGAATACATTCCGGTGAGTAATCTGTTCGTTGATCATGCAGGCGCCTTGGATTACACAAACCGCGGCCAACACCCTGATCGTGCGCCGGATTGCCTCGCGGTCGGGGATTAGAGATCTCACTACCAGGTAGCCGCCCAGGGCGTCCAGGAAATCCCCCAAGTTATGGATGAGCGCATCCATTCTCATCCACTGGAGAGAAAGGATGGTCAGCACCGATATCGTCCAGAGCACCACCACCTGATCCACGGCGTTGAATCCCCCTGGGAACTTGCCTCGCGATGACGACCCTCGGGAAGTGGCGAATCGAGCCAATCCGGCCAAAATCAGGATGCGCAGCACCGTAAAGTGCAGGCTCCCCAGCACCACCACTTGTCCGACCGGGATCGTGAAAATAGCCAGAAGAAAAGGCGCAATAGCCGTCCTGCGCGGAAAAGCCAGGATCAGCACGATAGCGATCAGCATCCACACCGCCACCAGCGGATGCAGCAGCGTTTCAGTCGCTCCGCCTCCAAATCGAAGGTGTTGAGGTTCCATCTAGTTTTAGCCGGTGCCCTGATGATCAGAAGAGTGAGCTAACAGGGCTGCTGAAAAAGTGTTTTCCGGGCTCACTTCGGACAGAAAGTGGCTTGCAAGTACTTGAATCTTCGTTCGCCGTAATGATCAAAATTACCAAGTTGGTTCATTTTTCAGCAGCCTGCAAGGACTTGAGGGATTGTTCGCGCCTACCGTGGGAATCAAGAGGCAAGAACTCTCCCCTTAAACTAAGGAGGTTAACCAAAATCCCAGTGGCAATCACTTAACGACGGCGGTTAGACCCGTTGGCGGATTCAGCGAGGCCGCGTTCATGTACGCTCCCGCATTCCAGGCTACGCTTGATGGCCTCCCATTCGAGGTCCGCCCTGGAATAATCACCGTATGATTTGTGGAATTGTAGCCTACCGCAAGAGTTGTGTCATAAGCGAAGGCCGCACCGAAGGTTGAGACCTGCGAGGTCTCATTAGCGCCTAAGCCTACCGTGGGAGAACTGCCTGAACTCGGAGCGAATGGCCACGTCGCCGTGCATCCGCCAACCCCCGGTTCGCAATATCCGTTGCTGTTAGCCGAAGTCAGCGTTTCTAGACGACTGTGCCCTGGAGCGTTGTCGGTACAGGTGGCAGAAGCGCCGCCACAAATAGAAAGAGTCCCGCTATTGCTGCTGATGCAGTGCATGTTGGCATAGTAAGCGGTGTTCATGCTGCCGCCTATGTATCCATTGCCTACGCAGTAAGGACCATCAGTTGAAATCGTGTCGTTATAGTAGTAGAACGTCCCGCCATTGTTACCATCCCCTCCCGCCGTAACCATCGGAAAGTCGATGCCCGGCCAGTTATAATAAACATTGTTGTAGAAGTAGGTAACGCAAGTGGAACACGGTTCTGCATCCAGATAGGTCACCACGCAGCCGGGGGCAGAGCTGTCACGAATCACGTTGTTTGCGACAACCATCCCGGTAGGTGTACTCACTGCACCCTTGTTGTAGATGCCGTTGCAGTGAGCGCCGCTGGAGGCGCTGAAATCAATGTGTTCGATCAAGTTTCCCGTTAGGCTGTCGAACGGTCCATTGAGGCCGTTAAAGACGTATCGCACCACGTTGTTGTAGATGGATGCTCCACCTCCGTCAACCCCTACTCCTGTATAAACTCCTGCTAAGTAAGAATCGTATCCGTCTACGACATTATTGTGAATGGACGTGCCGACCATCTGAGTCGCGCCACCGCCAGTGTAGGTGTTAAAGAGTTGTACGTCATCTCCACCGGACCCGGTATCGCGATACCATCCATGCGCATAGCTGTTCTCAAGTTCAGCATGGGGCTGGCCAAGTTGCACCGCACTTACCGGGTAAGACCCGGTCGAAAGCATGTAGAGCCCGGTGAACTCAATATTATCGACCGTGACGTAAGTTCCCCAGACCTGGGTCTGTGCCCAACTCCCGCCAGCCGAGTTAGAGCACCCAGTCGCAGCCGCTGAACCGCCACACGTAAAGATCGGACGCGCCCAACTGCTCCCAGAGTACCAAGACTGGTCCACGCCAATGTAGATTGGCGAGCTGGAGCTTCCATTCCATTGCCACACGATGCCAAGATCGGAAGCCGTCCAAGAATCGCCACCGCGCAGAATGAATCCTTCGCCCGCAGCGGGCTTGAGCGCAGCGCAGTTATTGGTACAACTTGGCATTCCAGGCAGATGGGCAAATGGGCCGTGACTCCCGCTTACAGTTTCCTGCGTGCCATCATAGGAACTGTCGGAGCCGATAGATTTCGAGACGTAATAGCAGCTTGTGACCCCGTAACTGGCAAGCGTGTTGAGGGAGGCCGAGTTTTCCATAGTATAAACGGCTCCGCTCGGGCAGGCTCCCCCTGCGGCGAAGCATGGAGCCGCGAAAAGCAGCAACAGAAATGTAAGACTTATTTTCCCCTTGAATGATGTGATGCCTACGTACAGCCAGGTTCTTCCTTTGGACGACACCATGTTCAATTCTCCGATTCGGCAAGCGCGCCGAGGCAAAATTTGCGGCCTGCTCGAAACCGGCGGGGGAGGCCACTGCTGCCAGTGTACGGAGGGTATTGGAGGAAGAACAAGTATCGGAAGTGCATGGCAAGATGTTTCGATAGCACGGTCGACTTATCCATTTGTTCACTTCTCGGCGGGTCTTCAGAAATCTCTGTAACCAACTGAACCCATGAGGATTAATCCTTCAAGCCCGCAAGTCTGGGATGCCGGCCCCTTCCCGGCCAGTCGTTGCAATAGATTGCTTCTTAAGCTCGCGGTTATATTCCACGGCCTGGTTTTGGTCCCAGTACACCAGGGTGCGCCGCAAAATCGTGCACTTTTTGGCCCAGCCCAGTCGACGAAATGGAGTCCTCCCCAAAGATGCTAACTGCGCCTGGTTCCATTCTGCCGCCTCGATGAACGCACGCCCCTGACACTCAGCTGCCAGGCTGCGAAGGATGTAGCTGACCAGCAACGGATTCACGCCCCGACCGCGATATTGAGGGAACACGTGGAAGTCGAAGAGATGTACATCGTCTTGCCCCAGAGGAAAGTAGTGGGGCTCGACCGTGTGCCCCTGCAGGGTCCAGCCATAGCCCGCCAGTCGGCCTTCGGACTTGATCAGCCACAGAGACGCCCTTTGCTCAAAGCGCTCTTTGATGTTGCGGCGTGCCAGCTCAGGATTCCAGAAACTGGTGATCTGCTGCAGATCCTGCGGGCTGAGATCGGTCTGATTTTTGTGCCGTTCCACCTTCAGAAAACTCGGCGAATCTGCCGTCGACCAGCTGTGCGCGGAGAAGTCACAGTAAAAGAGGACCATGCGGCTTGAAAACAACACCCGTCTTGCCGCTAGGCCGATACGGCGAACTGTCGCCCGCAGGCCGTTGCGTTTGAAATAAGCAGTGAAGCGCGAGATGGAATGGGAAATGCTCATGGTGATGGGCGCCGAGCTGCCGCTCAGGCCTTGTGTCGAACGCTATCGGAGAACACCGCCCGCAGGCAGGCGCCGCTTACCTGTTTCCGCACATCGCCTTCTGCGCTTTGCTTCCCCCGCGCCAGGCCTGCGGCCTCGGCAACCGCGTAGCGAACCAGGTGGTGGAAAAGCATGATGCTCCGAATTCCCATCACGCCCCAGATGCCGTGATGTTTGCGCCAATAGTACAAAACCGACCGCTGTTGTGCGATCGCAAAGCGAACGGGATACGGGGCCGTGATTTTGCCCCGGTCATGAATTGCCCTGGCGCCAGGGAAAAAAACTACCTGCCATCCCGCCTTCCAGCAGCGCCGGCACCAATCCACGTCATCGCCATACATGAAGAGGTTTTCATCGAGCAGCCCCACCTGGTCAAAGGTTTCGCGGCGGATCATCGAGAAGCAGCCCACCAGAACTTCCACGGGCAGAGTCTGGTCGTGGGAGAAGTAGAACATGTGCTCGCCCGCGAAGAACCTGGAGTTTTTGAACGCAGTCGCCAGGCCGGTTGCCGAGCAAAAATTGTTCCACAGAGTGGGAAATCGCCGGCACGTGCTTTGTTGTGTCATGTCCGGGTTAAAGACGCGCGGGCCAACATTTCCCACCTTGGGATTCTGGTCGAGGAAGTCCGCCAGAGCGTCCAGACAGCCCGGAAACACAATTACGTCGGGATTCACCAGCGCGACATAGCGGCCCTGGCACTGGCGGATGGCCACGTTGTTGCCCTTCGCGAAGCCGAGATTTTCGTTGCTCCGAATGAGCTTGACATCGGGAAATCGAGCTTCGACCATTTCCGCGGTGGCGTCCGCCGAGGCATTGTCAACCACAATGACTTCCATGCTACGGCGTGGCGGCGCTTCTGCCAGGCTCTCGAGGCACAGTTCCAAATAGTGCTTGGCATTCCACGCGACGATCACAACTGAGATATCCATGAAGATTCTGCGGCGTATCTGTTGATCCACTACTTCCGGTTGCGTTCGAGCAATTCCACCAACAACCGCCTCTTGGAACAGACCCATGCGATTCTACGGCCACCAAAAGCCACGGCGGGCGCTGGATCGGCCACGGTCACTAGACCCACACCGCGTGCCTCACGCAGCCCTGATTCCAAGTCGTCAATTTCGTAACAGACGTGGTGCAATCCTCCCCCCTTCTTGAGGAAATTGCCGACCGGCGAGACCTCGCTGGCTGGCTCCACCAATTCGAAGACTGGATTCCGTGGATCGACGGGACTAAAGAAGGCCACTCGAACGCGCTGTATCGGATCATGGATAATCTCACCATCCCAACGCGCCGATATGGAGACAGCAAACTCGTCGGCAACGGCTGAAATTGAGGAAACCACAAAGCCCAGATGGTGCAGAATGGCATTCCCGCCGACTAAAGGTCCCACGCGATCGACCTGCGCGGAATCCTTCCCGCCCCGCTGTTCAATCGGCCCGTTTCGAGGCCACGTACCCTGTGCCATGATCTGGTCACCGCCTTGAATTTTCATGCCCGTCTCAGCCTGCAATTGAGGATGCCAGTTACTCGCAGGGGTTGAGACCCGAAGCGCGAGCAGCCGTTCTTGGACGCATTGCGCCGACATCCTAGCCCGTTGATTTGACGGAACGACTGAGGTGCAGAGCGCCCAAGCCGCGCACTGCACGGTGCGCAGCCAAGCTCGCCTTGACGATCGCCGAAGAGACAAGACTGTTGCACGCCGCAAATGGAGTTAATTGAGAAACGTCTACGCCGGACAATCCGCTCTTGAAGTGATACACCCCCGGGTTCCGCTCGGGATCGATGCCCCCCAGATCGTACGACCTGAAGCCGTTCTCCTTGAGCCATTGGATCAAGGTCCACTGCAGCAGGTAGGCGCCTTTCGCATTTAACCCGTCGTCGCTGGTCGCCCCGAGCAGATAAATCGCGGAATCACCCATCGCCGAGGCAACCAGTCCCGCCACTGGGAGACCATCTTGCTCGGAGATCAAGATCCGCATGCGATGGGATTTCGGCAGGTCTTCTTGCAGCCGCCCAAACTCCTCAACGTCCACCGTGGTCTCGAATGCTTTCCGTTTCCACATCTGGTTGTACATCCGGCAAAAAGTTCGGTATTCCTCGGTCCCATTTCCGGCCACGATCTTCAATCCGTTTTTTTCGGAGCGAGTGAGTTGGTTGCGCCATTTCTTGTCGAGATTCTTGCGCAATTCCTCAATCGGAGGTGCGAGATCAAGAACGAAAGTTCTATACACATTGGCCGAGGTCTGAGGCTCTTGCGCAAAACAGGAGAAGCCAGATTGAAATAACGCAGCCCGCGGCGACCCTACAAAGGCGTTCGGGAGGATCTGCAATAAGAGCCTTCGCTTACAGACGTATTCCTCTTGCAGGGCGCGAGCTATGCGCAAGGCGGCTTCGGCATCAAGCTCTCTTCCCCGGCGGTGACAAAGAGGGCCCCACCGCAGATACGCCATGCCGAAGTTGAATCTTGTCGGGCGAATGATCCTAAGCTGCGCCATCCCCAAGACTTCACCATTTCGCTTCAAGACCAAGTGGCTGAGGTTCTTTCTTCCCCAGCGCACCGCGCCGTACGACCACGTCTGATAGAGGTTGGCGTCATAGAAGAGATCGAGCATCGCCGACCATTCTTCAGGCGTTGCACGATCCACCTCGACTTGCCAAACCGGATCCAGCACCGGGTTCAATTCGGTCTCTCGACCCGCAGCGGCACTCTGGTCGCACACTTGTTGCACTTAGACCTCCGACGGCACAGATGCGCTCTCCGCGCTCGCCGCCGCCAAGAGTGCCTCCGCCGTCCGGCGAATGTAGCGCGTTCTCGGCGAGTAGGTTGGAGGCACGTGATAGCACCACAACTCACGGCCTTCCGACGCCCCGCCCATAGGACTGAAACCAAGGCTGGCATAGTGCCCGGCAACCATGCTGTTTTTCTTGGACGGGATATAGACGCCCACGATCTTGCTGATGCCACGCGCCTGGCACCGTTCGACCAGAGCATCGAACATAGCGAATTCCATCTCGCGCTTCAACACGCGACAGCTCATCAGCCAAAGGTCGAGTTGGATTGTCTCATCAGATACCTGCCCGATCAAGACCGACACCAGGCCGTTGTCTCCAAATTTGTCAGCCAGCCGCCCGTAAAGGGTGATAAAGGCTGGGTCCTGGGCAATCGCCTCGACTTCACCGCTCGTATACCGCCTGGTTGTGAGATTGAACTGGTTCGTCTTGTTGATCAACTGTGTGATTCGCTCCAGATAGACCGGAAGGAAAGCGCCGATCTCCGCCGTCATTTCGAGCGAGGCCAGGAACTCCTCGTAGTTAGAGAACCTGGCTTGGCAAGTGCTTCGCTGCGCATTTGAGCTGTAGTAGGCTGAGCGGCTGAGATCGTCTTGGACCACTTTGTCCACTTCGAAGTAGCGCTCGTGTTCGAGTACTTCTGCAAAACCGGAAACATCCGAGCCCACATTCGGCACCGCCACCTCCGGCAGTTGCTCCGCCACAAGAGCCCTCTCGGCCGGATTATCATCAATGAATACGATGCTATCAAGACCAATGTTGAGCTCCGTGGCGATCTCCCGGATGGTCTCAGGCTTCGGATTCCAGTTGGCTTTGAAGGCGCTGAAATCCTCCAGCTTCAGGACGCTGTCGGGATGCGAAAAACCCTCTTTGGCATTTTCAGCGTCGTTCTTCGAGCACACCGCGAGAATGACGCCTCGCCGCTTGAGACCTTTCACATATCGCTGGAAGTCTAGAAAGGCTTCGCCGACCGGGTGGTCTTTACCAAGAATCAGGTTTTGCAGGCCATCGTCTCCAATTACACCACCCCAAAGTGTGTTGTCTAAGTCCAGCACGAGGCATTTCTTGGATTTTCCGTAAACCGACTTAACGATAGCGGCAAGGTTATGAGCCAGGGACACAGTCGCCGTCGGGCTCAGTGCCATGTGAAA
>Ga0074044_10004937_pt1 | contig 10954 bp, 12 predicted proteins | sample BogForMeECP23OM1_FD_94443 | JGI IMG/M metagenome (GOLD analysis project Ga0074044, IMG submission 94443) | Bog forest soil microbial communities from Calvert Island, British Columbia, Canada - Bog Forest MetaG ECP23OM1 | ecosystem: Environmental > Terrestrial > Soil > Wetlands ...
AATTTGACCTTGTTACCTTCTTTGATTGTCTTCACGACATGGGTGATCCTGTGGGCGCGGCGGAACATGTTCATGGCTCGCTCAAGCCGGATGGTACGTGGATGATCGTTGAGCCCTACTCAAATGAGCATGTGGAGGAGAACCTGAACCCCGTTGGACGCATATTCTATAACGCGTCTTCGTTGATCTGCGTTCCCTCGTCTCTAGCACAGGAAGTGGGACTTGCGGTGGGTGCTCAAGCAAGCGATTCGAAAATGCAAGAGATAGCTTCCCTTGGAGGCTTCAAACGGTTTAGAAGAGCAATCCAAACTCCCTTTAACAGAGTCTTCGAAGCTCGCCCGTGAATGGACCTAAAACGCAGATTTACAAATTCGATCTTGTAGATGTTCTTTCGGTCGTTCGTCATTTGAAAAAGTGTGGGTGGTACCTACGGTGCGCGCTGCCCCCCAGACGGCAAATGCCCTTACTGAAATAGCGAAGTTACTTAGTCTCCGCTAGGCCACTATCAAACTAAAATATAGAGAAAAAAAGAGAGTCACACGAGAATGCCACGAGTACTCGGAGCCTACTTGCGGCAGTTAAGGAAGGCGGGGCTCGGTTTTCTAAACTGTCTTTGCCATTTTCAGTACGTCGTCTCGGCCCACATCCTTTTGGTGGGCGTTCTTCGCGTGTTGCTGTACCATCGTTACAATTTCTTCATCCCGTTCACTTCTAACGCGGAAGCTACAGGGAGGACTACACGTTACTTCTTTTGCCAAGTTTCTTCACACTGTCCACGTGCGGCTTCACGTATATGATGTTGTGGGTGGCGACGGATGTAATGTGTGGGGGTCTAATGGTGCGCACACACACGACCACTATCTGCGACACGGTTTATAGCGGGTGTTTACCCGTCTGTGCGGGGTGCGAACCAGCATACCCTCCCCAAAAAAATATGAAATGAACGACGACGGTTCAAACTGATGCTGACGGAGTCAACTATTGAGTTCACCTGTCCGTAGATTTTGGTCTCGTTGTAAAAAATCGGTTGCGTCCTTCATTCGCGTTGTACTTACGCCAAAATCGGAGATTGTCCGTTCTTCGCTGATATCTCCACCAGAACTCCAAATTCACTGTAAGAGCGAAGAGGGTAATGGCAGTTGCCGATACGGCAACTTCGGCGAATTGCCACGTTGCAGTTAGAGCTTGGAGGTTCCTAAAGATATTGTAGAAAATTGCCGCATTTGCAAGGGTAACTACAAGAATGACCCGTAAGAAGAGATGTTCTTTGCTTGTCAATCCTTCCAAATCTGAATTGCCTCTGACTTCGCTGCTCTGGTTCTTTGTATTTAGCACTTGCATTCTGAATGATATTTCGCCTCTCCGAAATATAATAAATAATTAGAAATACTCCTGAAAATTCCTCTTCCTCCATTGAGGAATTGTCTTATTACTAACATCAGGCGAACTAGTACAGGTAGCCTTCCAATTAGTGAAGAGTTCTGTGGAATGGATGTGATTCTTAATGTCGCATGAACATGAAGGAGTACTTGAAGAAGCAAAGAAGCAGTTCGGTGTTATTCTGAAGGAATCGAAACAAGGTATCTACCTGTACCTAGACGATACACACAAGTTGTGTAACGAGAAATTCGCATCTATGCTAGGTTATAGCTCAACCGAGGAGTGGTCGAATGTGAACAAGCCTTTCACGGAGGCTTTCGTTGAAGGTACCCATAGCCAACACACACTCGTTTCAGCATTCCAGGAAGCCCTGGAATCCAAAACAGGATCATACCTCGAGATTACTTGGAAGACAAAAACTGGTGGAAAAGTGGACACTAAGGTTATACTTGTACCCGTCAGCGTTAAAGGAGAACTCGTAGCCCTCCATTTCATAACCAAAGCGTAGTCGTATTCAACCGAACGTATCTGTTACCGTAAGAATAGTGTACGGTTGAGAAATCAAGTTTGTTAGAAATTCTCAATTGCGAATTTGAAATTTTTGAATTTATGAAATTATGAAAATGCGCAATTTATTAAAATAGGAAATTTATGAAATTATGACATTACGAAATTTATGAAATTATAAAATTATGCAATCATGAAATTTATGAAATTTGTGTGTGTGGGGGTCTAGTGGTGCGCACACACACACGAAAATGAACGAACGACGGACGGACGACGAGCAAAAATCCTCCTTCTCTCCAAAATATAATAAAAATAAGAAATCGTCCTCAAAATTCCTCCTTCGTTTTGATGAACGATAATGTTTCGTCGTCCGTCGTGTGCGCACCACCAGACCCAGACACACGAAAACGACGAACGACTACAACGTAGTCTCCCCGGCGGACCATAGGGTATTACCTGGCGTCTTCGCGTAGCATCTTCTCGAAAGGTGGGAGGTTGAACCTCCGAAGAGTTAGTTTAGTTCTCAAGAATCAGCAGAACTTTAATGGAGAGGCATAGAATTCAAATCTCGACGGCCCTACTTTGCAGCAACACAAATCCAGTGGTCATCTCTTGACTCAACGAGGAAGCCACTCGGGTTTCGACGAGCCGATAGGAGAGATGATGGGATCCGACCAATATTCCATGGTTTTCGACATCTCGACCTGGGAACCCAGCCGAGTGAATTCGCCGAACGCCGTCTGCCCTGTTTGCAGATTGGGCTTTATCGGCTGATGCTCTGGCCCTAGGTTTTCCAAATTGAGGAGTTCCTTATTGTCGACGAACCCGAGTGCCTGTTCAAACATGACCGTTTGCGATAGGGTGACGGTCACCTTATAGCTGCCGCCCTCGGCAGCGCGGCGCAGTAGCGCAGCCTGGACGCCGATTGCTCCGAGATAGCCGGTTAGGAAATCGCATACGACAGTTACTCCGTGCGGCAACTGTGGTTGATCTGCCGAGCCGATATCGCACAACAATCCACACAGGCCAGCCGCGGTGAAGTCGTACCCCATCCAGTCAGCCCATGGTCCGCGCGGCGTGTTCAATTTCCCCTTGACATAAATGATGCCTGGCCGATGCTGCGCCAGGGTCTCCGCGGAGAACCCTTGCCTGTCCGCTAAGTGCGGGCGAAGATTCTCGACGAATACGTCGGCATCCTTTACGAGGCTGTAAATCTTACTCAGATTCGCGTCAATTCGCGCGTCGAGATAAGTCTCACGTATTCCTGCCTGGCACTGCCAAAATATGGTGGGTTCTTCGACCCAGTTCAAAGTGTTGAGATTCATGCAGTCCGCCCCTTGCGCGGCCAATTGACGCAATACTGTCGGACCGGCGACAACATGGGTCATCCCGAGTGCGCGGATACCCGCAAGCGGACGCGTGCCGGGCGAAAGTGGTTCCGGAGCGCTGTCACCGATCTTCTCTATGTGAATCAGGGGAGCCGACGCGTGACACTGATACTGCTCGGTCGACTGGAATTCCTTGCGAGTCCGACACATTACGAGCGGAACCGCTGCATCTTGCGCGGCGGCTTCCAAGTCAAGTGCATCCCACTTTCGGGTTGCCCGCTCAAGTTGTTTCGGTAAAGTGCCGCTATCGAGGAGGTTCATGATCCGTGCGGTGTTGGAGCTGTAAACCGAGGTCAAAATGACAAACCGCTCATCCCTTGTTGGCAGTATATGGGAGCCCAGTTCACCAACGTTTCCTCCCAGCATTTGCGGCGTCCCATTGATTAGCGTGCAGCCTGTCAGAATATCTTGCCAGGGACTGTGCGTGACATAGGCTTTTCTGAGGTCAACGTGGATGTCCTGCCCTTCCCCGGTGCGCTGCTTCCAGATCAGCGCGGACGCCGCCGCGTTCGCCGCAGTTACCGCTGCCGACGCACAGCCGACCTTAATGTGGGTCGGGCGAATGGGATCCATCCCGGCAAACGTGATCCGCCCTCCCAGATCCTTGCGGTCGAGACCGGCTTCTTGGAGTAGTCCATCGACGACGGTCAACAAATTATCGTGATCATTTACCGATTCATAAGACAACATGATACAATTTTTCCTAGTAGTTCTTTCCTTCTTCTGCTGGCATATGCTTATGGGTCTTACGTTAGATTACCAATTTCGTCGTCGCTCAATTCTCCTTATTCTGCTAGGTAGATCCTTGGGACCATCTTGCTTAGTCTCAGGTGAGACTCGGGCTGTGGTGGTTACCAGGAGCCCCCACTGTCCGCTTTGCATGCTACCTTTCAGTTCTCTTAGGTAGCTAGGTTCCATAGTTGATTGGGCTGAGCGTATCGTTGATGCGATTAACGAATCTCAGCGATAAGTATCGATGGTGCGAGCGGGAATTGAACTGTCTTCCGTCGTAATTGTGTGTGTGATATCCTTGGTGCGCACACACACGATTCAATTTCTTTGCCGCATCAAGTATCTTCATTGGCGTCCCGCTTATCGGTAGTCAATTCGTTGGCAGGCCTATTGTAGTCAATCGTTTCTAACAAATTTCGTTGGGCGTCCAGTTCTAGTCTTGTGAGCTGTATTTTTTCATTCAGAGCAGCAATATTTCTCTTAATGGCTTTACTTCTCTTCTCACGTGACAAAATTCGATTATACATGGTTGAGACGATCAGCAGCGCACCCGCCGTTAGCGCCAATAAGATCCCAGCAATCTGTGTGCTTCGTAATACGATTGATGTAAATCCAGTCAGGAAAATCGACATAATAAGTCCCCCAATTAATGGCACTAATCCGAAGAATATGATTCGGAACAGTTCTGTAGACGAGCGTGCATTACCCAAATCTGACGTCAAATCAGACCTAAGACTGGCCAATTCATACAGTCGTTTCTCCAACTCTTCAATTCTCTTAAGCTTAGGCTCGGTCTCCCATTCTTTGAGCTTCGCTTCGGCCTTGCTAAGGACTTTCTCGGCCGTCGGAAAGAGATCCTTCGTTACGCGAACAAGCGCGTATGAAAACGGCGAGGGTTTGTCTAAAGAGAAGGGTATCCTCCGCAGCATAAAGTTTCTTCGCACTTCAAAATCAAAAGGAATAGGGGGTAAGTGATTCAGAATCCGAAGAAACTTTTCGATGGTGGCGAACGCGCTAGTTTCCTCGGTGGAGAGCTTATTTACAAGAAAGAAACTTTCGTGAGGGAGGATATCGTGTATCTCCGCTGCAAAGCTATTTGTAATTTGCGTAACGAACGGGTCAGCTTCCATTACTATAACTACCTTGTCTGAATGCTTTACATCCACAAACGACTATTGGAACTGGAAGAACAGCTTATGAAACTTGAAGCGAAATGAAGAAGTGTCCGAAATGTAACGGAGACATGTTCCTACGGTACGGAAAACGTGCTTGGGTTTGTTTAGACTGTGATCGTAGGTTTGCGGAAAACGAAGTGGCTTAATCCTTACGAATTCAGTTATTTGTACCGATAAACTGGTGCTGAAATCCCATGCCCATCCCTGAAGGCGAATCATATCATAGGAATCGCTTGGAAAGCCCGATCACTCAACAGCGGTACACTCTATCAATGACTCGTAGCGCAACCAGGATCAATCAACAAAACGCGTAAAGGGAGCCGAAAACTCCATCCCATTTTTCTTTACAATCACTATTCGCAGACATGCGTAACAGATTGGCGACGAATTATCTCAGTCACTTAATTGTGGGGAGTGCCTATGTTTTACCGAAGCTTTGCTAGTTGTTCTGACCCTCTGGGTTTTCCGTCTTTGAAGACGGCCTTTGGGATGTTGCGCATTGAGTACAATGCTGCTTCGACTAGAACCTTCTCTACATCCCGTCCGAGTTCCGTAAGTTCATACTCGGCTCGAAGAGGATACTCGGACACGATTTTCCTCTTGACTATTCCTGATCGTTGCAATTCGCGTAGCCTGAGTGAGAGCATCCTAGGATTTATCCCCTTAATGTTCTCGCGGAAGCGGCTGAACTTAGTTACATCATGGAACATTTCTCTCAGAATCGCGACTGTCCAACGTTTTCCCAGAATTTTGAAAGTTACCTCTATGGGACAGGCCTTCGTGAGTCCTTCGTTCTTCAACTCTATTTGAAAGAGTTGATCTAATGTGGTTACGCTCAAGTTCAGGTTACACTTCTGATATCAAGTATCACGGCTGTTACGCGAAATTAATAAGGTTACTTCAGTATACTGAGTATTAATTTACAATGGAGCTGACGGGTAATGAGTATGGAAGCGGCTGAGAAAGAGAAATTTATTCGCGGCCTGTATCAAGCGGCAGAAGGTAAGGGAAACGCCGACGATTTTGTTTCCCGTTTCACAGAGGATGGGACATTCACTGATGAGTCAGCGGGTGTTACCTATCGGGGGCCGACAGAGCTTCGCAAATCGCTTCAGATTTATGGGTCGGCATTTCCGGATATGCATCGAGAACTTTACAACGTGTATGTTGCTGGCGATGTTGTTGTCGTAGAACTGTCTTTGAATGGCACGTGGAAAGGTCCGCTGGCGTTGCCATCGGTAACGATTCCCGCTAACGGCAAGAGGTTTAAGGCACCATGCTGTGACGTGTTTAAATTGAAAAACGGCAAGGTCCAAGTGTTCGATTGTTATCCCTGCTGGCCAAAGTAAACCTGCAAATGACTCAACGCGATTAAGAGCTAAAGCAATGTGATTGACTATGTCGAATGTAGAAATAAAATCTGTTGAAAACGGACCGAACCTAATACTCGTAGACGGTAAAGTGCACTCTGCAATCTGCAGATGGGGCGCCTCAAACAAACAACCCTACTGCGACGGCACCCACGCCAGGATCGCCTTCAACGCAACCCCAACACAACTGAAAGTGCTCTAAATGGGACACATGATCAACGGATTGACGGAAGATCACGCACAAGAGACGCCAATCAAAATATTGGCTTTCGCAGGCAGCCTCAGAAACGATTCCTACAATAAACATCTCCTCCAAGCTGCAGCACGACTACTACCAAAATCTACTGAACTGGAGATATTCGGAATCGAAAACATACCTCTCTACAATCAGGACGTAGAACTTCGCGGCATGCCTGAAAGCGTAAAGGAATTCAAAGTAAAGATCGAAAATGCAAACGCGGTCCTAATAGCCACGCCAGAATACAACCACTCATACCCTGGCGTTCTGAAGAACGCGATCGATTGGGCCTCAAGACCCTACGGCAACAACTCGTTCAACAATAAACCGACCACAATCATAAGCGCCTCCCCAGGACAATTCGGCGGAATAACCGCACAAGACCAACTAAAACATGTCCTCCTAGCCCTAAACACCCATCTGGTCACACAACCAGCAGTAATCGTCTCCATGGCGCAACAGAAATTTGACGAAAACGGCAACCTGACAGATCCCACAACGGCTCAATCCCTAAAACAACTACTCGAAAACCTAATCGCATTCACCAAAAAACTTCAAACACAAGAAACTCAACAACCCCTTCTAGTTCCCCTCTTGCATTAAGTAACATAGGAGATGAATTTCATGAGCAAATCACTTGCAGGTAGAGTTGCGGTCGTAACTGGCGGTTCTGGTATTGGAAGGGCAACAGCAGTCGCTCTTGCCAGGGAAGGTGTTAGCGTTGTGGTGGCAGCTCGTCGCTCCACGGAAGGGGAGGAGACGTTACGCAATGTAAGAGAGGCGGGAGACGAAGGCATCTTCGTGAAAGCCGACGTGGCGAACGTCTGATCGTTGGGTTCACTATGAAAGCCGTATTTGGGTCTAGTGCGCGATTCTTGGATCTGTCGTTCCTGATACTTCGACTCGGCTTGGGTTTTGTTTTTGTGAATGCGGGAGCGCTTAAGTTACTTAATCCTGGGTTCGCTGAAATGATGGCGATGCCGACTTGGCTCTTCTTGCTGATAGGATCCTTGGAGATACTCTCCGGGATCGGAATCTTGCTAGGCCTGCTAACACGGCCTTCGGCTGTCTATCAGGTCATCATCTTGCTTGGAGCGATATTCGTGGTCGGCGGCGGGAACATCGAGAACATACAAATTCCAGTTGCCCTAGATCTAGGATTGCTCACGATGCCGCTCGCACTCTTGCTCCACGGTCCGGGACGGTTCAGTGTAGACGCAATACTATTCAACTTTAGGCGCGAGCGCTGAAAAAATGCGTGCAGTTCAAGTCTCTAAACCGAAGGAACTCTTCGAGATTGTAACACGAGTGGATCCTGAACCGAGCGCTGGCTGGGTCCGAATAAAGGTGCAGGCATGCGGCGTATGTCACAGTGATTCCTTAACCAAGGACGGATTATTCCCTGGCATCAGCTATCCGCGAATACCGGGACATGAGGTCGCTGGAGTCATCGATGCAGTCGGCGAAGGGGTCAGCGGATGGAACGTCGGTGAAAGGGTTGGCGTGGGATGGAACGGAGGTTATTGTGGCCATTGTGAATCGTGTAGACGAGGCGATTTCTTCGCTTGCAGCCAAACAAAAGTTACCGGGATCTCTCATGATGGCGGTTATGCTGAGTATATGACGGCGCCTGCCGAAGCATTAGCGAAAATCCCCCGCGAACTGTCACCAGAAGAAGCTGCGCCACTCCTCTGCGCTGGCGTCACCACGTTTAACGCCCTCCGAAACAGTGGCGCAAAGCCCGGGGACCTAGTCGCAGTACTCGGAGTTGGAGGACTCGGACATCTCGCAGTTCAGTTCGCTTCCAAAATGGGTTTTGAAACAGTTGCAATCGCACGAGGAAGAGACAAGGAGTCGCTCGCCAGAAAATTGGGCGCCGCACACTTTATCGACAGCCAATCCCAGAATCCAGTTCAAGAACTAACCAAGCTCGGAGGCGCTAAGTCATCCTCGAAACCGTTACCGACGCGAAAGCGATAAGCGCGACCATAGGCGGGTTAAGTGTCAACGGCAAATTAGTGCTAGCCGGCGCACCGAACGACCCGCTTCAAGTGCCCGTATTTCCACTCATCGCCAGTCGGTCTTCAATCATGGGATGGTATTCTGGAACATCGATCGATTCAGAAGACGCGCTCTCGTTTAGCGCACTGACCGGAGTAAGATCCATGAATGAAATTTACAGACTTGATGATGTGACAGCGGCCTACGAACACATGATGAGCGGCAAAGCAAGGTTTCGAGTTGTCCTGAAGACCGAGTAGTCGATCCGACAACGCCGTTGCCTGATTGGTTCGGATAACATAAACTCATATGTCCCGGTAAACTGATGCTGCCGATCCCGCGGCCGGAATTCGTTGTTCGAAAAGTGCTCGCATGCAACGAACATTCATTAACACGTCAGTCTGAATTTAGAGTTCTTCACGGCTGATAGTCAATGGGAATGAGTGAACAGGAATCGGATAATTTCTTGAGTAACGGTAGGATACTGAGAGTTGCGTCTATCGGGCCTAACGGTGAACCGCATATCGCTCCGATAGCGTACTTGTATGAGAACGGCAAGTTCTACGTTCAGACTGGACCTCAGAGTCGGAAGGCTCGGAATATCAAAGCAAACAGTAAGGTCGCTTTCTCCGTCGATGTCGGGGAACGCTTTTCAGAATTTAAAGCGGTTGTCGGAAGAGGTACAGCACGAATCCTGACTAACAGCAAATTTGACGTTGAGATCGGCAAGAGGATTCTGCTAAAATACTTCGGCGACCTGAACAGTCCCGCGGCCAAGCAGCTGGCAAACCTAGAACACGTGCTGATTGAAATAACGCCGACAACAAAAATTAGCTGGGACTACTCAAAAAGCTCCTGATGTTGCACTATCTGCTGGTTGGGACAATAATGAGCGGCAGTCGTAACGATTGGAACGCACCGATCATTGCTGAGTTTCGCAGCAACCACGGAAAGGTAGGTGGCGACTTCGAGGACGCGCCGTTGCTACTTCTACATCACATCGGCGCCCGCAGCGGCAATCCTCGAATCAACCCGGTGATGTATCTGAAAGATGGTGACCGCTACGTTATCTTCGCTTCGAAGGGCGGAGCCGACACCAACCCCGACTATTACTACAACCTAAAGGCACGTCCGGACATACAGATCGAGGTCGGGGACGAGACGATCGACGCGCGGGCGGAAGAGATTGCCGGCCCCGAACGTGACAGACTCTTCGCACGCCAAGCCTCACTATACCCAGCGTTCGACGAGTACCAACGTCGGACCAAGAGGATCATCCCGGTGATAGCGCTCACACCCAAGGCTAGACAAAGGTAGAATCTTTGGCCTAACCGGGCTTTAGATATGCATCATACCGGCTCCACATTCTGTGTGTACCGGTAAACTTGTGCCGTAATCCCACCCCCAGCACCCTGTCAGGAAATTCGATTGGAGCAGCTCATAGCGCTTAACTTCAAGTTGTGCTTGAATGCCATGAAGGTATGAACATAATTTCAAGAAATTATGAACATAAATGGAATTTTCTACCAGCCTCTCATGAGTAGGAAAGTCAAGTAACGTGATGAAAATGATGAAATGGGTGCATGTTCACGTTTCATAAACTAACTTCATTTTCATGTTAAGTAGATCCTGAATTATTCATATCATGTAATTGGAAAAATGACGAATCTGCTAGATTGATCGAACTATAGATTATACATTGGAAATAGAGAAAATATTGGAAATTTACCCGTGATTTCTCTCCAACTTCTGATCATCAATCATCTATTTCCTTATCTCTAGTTGAGGATCGAAGAAGATTGTATTAGTGGATAGTATGGAGTAGGAGATTTCCTATCATCCATTTTCTTCTGGAAAATGATGAAAATTATGACAAAATGAGTGCAGTCAGTCAGGTTTCATGAGAGTTGACTTTGCTCATTCTGCATTAGAATGGCTGAATGAATTATTCATGAAGAATGACTGATCGCCAGTCGGGATCCGTTTCGTGTGTGTGTGGGTCTAGTGGTGCGGGTATTGGAATTTGAACTTTAATTTTCTGGGGGGTGCTAGTAAGGGTGCGGACATCGTAAATTGAATGATCATTTTCGTGGGGGAGTTCAGTGATGCGCACCGGTATATGCAAGTTTAGTTATTGACATTATATCGCATTACGGCTGATTA
>Ga0074044_10004938_pt1 | contig 10951 bp, 5 predicted proteins | sample BogForMeECP23OM1_FD_94443 | JGI IMG/M metagenome (GOLD analysis project Ga0074044, IMG submission 94443) | Bog forest soil microbial communities from Calvert Island, British Columbia, Canada - Bog Forest MetaG ECP23OM1 | ecosystem: Environmental > Terrestrial > Soil > Wetlands ...
ATCCAACCCGCCGAATCCGATGTCGTAGGCCCAGCCGTCTCCGCCCAGCAGCCACACGCTCTTCCGCACCAGACAATCGGCCACCGGCAGAAGAGCTTGCGCCTCCGGAGTATTCATCGCCTGCAACTTTTTCTTCAACTCCACCACGCGCCCGCGCTGTTCCTGAATTCCCAATTCCTTCGATTGGTCGGCCTCCAGCAGGCCTTTGACGAGTACCTCGCCTATCGGACCGCTCAACCGCTTCAGCAATTCCCGCGCATAAACGTTCTGCTGGTCCACTGCCAGGCGCATTCCCAAGCCGAACTCCGCGTTATCTTCAAACAGCGAGTTCGACCACGTCGGCCCGCGTCCTTCCTTGTTCAACGTGTACGGCGTCGTCGGCAGGTTCCCGCCATAAATCGAAGAGCAGCCGGTGGCATTCGCGATCAGCAGCCGGTCTCCGAAAAGCTGCGTCAGCAGCTTGATGTACGGCGTCTCTCCGCAGCCCGCGCAAGCGCCCGAGAACTCGAACAGCGGCTCGAGCAACTGCGAATCTTTCACCTGCGTGTGCGCGAGCTTGTTGCGGTCGATTTCCGGAAGCGACAGGAAGAATTCCCAGTTCGCGCTTTCCGGCTTGCGCAAAGGAGCCTGGGCTACCATGTTGATGGCTTTGTGTTTCACCTCGCTCTTGCTCTTCGCCGGGCAAACTTCCACGCACAGCTTGCAACCCGTGCAATCCTCCGGGGCCACCTGCAGCGTGTACTTAAGCGTCTCAAATTCGCGCCACCGCGGCTTCGAGGACTTGAAGGTCTCCGGCGCATTCTTCAACAGCGAGGAGTCGTACACCTTCGCGCGAATCACCGCGTGCGGGCATACCAGCACGCACTTGCCGCACTGGATGCACAAGGCCTCGTCCCAAACAGGAATTTCCTGGGCGATGTTGCGCTTTTCCCACATGGCCGTGCCCGTTGGAAACGTTCCGTCAATCGGCATCGCGCTGACGGGCAGGGAATCGCCATTCCCCGTCACGATCGTTCCCAGCACATCGCGAACGAACTTCGGCGCTTGCGGCGATACTGCCGGCAGCATGTCGAAGAGCGCCGTCACCTTGCCCGGCACCTTGACCTCGTGCATGTGCGCCAGAGCGGCGTCCACCGCCGCGTAGTTCTTTTGCACCACCGCGTCGCCGCGCTTGCCATACGTATCCAAGATGGCTTTCTTGATCGCGGCAATCGCTTCTTCCCTCGGCAGAACGCCGCTGATGGCAAAAAAGCACGTCTGCATGATGGTATTGATGCGGCTGCCCATCCCGGCTGTCCTCGCCACCGTGTATCCGTCAATCACATAGAAGCGCAACTTCTTCTTGATGATCGTTTCCTGCGCCTGCCGCGGGATGTTGTTCCAGATTTCGTCGGGTCCGAATGGCGTGTTCAGCAGGAACACCGCGCCGGGCTCCGCTGCCGCCAGCACGTCGATGCGGTCCATGAATTGGAACTGGTGGCAGGCCACAAAATTCGCCTTCGTGATCAGATATGTTGAGCGGATGGGGTCCGGCCCGAATCGCAGGTGCGACACCGTCACCGCGCCCGCTTTCTTCGAGTCGTACACGAAGTAGCCCTGCGCGTAATTGTTGGTGCCCTTCCCGATGATCTTGATGGAGTTCTTGTTCGCCCCCACCGTTCCGTCCGATCCCAATCCGTAAAACAGCGCGCGCACCGTCCGCGGATCTTCCGTCGAATAATCCGGGTCGTAGTTCAAGCTGGTGTGCGTCACATCGTCCTGAATGCCCACGGTGAAGTGATTCTTTGGCTCGCCCTTCTTCAACTCGTCAAACACCGCCTTCACCATCGAGGGCGTGAACTCCTTCGACGACAATCCGTACCGCCCGCCGATGATTCGGGGGATTCCCGCGCCAGGCTGCGTCGCGTATCTCTCCGCGTAGGTCGTCAGCACATCCTGGTAGAGCGGCTCGCCCAGGCTGCCCGGCTCCTTGGTGCGATCCAGCACCGCGATCGCTTTCGTGCTGGCAGGAATCGCGTTGAGGAACGCCGACGCCGCAAACGGCCGGAACAACCGCACTTTCAACAGCCCAACCTTTTCTCCCGATTTCCGCATCGCGTCCACGGCCTCTTCCGCCGCGCCCGCGCCAGAGCCCATCAGGATCACCACGCGCTCCGCGTCTGCCGGACCATAATAATCAAAGAGGTTATATCTCCGCCCCGTGCGCTTCCCAAAACGATCCATCACATCTTGCACAATCGTTGGGCACGCACGGTAATACGGGTTGCACGCCTCTCGCGCCTGGAAAAACACGTCTGGGTTCTGTGCCGTCCCGCGCAGTATCGGACGGTCTGGGGACATGGCCCGCTCGCGATGCTGGCGCACGAACTTGTCATCGATCAGCGCCCGCAGATCGTCATCGCTCAGTGGCTCGATCATGTTTACTTCGTGCGAAGTACGGAATCCGTCGAAAAAATGTAGGAAGGGAACGCGCGACTCCAGCGCGGCGGCCTGCGCGATACACGCAAAATCGCTGGCCTCCTGCACCGAATCCGAGGACAGCAAGGCGAAACCCGTGGTTCGCGTAGCCATCACGTCGCTGTGGTCCCCAAAAATGGACAGGGCGTGCGTGGCCACCGTCCGCGCCGCCACATGAATCACCGCCGCGGTCAACTCCCCTGCAATCTTGAACATATTGGGAATCATCAACAGCAAGCCCTGTGAAGCGGTGAACGTGGTACCCAACGCGCCAGCTTGCAGCGCGCCATGTAACGCACCCGCCGCCCCTCCTTCGCTTTGCATTTCAATGACATCCGGGATGGCTCCCCAAATGTTGGGCTTCTTTTCAGAACTCCACTGGTCAGACCACTCGCCCATGTTGGACGACGGCGTGATCGGGTAGATCGCGATCACCTCATTGATACGGTAGGCGACGGCGGCGGCGGCCTCGTTGCCGTCGACGATAGACATTTTGCGGGTCATTAGGTTTCTCCGGAACCATCAAAAAAGGTCTCAAGAAAATGGTAGGCTGCGCGGCAGTTGAAATCAATGGAAACTACGATGAAATAGGGGCAATGACGACTTGGGCAGTCTTACATAGCGTTTTGTGACGCCCGTCACTGCATGCTGTCCAATTTCTCAGACCGGTTCTTCCCCTTCCGTTTCACTCAGCGGCAGCATGTCCGTGTCCCGCGCCACCCAGACGTACATCGTCGGCAACAGGTAGATGCTGATGAATAAGGCAGCAAACAATCCACCCACGATGACAATCGCAAAGGGTCGCTGCGAATCCGAGCCGATCCCACGCGAGAGTGCTGCCGGTAATAGTCCCAGCATCGCTACCAGCATCGTCATCATGATCGGCCGTAGCCTCAGGATTGCCCCTTCTACCGCCGCGTCTTCGATTGAGTAGCCTTGCGCGCGCAGGTGATTGATGTACTCGATCATGATCACGCCTACCTCTACGGAAACCCCGAAGAGTGCCAGGAACCCCACCCCGCTCGACACGCTGAAGTGCGTGCCCGTAATTAAGAGCGCCAGAATCCCGCCCAATGGCGCCATGGACACGTTCGCCAGCGTCAACGCCGCCCACTTCGCCGACCTGAACATCGTGAACAGGATGATATAGATAACCAGAATCGTGATCGGCAGCACAATCATCAAACGCCGCTGCGAGCGCTTCTGGCTCTCATACTCCCCCGCCCAATTCAGATGATACCCCGTGGGCAGCTTCACCTGCTTCTCGACCTTGGCCATCGCCTCTTCCACGGCGCCGCCCAGGTCTCGCCCGCGAACGCTGTATTTGATCGCGATGTAGCGCGAATTGGACTCGCGGTAGATCTCCGAAGCCCCATCCTCCATCTTTGTGTTGGTCAACTGCGCGAGGCTGACGCGCTCCCCGGACGGCGCCACGATGCGGATGTTTTCGATGGCCTCACGGGTGTCCCGGTAAGGAGCCTGGTACCTTACCACCAGGTCGTAGCGTTTTTCTCCTTCCAGCACCTGGCTCACGGCTTTGCCCCCGATAGCCGTCTCCACCGCATCCTGTACGTCCGTCACATTGATGCCGTACCGCGACGCCTTCTGCCGGTCGACGCTGAGGTCCAAATTCGGCTGCCCCAGTACACGGAATAGCCCCAAATCCTCAATTCCGGCCACGCCGCGCATTATGTCCACTACCTCATCGCCCTTTTGCTCTAACACTTTCAGGTCATCGCCATACATCTTTACGGCTAACTCACCTTTGACCCCGCTGACTGCCTCTTCCATGTTGTCCGAGATGGGCTGCGAGAAATTCCACAGCACCCCGGGTATCTTGCTCAATTCCTTGTCCATCGCCGAAATGAGCGCGTCCTTGTCTTCCCGGAAGATAGGCCGCCACTGGGACTTTCTCTTCAGATCCACAAAGTATTCCGTGTTAAAGAAGCCGGTAGTGTCCGTTCCGTCGTCCGGACGCCCCACCTGGGACACCACCTGTTTCACTTCGGGAAAGGTTGCCAGGATCAGCCGCGCCTGATTCATGATGCGAGTGCCTTCGCTGGGTCCCGTGCTTGGCGCCAGCGTCCCGCGAGCCCAGATCGCTCCTTCGTCCAAGTGCGGCAGAAACTCGGACCCCACGATCCCGCTGAACAACAGAATAAACGTCGCCGCTATGCACGCGCTGGCTGCCGTCAACGTGAGCTTGCGATGCGCCAGTGCCCATCTCACGCTCGACCGGTACTTCTTCCTGAGGAATTCCATCACCGGGTTGTGCCAGTCCGTGACTCCGTGCCGGAAAACCATCTTTGCAAGCACCGGCGCTATTACAATTGAAAATACCAGCGCCCCCAGCAGGGCGAACGAAACCGTCCATGCCATTGGACGGAACAGCCGTCCCTCCACGCTCTGCAACGTGAAAATGGGCATGTACGCTGTAATGATGATGGCCCGCGCAAAGAATACCGGCCGCAGAACTTCATGCACGGCATCCCGGATTCTCTCGAACGGAGTCTTTCCCGCGTTCGCGGCCAGGTTGTAGTGGCGCACGATGTTCTCGATCACCACCACCGAGCCATCCACCACCATCCCGAAATCCAGTGCCCCCAGCGACAACAGGTTTGCAGGGATCTTGTTCAGGTCCAGGCAGATCGACGCGAAAAGGAGTGAGAACGGAATGGTCAGCGCCACAATCAGCGCGCCGCGCGCGTTGCCAAGGAAGAAAAACAAAATGAGGGATACCAGCAGCACTCCCGCGGTCAGGTTGTGCAGCACGGTGTGCGTCGTCAAGTGCACCAGGTCGCTGCGGTCCAGGAAAGGAACGATCTGCACTCCCGGCGGCAAGATGCGCTCGTTGAGTTCCTTCACCTTGGCGTGAATATCTTCTATCACCGCATCCGCGTTTGCCCCTTTCCGCAACAACACGATACCTTCCACCACGTCTTCGTTATCGATGATCTTTCCGTCATCCCGCCGCAGCGCCTTCCCGATTTGCCCCAGGCGAATGCGTGGCCCTTGCGTCACCGTTGCGATGTCCCGCACGTGCAACGCCACGCCATTCTGGGCTTTCAGGACCGTATCCTCGATGTCCTGCACGTTGGCGATTAACCCGACCGCGCGTACATTGATCTGCTGCAATCCGGACTCGATGAAGCTCCCGCCTGCGTTCACGTTGTTGTTGGCAAGCTGCTGTTCCACTTGGCCGATGGTCAGACCGTACGCCACGAGCTTGCTCGGATTCACGCGCACCTGGTATTCCCGCGTCGTCCCTCCAAAACTCACCACGTCCACCACGTCCGGCACGGACTTGAACTGCTTTTCCAGCGTCCAGTCCTCCAGCGACTTCAATTCCATCAGGTCATACTTGGGGTTGCTGCTCTTCAGCGTGTACCAGTAGATCTGTCCCACCGGGCTGTAATCGGTCCCCATCTGGGGTTGCAGTCCCGCCGGCAGCGTGACCATGGACAGCCTCTCCAGTACTTTCTGCCGGTTCCAATCATTGTCCGAGGAGTCGTCGAAAATCAGCATGAGGCTGGAGAGCCCGAAAAGAGAGACGGAGCGCAGGTGGGCCAGATGCGGCAAACCGTTCATCTGGATTTCAATGGGGATGGTAACTTGCTGTTCCACTTCTTCAGCCGCGCGCCCCGGCCATTGCGTGATCACCTGCACATAGTTATTCGCGATGTCCGGATAGGCCTCCACCGGCAGATTGTGGAAAGAGACCGCGCCCCACACCACCAGCAGCAGCGTCAGTGCCAACACCATGAAGCGATTCGTCAGCGCGAAGTCCACCAACCCTGAGATCAGCGAACTTCTCTCCGTGTCCATAGATGCCGCTCTATTGCTCCGCCGTGTTCTGCAACACCAGCGCGTTCGTCACCACTTGCTGTCCCGGTTCAATCCCCGTGCGAATCTCCTGCATCTTGTCGGGAAGGCTCACACCGGCCTTCACTTCCACACGCTGGAATTTCTTATCGCCCGCTGGCAAATACACCCAGTCGCGGTCATGCAAATGCAAAATGGCATCGGCCGGCACCGCCGCCCGTTTCTCCTTCTTCTGCCCGCGGAAGGTAGCGCTCACAAACATTCCCACGCGCATCAGCAGATCCGGGTTGGCCACCTCCACCCTCACCTTCGCCGTGCGTATGCTCGGATCCAGAATCGGCCCGATGTTGCTGATCTTGCCGGTCAGGGTCTTGTCGGGGTACGCGTTCAACCGGATCTCTGCGCTTTCTCCTATGTGCACGTTCGCCAGATCGTTCTCATACACATCGCAAAGAATCCACACGCGCGATAAATCCGAGATCGTGAACGGATTCGCCGGCGCGGAGAGTCCCTGCACACCGGCCGCGTTGGTCACTTGCTGGTCTGTAATCACTCCCGAAACGGGGGCGTGAATGTCCACGAGCCCGGAAGGACGGTCGAGGGGGCTGCCGAGTACGCGAAGGTGCTCGGCGGTGGTTTCGGCATCAACCTGCGCCTTGTTCTCCACATCCTCGGCCGTCTGATAATCGTTCAAGGAAATTGCGCCCTTGTCGTAAAGGAGCTTGGCGCGCTCCAGTTGAACTCTGGCTAGTTTTTCGTCGGCCAACGCCTTGCGGTAATCCGAGAATGCCGAGGCAATGTCCGCGCTTTGCACGCGCAACAAGAGCTGGCCTTTCTTCACCGTATCGCCGAGCCGCGCGTGAATCTCCACCACGCGCCCAGTGGCAATCGATATGACCGGTACGGTCCGGCTCACGTCGGGAGTCACCACGCCCGTCACGGTCAGCGTCGGCGCTGATTGATATTCCACCGCCTTGAATAGGGGAAATTGTTCGGCATGCTCCACCTGCACAAGACTCGCATCCTGTTCTTTTTCCACTTTCGCCGGTGGCGGAGCCCCGCCATCCGTCTCTTTCCTGTCGCCGCATCCCGCCATCATCATCAACATGCCGGCGGCGCATGTCAGCGGCACAGCAAACCTGCGCATCATTGGATGACCTCACGTCCCACGGCAAGATTCATCTGGCTCGCCGCCATCAGGTACGACCCGATCAGATTCAGGTAGTTCAATTCGGTGTCGCGGTACTCTTTTTGCGCGTCCAGAAAATCCAGCAAAGACACACCTCCGTGCTGGTAGGCAAAGGACACGGTATCTCGGACCCGCTCCGCTTGCGCTAGATACATTTCCTTGTAGGGTTTCAACAACACGATGGTGCTGTTCACCGTCGCATACGCCGAGTCCACGTCGTTGTACACCTGGGCGCGGGCGGCATCGGCAACGCGCCGGTTGCGGTCGATGTCAATCTGTGTGCGCAACTTCTCTCCCTGGTTGCGGTCGAAAATCCGCAGCGGCACGCTCACATTGAATCCAATGTACTGGTCGATAGGCGGATTTCTCCCCACATCAAATCCAAACGTCGGATCGGTCGAACCATTGGCCGCCGCCAGGCGATGATCGGTCTCCGCTTTGTCGATCGCGCGAAGCGCCGCCTTCAAGTCAGGCCGTGATTCCATCGCCAACCGCCGGAACTCCTCTGGGGCCGCAAGCTGCGCCGCAAACTCATACGCACCCGCTACATCGAATTGATCCAATGGAGTCTGATCGTTCAATAGTGCCAGCAATTGAATCTTTGCCGTGCGCAAATTTACATCGGCTGTCTGCAAATCCGCCAGGTACTGTATGCGCTGCAGCTCCAGCCGGTCGAGGTCCATTTGCGCGATACTCCCTGCCTTGTACCGCTCCCGGTTCACTTCCAGAACTTTGTCGTAGTAGGCGAGATTCTCTTTCGCCAGCGCGAAAACCGCCTTTCCCTGCAGCGCCTGCACAAACGCCATGCGCAGCGTGAACAAAAGAGTGCGCTCCAAATCCGCCTGTGCGTCCTCCGCAATCTCTGTCGCCCCCTTCGCGCTCTCCAACCGCAATTCCCTTTTATGTCTCCGCTCGTGCAAATAACTCGCCGCCGCCACCGTCATCAGCGACCCAAACGTGCTGTGCGGCGGGCCGCCATCAAAAGGATTGATCTGATCGACGGTCAGCGCCAGATTCGGATTCGGCCGCAAATCGGCGGTCGTCTCCTGCGCGCGAGACTCGTCCACACCCAGTTTACCGGCGCGCAGCGTTGGATTGTCGCTTTCAAATCGCGCCTTCACCTCGTCCCATGTCAGCGCGTGCTGCGCCTTGGCGATCCCACTGCTTCCCGCCGCCAATAGGAGCATCAGGCACACAGCCCGAATGAAACGCTGCATCGTTCTACCCTCACATCCGCAAACTGCACGGAAGACTTCGGCCCCAGGATTCCCGTTTATTCCGTGATTCTGCCCGACCTAGTGCCGCTGGTGCTTCCCTTTTGGCGAAGGATTAGCGGAACGATAGGGCCACTCCCATTCCGAACTTGTTACAACTGTGTGAAGAAAGCATTTAGGCATGAAAAACAGCGGAAGGTGGCGAGCGCCCGGACTTCCCGCGCCAGACGTGCGGCAAATTCCCATCGCGGTTGGCAACCAGCGGGAATTTTGATTTCTGCTCCAGACCCGTTCCAGAGTCGTCGAGGGCTTCTATTCCAAATGTGCTCCGCGTGAATTGCAACGCCGCACACTCTTCGGCCGGTTCCTGGGCCACAACCAGGCGAATTCCCTCATCACTTTCGATGCTCGGAAATGTCCCCGCCTTCGCCAGCGTGAATTTCCCGTGCCCATCGTTGATCAGTACGGCCACAAAATGGGAGCCCATGGCCGTGGTCACGACCAGATCAATCACATCATCGCCATTGACGTCCCGCGCCACTAACTCCAGCCCGCCCTGCGGTCCAGCGATTCCGATCGCCGATTCTTCACCCGTGCTCAGTTGCAGCCGAATGGAGTAGAACGAGTCCAGCGCGGCTTCCCTCACAACTTGCACCGTCGCGACATCGGGCTTGCGATCGCCGTCAAAATCCGCTATGGCAAACTGCGGTGAGAATCCACCCATCCCGCCAGAAGTCCCCTGCGCCGCCTCCGCCACATTTCGGCCAAGCACTATTGCGAACACACAGAGGCAAAGCAGGCTCAGGGCCACCCGCGCCACACCGGTAACTTTGCATCTTGTGCGAAAGCTTCCAATCATGAACGCCTTAATTGTATCGCAAACTCCGCCAACTCCTACTCGTAGACTACCCACGGTGTACTCTCACCACAAACTCTGCGCGGTATGATCTGTGTCATAATTATATGTGATGCAGAATACGGTGCCTCGTGCGCTCTACACCTCATGCTTCTCTTTCGGCGTACTTCGTCCTGGCCCTCTCTGTGCTCCTCCAGAGCTGATTCCCATGCGGCCTTTGATTGCGCAGACAAGCTATTGAAAACATTATTGATAACCGGTAGCTTGGGGCTGAATACTGGGGTCGGGCCGTGCTTGTTTCGCAGCTGTGCCAAGTTCCTTGCCGGTCTCCTTGGCGACACTCGGAATGCACCGCGGGTGGCCGGCCAGATGAAGGAGTAACCAAATCATGGCAAGCAACTCGGCATCTTCGACAGCCTCTCCCGCGCCAGGCTGGACCCCGGGGCAGGTAAGTCTCCTCGGCGCTTTCTGCCTGGTCCTGGGATTGGTCGGGGGTTACTTTCTACCGGCGGGCAAGGCGGCGAATTCCGCGCGTCCCGCCGCCGTCGCCAGTGTTCCAAACGCTCCCCATCCCATGCCCACGATGGAGCAAATGAAAGCCCTCGCCGACGCCAAAGCCGCTCCACTCCTTGAGAAGCTGAAGACCACTCCCAACGACGCTGGACTGCTCGCCCAGGTCGGCTCCATCTACAACTCCATGCATCAATTCAAGGAAGCCGCCGGGTATTACGACAAATCGCTCAAGCTTGATCCCAAAAACGTTCCCATTCGCACCGAGCTTGCCTCGAGTCTCTACTATGGCGGCGACGTTGATGGCGCGCTCACGCAACTGGAGCAGGCCCTCAAGTACGATCCCAAAGACACCAATTCCCTTTTCAACATCGGCGTCATCCGCTGGAAGGGGAAGAAAGATGCGGCGGGGGCCATCGCGGCCTGGCAAGAGCTACTCAAGGTGCACCCCGACCTCGATCGTCGCCCCATCGTTGAAAAAATGATTGCCGAAGCCAGGACGGGTGGCGCGGTGAAGAATTAGCTCGCGCGCCAGCATCCTCAGCAGAAGGAGCCGCACATCGTGCCCGAGATCAAAACAACAAATGTGAGCGTGAACTGGACCACCCCTCAGGCCTTCGCCGTCGCTTTGATCTGCCTGCTGCTCGGCTTGGCCGGCGGCTGGTTTATCCGCAAGTCCTTCGTTCCTGCTCCCGCCGCAACCGTAGTAGTACCTCCCGCAGCTCCGGCCGGCAATCCGCCTCCCGCTCCGCTCGGCCCTCTGGCCGCCATGCCCACTCCCGATCAAATGCAGAAGATGGCCGACATGCAAGCTGCTCCTCTTCTTGAGAGCCTGAACTCTGACCCCAACAATCCCGACCTGCTCGCCCGCATCGGCAACATCTATTACGACGTCAAGCAGTA
>Ga0074044_10004939_pt1 | contig 10946 bp, 8 predicted proteins | sample BogForMeECP23OM1_FD_94443 | JGI IMG/M metagenome (GOLD analysis project Ga0074044, IMG submission 94443) | Bog forest soil microbial communities from Calvert Island, British Columbia, Canada - Bog Forest MetaG ECP23OM1 | ecosystem: Environmental > Terrestrial > Soil > Wetlands ...
ATCTCGCCTGGATGATGCAGAACAACGATTTCGACCATCTGCCGCACGCCACGCAGCCTGACGTGTGGCTGGTGTACCGCTCCAACCCGGCGATTTCGTTCTGGGACAGCAAGGCCATGAGCGAGGCGATGGCGCGCTTTCCGTTCACCGTCTGCTTTGCCTACACGCAAGACGAAACCAACTACATGGCCGATGTGCTGCTGCCCGACTGCACGGATCTCGAGGGATTGCAATTGCTGCGTATCGGCGGCACGAAATATATCGAGCAATTCTGGGACCACCAGGGTTTTGCATTGCGCGATCCGGCCGTCCGGGCGCAGGGCGAGGCAAAGGATTTCACCTGGATTACGACCGAACTCGCTAAACGCACCGGCCTATTGGAGGAGTACAACGCTGCGATCAACGGCGGCGCCGCCGGTGTAAAGCTCACAGGCGCCAATTACGACTTTTCAATCGATCCAAAGAAGGTTCACGAGACTGAGGTGATCTGGGACGCCGTATGCCGTGCGGCGAGCGCCGAGCTCACCGATGGCAAAGAAACGCAAGGTCTGGACTATTACCGCGAGCACGGTTTTCGGGTGAAGCCATTTTCGCGATTAAAGTGGTACCTCTATCCGAAGCTCATCGCCTCCGGCCTGCGCTTCGAGCAGCCGTATCAGGAACGGCTGTTCCGCATCGGCAAAGAGTTGGGCCGGCGACTGCACGAACAGGGCATCAACTGGTGGGATGAACAACTCGCGGAGTACGAGCCGCTGCCGCATTGGCGAGATCTCGCCGCGAAATGGGAAGGAGCGTTGGAGCGCCACTTCGACGTCCGCATCGGTGATTATCCATTCTGGCTGATCACCACGCACAGCATGCAGTACTCCTGGGGCGGCAACGTCAGCATCCAGCTCATCAAGGAAGTGGCTGATAACATAGCCGGTCACGGCAAGGTCATCATGAACCACGCCGCGGCCGAGAAACTCGGCATTGCCGACGGCGATGTGGTCGAGGTGCGCTCGCCGCTCGACCACACCAAGGGCTGCGTCATGCTTTGTGAGGGCATCCGCCCGGATACGCTACTGATGATCGGCCAACTTGATCAATGGGCGACGCCATTCGCCAAAGATTTTACAGCACCAAGCATGAACGCGTTAGTGCCAATGCTGCTGGATCTCACGGATGCCACTGGATCAGGCGCGGACCTCGTGAAGGTCAAGGTTACGCGATTGACGGGGGCCAAATGACACGTTGGGTGATGGTGGCCGACCTGCAACGTTGCGTTGGATGCCAGACCTGCACCGCGGCCTGCAAGCATGCGAATGCAACGTCGCCAGTCGTGCAATGGCGCAGAGTTCTCGATATCGAAGCGGGCAGCTATCCAAACGTGAGTCGCAGCTTCGTTCCCGTCGGCTGCCAGCATTGCGAAGATCCGCCGTGCATGCACGTGTGTCCTTCGACGGCGACGCGGCGGCGCGCCGATGGTATCGTGACCATCGATTACGACATCTGCATCGGCTGCGCCTATTGCGCTGTTGCCTGTCCCTATCAGGCACGATTCAAGATCGATGCGCCTGTCTCTGCCTACGGCCAGGGCGCTATGCAAAACGAAATCGTGCGCGAGGACCTGCATCGAATTGGTGTCGCGCAAAAATGCACGTTTTGCTCGGATCGAGTCGATTTCGGACTCGATAACGGCATGACTCCCGGCGTCGATCCGCGGGCGACCCCGGCTTGCGTCAATGCTTGCATCGCCGATGCCATGTATTTCGGCGATATTGACGATCCGAACAGCAACGTTTCGCGCCTGCTGCGCAAGCAGAAGCACTTCCGGATGCACGAGGAGATCGGCACCGAACCGGGCTTCTACTATGTTTATGACAAGGAAGATGGCGGCGAGGCGACGTCGCCGGCCGCCGACCAGGGGGGGTATTCGCCGGCACCGGCGGCGGGGATGATTCGGACCAAGGGCGTCGAGCCTTGGCATCAGCCGTCGTGGGATTGGAAGGCGGCCGGCAACTTCTTGTGCGGCGGCACCGGGATCGGGCTGTTTACGTTTGCAGCGGTTGCGACCGTTCTTGGCGCGCCGCTGTTGCCGCTTGTCGCGCTCGCCACCCTGTTCGTTGCCGTTGGCTTATTTCTTGTCCTGCTCAAGATCGGCCGCCCGTTGCGCTTCGCATACGTGCTGCGCCAGCCGCAGCGCTCATGGATGGCGCGGGAGGCATGGCTGGCCGTCATCTTTTTTCCGCTTGCCGCGCTCGCGTTCTGGTTCGATTTGGATCCCCTGCTCCTCGCGGCCGCCATCGCGGGTTTGCTGTTCCTGTTTTCGCAAGCGATGATGCTAAAGGGGGCAAAGGGCATTCCGGCGTGGCGTGAGCCGTTGATTGTTCCTCTCATCATCGCCACAGGCTTGGCCGAGGGCGGCGGCCTATTCGTCGCCTTGACGGCGCCGCTCGCGCCGTTCATGCCTTCGCAAATCGCTGCGGTGGCGGTCGCGCTTCTGGTTGTTATTCGCGCTTTCGCGTGGCACGCCTATCTCGGTGCGCTACAAGCGGAAGGCGCGCCGACGCGCACGCTGCAAATCCTCGATGCGGCAAGGATCCGGCTGTTCTTGTTTGGCCTCGTTCTTCCGATTGCACTCATCGCGTCCGGCTTTTTCTTTACCGGCGCCGCCGTTGCGCTGTTTGCGCTCGGCGGCGTTTGCGCGTTCTTCACCGGGTGGGCGCTGAAGTTCATCCTGCTCATGCGCGCTGCCTACAATCAAGGATACGCACTCGAGCACCCCCCTGTTCGCGGCACGTGGATCGCCGAACAGCCAATTAAACCCGGATGGTCCGTGGCATAACAGAAGCAACGATGAGCACACAATCGGCAATCCAGGAAACTGGAATTTTCATGTTCGAGCCAAGTCTCGAGACGATGTCGCGCGCGGCACTCACCAGGCTGCAAACAACCCGCCTAAAACAGACACTGGACAGCGCCTACGCGGCCGTGGCTTGCTACCGAAAGAAATTCGACGCCGCGGGCGTGAAGCCCGCCGACTTTAAGTCGCTCGCCGACCTGGCGCGGTTTCCGTTCACGCTCAAGGCGGACCTGAGAGACAATTATCCCTTCGGCATGTTTGCGGTGCCGCGTGACAAGGTTATCCGAGTCCATGCTTCGTCGGGCACGACGGGCAAGCCGACCGTCGTCGGTTACACCAAGGGCGACCTCGACCGCTGGGCGGGCCTGATGGCGCGTTCGCTTGCATGCGCCGGCGCCATACCCGGCGATATCGTCCACAATGCCTACGGTTACGGTCTGTTCACCGGCGGGCTTGGCGCGCACTACGGCGCCGAGCGCCTCGGCTGCACCGTCGTTCCCGTGTCGGGCGGCGGCACCGAGCGTCAAGTGGTGCTGCTCCGGGACTTCGGGGCGAATGTCTTGTGCGCTACGCCGTCCTACGCGCTCAACATTGCCGAGGTCGCGCTCGAATCAGGGATCGATCTGCGGCAATCCTCATTGCGCGTGGGCCTGTTCGGCGCGGAACCGTGGAGCGACGCGATGCGCCGCGATCTTCAGGAGCGGCTGGGAATCAAGGCGATCGACATCTACGGCTTGTCGGAAATCCTGGGGCCGGGCGTCGCTTGCGAATGCCACGTGGCGCAAGCCGGCCTGCACGGTTGGGAGGATCACTTCCTCTTCGAAATCATCGATCCCGAAACTTTGCAGCCGCTGCCGATCGGAGAAACCGGCGAGTTGGTCATTACCACGCTCACCAAGGAGGCGCTGCCGATGATTCGCTATCGGACGCGCGATATCACTCGGCTTAGCAACGAGCCGTGCCAGTGCGGCCGCACCCATGTTCGCATCATGCGCGTCACCGGTCGCGATGACGACATGCTCATTATCCGCGGGGTGAACGTATATCCGTCGCAAGTAGAAGCCGTGCTGGTCGGCTTCCCCGGGCTTGCGCCGCACTACCAAATCGTATTGACGCGAGAGGGTGCGCTCGATGCCATGACGATAGAGATCGAGCTGGCGCCGGACTCCCGCGATACGGACGCCGGCCGCAACCGAAAAGCGGAAGAGGTACGGCAGCACATTAAATCGCTGATCGGCGTTACCTGCCATGTTGCCGTGAAGGCGCCGGGCGACCTGCCGCGCTCGCAGGGCAAAGCCGTGCGCGTCAGGGACCTGCGGAACAAGACGAACTGATAGCTTGCCGGTGAATGCCGGCGGCAGGCCGGCGTTCAGCGCCATCCCAACAGGGTTGTGTCATTCTTGCGAGACCGGCGGATCGGGATCCTGCGGCCACGATTCGGGTGGCACAGGGTATTTGCGCAACAAGCGGTGCACGAGATTGACGTGCTCGGTTTCCTCCTCGACGAATTCCGCCGCCATTTTAATGACTTTCTGATCCTTCGCGGTCTCGACAATGTGGGTAAAGAAGGCCAATGCCCTCTTCTCGCCTGCGAGCGCCATTTGCAGGGCGTGCCACGGCGTCATCATGTAATGCGCAGCGCCGAGGTCTGCCTCCTCCGGGCTCTCGCCCTTGGTCCACTTGCCGACGCGACGCCCATGTTCCACTACGTCGATCGCTCCCGCTTGCCGACGGATTTCCTCGGCGTGAATTCCTTCGGCTCTGGCAAGATCGCGGAACACGTCGACCATTTCTGGATTGTTGTGTATTTCCATCTGATCGGCGAGAATCTTGTAGCGTTCTACCGCATCAATTTCGATCTGATAGGCGGCTCCGAACAGGTCCGCGAGAGTGGACACCGTTGGGGCACCGGGGGTTTTGCTCATATTTCGAATTCCTGCTCCAGTTCCGAAGGGTCGAGGCTCTGCCGCCCGAACTTCGGTTGGTACGGCCGCCGCTCGCCGCGGTAGAGAATGCCAATGTTGAAGCCATCGTCGGTCATGATCCGGCGCGCGGCCTTGGCCGGATCGTTGGTCGCGCCGACCGGCGCCGGATGAACCAAATCCTTCCATGCCTTTTGATCGGGCCGGTACGTGACGCACGGGCTCAAAATCTCGACAAAGGAAAAACCGGGATGGCGGATGGCCTCGACGAGAATAGCTGCCGTTTCGTTTGGCTCGCCCGCGAAGCAACGCGCTATGAAATTGGCTCCCGATGCAAGCGCGTTGACGAGGGGGTGGAACGGACTGAGGCCGGTGCCACCGGGCGAAATCGCGGTGTCGAAATCGGGTTCCGTTGTCGGCGACGGCTGACCCTTGGTCATGCCGTACACACGGTTGTCCATCACGACGTAGGTCATGTCGATGTTGCGGCGACAAGCGTGTAGAAAATGATTGCCGCCGATCGAGTAGCCGTCGCCGTCGCCGCTCGCCACCACGACCGTGAGATCGGGCCGCGTCACCTTCAACCCGGAGGCAAGCGCGAGCGATCGCCCGTGAACGCCGTGGAATCCGTAGCAGTTGGTGTAGGCCGGGATGCGCGAAGAGCAGCCGATTCCGGAGATGACGGCAATCTGCTCGGCGGGCACAGCCAGCTGGGCAAATGCTCGCGTGAACGCCATCAGAACGTGGTAGTCCCCACACCCGGGACACCACACCGGCTTGACGTCGGATCTATAGTCGCTCGGCTTGCAAGCGAGTTGCGTGTCGACGGTCAATATCATTTCCTCCATTCCGCGATTGCCTTATGGATTTCGCTCGGACGAATGGGAAAGGGTCCAGGCCGGTGCAGCACCCTGACTTCACCCGGCAGGTCGTAGTGGGCCCTGAGATAACGGTAAAATTGACCACTGTGGCTTTGTTCGACGACGAGAATCCGTTTCACGCCATCGAGCGCCGCGGCAAAGCGAACATTTTGGACCGGCAACAACAGCCGCGGAGCAACGAGCCGAACCGCGATGCCGTCGCGGCCTGCGAGCTCGATTGCCTCGCGTACGGCGCCGGTGAGCGAACCCCAGGTGATGACGGCGATTTCGCCTTTTCCCTCGATCGTGGCCCAATGGTCGCCGAAAGTGAATTGCTCGAGCTTGTCGCGACGCTTGTCGAGCTGGACGCGATGCGCCGCGGCGCCGCTCGTCGGGGTTCCCCGCTCGGAATGCGTCAATCCCTCGGCAGTGTATTGGGCGCCGCGCATACCGGGAATCGCCATCGGCGAAATGCCATTGGCCGCGAGGGCATAGCGCTGGTAGGGAGCATCGGCTCCAGCATGCCTGATCCGCTCGCCAATGAACGCGACATCCGCCGGTCGCTCGATCGCGGCAACTGTCTGGCCCAGAAATTGATCCGATAGCACGATTGCCGGAGCCTGCAGCGCTTCAGCAAGATAGGCGGCCCATTGCGCCGTGAACAAGCAATCACCAATGGATTGCGGCGCCAGTACCAGATGCGGAGCATCGCCGTGGAATCCATAGACGGCGATGTTGAGATCGGCTTGTTCCGATTTCGTCGGGATGCCGGTCGACGGTCCGCCGCGCATCACGTCGACGACGACGATCGGGATCTCCGCCGCAGTGGCCAGCCCAAGCGCTTCGATCATCAGCGAGAGACCGGGGCCTGATGTCGCGGTCAATGCCGGCGTGCCGCCGAACGACGCGCCGATGATCATGTTGATCGACGCCAGCTCGTCTTCGGCTTGCAGCAACACGCCACCGACCTTGGCAAGTCTGGGCGCCAACCATTCGAGAATTTCGCTCGCCGGAGTTATCGGGTAGGCGGCTGCGAAGCGGACGCCGCCGCGGATGGCGCCGAGACCGGTCGCCTCGTTGCCTGAGACCAGCCATCTTTTCTTCCCGGCGACCGGCGGGGCAAGACGCTTATCAAATTGAATATCGGCGGCGGCCGCAAACCCGGCCTGGAGCGCTGCCCGACTAGCCTGCGACGCAACTCGCCCCTTCTCCGCAAATCGCTTCTCGATCAGCGCGGTGAAGACTTCCTCGTTTAGGCCGACAAGCTTAGCGGCGATCCCGAGCGCGATCATATTGGGGCGCCCTTCAGGGATTGATTTCGTAATTTCCTTCAGCGGAATTTCGACGACGCGAATCCCGGAGTTCTTCACGAATGCGGGTAGTTCACCGCTCCGTGGGTCGCTGATCACCAGGCTGTGCGGTCCGACTTCGATCTCGGCGCCGAAACGATCGGCGTTCAGCCAATCGACGCCGATCAGCAGATCGAATTGATCGGCAAGGCACTCGACCGGCCGGTTTGCCAATCGGATCAGCGCAGCCGCCTCGCCGCCGCGGATTTGCGGACCCACCGTGCGCGTGAGCAGGCCATACCATCCGGCAGCGGTCGCGGCCTCCAGAAGCAGGTTGCCTGAGGTCAGCGCGCCGGCGCCGCCGCTTCCGACGATGGCAATGGAGAGGTGTTCCGCTTCAGTCACGTGAGAATTCCTACGCTTGCAGGGCCCTAGTCATGCGCCACAAACATACGGACGGCAGGCTCGGAGTTATTTGTCTTAGATCAAGGAATCCCCGGCTGGAGCCGGTATTTTGCCTCGCAGTCGGGCGGAAAAAGCCGCGATAGGAGGAGACTTCGGTATGTCGACCGCGCCGCTCCGGTGGATGATGACAGGCAAGGACCAGCCTCTCATCTGTACGGAGTTCAATCCATTCCCGCCCGGACCGGACGAGGTCGTTGTCGAGATCGCGGGGTGTGGGGTCTGCCACACCGATCTCGGTTATTACTACGATGGCGTCCGCACCAAGCATGCTTTGCCGTTGACGCTGGGCCACGAGATCAGCGGTCGTGTCGTTGACGCGGGGGCGGACGCTGTCCGATGGACGGGCAGGGCGGTCATTGTTCCAGCGGTCATTCCGTGCGGGACCTGCGACGTCTGCCGGCGTGGCAAATCAACCATCTGCCCGAACCAGAAAATGCCGGGCAACGACATCCATGGCGGGTTTGCTACGCACATCGTGGTGCCTGCGCGCGGTCTTTGCCCCGTCGACGAGCCGAGACTTAGGGCAGCCGGAATCGAGCTCGCCGATCTTTCGGTGATCGCCGACGCGGTTACGACACCCTATCAAGCGGTCATTCAGGCGGGAGTGGCCCCAGGCGATCTCGTCGTCGTTATCGGGGTTGGAGGAGTGGGCGGGTACGCTGCGCAGATTGCGGGTGCCCAAGGTGCCACGGTTGTCGCGATCGATGTTAGTCAAGACAAGCTCGACGCCATTTCCAGCAGCGCCGTCGTGCTAACGTTAGATGCGCGCCAACTCGATGTCCGTGAAATCAAGCGAGCGATTCAAACCTTCGCCAAGGAACGCCAGCTACGTCAAACCGAGTGGATAATTTTCGAGTGTTCCGGAACACGGGCCGGTCAGGAGACGGCGTTTGGGCTCATTAATCATGGCGCGACGCTGTGCGTCGTCGGATTTACCATGGACAAGGTCGAGGTTCGGCTGTCCAATCTCATGGCCTTTCATGCTCGTGCGCTTGGGAACTGGGGATGTCCCCCCGAGCTTTACCCCGCGGCCTTGGAGCTTGTTCTGAACGGTCGGGTGAAGGTCGCCACTTTTGTGGAAAAGCATCCGCTCGACGAAATCAATCAGGTCTTTGCATCGGCTCACGTCGGCGCACTGAAACGCCGGGCCGTTCTCGTTCCCAGTTGATGAGGAGAAAGTCCATGAACGCTGAAGCAGCGCGCGTTAGTTCATTCACCGCGGTTGAGGCAAAAGACCATTCGTTGGTCCCCGCGGAAGTGCGTGAACGGGTGGCCAAAGGCAGCGTTCTCTATGAAAAGCGCGCGGTAAAAGGCAGCGACGGTCAACCGGTTGCCGGCCTCTTCAATGCCTGGATCACGCTGAACAATCCCTCGCAATTCAATTCCTACACGACGGACATGGTCAAGAGCGTAATCCTCGCATTCCGCGAGGCGAGCGCCGCACGTGATGTCGTCGCGGTGGTGTTCACTGGATCCGGTGACAAGGCGTTCTGCACCGGCGGCAATACCAAGGAATATGCCGAGTACTACACCGGAAACCCGCAGGAATATCGCGGCTACATGCGGCTTTTCAACGACATGGTTTCGGCGATCCTCGCTTGCGACAAGCCGGTCGTCTGCCGCGTCAACGGCATGCGGATCGGCGGCGGTCAGGAAATCGGCATGGCCTGCGACTTCACGATCGCGCAGGATCTGGCGCGCTTCGGCCAGGCCGGTCCGAAGCATGGCTCGGCGCCGATCGGCGGCGCCACTGACTTCTTGCCGGTGACGATCGGCGCCGAGCGGGCGATGGTGGCCTGCGTGCTGTGCGAGCCATTCTCGGCGCACGAAGCCTATTTCACCGGTGTGATCAGCGATATCGCGCCGGCGCTGAAAGTTGATGGCAAATACATCGCCAATCCATTGGTCGAGACGAGACGCATCGTCGACGATTATGGTCGTCTGGTATTCGGCAAGCCGAAGACAGGCGATGCCTTGAAGGCGGGCCAGGAACTGGTGAAGCGCGGCGCCGTCAACCTCGATTTGCTCGATGAAAAGATCGAGGCGTTGTGCACCAAGCTGCTTTACACATTTCCCGACTGCACGACGAAGACAATCGAGGAACTGCGCAAGCCGAAGCTCGATGCTTGGAATCGCAACAAGGAAAACTCGCGGGCGTGGCTTGCCCTTAACATGATGACCGAGGCGCGCGCCGGCTTTCGGGCCTTCAACGAGGGCACGCGCGAAACCGGCCGCGAGATCGATTTCATCGCATTGCGCCGCTCGCTTGCCGCCAATACGCCGTGGAGCGACGAGCTTACCGAGAGCGTCATGCCTCGGACGAAGGAAAGGCGATGACGGCAGCGCTAAAAGTCTGGTTCGACGCGGACGGCCGATTGCTGCGCCTGTCGCTCAATCGGCCGAAGGCCAATCTAATCGACGCCGCCATGATCGCGGCGCTGGATGGTGCGTTGGCGCAACACTTGGACAACCCCGGCGTCGGTGCGGTGTTGATCGATGCGGAAGGCCCGCATTTCAGCTTCGGCGCCAGCGTCGAAGAGCATCTGCCCGACCAGTGCGCGGCCATGCTGCGGGGCCTTCATCGCCTGATCTTGCGCATGGTCGAGTCGCCGGTTCCGATCCTGGTCGCCGTGCACGGGCAATGTCTCGGCGGCGGACTTGAAGTCGCGCTCGCGGGGCACCTCCTGTTCGTCGCGCCTGACGCCACTTTAGGGCAGCCCGAGATGAAGCTCGGAGTATTCGCGCCGGCCGCATCCTGCCTATTGCCGGAGCTTGCCGGTCCGATGCTGGCGCTCGATCTGCTCCTGTCAGGACGAAACATCACCGGAATCGAGGCTGCCGGGCTCGGCATGGCCAGAGAAACCGCGATTGATCCGACCGCGGCCGCACTTGCCTATTTCGAACAGCACCTCAAAACAAAGAGCGCGAGTTCACTGCGTCTCGCCGTTAAGGCCGCGCGCGTCGACTATGTCGTTCGGATCAAGGCCAAATTGAAAACCGTCGAGCGGATGTATCTCGATGAATTGATGACCACGCACGATGCGGTGGAAGGTCTAGAGGCCTTCATCGCGAAGAGAACAGCACAATGGATGCATCGCTGAACAGTCCGGCTACGGCCGGGATCATCGCGCGCGCGAATGCGTTGTTCGAGGATCTGTCGTTCACCGCGGCCCGCGAATGGAAAGCGGCGACAGCAGGCCGCAAGGTCGTCGGCTATATGCCGATCTACGTGCCGCGCGAGATCATTCATGCCGCCGACATGCTGCCGCTCGGCGTCGTCGGCGGCGGCGATCAGCTCGAGGTCATCCACGGCGATGCCTATTACCAGAGCTATATCTGCCGCATTCCGCGCTCGACGATCGAGCTTGGCGTATCGGGCCGGCTCGACTTCGTCGACGGCATGCTGTTCCCGTCGATCTGCGACGTGATCCGCAATCTGTCGGGCATGTGGAAGATGATGTTTCCGAGCGTCTACGTCCGCTACTTCGACGTGCCGCAGAATTACCGTGACGACGTCGGGGGCAGTTACTACATCAACGAACTTGCCGAGCTTAGGCACGATCTC
>Ga0074044_10004942_pt1 | contig 10941 bp, 5 predicted proteins | sample BogForMeECP23OM1_FD_94443 | JGI IMG/M metagenome (GOLD analysis project Ga0074044, IMG submission 94443) | Bog forest soil microbial communities from Calvert Island, British Columbia, Canada - Bog Forest MetaG ECP23OM1 | ecosystem: Environmental > Terrestrial > Soil > Wetlands ...
AATACATCACGACATTGATGCCGGTAAGCTGCTGGATGAGCTGCAGTCCAATCCCAAGCCCAATGACGCGACGGAAGTTAGGATTGGTCTTGAACATTTCAAATCCATTTTGTTTAATTTTCAAGTTGTTCTCGATCTCTTCGACCTCCGCGGCGATCTCGGCCTCATCAAGATGCATTCCCTTGAACACGGCCACGCCGCGATCTTTGAAGCCCTTTAAGAACAGCCATCGCGGACTTTCGGGCAGGAAGAGCACGCCCAGGAACATGATCGCCGCCGGAATAGCAATCACGCCGAGCATGATGCGCCAGTGGCCGCCAGTCACCCCGCCAAACGTCGCATAGGACGCGAGCCAAGTGTTGCTCAGAAACGCAAGCACGATTCCGATGGTGATCATTAGTTGATACATCGAAATAAGTGAGCCGCGCACCTTTTGCGGGGAAATTTCAGACAGATAGAGCGGGGCCGTGAACGACGCCACGCCCACGGCTATACCAAGAAACAGGCGCGCGCCGATTAGCAGATACTCCGACTGTGCAATCGAGCAGAGGATCGAACCAATGACGAAGATCACCGCGCTGACAAGGATCGTTTTGCGGCGCCCTAAGTTGCTCGACAGCATTCCGCTGACCAGCGTTCCAATCACCGCTCCCCACAGCAGGGCGCTAACGACAGTTCCTTCTGCCTCGATCGAGAGCTTGAATGCATTCTTCACAAAAGGCAGTGCCCCGGAGATGACACCAATGTCTAACCCGAAAAGCAGACCGGCAAGGGCCGCCGTGAAGCCCATGAAATAGATAACGAGCTTTTTGCGTAGGGGGGAAACAGCGTCCATCTGAGCAAATACCTAGATCGATTAGGCATTCTCCTATTTATAGAAACTGGTTTCGTTTTCCTTGAAGTTCAAGGCAATTCTTCGCAGAATAACTAATAACGCGATCGTGTGGATGGTTGGTTTGGAGACGATTTAATTGCAATCACATCGTACGTAAATTGTAGATTTTGGAGTGTTAGCAGGGGCGAGCATAATTCGCACCCATTCTGATCTGGATCGATTCTTTCGTTGCAGGTTTTCGGGGCTCGGCACTCCGCTAACAGGTGAGAGTAAACGGTGTGGTGACCCCTTAGTGAGGTTAAGGCAGGCTGCCTTGTCTTACCGCATGATCGAGCCTTAGAGTAATAGAAATAGCCAAATGAAAAAAGTGTCCAAAGTAACTCGCGCAGGCTTTGCCTTGTTCTGCGCTACCCTCTCGCTGGTAAGCATTGGATCCAACGCGCCGGCGGCAGAAAAGATCGTCATAGGCTTTTCTCAGGCCACAATGAATTCTACATGGCGCGTCGCCATGGTTGAAGGAAATAAAAAGTATGCAGCAGAGCATTATCCCGACGTGGAGCTAATCGTCACCGATGGCCAGAACCAGGCTGTCAAGCAGATCAGCGATGTGGGAAGTCTGATGACGCGGGGCATCAAGGTGCTAATCATCAGCCCGGTGCAGGCTGAGCCGCTTACCCCTGTCGTGAAACAAGTGATGCAGGCGAACATTCCGGTCGTCACGCTTGACAGGGAGGTGAACACCAAAGTCACCTGTCACATCGGCGCTCAAAACAGGCCCATCGGCGTTGCTGCGGGTGAATACATCATTGAAAAATTGAACGGCACAGGAAACGTCATCGAAATTGAGGGTACCGTGGGCGCGTCCGCGACGACCGATCGCCATGAGGGATTCCGTGACGCTCTCAGAGAGGCACCGAGGATCAGAGTGGTGGCAGACCAGTTCTGCGACTACTTAAGGGAGCCGGCGATGAAGTTCGTTGAGGAGATCCTTCAAAGGTTCGGACCTGGACAAGTTCAGGCAATCTATGCGCACGACGACGCAATGGCTCTCGGCGCCCTGAAGGTCGTCGAAGATGCCGGCCGTTTGAAGGAAATAGCGATTGTGGGTATTGACGGGGAAAACAGCGCCTTTCAGGCCATCAAGGACGGCAAATTAGCCGCCACTTTTACTTATCCATTCTGTGCACCCGAAGGAATCCAGTACGCCTATAATCTTGCGATTGGCGAACAGGTGCCCGATCGGATCGTACTTAAATCAACTCGCGTGGATGCCTCTAATGTCGATCAGTACCTTGGAAAAGGCTTTTAGAACTCCCTTCTGGAATGGCCCTATTCTTCTTGCTCTCAGCCAAGCGGGCGCGGCTGCTGCGGAGCGCTTCCTGAGTAAAGCTTTGGGAGGTAGTGTGCAACACTACCCCTTTGACCAAAGACGTTCCCTCTGCCCCCGGCGACTCGGAGAAAATCCCGCAGCAGGTCGGCAAGCGACAAACCATCCTAAATTGCCCGGAAATACTTGAGCAACCTCGGCACTGGCCGTTCCAATTAGAATACCCCCTGATACTGAGAAGCTGGGCATTCTCTATGGCATTCACACACCTTTTACTCACAATCGTGCCGCTTATAGTAACATTCTTCGCGAGCGCTCTGAAGGCGGTACTCGCCCAGGATAAGCGTTACCAGGCCACCGCTGCTCAAAAACTCGGGCTCCCCTGCCTACGCTTCAAAGACCTTAGGGTTTACCTTGAGAACTCATAATGAATGGCCCGGCAAGATTGACCGCCTGGGCTAGCCCTTTTCTTGCACGCAGTTTGACAAGCCAGTCGCGTTGCACCTCGGCTAAGGCCTCAGGAGCGTTGCCACGCCTGTGTGCGGCCTCGTAAAAATCGCACATGATCTGTACGGTAACCGCATCGCTGATCGGCCAGAGCGTCATTAAGAGGTTCTGCGCGCCGGCTTGGATAAACCCTCTCCGCAAGCCCATCACTCCCTCTCCGGCTCGCGTTTCCCCAGAACCTGTGTCGCACGCCGACAGTGTTACTAACCAGGTTCCTTGTAGATCCAATGTACTCACATCTTCAGCAGTCAGAATCCCATCGTTTTCAACCGGTGGCACCTCGTCTCGTTTCCAAGCTTTAATCGTGGTTTGGGCGCCGGCCAAAGCTAACCCGCTCCGGTGCATCGGGTTCTTAAAAAACTTCGATTTCGTGACTCCGTGCCGATCGTCCGGAAGCGCGTCGGTTTGGGTCGCACTCGGATCCTCCTTAGCGAAAAATCCATGGGTGGCTAGATGCAGAATGTAAGGCGAATGGATCTTAAGGAGAGCTTCTTTCGTCGCTTTTTCTTTGGTGAAGTTAGTAAGCGTCCAACCCCATCCGGCAAACTTTTTGTTCAATTCATCGCTTTCCTCCTGTGTGCCCGCTAAGTTCTCAAAGCTCCAATCTTCGATATCTCTTTTTTCAGTGCCACGAATCAACTTTGAGCCCGCACCAGAGGGATCGTCGTCCGCCTTGGCCAACATCGTTGTTGAGGAGAGACCAAAGTCCGGATTAGCAAACAGAACGACTTCTTTAGCCGTTGAAGGCTTAAGTTCGCGCAACAGGTCCCGTCCGCTGGCGACGTATTGGACATCGTATTTTTCAGCCAGAAACTGCTTGTCCTTCGTCAGTAATGTCGCGAAGGAGATAAAGTTTAGCTCTACATCCGGGCTGATGATCACTCTTTTTGTCTGACTTGGCAGCGCTCGGCCAATCGGCGCCCAAAGTGCCTCAAAGAGCGCCTGAAGATTCGCCGAGAGTTCGTCCTCTTGCGACGAACCTCGAACCAAGCTGCCGTATCGTCGCGCTAAATGTTCTATCTCGTTCAATTTACCGAGCGGAATCCAGAGGGGCGCCCCCTTGGAGAACAACACAATGGCTCCGTAACGCCACTCCCATTTTCCTTTGCCCAAGTAACCCGCATAACGCAAGTACTCAATGAGTGCGCCATCGTCGGGAATTGTCTGCTGCACCTGCTCGAGGCTCACCCCCAGCGCGCGCCGTGCTTGGCCCAGACCCGCAACATGCTGCGCAAATAGGCTCTCGATCTTCTCGACCTCTCCTTCCAGTGCATTGATTCGCTGGTTTGTCTTGTCTGAGAGCTTTTGGGCCGGTTGCAAAAGCAGCTGGCCCAGTTGCCTTTTATCCAGGTTGAGTTGCTCCGCCAGCTTCTGGTCTTCACTACCATCAGTTGCTTCAGCCAGCAGGCGATCTTCGATAATCGAATCCAATACTACGCCTTTGTAGCGTAGGATCGCCGCGGCAAAGTCGGCTTCGGTTCCCTTTAGAAAAGGGAAAAGACGATAGGGGTGGAAGATGTCTAAGTACGCCAAACGCTGCTGTTCAGAAGTAAATGAGAAGATCTTCGAAAGCATTGTTAGCTCTGCCGCAGCTGCTTGCCTGGCAACGGCTGTGGCCTCGTCGATCCGCCCAAGGTCGAACTCACAAAAGGCAAGGTTATCGCGGCTGGTCGCCGTGCCAGGATGTTCCGGCCCAAGAACCGCCTGCAGGATCCGGAGCGCCTCCCGATAGAACGGCTCGGCTTTGCCGTATTCGCCCGTCGCGCAGTACAGCATGGCCAGGTTATTTAGGCTCTCGGCGGTGTCGGGATGTTCTGGTCCAAGAACCTTCTGCCGGATCCGAAGCGCTTCTTGAAGAAGGGGTTCGGCTTTGGCGTACTCCCCCATAGCCTGGTACACCAAGCCCAGGTTATTGAGGCTCTTTGCCGTGGCGGGATGTTCGGGCCCGAGAACCTTCTGCCAGATCTGGAGCGCTTCCTGATAGAGCGGCTCGGCTTTGGCGTACTCCCCCATAGCCCAGTACAGTACGGCTAGGTTATTTAGGCTGGCGGCCGTGTTGGGATCTTCTGGCCCGAGAACCTTGTGCCGGATCCGGAGCGCTTCTTGAAGGAGCGGCTCGGCTTTGGCGTACTCGCCCATTGCCTGATATAGGAGGGCCAGGTTATTGAGGCCGGTCGCCGTGTCGGGATGTTCTGACCCGAGGATCTTCTGCCAGATGTGAATTGCTTCCTGGTAGAGCGGCTCCGCTTTAGCGTACTCGCCCATTGTCTCGTACAGCTCGCCCAGGTTGTTGAGGCTCACAGCGGTATCGGGATGTTCAGAGCCCAGGATCTTCTGCCGGGTCCGGAGCGCCTCCTGAAGGAGCGGTTCGGCTTTGGCGAACTCGCCCATAACTCGGTACAACGACGCCAGGTTATCGAGACTTATCGCCGTAGAGGGATGTTCTTTACCCAGAACTTGTTGGTAAATCCGGAGCGCTTCCTGAAGGAGCGGCTCCGCTTTAGCGTACTCGCCCAAATCCTTGTAAAGCAAGCCTAGGTTATTGAGGCTGGTCGCCGTGTCGAGATGTTCAGAGCCCAGGACCTTCTGCCGGATCTGGAGCGCTTCCCGGTAGAGCGGCTCGGCTTTGGCGTAGTCTCGGATCTTTTTGAAAAGAGACCCAAGGTTATTCAGGGCATCGGCGGTCTCTGAGTGCTCTGGACCCCGAACGCGCTTCGCCATTTCGACCGCTCTTTCCGCAATGGGAATCGCCTCTTGATACTTTCCTTGTTCAATCAGTTGCCTTACACGTTGATTCAGTGCGTTTGGGTCATCGTCTTCGGTCGACGATGCCGCGCATGCGAGCATCCAGAGGCCAAGTACTAACAGCACAAATGTTGGTTTTGCCAGCGATCGAGCCATAAATCTATTTTTCTATCCAGACACGAACCGGATGCCCGAGGAAAAATCAAATAATTGAAAACAGGAAAGGGGACAGGTCAAATAAGACGGCGAGAGTGCGAAAATGCTGAATTTCGAAAAGGTCTGTGGGCTCCGGATTTCTCGAGTTTCGCGGTCACTGAGGGCTTTTACGGTTGAAGCCAGCCCTCTGGGCGCACTGGAAATGGAGCATTGAAAGCCTTGCAATCGTGCGACCCTCGCACTCTACCCGGCGAACACGACAAACAGCAAAACGCGACCCGTGATATTTGACCTGTCCCCAGTTTCCGGTATTAGTTTCGCATTTCACTATACAGTTTCGCATTTCACTATACACAAGTCGAATTTGATGTGACGCTTCCGCTGAACATCGAAAGCTTTACCCGTCAACTTCGGCAAAACTTCTCAAACGTTGAAGCATCCGAATGAGACGAGCGTGGCGTTTGACGTTAATGACGTTTGCGCGGTTGCGGATGCCGGTTCCATTGAGGTTTCTCGGATGCAGGATTCTGCAGAGCAATTGAAATTGTATCGCCTTCTCGTGGAGAACAGCCTAGGACTCATGTGTATCCATGATCTAGACGGCGTACTACGTTTTATCAATCCCGCCGCAGCACAATCGCTAGGGTATAATCCGGAGGACGGCGTCGGACGAAATCTGAGAGATTTTCTGGCACCGTCTGTTCGCCATCTTTTCGATGAGTACCTGTGCCGCATCCAACGCGAGCCGAGCAGCAGCGGTCTCATGCGCCTAGAGGCCAGAGATCGCAGCGAGCGCATCTGGTTTTGTCGGAATATTCGATATGACGAGCTGGGAGGTTTGCCATTGGTACTTGGTCATGCGATCGACATCACCGAGCGGATCCAAGCAGAACGCGCCCTGAAAGAAGCCCAAACAGCCCTACAGAAGGTACATGACGAATTGGCTACGCGTGTCGCCGAGCGCACAGCGGAACTGCAGCAAGCGAACGAGCGGTTGCTGGCTGAAATGGAGCAGCGCAAGCAGGTCGAAGAGGAACTGTTCCGCGGTCGCAAGCTGGAGTCGCTTGGCGTGCTGGCCGGTGGAATCGCGCACGACTTTAACAACTTCCTTACGATCATTTCGGGAAATATCGCTCTCGCAAAGATGCACCTCAAACCTGCTGATTCCGTGTGCGATATACTCGAGCAGGCCGCGGTGGCGTGTAAACGAGCCACGTCGTTGGCTTCGCAGCTCTTGACCTTTGGGAAGGGCGGTGCGCCGATCCGCAGGCCGGTTCCACTCGCCGGAGTCGTGAAGGATGCGGTGGACCTCGCTCGAGCCGGAGCGCAGGTGACCATCGACATGGCCATTGTAGGTGACCTCTGGTCCGCAGAGATCGATATTGAACAAATCAGTCAGGCACTGCACAACCTTTTGGTCAATGCACGGCAAGCGATGCCCGAAGGCGGAATTATTGAAGTTCGTGCTGAAAACGTCGTATTCGATGCTGATTCGCTACCGCTACGCTCCGGCAGGTATATCATGATTTCCGTTCGGGACCATGGATGCGGGATTGCGGCTGAAGTTTTGCCTCGCATCTTTGACCCGTACTTTACGACAAAGCAAAGCGGCAATGGTCTCGGCCTTGCCACAGTGCATGCTATTATAGCCAAACATGAGGGTCATATCACCGTGCAGTCGATGCTGGGCGTGGGAACTACGTTCTCGATCTACCTTCCCGCGTGCGCGGCACCTCAACCCGCGGAATCTGCGATTGGTCAGCAATTGCAAACCGGATCGGGCCGAATTCTGGTGATGGATGATGAAGAAGCGCTTCGCAAACTGCTGGCGCAGATTTTGGAGCGGTTGGGTTACGAAGTAGAGTGTGCCCGAGAGGGAGCGGAAGCAATCGAGCTTTATCAAAGAGCGAAAGACTCAGGGCACTGTTTCGACGCAGTGCTGGTAATTTGACCATTCCCGGAGGTATGGGAGGCAAAGATGTAGCGGCCCGTCTCAGGGAAGTCGACGACTCTGTGATATTGATTGTCTCCAGCGGATACTCCCATACCCCCATTATGTCCGAATTCCGCAGGTATGGCTTTGACGACGTGATCTCTAAGCCTTGGACACCCGCCCAGCTGAGTGAAGTGTTACGACGGTGTGCGCGACCGCTTGCGTGACCGAGATCGGCTCGGCTTAAACCGAAAGATGGGACGATTGTTCGAACGTCCACTATTTCGTCCTGATCAATTTCGTGGCTGGAAATCCATAATTTGTCTGGCAGCAAGAACTTATAAATTTTCGAAGGCAGTGGCACGGGAAGTGATTTAAGGCCGTCAGGAACGGGAAAGATATGAAACACATATTCGCCGGCTTGAAGATTATCGGCCCTTTTGCTCTTTTCGTGGCAGGCGTTTGCAGCTGCGCAAGCACCGAAGTGCAAAAGTCGACCGCCGAAAAAGAGCGTGAGGCGTGGTATAGCAATTACGTCGATAATACCGATAAGAATTGGAGCGAGCACTTATAGCCAGCGGCTTTAGCGAATGGTTGCTAGTGGCCGTTAAGTCGAGATCTGGCTCTAAGCAAACCGGAGCTGAAGGGAGCAGTGACTTGGACGGGAGTTTACTGGCAGAACTGCGGGCGCGTCGGGCTGGTGAACTCGTGCGAAATAGTTGCCTCGCATGATCATTAGCGATGAGCGCATTGTAACGCCTTCGTCGAATGCGTACTGAGTTCAACGAGGAAAACTGTTCCATCCCCCGGAAAGACTTATTGAGCGGCCATCTTGTCTTTTCTGGAAGGCATCCTTCATAGTGAATGGTAAAGGACGTTATCATTCATAAAAGGACTGCCCAAAAAAGTTGAGTTTATCCCCTTCGAAGGACCTTGCGATCTGGCTACCGTCACCGCCAGGCTGCCGGTTCTGTTCCTGCGGCAGCCGAAGACCTCGGAGCCGCTTCTGGGAGTTGTTTGCAGTCAACATCCGCAACAGGAAGGCTCGTTTACTCGGCAAAAACCGCGGACGTCGGAATCTGCGTGTCGTAGGTGACGGCGATTGTTTCGCCGATACCCAGCTTGAATACTCCGGCTGTCAAGCCCGTGTCCGCTCCATTGATGGTGATCTGCGACAAGTCGCCACCCGTGACAACGATCGTCTTGGGGCTGTGCCGCACCGTGTAGACAGTACCGCTCTGCGGATTTGGGATTCCTGCGGTAACGTCGTTCGTCAGGTCGCCACCGCTGGCAGGCCACGGATCGGGAATATCGCCAACCGGGTTGTATCCGGCATTATTGATAACTACCGAGCCAGTACCACCCAGTGATACCGGATCAGTGGCATTGTCATCGAGATAGTTCTGAGTGATCTGCCAATTGTCAGAGGTGCCAGCCATAGCGATGCATACGTTCTCGGGGGTCGCGCTGATGTTGTTTCCGGTGATAAGTATGCGTTTGGCATCCGTCAATTGAATGGCTGCTCCGGAGACGACGGAGTTCGTGTTCTGGATGATGTTGCCGCTGATTACGATATCGGTGTTTTGTCCGCCATTGGCAATGGCAGATCCGTCGCAATTCTTGATTACGTTCCCTGTAATCGTGTGATTGGAAGTTGCCGGCTCGCCGGGAGTTTCTGGCCCGGCGAAGTAGATCCCGGTCCCGAATTCGCTCCCAATCGATTTGACGTTTGCAACCATGTTGCCAATGATTGAAGCCCCGCTCGAAACCGGACCGAATAGCATGATGCCTCTACCGATGGCCTGAAGCACTGTGCATCCAATGATGGAACAGTTTCTGCCCCGCATTTGAAAACCGTAGGCCTCGGTAATTGCAGGTACGCCGCCAATGGCCACACAACCGACGAATGTCACATTTTCAACCGGTTGGTGCGTATCGAAGTGAGCAGTATCCGCGAGCATCGATGTGCAATTAGCCACGACGACGTTGCGCTGCACACCGTTTTGATTTGTCCCGCTGCTGCTTCCTGTGGTCACTGCATGTCGCGTATGCGAAAACCGGCAACCGGTGATGCTGACATTTTGTGATGCGGTGCCGACCACGATCCCGTACTTTTCTTGACTAGGCGGAGTTACGTCACTGATGTGGTGAATGAAACAATCAGAAATGTTTGCGTTGCGCACCGACTGTAGGTGAATACCGGAATTATAAGCGTCATGCGCTTCGATCCGTTGAATCTGCAAGTTCTCAATAAACCGGAAATGTGTGAAACCTACATTCAACGTAGAGGACGGAGCCGTGGTGGTAATCGAGAAATCCGATAGCGTGATATTCTGCAGCATCGTGATTCGCACCACGCTAGCCGAGTCTCCCACCGTGTAGGTATCGAAAATTTGGTCATCGACTGTAATCACGCCGGACGTAGGATCGACTGCCGTGATCTGCTTAATCTCGCCCGCGTGCTTAGTGGTTATTTCAGTATCGACCACTTTATCCGAATACAGCAGGATATACTCTCCAGCGGTGAACGAGGCAGCATCCGCCGGAGAAGTCGTGAACGTGGTGTCTCCCAGGGCGGTATCGGCGACTAGTGGCCGTGCAGTGCCGGCGGCCGCGTTAAAAGCTTGCAGAGCAGGCGTGTTTCCCGTCATCGCACTGTCGCCTACGAAAACGGTGATGCCCATTCCTTCGCCCTGAATCTGAACGTTGCTCCCCCTAATCGCAATCGTGCTGGTGATCGGATAGACTCCGGCTTTCACGAATATTTTCCCTCCGGTGGCCGGTAGCGCGTTAATCGCGGGTTGCAAACTAGTGAAATCCCCGTTGCCGTTGATATCTACCACGAACGTGGACTCGTAGCGGTCAATTGCCATAAAAGATTTTTCTTTAAGGTTTGATTGTTGAGATGGTTAGTTCTTGATCCTTGTGTCCCCTGTTGCCCTTGACGGTAGCCGACATTTTGGTTAGGAGATTTCTCCAATTTTTCCATGCCTCGAACTGTGACAAGAGTGTTCCCGCCAGTCATCTCGGCGATGCGCCGCCGTTGACGATAGCTGCAGAATTAATTCTGAGATCTAGTGTCCTGTCCCCGAAATAACAGGTATATTGCCGGAGGCTGCTATTTGGGGGACAGGACACTAGAACCAAGCTCCATTAAAACGTATCGGTAAAGTTTTGGGTGGAGCTTAGTGCGCCCGGTATTCACTGTCCACTCCTGCGTCGGGATTCGCTATCGCGGGATGCCTTCCTGCTCGGGTGAGCCATCACATTGATGTTTCCTATTTGCCACGCAGGTCTATCATTAATTGTATCTCGTCCTCGCAACAGCCCACACGGATTGGCGGAATTGGTCCGAGGCAGGATGTTTGCCGAGCGAGATCGGGTAGCAATGTCGAAAGATTCTGGACCATTCAATCGCCATGCACCTCTCACCGAGGA
>Ga0074044_10004943_pt1 | contig 10940 bp, 17 predicted proteins | sample BogForMeECP23OM1_FD_94443 | JGI IMG/M metagenome (GOLD analysis project Ga0074044, IMG submission 94443) | Bog forest soil microbial communities from Calvert Island, British Columbia, Canada - Bog Forest MetaG ECP23OM1 | ecosystem: Environmental > Terrestrial > Soil > Wetlands ...
ATGTGAAGCCGATCCGATTGAGCCTGTCCATCAACTCGTTCTTTAACGGGATGACCTCGCTCTTCTTGGGGTATTCCGTCAGACTGGCTAACCGATGGGCAACCGGGTTCTTCTTTCCGTGCTCGCGATACCTGACGTACCACGCGCCGTGGGATTTAAAAAGACTTCCTTGCTGGGTTCTCATCACTTGGTTCCTCCTTTTTGTGAGGACCCAGCCTTGCGTTGCTGTGCGTTGTAGCCAGCACGACGGTCAAGCCAAGCATTCAACTCCGGGGAACCCCAGCGATACCGCCGATGCTTCCCGAGCCGGAATATTGGGATGGGATCAGAAGTGCGTGAACGCTTGCTCTGATCCACGACCCAAGACTCCTTGACCTTGAGCCGTTGCGCCAGTTCAGCGGATGTTAACACCTCGTAATCGAACGGCCTAGAGGCGAAGGTCGAAACTGATGTGGAGTTGGAGCGATGGGTGAAAACCGCAGAGTTCGCGGAATCTTCCCGCACGCGACGTAAGGCTATGTCGCCGGAATCAGGCGGGGACGGTCGGTTTGGGCGAATCGAATTGTGGTGGAACTTAGTTGAGGACACGGGCGCACCTTGGCGAAAGAAATCACCAAGAACGCACCCCCCAAAGCTTTTACGATTTGCCGACGACTGTTAGCTATTGCGTCGGACAGGGAACGCCTGCCTCAGGTATTAGGTCGGCGGCTAGGACGCTATTTTTGTCCATCCGCACAGGCTGCACGATCTATCTGGTCACTTACTTAGATGCCGAACAGCTTCTCTTGGCGTCACGGGAAAGAGAGAGCGCGGTGCGTGGAGGACCCAACTCGACGTTTTTCGCATTCGCGGAAACAAGAAAATTGCTTCAAGCCGAGACGGAAAGACTACAACGCGAACTGGACACTCGCTGTAAACCTGAATAACCATCAACACCGTCATGAAAGTGACGGACTCCCGCTCTGCAACCTTCCCAGACTTACCAACCCAAAAGGGGAATGACAATTAACCGAAAAAGGGAACTACGGTTCTCTTGGTTGTGTACACCCCACAATTCCGCGCTGAACAGATACGCAGATTCGTCGAATTGCACAAGCTTGGTTGGACGTACCGGGCTATGGCGAAGGCCTTGGGCGTTCAGAAACGCACGCTGACCAAATGGCGTGCCGAGATGGACCTGCCGCACAGAAAACGGGGAAGACGGAAAGGCCAATAATCGCCCGACTTCAGTATTCATAGGTGTTGGGGTCTTGGCGACAAGATTCGCGTGGGGATAGGTTCCGTCGTTGTCACCTATCCCTAGACGCACCAACCGCCTTCAACAAGCGACAGCACAACGACCGGAAAAGCACAACGATGATTGATGTAAAGAAACTCCAAGCTGAAAAAACTCAACTCCGTGAAATATGGGATGTCCTAGAGATTGACTCGGACTATCCAACCAAGAACATTCCACTCTGGCTTATAGACTACGGCTTTGAAGAGATCGTAGCCGCGTTCAAACACCTAGCCGACATGATGGCGCGACCTGATCGAGAGATCGTTGACCCAGCCAAATATGTTGGCAAGATTCTTCGCAACTCTAAACTCGAAAACATGACCGTGGAAGAACGCGCCGAGAAGATCAGCGCGATGCGTTCGGCTGTCGGTTCTTTAGGCGCGAGAAAGAAGCACGAAGCCGAATTAGCTAAGATTAGGCAAGAATTTGCCACGGTTAGCCAGACTTTGCCGGGAAATGCCGTAGATTTAGATTTAGGTTTTGGTGTTGGTTCTGATCTTGTTCTTATTTCTGACGTAGGGGGAGATACTAATACACTTACTGACGACGGATTTGACGGCACTTCAAAACCTGCGGCGGCTACGCCGCCTGTCGTCTCCACACCTTCGAAGCAAAGGCAAGATCAAAACCAGAACCAGAACCAGAACCAACACCAAGATCAAAAGCCGAACGATAACTTTGGTGAAGTGGACTGGTCACCTGTAGCAAGTGCAACAGCAAAGTCAAGAGCAACACCAACACCATCCCGCGTCCGCCAGTGCAAGACGTGCAATCGCATACTGGTAAGAAATCAGAAGCACGTCTGTCCCGGTCTTCCGCGCTGTCCCGAATGCTTGGAACAAGCCAATCCAGCGGATCACGTCTGCGCTGGTGAACCGTGATTAAGAAGACTCCTCACACAGGGAATGCGATCTGACGGCTGCGCAACAAAATCCAATGGCTGGGCTTAACCATTGATCTTCTGTTGCGACGCAACAGAGCGACCCAGTGATCGATCATCACTGAGTATCCGTGGTCTCGGCGGAATCGAAGTGGGCTGGCGTAGTCAGTTGCTTGTTCTGGCGGGACCGAGGCCCGGGCTTGCGCTTATGCTGGTGATGCCTTGCGATCTTGCTCAAGGTGCCAAGGGAAAGCTGGAACTCTTGAGCTAAATCCCTGTAGCTTCTTGCCCGATTCTTCGAAATATACTTCGCGACTTTTGCGTCTAATGCCCTACGCGCCCGCATGAGTTCCTTTTTGTAGTTGAACGGGCATTTGACGTTGTCGAATGCGTCGGCTCTCATCGCTGCCCCCTAAAGCTATAGGTCCACGCCAATTGTGCCATGAGATCGCACAATTCAGTGAACAATTATGCCCTGTAAGTTGGCCGTGAGGAGGCACTTGCACGTTTCTGGCCGAAAGTTCCAGATTGTTCATATAGTGAGGGTATGGACATTCAAGGCAGCAAAACAAGCGAAGTAACAGGCAGAGTGGCGGGAAAACCATTCTCGCGCAGAAGATCGTCGAGCGTCCTTCGCGTCTCGGTGGCTCAATATGCGGGGAAAAAGCGCTGGTTCGTTCCCTACGCGGCTAAATTCTTCCGTGCGCATCCGTGTCAAACCCTGATCGAACCCTTCGCGGGAAGCGCCATTGTTGGTCTGTCTCTCCTTCACGCGAGAATGATCGAGCGCCTCGTGCTAGTGGAAAAAGACAAACGAATTGCGTGTCTGCTCAATGGTCTGGTGAACGACCCCAAACTGGCTGATAAATACGAAGCGTTCAACTGCACGCGGGAGAACGTTAAGAACTTGTTGCGGACTGAGCAAAGCGCATTCCGGTATCTGGTTCAAAGCAGATGTCGCAATCGTGGCAGATTCGACGGTGGACTCTCCAAGCAAATCGACTCCCATTGGTGCCGTGAGCAGGTGGTGTCGAATATCCGTCACGTATATGCGATGCGGGATCGAATCTCGGTCATCTGCGGTGATGCGCTGGAAGAAATGCGTAAATATGCCGCCGATCAGACCGTCGGATGCTTCGCCGATCCCCCCTATACCGCAGACATAAACAGCAGGGGACATTTAATGTACCGAGAGCACATTCTTGAGCACAAGAAGTTGTTCGCCCTGCTGGCGCACTGGCGCGGCCCATGGTTGCTAACAGAAGACAATTCGCGGATGGTTCGCCATCTGGCAGCCTGCTACAGATTCAACATCCGGCGAGTACGCATGATGACTTCTGACAACCATAGGAAGACAGAATTGGTCATGTGGCGCAAACGAAGAATCTTCTAAGCGGCTTTCGTTAGGAATGCTGATTCCTCATTTGGATTCTGTGGTGGGATTCAAGCAGGGGGAGCAATCATGACGATCGTTGCCAGCCGAAACAGTTCTGTTGCGACGCAACAGAAGTCCAAGCAAACTTTTAACAAGTACGCCTGTCTCACGCCAAACCAGTTGCATCTGGAGACGTTGGATGCGCGGGAAAAATTCTTTGAGAAATGCAGCGGAGCTGAAAAGTACGCGATTGACGTATTGTTGCCTTACTGCGAAGAAATCATCCGGCGTTACAAGATGCAGGGAGTGGCGGCAAAAAGCCGCCCCAACGGCAAGCTAACGGTTGACGCTTACTTCAAGAGCATAAACCTCAACTACAGCACTGTGCGTTCATGGATTTCCCGAAAGAAGCTCTCTACTGAGATGTTCCGGTCCACGGTAGGCAGTAGCCCGAATAAATGGGGAAAAGAGTGCTATCTTTCCCCGCTAGTGTCTAAGCTGCTAGGCACTGCCTCTGCTGGCCACGATCTCATCAAAGCCATCAAAAACAATGGCAACGTCGAAGCTGCGATCGAAGACTTTGAAGAGCACGCCCCAACGCTAGAGAGAATTGATGAGTACATCGAGCGGCCCGTCGAAGTGCTCCCGCCCGAAATCGAAAAACTCGCGCTACGGCTCTGCAAGCTGATTGACGAAAACGATGGCACGCACGCGGACGACATTTTGGTCCTTGCACGGGAACTGCTGACCAAGTTGGAACCTACCACTGTGCCTCACGTGCTTGGGAAAGAAACCAAGCATCGCCACCGCAAAGCGCGGAAGAAAGTGTCGTCGTCGCGACCTGAGAAAACTGTGCCTCCTCCGCCGCAACCGTCGAACGGTGTAGAACAGCGCGCAGGATGATATGCGCCCGCACTGCGGGCACCCGATCTGCCATAATCTCCCCCATGTGCGGTCGCCACATACTCTCGCGGCGGAAGCGGATCATCACCGCGTAATTTGGCATCGCTTCTTAGCACCGCTACCACGTTGCCTCCCAGCCGATGCAAACGGAATGAATTTTGTTGACTATCGAGTTCGCTGATGTGTGGCTGAAAAGTCGACTGATGGAGAGACCCAATGACAATGACGAAGATGCAGGAAAAAGGCGCAGCGACACAAGCAAGGGGGGACTTCGGCTGGTGGACGGATTCTACGGAGACAGGGTTCACGCCGTGATATTTGACAATGAAACCATGGGGTCTGCACAGGCATGAGAGTCAAGGTCGTAGCATTCGGTCACTTCGCCACTGACGTGCATTTCAAGGTCGAAGGCGGCACCGAAGGAAAAGACATCAAGGTAGGCAACGTGGTTGGATACCTCAATCCAGAGACGATGGAAGTTGTCGAGTTTCCCGAGGTCGGGCAGCGCGTCGCTCTGGTCGTGCCAGTGTCGCTGGAGGATTCGGAGCTTGAAGAACTCTACGCCCTGTCCGACGACCGGACATCAGCACTGACCGATTGTCGGTGATTGGCTTCGGTATCAACGCACCGCGACGAATGGATTTCCGACCGCGCTGGCTCCCTTGGGCAGAGCATCTGTGCGCTATGGAAGAACTCTGAGCAAGAAACGAACGTGAGCGTAAGGATGTTAACATTCAGCCACTTCGCTACTGACACGTAATTCAAGCTCGAAGGCAGGAGGGGAAAGAAATGCGGACGAACTTCGCCGCTGGCAACGGAAACACTCGACGTGCCACGGCGTTGGCGGTCAGCACTCGGAGGAGGCTGCGGAACTTCAACGAACCCGCCTCCATGTGCTTCTCCGATCTAAACACCACGATTGATGTGGGTTTGGAACGATTGGCGAGCTGCCGCTTCGCGAGTTGAACAGCTGCCGCAGAGTTCAGACCATCAGCGACACTTGACAGCAGGAAGCTAACCGGAGCAAGGTCTAAGAAATCTTTCGCTGGTTTGAATTCTTTCAGCCATCCCTTAGAAACCTGTTCAATTAGTTCAGTTAGTTTGAGTTTTTTATCGCGATGCTCATTCAATTGCTTATCCAAATATGCTGGCGCGGCTTTGGGGCCGGGTGAGCGTGTGAGGTCTGCCAGTTCCTTGCCTGCGAGAATAGCGGCGAAGCCCGGCTCCAACGCAGCGAATCGCTTTCCAACATCTCGGCTGTGACCACCAAACACCCACCAGATGACGTTCGATTCTTCCAAGAGAACCGCGTCCGCTCGCTCAAGCATTTGCGACGTCTGCTCTGCGACCACGGCGACATTGTTGATTGCGTCACTCATGGTTTTTAATATGGTTTCCAATGGCTGCTGCAACTGAATGGCAGAATTCGTTGCAGCAGCGGATTTCACGGCTTCAATTAGTTGGTCATATTTGACCCCGCTAAACTTCCGGCGCGTATCTATCTTGCGTAATGCATCCGAGCGACCAGATAGATATGAGCTGGAAAGCTGAACAATGTTGGGCAAGATAGGGGCTTTTCTGAACCCTCCAGCTGAGGCAGAATTCACCATCAACGCCGCAGAGTCCGCAAGAGGAGAGGGTTGTTCAAGGATGGAAGCTAGAGCTGCACCGCACAGAACTTGCATCTCGATGGTGTTGTTCTCGGTTGGAAAAGCAGCATCAGTTGCCAGCAATTCCTTGGTGAACCCCTCCATTACTGATGTTTCTTTTGGAGCTACGCCGACGAAGCAGCGGACGAGTTCGGCAATCTTGGTCTCGTCAACCTTCTTGGTGAAGGCTTCAATCGCCTTCGATCTTGCCAGCAGGTCTTCGCTTCGGGGTTGTATCTTAGCTTTTCGGTACCATTCGCCGAATGACGGATTCATCAAGCCGCTCCAGTGCTGTCTTCGCGTGTCTCCAATTCTGCAGAGACTTTTTCGACAGCCTTCCACAATTCTTCGAGTTTGTTTTCCTGCTGTGCCCTGCTGAAATATCTTCTATAAAGCTCGTTGTCACGTGCCCCTTCGTCTTCATCTCGAACGAGACTCAGTTGCTGAGCGATTGCCAACTGACGATGATGCGGGAGGCTGAGGAATTTATAGGTAAGTTTTCGGGCCGACCTCATGTTGCCACCTCTCGGGTTTTCAACCGCCACTTCTGTGGCGGGCGCACCGATTGACGCTGGCGGAGCCTTGGTTACCACTTTTGGAGACTGCCATTCGGGAAGGGGTAGAACGAATTCGCCGAACTCCTTGCCGCCTTCCTGTATTTCTGCCATGAACTTTCCTCCTTCTACATCCTCTCGAAAAACTCGCGGATATACATGAACCAACATCACTCTCCTTTTATCATCCCGCGCAATTGAGACCTGTATGAAGTTGTACCGGGGTTGCCAATTTGGCTCGCGCACATCGGGGTGCATTGCGCCAGCGGAAATTCGCGCTGAGTCTCCGATACGAATGAGCCTTTCCCTGTGCTTATGACCGAACAGATGGAGTCTTGCACGCTTCAACAAGTCTTCTGCGGCGTCTTGGTCGAACAACCACTGTGGCGGGTGATGACATAAGGCTAGATACTCGACGCCGTCCTGTCTCGTCATCTCAATCTGGCGTTTTCCTAATATGAGCTTGTTCGATGCGTCACTGTCCGATTCATCGGACACAATCGTCGAGTTCAAACCCCGGATTCGGAGCACCGAACCGTCATTGAGGATGACATCATCTTCCCAAAACGGCTTGCCCGGATGGATGTCGCAATCGAATTTCGCGGCGAAATCGTTGTAGCCCTGAAGAGGTTTGAGTATTAATCTCTTGGCTTCCTCGTCCTTGACCATGTATCCGGCAAGCTTTTCATCGATAGTCGCCGCATCAACTCGAAGTTCTTTGTGAATACCCTGAATGAGGAGACTGTTTTCAACGGACTTCCTGTCGATATCGTGATTTCCCGGCACGACCCAAATTCGCTCGCCGGGGTCTACCTCAAGGCGACTCGCAATTGTTTTCAGCCATGTGTTGGCGACCTCGTACTCATTGGGCTGGCCAGAGAAAGCCACGTCACCACCAACGACAATTCCGTAAATTTTTCCGAGTACCTTTTTCTGCGCTTCCGCATCAAGTTCAAGTTCGTTCCGAATATCCTTGAATGCATCGTGAGGCGTATTCGCATTTTTCCTGAAATGGATGTCGGACAAGTGGACAAGCGTCACTGGTTGGTCTTGCGTCACTGCTTTACTATCCCCTTGTTTTTGTTGAAGATAATATTACCTGACGGCGGTGCCAATCGCGAAGAACCGAACAGCTCTCGCCGAACGCCCAGTTCCCCGAAGGAGAAATTACGATGGCGTGGCACTCAAACAACTGACACCCAGATTCAAGAAGCGAAAACCGCCCGACATCTCGCAATCGCTTATCCCGATTGTCCTTGGGGCTTCGCAGGCCATCTGCTGTCGATCCTTGAAATGATCCGCTCCGCGATTGTGATGGCATCCGCAATGGCGGACTCTAATGCAGGAGAAGGGTGTCCATCCCAATGCGCCAGCTTCCGAGCCGCAAGGATGCTGGCGGCGATTCGCAGCACGCGCTTGCGACCTTCGTCCATGATGCGTCTGGTTGCTGAAGATCGAACCTCACGACGGGGATGGCGTGAGGTTCCAAAGGGCAGTTTAGCATATTCGTCTTTTGTTCGCCACGCGTGGGGACTACGAGGACTGTGGCGCAACTGGGGGAGGTCGCAGGTGCCGAACGCAACCACAATACACCAGCTAGGCTGGTCACAAAGGCTGCCTGCACGTCTGAAACGCAGAGCCGACCTAACCACCACCGGGCAGCCAAATCGCCCCGTTGGCAGCCGTTCTTGACGGTCGGTCACGCCACTCGCTTCTTGTGGAGGAAGCGATTCAGGACGGCTGCGGGAATCCTCAGCACCCGATAGCGTCTCTTGTGAAGGCGTTCGGGCGCTCCGAGATCAATCACGCTGGGTTCTTTCTCGAAACGACGGCTGACCGCATCCCGGCTGAGCTTTAGCATCTTGGCGACTTCGTCAACTGTGAACCATTCCTGTTCTGGCATTTCGAATTCCCCTTTCGCGTGATGTCTGAATCTGGTGCGACCCCTGAAAATGTTCTGCGCGAATCGTTATTCAACTAACCCGTCTTAGAACTTTCTCGTATTGCCGCAGGCTGCCCAGACTGACGAATCTGATCTTCCGCCTGTCCTTCGTCAGTATCGTGTCGCCCGTGAACGGAATCTTCCTGAGAATCCCCGGCTTGTGCCGAACTGAGAACTTGCCGAAGCTGCCGAGCTTCAGCGTGAACCCGTCTTCCTCCAGATTGTTGAGCAGTGTGGCTTCTAAGCTCCCGATCACAGCTTCCGCGATATGCTCAGCTTCCTTCTTTGTGGACAGCGCTAGCGCCTGCTGAACCCTAACCGCTAACTCCTCACGACCTCTTAGGCTAGCTCGCATGCAGTTCAATTTCCTTTCAAGGAGTATCTCCATGCAGAGCAATACCGCTGCCGTTTCAAATCAGCCTGTCGATTTCACAAATATTTCTGTTGAAAACCGGAAGCCCGACCCGTTCACGGTTGCAGACGGGCACTACATCGGGCATGACGGATTCGTCGTGCCGATGAACTTCGACGAATTCCACGAGCGGTTTCCCCAATACGTCCGCAACTGGGTCAACAGGCACGTGGACAGGTCTGCGCCGAGTGAGGACGTGGAGGACTGGACGCAAGACCTGCTGATCCACTTGCATTACCTACCCGCGACTTCCAAGCACCGTCAGGCTGGCAAGGAGGACATCGTGCAAACGTTCGATCCGATAAAGCACTATGGCGCGAACAGCGCCCGGTTCTTCAACTACATCAACCTGTGTCTCGGAAACAAATATAGGACGATCTACTCGAAACGGATGAAGAATCCCCTGTGTCGCCCCGGCAACTTGTCCCTGACCACTCATTTCGAGGAAAGGGATCGCGATCAGATCGGGGATGAGTTCTGCCATTCACATTCGGCGTATCTAAGGAAAAGGTGTGAGCAGCAAGAGAAACAGCGCGACGACAGGCACCGGATTGGCGAGTTCGTGGACTTTGTGCGGCGTCAAGATTCACACGTGCTCCCCGCATTTGGGGCGATTGCAGCAACCGGGACGCCCAGCGGTGCTGCTGAGTTTCTTGGCACGACCGAACATGATTTCTGCCGCATGCACACCCGGCTGCGCCAGTTGGGGACTTGTTTCGTGGACGGTGAGGAGGTTCCGAGGCAGCGGAGACCGTACAAGCAGCGAGTGAGACGGAACCGAACAGCGCCGCTAGCTGGCGAACGGGTTGCGCCAGTGACAAGACCACCGCTAGACCGTAGAATTGATCCATGCAAAGGTGGTGATGACTTTGACAAAACTTTTGCTAGAGCCGCGCTCTCCGAATCTACCCGATTAGGGTTACTGATCGTGGGCGGCTAATCACTCACGGAATGCCTCATACGAGGCTGAGAGCTTACATGTGTACCAAAGCCCGCCGATGCGGGCTTTGGTTTTTTGTCCCTCGAACATAACCGAGAACAGGCTGATCGCGATGCGCCTTCCTGAGCAGCCGACAAACGGTCGGCTGGTCATGCCAGAAAAGGCGAATGGCAGGAAAACAAACGGCGATGATCTCACGAAGATTTTGCGAATGAGATACGAAACTCTACTTGATTACTGGACAATCAAAACGACTGCTGCACGAACTGCTGCACAATGGCTTCCCAGAACCACCTAAACTGCACCAAAACCGCTGCACAACGACCTAGATTTCACAACAACATACGCAAGGTTGGGTCATTTCGTAATCGGCAGGTCAGCGGTTCAAGTCCGCTCGTCGGCTCCATTGTTTCACCAGCCTTCCAACCGCGATCTGGCGCGCCCCATCATCGTTTTTGAACGCGGAGTCACAGCGTCGGTCGGAGTTTCAGCGACCTCGGCCAAATTCCGTCGAAGACGGCCCTCGAGAACAACCCTTCCGTCGGGTACGACGATCATAGAGAATCAAGTTCATGACGAACAACAAGGAGACTGCCTATCTGCTTCTGCGGCTGACGGTGGGCGCCAATATCTTCCTCCACGGTTTGGCGCGGCTCATCGGCGACCACGCTGTGTTTGCCGCTTACATGGACAAACAGATGCAGAACGCGCCGTTACCGGAATACATAGTGCATTTCGTCGCGTTGGTCCTGCCATGGTGCGAGGGAACGGTCGGTCTGCTGATGATCCTTGGGCTGTGGACATCGATCGCATTGGTCGCAGGCAGCCTCCTGATGCTCACCTTACAAGTCGGGACTTGCCTGGCACAGAATTGGGAGGTCGCGGGGGGACAACTCGTCTACGTGCTTCTGTTTTTTATCTTGCTGACATACAGCGAGTGGAATCGCTTCTCGGTGGATCGGGACCGTGGGGAACAACAACGGCGATAAGAGTGGCCGCAGGACTC
>Ga0074044_10004944_pt1 | contig 10936 bp, 8 predicted proteins | sample BogForMeECP23OM1_FD_94443 | JGI IMG/M metagenome (GOLD analysis project Ga0074044, IMG submission 94443) | Bog forest soil microbial communities from Calvert Island, British Columbia, Canada - Bog Forest MetaG ECP23OM1 | ecosystem: Environmental > Terrestrial > Soil > Wetlands ...
CTAGTCCAAGTAAGGCAACGCGAGGTCGGAACTCTTACTTCGTGCAATGATTGACGCGCCGCGGCAGGCGCTGCGGCGCGTGGCGGTTTGTGCGATCCGGCGACCAAGACCTAATTGGACCTTGTGGATCGCTCGTCGCGCAAAGCATCGGCCATTCCTGGCGACGATCGCGGTGCACCGCGGTTTGGTCCGACCGGCCGCCGCCTGATAGCCACCTGAGCGGATTGAGGCGATGCGGCGCGGATAGGCCCGCGGAAAGCGGCAATGGCCAAATACAGCGCGCCACAGCTGTAGACAGCCGCATAGCCGGCGAGGAACTCGACGATGTCAAATCTGGCCGCGACCGAGACGGCCGTGGCTACGACCATCGCAATCGCGACGCCGGCACCGATGCGCGATATTTCGCGGAAGAAGCCCGCGTGCAGAAGCAGCGACTGTGAAACCATTTGGACGAGGTTTGCCAGCAGCATCACGATGAGAATTGGCGTCACCGTCGGCGGAACGGTCGCCGCCGATCCCAACAAGAACGCAAACAATTGTTTGGATGCGAAAATCAGTAAGGTGCAAGCGAAGGCCGCCGGCAGGCAACACATCCCGGCCGCGATCATGGTTGTGCGCACCAGCTTTGCCGCGTCGCGCGCTGCAAGAGCACGTGTCTGACCGGGGATGGCGAGGTCGGAGGCGGCAGTATAAATGACGCTTGCGCCGCGAAAGATCCGAAACGTCGCCTCGAGGATGATGGTCGGCGCACCGAGGCCAAACGCCGCGGGCACGACGTAATAGGGGAATGTGTAGATGAAGATGTCGCTCAGCGCGAAGGTGCCGCTGCGCGCGATCGATCTTATGTTCGATCGGAAAAACTGATCGAGCTCGCGGGTAAAGCCGCGCAGCCGCGGCGCCATCGCGCCGCGGCTCAGGAGCTTGGCCACTGCGGATCCCACCAGGAGCGCCCAGAGCGCGTTCGAACCGACCAAAAAGGCGGTGAAAGGCAGCCCAACCAGCATGCCGAGTATCGTCGCCATGTTGACGACGCGACGAGCAAGTTCGAGCTTCTCGTAGAAAACGTATTCGTCCACCGCCATGCTTATGCTGCGCAGGCATACCCAGGTCAGATTGAGGGTGACGTAGAGGAAGAACAGGCCGAAGTCCGTGGCGTCGAGGATCGAAAACGACGGCTGCGCGCGCATGATCGCAAAGCACGCGAGCGCTCCGCCAGCGGCGAGCAACCCATAGAACAGGATGACCGCTGTTGCCTGTCCGGCGGCACGCGCGTCCGTCCTGCCGGCAAGGTGCGCGGTGCGCAACTGCACGAACAAGATCTTGGCGAGCCCGAGATCGCAGAGCCAAAGTGAATATCCGATCGCTCCCACCAGGATGAAGAGCGAAAACCGATCCGGAGTGAGCACACGCGCGAACACGAGTGTCTGGACGAGCCCCATGCCGAATGCGCCGGCAGCCGTCGACACGCGAAGCAGCAGGAAGGGAATCGAAATGAGACGCGCCGGCGGACTCTCGATTGGCACCGTGTCGGCCGGCAGCGATGCTACATTCGCTTGCATGATATTGACGGTCGGCTCCGTTGGGTTCGTGAAAGGCGAAAAATTGCTGCAAGGCGGCAAGCGCAATTTTAGGCGGCCGGAGCTAACCAAATCGTGAACCGATCCCCATAAATTGCCGATTGGACACAGCGGCTGACGGTTGCAGTGAAGTCAGCAGCTGGCCTCGACCAAGCTCGGGTCGGCAAGGTGCCCCCAGGCTTGCCTCCGGCGGAAATTTATCGTCGCGGTTCCAAGGCCCCAGATGAGTCCGAGCATGAGAAAGAAGTGGCGCCAATGATCGGTATCCACGATCAGCCCTTCGAACGCCTCGCCGACGAAGACCGCATATGCGGTGATGAGATAATATTGCCACGGGGTCGGCACCGGCACGGTGACCAGACCGAGCATCAGTGTGACCGCGGTTAACGTCAGATAAGCAGCGCCGCCGAGCCAGCCGTATACCAGAAATCCTTGCATATAGACGTTGTGCTGCTGCAGCCCAAAGATCCGATCGAATTCGAATGGACCCAAGCCGTTCGGGTTATCGAGGATTGTGCCGAGCGCCAGTTGTTGCTGCCAAAAGCGGCCGCCGGGTCCGACGTCATAGGGTTGGATCGCCTTGGCGCGTTCCACGAACAGGTCGTGGACGGAACCAATCGACATCAGCGCGATGAAGAGCAGCACCGCGACGATCGCGGCGACAAGGCCGAGCATGATGATGCGCGCGCGCATCCGCGGATCGGGCGTGACCGCAAGCACAATCGCGATGCCGACCGCCGCCGAAATGGCGAAATGGCCCCAAGCGCCGCGCGAAAAGCTCAGCAGCAGGCCCCCGGTCAAGACCGTCAACACAGCGACATCAAGTAGCCTGATGCCGCGCGCCAAAAGTCCAATCAACAGCCACAGGATCGGAAAGATCAGGAATGGTCCGTAGACATTCGGATCCTTGAACGTCGCACTGATGCGGTCATTGTCCAAGAAGATGTCGGATCCCGCTAGCAGATGGAAAAAGCCAATATAGCCCGCCGCCGTCGCGATCAGCGCGGCGAGGATGTAGGCGCGTCGCAGGATCGACAGTCGCAGCAAATTTCCGTCGCAGAAGAGGCATGCGAACATCACGCCGGCGATACCCAGATAGAGTGACGTTCCTGCATATTGGATGGCTTTTTCTTCGTCTCCGACCTGGATGAGCGACAGCAATCCGCCGCCGAGCCACGCCGTCACCAGGAGCAGGAGTGGAACGAGCTTGCGGTCGAAGCCGACGCGTGCGCCGACACACATGACCAGGAGCACGAACATCAACGCGTCATGCGGCGAAGGTTCGATGAAAGCAATCGAACTCGTCAGGACGGTGACGAACAGGATAAGGTTCAGGAGCCGCTGCGCCAGAGCGGAAAACCGGCCGGGACCCTCCGCGACGGCAACAGCGATCGCCGCATTGCGGGCGGCCATCAATAGGCGCTCTGCATTTGAAAGACCGCGAACGGAGTTCGCGCCAAGATGTAAAGGTCGAACAGGATCGACCAGTTCTCGATGTAATAGAGGTCGTGCTCGACGCGTCGCTGAATTTTTTCTCGACTGTCGGTCTCGCCGCGCCAGCCGTTGATCTGCGCCCAGCCGGTGATGCCCGGCTTCACCCGGTGTCGCGCGAAATAGCCGTCCACCGCCTCGTCGTAAAGGTGGTTTTCGGCCTTCGCGTTTATGGCGTGCGGCCGCGGGCCAACCAGCGACAGGTTGCCGGTGAAAACGACATTGAAGAGCTGCGGTAGTTCGTCGAGGCTTGTCTTGCGGATAAAACGGCCGACACGGGTCACGCGCGGATCGTCTTTGGCGACAAGCTTGCTTGCGGTAGCGTCGCTATATTCCACATAAATCGAGCGGAACTTGTAGATTTCGATGAGTTCGTTGTTGAAACCGTAGCGCCGCTGCTTGAAGAGGACCGGTCCCTTGCTTTCGAGTTTGATCGCCAGCGCAACAAGCAGCATGATCGGCGCAAGGCAGATAAGCGCAAGCCATCCGACGATCTTGTCGAACAGCCACTTCATCACGATGTCCCAGTCCGCAATCGGCCGGTCGAAGACGTCGAGCACGGGTACATTGCCGATATAGGAATAGGAGCGCGGCCGAAATCGCAGCTTGTTGCTATGCGCCGACAGGCGGATGTCGACCGGAAGCACCCACAGCTTCTTGAGCATTTGCAATATGCGGGTTTCCGCCGAGATCGGCAGCGAAAAGATCACGAGATCGACGCGGGTTTTTCGCGCGAACTCCAGGATGTCGTCCACCGTGCCGAGGTTCGGAACGCCGTTGCACGTGGCCAAGCTTCGGTCGTCGCCGCGATCGTCGAACACGCCGATGACATTCACGTCGGAGTCGCGCTGCGCGGCGAGCGATTTGAGGAGCGCCTCGCCGTTCGCGTCGGCGCCGACCACGATTGTGCGGCGATCGAGACGGCCCTGCCGCGTCCAGCGACGCACCAGCAGGAACAGGGCGCGTCGAAATGCGATCAGCATGAGCAACCCGAGCACGTAGAATGCGCCGAGCCACGCCCTGGAGAACTGGTCGCCGGCTTTGGCGAAGAACGACATGCCAATCGCGATCAGAAACACCACGGACCAGGCCGAGGCGAGCCTCATGTACTGTTTCTCGTGCCCGCGGAAGGCTTGGACCTGATAGATGTCGGCGGCCTGGAACGCCAATATGGAAAGCATCGCGATGCCGACGATGGCGGCGACGTAATAGCTGGCGAAGCCGTTGGCTGGCACCACGTAGCAGCAATACACGGCAAAACCGACTAACGTGACCAGCACGACTTCGATCAGGCGTACGGTGCCGGCAAGCACGATCGGCGAATAGGCCGGCTTGAACTGCTGCGCGGCGACCGTAAGCGCAGCGGAAGAGAGCGTGCGTGGCGCCGACGGTTTTGAGGCAACGCGTGGCATGGACTTGATTGCCGACGCAACCGCGGCAGCCGCCTCAAAGATCGTGCTGTGCTCGGGGCTTGACATGGTTAACACAACGTTCCTGCCGGGGTCGGACGCACCTCTTCAGCGCCGGCGACCAAGCCGGCAACATAGTGAACAATCTTCAAAATTTGGTTATGTGAATTGAGCAAGTTTTCGCATTGAGATCGCTTCGCGATAGGCGGCTAGGCCGCCGTCCACCATGGTGCCCAAGGAGAATTCGGCGCGTACCCGTGCCCTGACCTCCTGTGCGACGCGTTGCGCCTGTCCCGGATCGGCGAGCACTGTGCTCACCGCCCCGACGAGTGCCGCAATATCGTCGGGCGGAATGAGATGCACAGCGTGCGGCCCGAAAATTTCGGGCACGCCGCCGACCTCGGTGGCGATGATCGGTACTCCGGCAGCCGCGGCCTCCAGCACCACATATGGCAGCGATTCGGCGCGCGAGGGGATCACGAGCATTCGTCCCATCGCGAAAGCCTCCCGCGCTGGACGATAGCCGACGAAACGAACCTCATCGGCGATCTCAAGACGCTCCGCCTGGGCCTTGAGCCTCGGGTCCTCCGGTCCTTCGCCGACGATGGTCGCGCTCACCCGCCGGCCGGACCTTTTGAGGATCGCAAGCGCCTCGATGAGGACGTCGATTGCCTTGACCGGCCGCAGCTCGCCCACGCACACGATATCGGTTGCGTCGGGTCTGACCGTGATCGGTTCGAATTCGGCTTTGCCGACACCGTTGCGCACGATGCGTACCATCGCGCGCGGTGTGCCGATCTTGCTGCGGAACAGATTGGCCACATAGCTGCTTTCGAACAGAAAGAGGTCGGTGCGCCAATTCAACAGCCTTTCCACGGAGCGATAAAATCCGCCGCTGAACGTACCGGGAGAGTAGACCAGCGAGCCGCCGTGCGGCGTGTAGGCGCGGATTGCGTTTCCGACGTTCGGCACAAGACGAACCAGGGCCGCGCCCTTGGCGCCGTGGCCGTGGAGGACGTCCGGCGCGAGCATTTCAATCCGTCGTATGACGCGGTGCAGCGCGTAGATGTCGCGCGGATTAAGCTCGCGGGGGATCGCGACGCGCTCGAATCCGAGCGCGAGGCAAGGACCAAGTTCCGCGAGGACAGCTTCGGCGCGGGCGCCGCCGGTCGTGCTGTCGAGAATGAGCCCCACGCGATGCCCGCGCCCGGCCTGTCCTTGCACCAGGTCAATGACATGCCGAAACAGGCCGCCGGGCGAGGCGCGCAGAAGGTGCCAAATCTGGAGGCTGTCCCGACTAAACGCGGCTTGGACGTACGGCGTCGTGGCGACCACTGCCGCGGCAGGGGCAAGCGCCGTTCGGACTGGGCGCATATCGCCCATGAAAGAATTCCTTAAAGCTCATGGCAAAACGTTAAGCCCGATTGAGACCCCCGGCGGTTAATAAAGTCTCACGCACCGGCCGCGGTGACGCGCGCGGATTCCTTAACCGGATGGCAACCTTAATGGTTTCTGATTGCCGCCGTCGTGTCAGTCAGTCGGTAGTGCTGTCGCAAGGAGTATCGAAATGAGTGTGGCGTCGCAGTCGACGCGGGGCAGGGGTCAATTTACCGACGCAGAATTGGACCTGTCGGCGCTTGGCGCGACGCTCTGGCGCAAGAGATGGAAGATTCTGCGCCCGACGATCCTCGTCGGACTGGTCACGCTCCTCGTCGTCCAAGTGATCACCCCCAGATATCTGTCGGAGTCGCGCATCTTCGTCGAGGGGCGCGATAACATTTATCTGCGCCCCGACGCTGATAAGGACACGATGGACCGCACCGTCGACCAAGAGGCGGTGACGAGCCAGGCTCAGCTCATTCTCTCGCGCGATCTCGCCAGCGAAGTGATCGCGAAGCTCAAACTCGGCCAGCGTCCTGAATTCGATCCGGTTTTGGCAGGGCTGTCGCCGATAAGAGGCGTACTCGGCCTGCTCGGCGTCATCAAGAATCCCATGAGCATGACGCCGGAAGAGCGCGTACTCGAAGCTTATTATGATCGGCTCACCGTGTACCCGGTGGATAAATCTCGCGTCATCGTGATCGACTTCCTCTCCGAGGATCCGGAGCTCTCCGCTCGCGTCGCCAATGCCATCGGCGACGGGTATCTCGAGCTGCAGCGGAAGGTCAAGCAAGAGCAGGCACAGACCGCTGGACAATGGCTTGCCGGCGAGATCGACTCGATGCGCAAGAAAGTCGTAGAAGCCGAAGCCAAGGTCGAGGCATACCGCGCAAAATCCAATCTTCTGGTCGGTACCAATAATACCACGCTCTCGGCGCAGCAGCTTGGCGATATGACCACGCAGCTCGCCGCCGCGCGCGCCCAGAAGTCGGATGCCGAGGCGAAGGCGAAGCTGATCCGGGAAATGCTGAATTCCGGTCAGCCCATCGAATCCTCCGACATTCTCAACTCGGAACTTATTCGTCGGCTTTCCGAGCAGCGCGTGACGCTGCGTGCGCAGCTCGCCGAGCAATCCTCCTCGCTGCTCGACAACCATCCGCGGATCAAGGAGTTGAAGGCGCAGATTGCCGACCTCGATCATCAGATTACGGCGGAGGCGGCAACCATCGCTCGCTCGCTCGAAAACGATGCCAAGATCGCCGGCGCGCGCGTGGCTTCGCAGATGGCGGGTCTCGATCAGCTGAAGAGCCAGGCCGCGGCGACCAACGAAGACGACGTGCAATTGCGCGAGCTTGAGCGGGATGCCAAGTCGCAGCGCGATCTGCTGGAGTCCTATCTCGCCAAATACCGCGAAGCGACGGCGCGCGACACCATCAATTCCTCTCCAGCCGACGCTCGCGTGATTTCGCGCGCCACGGTGTCGAACGTGCCGGCCTATCCGAAAAAGGTTCCTGCGGTGCTGATCGCGACACTAACCACGATGGTGCTTGCTGCCGGCTTCATGCTGACCAAAGAGCTTCTCGCCGCCCCCATCGGTGCCGTCCCGGCGCCGGTGAAGCCGTCCCCAGCCGCGACCGAGGCAGTGACCTCAAGAGTCGCCGCTGCGCTCAATGCGATACGCCATAAAACGACTCCGCAAGACCTCGGTTTTCCTATCAGCACGATTGAGGACGTCGCCCGCAACTTGCGCCACGACGGTAGTGCGGGTCGCCCGATCGCGGTGTTCGGCGCCGCACAGGGTTTGGATACGAGCTGGACTGCGCTCAAATTCGCGCGAGCCCTTGCCGAGGACGCCCGCGTCGTGCTCGTCGGCCTCGGTCCAGCGGATGCCGCGATCGGAGCCACTTCGAGCGACCCGTCCGCCGGCGGTCTCGCGGAACTTGCCGGCGGCACGGTATCTTTCCGTGACATCATCACCAAGGACAAGCAGTCGAGCCTGCATCTCATTGCGTCCGGACGCGCGTCGACCGACCGCAGCGAGATTTTATCTTCGCCTCGCGTGGCAATGAGTTTCGATGCATTGGCCCGCAGCTACGACCATGTCGTTGTCGCGGCGGGCGCGATCGTGGGACCTGAGCTCGACGCGATCGGCGCGATTGCACCGCACGCGGTCTTGGTTGCCGGAACGCTGACGAGCGCCGGTACAAAGTCAGCGCGCGAGCGTCTGCTGGCCGCGGGATTTCATGATGTGACGGTCGTCATCGGAACGTCCGTGAGCGATTCAGGCGAGACTGCCGCCGCCGCTTAAGCGCGGTCATGTGCCGCCCGCACGGACACCCGGTCCGTCGGTCTTCGCCACCAGCGCCGGCCGTCCCGACACAGTGCGCCGCGGCGTTGACGCTGCCGCGATGTTGGCAAAGGCGCGACGTTGGCAAAGGATTGTCAACGAAGCATTGGAATAGTTCCCCTTGCGACTAGGGATCATCCGTGGCCGGCCTTAGACAGACGATCATCCGCGGCGGGTTGGAATCGCTTTATTTCACCGGCGCGCATGTGGCGCTCAAGCCCTTTGTCGGCGGCGTTGGGGCGATCCTGACGTTGCACCACGTTCGGCCGCCGCGGTCCGGCCGTTTCCAGCCGAACCGTCTGCTTGAGGTCTCGCCGCGCTTCCTCACCCGCGTCGTGAAATATCTGCGCCGTTCGCGTAGGGATTTGGTCAGCCTCGACGAGATGCACCGCCGTATGACCGAGGGCGATTTTTCGCGCCGCTTTGTCTGCCTGACCTTCGACGACGGCTATCGCGACACGATGCAATGGGCATATCCGATCCTCAAGGAGGCCGGCGTGCCGTTCGCCGTCTACGTGCCCACAAGCTTCCCCGACCGGATCGGCGAATTGTGGTGGCTTGCACTTGAGGCGGTGATCGCGCGCAACGACCACATCGGTCTGCAGATCGACGGCCGCAATCGCACGTTCGATTGTGCCACGCTCGCGGCGAAGCGCGCGCTCTACGACGAGCTGTATTGGTGGTTGCGCGCGCGGCCGACCGAAACGGAAATGCGCAGTGTGATCCACAATCTCGCGGCCTGCTATCACGTCGATATCGCGGCGTTCTGCAATGAACTTTGCATGAGCTGGCAGGAGCTCGCGGAACTCGCGGCCGACCCGCTCGTCACCATCGGCGCGCACACGGTGAACCATCCGATGCTGGCGAAGTTGCCGAAAGAAGCCGTGCGCTCGGAAATGGATTTGAGCCGGTCGATCATCGAAGCCGCGCTTGGTGTGCGGCCCTCGCATTTGTCCTATCCGGTTGGCGACCGCTCCTCGGCCGGGCCGCGCGAATTCGCGATCGCGGCAGAACTCGGCTTCAAGACCGCGGTCACGACCAGGCCGGGTGTGCTATTTCGCGCACACAGTCAGCACCTGACCGCGCTGCCACGGATTTCGCTCAACGGTGAGTACCAGCGATTGCGCTATGTGCGCGTCTTGCTCTCGGGTTCGGCAACCGCGATGTGGAGCGGCTTCCGCCGCGTCGATGCGGCGTAACCAGGAATCAGGTGTCAGGTATCGGGTATCAGGTATCAGGTATCAGGTATCAGGAATTAGAAATGACAAACGCGGAACCACTTTCTGACCCCTGATACCTGATTACCGATGCCTGCGGCTCATCCATGAGACGAGCGGCATTGCCGGCAAGACCCAGCCTAGGCCGGCGATGACGTAATACGCGATGGACGCAATCGTGTTGTCGTGAATGAACGGAACCTGTGCCAGCGCCATCGCCACAAGCGCCCACACGATGACGAGCGCGAACAAAGCAATGGTGCCGATAAACTTGCGGAGGCGGATCGGCATGGCTGCGGCACGAAGAGCGGCATAACGTGGGTTGCGAGGGCAGGGGGCAGCACTATATGGTCCGCTCGCTTCCGACAAGCGAGCCGACAATGACCACGACAATTGCAAACGACAACCATGCCGGCGCGATCCGACTCTGGCTCTATGCCGTCGCCGCATTGGTGCTCGCCATGGTTCTGGTTGGCGGCGCGACCCGATTGACCGAATCCGGTCTCTCGATCACCGAATGGCGGCCCGTCATGGGCGCGCTGCCACCGCTCGGCGAGAGGCAATGGCAAGCCGAGTTCGAGAAATATCAGGCTATTCCGCAATACCGAGAGCTCAACCAAGGCATGAGCCTCGATGCGTTCAAAACGATCTATTGGTGGGAATGGACGCACCGGCTCATTGGCCGTTTGATCGGTGTCGCGTTCCTGCTACCGTTCCTCTGGTTCCTGTGGCGCGGTTGGGTCGGGCCTGGGCTGCGGGGTCGGCTGTGGTTCATTTTCAGTCTTGGCGCCTTGCAGGGTGCCGTCGGCTGGTGGATGGTCGCCTCCGGCTTGGCCGATCGCGTTGAAGTCTCGCAATACCGGCTCGCGACGCATCTCGTTCTTGCCGGTGTGATCTATGCCGCCATGATCTGGACGGCGCAGCGACTGGGCGACCGGCCGTTTCCCCTTCCTTGCCCTTCCCCCCATGCGGGGGAGGGCAGGGCGGGCGGCCGCATCCGCGCCAGCGCCATCGGATTACTAATCCTTGTACTGGCGCAAATCTATCTCGGCGCGCTGGTCGCCGGATTGCGCGCCGGCTACGTCTATAACACCTGGCCGCTGATCGACGGTGCGTTCGTGCCGGATGCCGCGCGGCTTTTCCTTGATACGCCGCTCTGGCGCAATTTTTTCGAAAACAAGCTTACGGTTCAGTTCGAGCACCGCATGCTCGCCGATACGGTCTTGATCTGCGCGCTGCTGCACGCGTTCGACGTGGCGAACACTGTGAAGAAAGGATGGGTGGTCGCAAGCGCTATCATGCTTGCAGCGGCGGTGATGCTTGCGGCGGCGCTTGGCATCGGGACGCTGCTGTTGCGCGTGCCGATTTCTCTGGCACTGATGCACCAGGCGATGGCGACGCTGGTGCTGACTGTGGCGACCACCCACGCCGTGCTTGTTGCCGACCGGGCGCCGCGCGCGATTGCTGCGCCGGTGCCGGCGTGAGCGTCATTGCGAGCGAAGCGAAGCAATCCAG
>Ga0074044_10004945_pt1 | contig 10936 bp, 14 predicted proteins | sample BogForMeECP23OM1_FD_94443 | JGI IMG/M metagenome (GOLD analysis project Ga0074044, IMG submission 94443) | Bog forest soil microbial communities from Calvert Island, British Columbia, Canada - Bog Forest MetaG ECP23OM1 | ecosystem: Environmental > Terrestrial > Soil > Wetlands ...
CAATGCCGCATCGCGCCCGCCGCTGCCCGAGAGTTCTCGTCGCGACGACTTGCTTATGAATTCCGGCCAATCTGAGTCAGAAAAAATGAGGGGATTCGTGAGGCCGCGCGACCCTGAGCGCCCTGCAACCAGCGCTCCGCGAACAATGGCCATGCTCAAACGACGCGATACAATAGTTATCAAATCGTAGTGAGTGGTTGCTAGCCCGGCCCATGCGCAGCAAGGCGCGAACGTTCGGCAGATTCTCGAGCCGCGAGATCGTCGATTGCGAGCACAATTCCCGATCGGACGGCGACAGATCGAGCGCCCTGCTGGCCAAGCACGAAATCGACGAATTGGTCGCGCGTGCCTCGCATCACGCCTTCATCACCGCCGCGCTCCACGAGGGTTTAGCCGTCAAGCGCTCAAGCGGGGGAACTAAGGCGGCGCTGATATTGGACGAACTGAATCTCCACGCCAACAGCGTCGCCGACGGTAGCGTGCAGCCGTTGCTCACGAATATCTTCCGGCTTGGCGACGACTTGGACGTGGCGGTCGACGAGGCGAAGGCCTTCTCAATCGGAAACAATCATCTACGCATTCATTGGCTGTTGCGTCGGCTGGCGCTTGAACGCTTCGATCTCGCGCGGCGATCTGCGATTTTCATGTCGGCGTGCGAAACCTCCGCACTTGGCTGGCTCGTCGATTTCGCGTCTTCGGCCGATGAGGATTATCATCCGCGCGCCGGTAAATCGCCCGAACAGGAAAGCCAATGCTTGACGACTTCGGCCGATGACGAAGTCCTTGGCGGCAGGGCGCTCTCGGGAATCCGAAAGGCTGCCGAGTCCGGCGAACTCTGCACGCACGCGCGGCTGGCTTATCTACTGTACCGCTGGCGCGATTTCGCGGAAGACGATGGTGTCGAGGTTAGACGGTGGACCGATGAGCAACTCGCACGGGACGTAATGGTCGCGCAATTCGCGAGAGCGTTCACCTCCAAAGGGTGGACTCGGAGCGCGAGCGACATTGTGGCTCAACGGACAACGCTCGCGAATGTCGGGCGCCTGGAAGTTGTCCTCGACAAAGACCGCTTCCGCGTGCGCGTCGAGGAATTGGCGGGAAGAGACACATTGGAGCCCGAAGAAGCCACGATCATCAAAGAGTTCCTGGCTGCCTGGCGCGGTCACGATCTGAACCCGCACGATTAGAGACGACGCGTATAGTGGAGACGAAAGCCGCGAATCAAGTCAACGAGGTACGCGTTGCGGAAATCAAAAAGGTCCGCTTCCCGCCCTTTGCGGAAATTCAAACTGAGACACTACCCGCCCGGGCCGCCTATCGGACCGCCCGCCCCGGCCGGAAGCGGGGCCACATGCGGGTGAGCACCGTGTCGCGTTTCACCCCGGCGTGCCAGACGACGGCCGTCAGATGCGCGCCGAGCGTTATCCCGATCGCCCAGGCGAAAATGAAATGCGCCTGGCTCGCCGCCTCGGCGAGCGCCTTGCTCTGGGGGATGATGTCGGGAATGGTGAACAGGCCGAAGAACGAGACGTCGTGCCCGCCGGCGCCCGAACTGATGTAGCCGCTGACCGGCATCGCGATCATCAGGGCGTAGAGCGCGAGATGCGCCGACCCGGACGCGGCCTTGACGATCCGGCCGAGCGGAACGGCGTAGGCCGGCGCGCCGACGGCGAGACGGATCAGGATCCGCAGGACGATCAGCGCCAGCGCCGTGACCCCGAACGACTTGTGGACGAACAGCACTTCGTCCCGCAGATCCCCGCGCGCCAACTGCGTCGCCCACACGCCGAGGCCGAGCGCGACGAAGATCACGAACGCCATCAGCCAGTGGAGCGTGCGCAGCCCCGGGTGATGGACCTCGACCGGGCGCGGCGGGGGAAACATTTTCATCGTAAGCGGACCTTTGCGATTCGCCCGACCATGTCGCGTTCGAAGACGACAAGCGCAAGACCGAATCGGCGGCCCTCCGATCACGCTTCGATGATCGCCGCGATCTGCGGCGATCCGCCACAGTGACTGGCGATGCGCTTTCCTAAGGCGAACATTGCCGGGGCGGCAGGGCGCCTCGAGCGGAGGGCTCTCTGCTCCCGCGCTCGAAATCCGCTGTTCCGGCGAATTTTTCCGCTGTTCCGTCTGCAGCGGCGATTTTCGCCAAAACCTTGAAGTTGCAAGAATTTTCGCAGGAGAAGCTGCGGCGGATGCGGCTCGTTTGGCAAATTCCGCTGTTTTTGCCCCTGTTACCAGCGGATCCGGCGGGCTGGATCAGCCCGTCGGCGCGCCCGACGGCCGTTCGTCCCGCTCACTCTTCGATGATCGCCACCGCCCGCGTCCAGCCGGCCGAAGCTCGCTCGATCTTCGCCGGGAAGCAGCTCACCATGAACCCGGTCGAGGGCAGCGCCTCGAGGTTGTGCAATTTCTCGATATGGCAGTAGCCGATGTGACGGCCCGCCTTGTGGCCCTCCCAGATGATCGACGCGTCGTGCGTTTCAGCATAGCGTTTGGCCGTATGAATGAACGGCGCGTCCCAGCTCCAGCCGTCGATGCCTGTTACCCGCACGCCGCGTTCGAGCAGATAGAGCGTCGCTTCCGCGCCCATGCCGCAGCCGGAGGCGACGTAGTCGGGACGGCCGTATTTGGCGCCGGCGCTGGTGTTGACGACGACAATGTCGAGCGGCTCGACCGCATGGCCGATGCGCTTCAATTCAGCTTCGACGTCGGCGGCGGTCGCGACATAGCCGTCGGCAAAGTGACGGAAATCGAGTTTTACCCCGCGCTGGAAGCACCATTCGAGCGGAATCTCGTCGATCGTCCAGGCGCGCTCCCCCTCGTTCATCGTCGGATGGTAGTGCCAGGGCGCGTCGAGATGCGTGCCGTTGTGGGTCGACAGCTGCACGCGTTCGACCGCCCACCCCTGCCCGTCCGGCAGATCCTCCTTCTTGAGACCCGGAAAGAACGGCAGGATTTGCGGCAGACTCTGCTGGTGATCGATGTACTCGATCTTCGGGCCGAGCCCGGGCGGGTCGGCCGGGACGTCGTTCTGCAGCGGAGCCGAAATGTCGATCAGTTTGCGGCCCACCCTCTTCCTCCTTGTTCCTCTGTCGCTCTCGCTCGCGGCCGGGCGCCAACAAGCCGCCCGGCCCCGCTTGCGATCAGTTCACTTCGTTAAACTCATAGTCGGCCTTATCGCCCAGGCTCCGTCGCCGAGCAATGCGATGATGATCATCGTCAGGGTCCAAAATGCCGGGTACTCCCATCCGCCCCCGGAGGCGCTGAAGAAGAATCCATTATGGAGGTGCACGAGCAAGATTGCTCCGATGAGATCCGGCGCGATCAGGATGGCGGCTATCCGCGCGTAAAAGCCCAGAACCAGCGCCAGGCCGGCCAACGTCTCAGCGGCGATGACGACCAAGCCGAACCACCCTGGCAACCCCACGCTGGCGAAGTAATGCATCGTGCCCGAAGGCGTGAAGACGAAGAGCTTGAGCGCCGCATGCGCAAGGAAAGCCAGTCCAGCCGTTATACGCAGTATGGCTGCGCCATATGGGGCCGTATTATCGTCTATCATGGTCCGTTCCTCCTCCGTCTCGGGGGCTACTTTGCTCACGGCCGCTCACGCCATCTGGCGCACGACCTTGTTTTGAAGGACCCCGATACGTTCGACTTCGAGTTCGATCACGTCGCCGTCCTCGAGAAAGCGCCCCTTTTCGAGGCCGCAGCAATTCCCGACCGTTCCCGAGCCGAAGAATTCCCCGGCATGGATGGTCTCGTTCTGGGACGCGTAGGCGAGAATCTCCTCGAAGGAGAACAGCATGCCGGCCGTGGTTCCGGTGGCGCGCAACTCTCCCTTCACGCGAACCGCAACGTTGAGAGCTTGGGGATCGCCCAGCTCGTCCGGCGTCACGATCCAGGGCCCGAGTACGTTGCCGCCGTCGAAGCTCTTGCCCTTGGCGGGACCGAGGCGGCCTTGCATCTCGATCGCCTGCCGGTCGCGCGCCGAAAAATCGTTGAAGATCGTGTAGCCGAAGATGTGCGCCCCCACCTCCCGAGCGGGGATGTCGGCGCGCGCGCGCTTTGTGACGACCCCGAATTCGAGTTCGTAGTCCATCACTTTGGCCCGACCACGGTGAAGCGGTTGGTGATGTAGTAGATCGGAGGGTTGCGGTAGACGGCGGCGAGCTCATCGAGCGGCTGCGCCATCACCGCCGTGAATGCTTCGGGACCGCCGGAAGCCATCGCCTGGAGCGCGCGCGAGCCACGCGCCGCCTGGCGGATGTGCAGCGGGAACGACATCCCGTCCCGCATCTGCCGCGGCTCCGGCAACGGCGCGAGCAGCTCGACCTTTGCAAGATCGGACCACAGGTCGGCCTCGCCGCCGCGCCTCTCGACCAGCGAGCGCGCCAGATCGAGGCCGGCGTCGTCCGAATCGATCAGGGTGAGCATCGAGGCGAACGGCGCCTCGGGCGCCCCGGCGCGGCGCGCGGCGGCGGACAGGTCGAACCACCGGCCCTCGTCCGCGTCGACGACGGCGACCCTGACCGCGCCGCCCAACCGATACGTCGCCAATTTCATCCTACCCCCCTTGCATTCGCTCAGATTATATATAATCATACATTTCATCGATAATCAAGAGAGCTGTCGACGAATTGCAAAGTGGAAGAGGAAAAGGAGGAAACGATGGGAGTTTCGCGTGGAATTGCGCTGTTCGTGACGACGGCGGCCCTCGCCGCCATCCCGGCTCACGCCGACCCGATCAAGCTCAAGGTCGCCTGCACCGCGACGTCCGACTGCGCCTCGGCCATGGTGGCGCGTGACGAGGGGATCTTCGCCAAGCACGGTCTTGACGTCGACATGACGCTGATCGGGATCAACACCAACATTCCGCCGGCCATCGTCTCCGATTCGATCCAGATCGGCGGGCCGACCGAAACAGTCTTCCTGCAGGCGGTCGACGGCGGGCTCGACCTCGTGGCGGTGGAGGGCGCATCGATCATGGATCCGGTCGCCAACGGAGCGGTCGCAGCGGTCGCGCGCAACGGCGTCACGATCAGGGAGGCCAAGGACTTCGTCGGCAAGAAGGTCGGCGCGCCCGGCATCGGCGCCTTCCTGCACGTCCTCTTCCGCAAGTGGCTGATCGAGAAGGGCGTCGACCCGCAGAGCGTCAACTTCGTAGAAGTAACGTTCCCGACGATGAGCGACGCGCTGAAATCCGGCTCGGTCGACGCGGTGCTGACCGTCGAGCCGTTCGTATCGCGGATCAAGACGGCGGGCGTGGGCGAAGTCGCTACGCGCTACGCGGCCGAACTTGCGCGCAGCGAACCGATCATTTCCTACGTGTCCACGCGCGCCTTCGCCGAGAAGAACCCCGACGCGATCAAGGCCTTCCGTGCCTCGATCGAGGAGGCGGCGCCGATCGTCAATTCGGATCGCGAAAAGGCGGCCGCGGCGATCGCCAAGTTCACGAAGCTGCCGATCGACATCGTTCGCCTGAACCGCCCCAACCTCGCGACGCCGCAATTGAAGGACTCGGACTTCGCCTGGTGGGTCGACACGATGACACAGCAGCATATGCTGCAATCGACGATCGATCTCAACAAGCTGGTCCTGCCGTGAGCGAATCCGCGCTCGCCTCCGCCGACACGCTGAGCGAGCGCGCCCGCGCGCTGGTCGAAGCCGACATCGTGTCCGGCGCGCTGACGCCGGGCGCGCGGCTCGGCATCGCCGAGACGGCGGCGCGCTATGGCGTCGGCGCGACGCCACTGCGCGAGGCGCTGTCGCGTCTCGCCGCCCGCGGCCTCGTCGACGCCATCGGAAAGCGAGGTTTTCGCGTCAAGGCGGTCTCCTACGAGGACCTAGCGGACATCGTGCGGATCCGCACGATCATCGAATGCGAAGCGCTGCGCCTGAGCATCGCGAACGGCGGGGGCGAATGGGAGGCGGGCATCGTCGCCTCGCTGCACCGGTTGCGGCATTACGCCCGGCTCAAACCGCGCGGCGTTTGCGAAGGCGAACGGGAATTCGACGCGCTTCACAAGGCGTTCCACACTGCGCTCATTGCCGCTTGCGGCTCGCCCCGCATGCTCGCCGCTCATTCCGATCTCTATGATCAGACCTATCGCTACCGCCGACTCATGATGGCGGGATTCCCCGACCCCGAGGCGTTTCTCGCCGAGCACGACCGGCTCGCCGATCTCGCCGTCCGGCGGGCGCAGCACGAGGGGAGCGCGGCTCTGGAGAAACACATCGCCTCGACGATCCGGCATGTCTATCCCGAGGCGGAAAGGCGCTCCGCATGACCTCCGCTCCGCTGATCGCCTTCCGCGGCGTCGAACTTGCGTTCGGCGACCATCTCGTGCTGCGCAAGCTCACGTTCGAAATCGGGCGCGGCGAGATTCTCTGCGTCGTCGGTCCTTCCGGATGCGGCAAGACCACGGCGCTGCGCCTCGCCGCCGGGCTGATCGCCCCGACAGGCGGCGAGATCGCGTTCGCCGGAGCGCCGGTCAAGGGCCCGCGCCGCGACGTCGCGATCGTCTTCCAGGATTACTCGAAGGCGCTGTTGCCATGGCGCAACGCGGCCGGAAACGTCTCGCTCGCGCTCGAGGCGATGGGGACGAGGCGCGGCGGGCGGCGCAAGCGCATCGAGGCGCTCCTGAAGCGCGTCGGCCTCCTCGCCTTCGCGGACAAATATCCGTCGCAAATGTCGGGAGGCATGCAGCAGCGGCTGCAGATCGCCCGCTGTCTTGCGCAGGAGCCCGCGGCGCTGATGATGGACGAGCCGTTCGGCGCGCTCGACGCGATGACGCTGTCCGCAGCCGAAAGCAGGCTCTTGAGATGGCGGGGAACCAGCCGCTGACGCCTCGAGCGTTCCAGCTCAGGCCGATCGGCAGCGCTGCGCTCCGCCCCGTCAAGGAAACGCCCGCTGGCGGTCGCGGTCGATCGCCGCGGCAGCCGCGCGCTCCGCGCCGCTGCCCTTGCTCGCCCATCGTCAGCCGAGCCTCAGGCCATATGCCAGGCGCCGCAGATTGAACAGTTTGGGCGTCCGGCGCGTTATTTCATTCAGGATGGACAACGAATAGGTACAACAAGTCAGAAGTGTATACCGATGAAACGCTTCCTTCTCGCTTCGGCCACCTGCCTGGCTCTGTCGCTGCCCGCGATGGCTCAGGTGATCCCGCCGTGGAACCTCGGCAAAATGCGAATTCTCGAAATCCAGATGGACCTCAAAGCGGACGGCTTCTATCCGCAGCGCGTCGATGGATTCTGGGGCCCGAGCACCAGAGAGGCGGTCATGGCCTTCCAAAAGGACAAAAAACTGCCCGAGGACGGCGAACTCAATCCGCAAACGCTCGCAGCGCTCGGGGTCGATCTGAACAACTGGTTTCAGACGACCGGCTCGATGTCCAAACCCAGCGCGAATGAGCAAAATCAGAGCCGGTTGAGCTCGAACGCACAGGCCGGATCCGCAAAGACGACGGGGCAAGGCGCCCCCAGCTCCGCTCAGAACGGCTCTGCCGGCAATGTCCAAGCGAACTTGAACGGCGCCTCCATGACGAACCCCGCCGGCTCGTCGAGCGTCACGCCAGGGCAAACGGTCGGTTTGAGGCCCGAGGAAGCGCAGGCGCACGGCGTCTACTCGCCGCACGGGTCGCTGCCGCGTGCTCCGCGCCACGCTCGCCGCGAGCACCGTGTGGCTCACCGCCCCCATCTGTCCATCGTCGGCCGAGCCTTGGGGCACTTGCTTCGGATTGCATTTTGAACGGTTCGGGTGTCCGGCTCGTTTCTAAGGGCGTCCGATGAACGCCCGACTTCAGAGAATGGGCTCATTGAGCAGGCCAAGGACCCCCATGGCGCACCGCATGCCGGCTACCCAAGGCGGCGCGTATACGAAACCTTGAGAGAGCTCGACCACTAACTAACTCGGGTTTGATCCCGTTCTACAAGGGCCGGCAAATTGCCGGCCCAAATCGTGAATACGGGCGTCGCGATAAAGCAAATGTCGGGATGCGGTTCCCAGCCGCAAGCGAAGCGCGCGGGAGAGGCGGGGAGACGCGACCGCATCCATTTACGCGCTGAGGTCGGGACGCGACTATACGCTGCGCTTCGGCCGCCTTGCCCGCCGCACGCTCCGCACCACGCTTGCGGCCAGCGCCGCCGGGAGCGAGACGGCCAGCAGAAGGCCGGCAAGCCAGGTCGGCAGCGCTCCGAGCAAGGTCAGGAAGGCGATCGCGCCGACCGCAACGAGAATCCCGACCGCCAGCAGTCCGTCGTCGACGAAGAGGCCGACCAGCTGCCTGACGATTGCGCCGATCATGCGCGCTCCCGCCGCTTGAGCAGCGCGACGAGCGCGAGCGCTACGCCGAGAAACAGGGCGGCGAAGGCCGGGATCGCCGCGTCGCCGCCCGGCCATGCGACGCCGAGGCTCTCGCCGGTCCAGAACAGGCCGAAGGCGGACAGCATCACGCCGACCGCAAACTTGAGCGCGTTTTCCGGAACCTGCGAAAGCGGCCCGACTGCGGCCGCGCCGATCGCCGCCACCAGCACACAGGCCGCCAAGGCGCCGGCGCTGGCGAGCCACAGCAGGCCCCCCGCGCCGACGGCGATGACGATGAAAACGACCTCCGTCCCCTCGAGCAGCACGGCCTTGAACGCCGTTACGCCGGCGATCCAGTCGAGTCCGTTCGCGCGCTGGCGTTCGGCCTCGACGAGTTCGCGGGTCTCGCGCGCGAACGCCTCCGCCTCGTCGTGCAGGGCGACGACGCCGATTGCGCGCAAAATCGCCTTGCGCAGCCAGCGCAGGCCGAACAGCAGCAGCAGGACGCCGACGACGGCCTGCAGCGCATGGAGCGGAATCCGCCCGATCAACGGGCCGAGGACCGCGACCATCAACGCAAGCGCCGCCAGCGCCGCCGCCGCTCCGGTCAGCGCCGGCCGCCAGCCGCGCGCCAGGCCGACCGCCAAAACGACCGTCAGGGCTTCCACCGCCTCGACGAAGGAGGCGGCGAACGACGCCCCGGCGACGGTGACAATTGTCGAAACGCTCCACATCCTCGATAATTCTCTGTCCCCCGCCCGGAGGTTAGCCGCCCGTTTGGCGCAATCGGGCTCGGCGCACCGTGGCGCGGCCGTCAGCTTGGGCGTCTCGCCAAGGAAAGCCACAACCCCCGGCCAATCAAAACGGTTCCGGAAACCCGGCCGAGCAATTTCGCCTGAGCGGGCTTCATGAACCATGCGCGTCCGAGACCCGACGCGACCGCCCAGACGGAATCCGAGGCCGCGGCGAGACAAACCGAGACGACGCACATTGCGGCCAATTGCGGCCCGGCCGGCAAATGCGGGTCGACGAATTGCGGCAGGAAGGCGGTGAAGAAAACGATCGTCTTGGGGTTCGACAGCGCGACCAGCAGGCCCCGCACGAACCGGGCGCGACCCGCCTCCGTCAGCCCCCGACCACCCTCTCCCGCGTGCCGCCACGCTTGAATGCCGAGCCAAACGAGGTAGGCCGCGCCGGTCCAGCGCAGAGCCTCGAACAAGAGGTCGGCATGCGCGTGCACCCGGTCGAGCCCGAACGCGATCGCCGAGAGCAACACGGCGTTGCCGAGCGTCGTGCCGGCGACCGTCGTCAGCGCAGCCCGCGAACCTTGGGTGGCCCCGGTCGAAATGATGAGCGTGACGATCGGGCCGGGCGTGATGATCAAAACGACCGTGATCAGGACGAAGGCGGCGAATAGCTCAATGTTCATTTCACGCATTCTCCTACTGTGAAGATATTCTATACTGCGGCGCCGGTCTCCGTCACGACCGGGACCAAGCCCGGAGGGCGATGCGTTGAAGCTTGATCCATTGCGCCATTCGTGGCGGCGCGTCCGCTCACGCCTTCCAGAACAGGCCAGCAGTCAGCGCCAGGCCGATCGCGACGACGCCGAGTTGCAAGAGCTTCTCGTCGAGGCTCTTCAGCATCAGCGCGCCGCTCCAGCCGCCGAACGAGGCGCCGATCGCGGTGACCAGCGCCTGGAGCCAGTGCACGTCGTGGGAGAAGACGAAGATCGCGACCGCGGAGGCGTTCATTACGCCGGCGAGGATGTTCTTGGCCGCCCCCGCGTTGCGCACCGCAAGGCCCGCCATGGTCAGCGAGGCCATCATCAGGAGGCCGATGCCGCCGCCGAAATAGCCTCCGTAGACGGCGATGAAGAATTGCACGACCGCCGCCCCCCAAGGCGGCAGATGCGCCTCGCCCGGCTGCGGGGCGTTGCGGAAGAAGCTGCCCCAGGCGAACAGGGCGGTCGCGAACAGCACCAGCCAGGGAACGAGCTTGGCGAACACGCCCGGCGGCGTCCACAGCAGGATGAGCGCGCCGAGCGCGCCGCCGACGAGGCAGATGACGAACAGCACGGGAAACGACAGGCCGGGCGGGCTCCTGGAGTGGGATCGGCCGGTGAAGCCGGTGAGGAGCTGGGCGGGAAAGAGCGCAACCGTCGAGGTGATGTTCGCCGCGCGCGCGTCCATGCCGGTCAGCATCAGCGACGGCAGGGTTATGAACGAGCCGCCGCCCGCCAGCGCGTTCTGGGCGCCCGCCCAGATCGAGGCGACGAACAGGATCAAGAGTGACGTCGTCAAATGTCGGAGGCCCGTTAGCGTTCTCATCGCGAATGCCACAAGCGTTATAGCAGGCTGTGAGGCCATAGAAACATTTCGGGCTTCTGCGCGGGCCGCCGCAATCGGCCAAGGCCGCATGCCGTCGTCTTGGTCTCGGCGATTGGTGTCGTTTGGTCGAGCCGAGGCGCCCCCCAGTTGGAAGCTACCGCATTCACACATCTCAAGTCGCCGGGGCTCCATCCGAGCTTGCCGGGAAGCGAACTCGGCAGCATCAAGCTCGGGTTGGAGAGGGGCTCGGCGCCCTGATACTCCCTGATAACGGGCAGGAAACAGGGAGAATTGGCGG